>Ga0315277_10012127_pt1 | contig 10822 bp, 5 predicted proteins | sample YL17G05_15_MG_FD_203695 | JGI IMG/M metagenome (GOLD analysis project Ga0315277, IMG submission 203695) | Sediment microbial communities from Yellowstone Lake, YNP, Wyoming, USA - YL17G05_15 | ecosystem: Environmental > Aquatic > Freshwater > Lake > Sediment | place: USA: Wyoming | collected... | reverse complement strand
AAGTAACATGGAAAAACCTCTCAAGGTTGGAATAATAGGAGTTGGAAGCATTGCACAGTGTCATGCACGAGGCTTCCTCAAGGACGGACGTGCCAAAATCGTAAATGTATGTGACCTCCTCGAAGACGAGGCGACCACCAAAGCAAAGAAATGGGGCGCGGATAGAACGTGCGTCGATTACAATGATCTCCTCAAAGATGATGAGGTCGAGGTTGTCGATATCCTTCTACCCCCGAGCCTTCATGCAAAGGTGGCAATACAAGCCGCCGAAGCTGGAAAACACATACTCACCGAGAAACCCCTTGCAACCACACTGAAAGACTGCGATGCTGTCATATCAGCCGCGAAGAAGAACAACGTGAAACTCATGGTCTGTCACAATCAGCTCTTCTACCCTCCACACCAGGAGGCAAAGCGACTCGTAGATAACGAAATCGGGAACCCCATAATGTCCACATCACTTCTACACGGAGGATTCGCCCCTAGCGGGTGGAGAGAAGATCCTGTGGTAGGAGGCGGTTTCCTTCTCGAGGCATGCATCCACAGATTCTATGTTTCAAGGTTCCTTATGGGAGAAGTGAAACGTGTTTCATGCATGACGGCTAAAACCACGCCGGATCTCAAGACCGAAGATGTTGTGCTCGTCAACCTTCAATTCGAAAAAAACAGATTCGGTACGATCAGCGCAAACCGAGGTGCCCCACCAGCCCTCTGGGATGACAGAACGGAAGTTGTTGGAGACGATGGAATGGTTATCATAAACGGTGTCGAAGACCACATACTAGGCGGACTGCCTCTCATGCACTACAGGGATGGCGCATGGAAATCTTACATGACACCGAGAATCTTCGGAGAGACAGCGGAAGGGATGGAAGGCGTACCAGAAGAAACAAAGTTTACGACAAACGAAATAGACAACAACTTCGTCAATACCTTTTATTACGTAATCAAGCACTTCATAGATTGTGTCCAACAGGACAAGGAACCATTCGTGTCGGGTGAAGAAGGACGAAGAATAGTCGAGATAATGCTCGCGGCTTACAAATCTGCGGAGGCAGGAAAGGTATTAAATATTTAATACGAGGCTAGCCTCCCCTTTTCACAATTCTTATATATATGATGCTAACAAGTACGCTCTGGTGAGAATCAACATGGTAAAATTCTGCCTCGGAGAAAATGGATTTATTTTTGGAAAACCTTGGCACGATGAGGTTGATCGACAGCAAATCCTCGAATTCGCCAAGAAGGAAGGTTTCAACGGGATCGAGCTGCATCCTTTTTACGAGTCTTTTTCCAAGGGCTCTGAAGACGATATCCGCAACGAGCTCAAGAGCTACGGACTCGAAATCCCTTGCATTCAGACTGGAACGGTAACCGGCATGTATTCGCCCCTGAGTCAAAACGAGGAAACGAGGAAAAACTTCTTAGATACCATGAAGGAGTATATCGAATTCGCCCATCTCCTCGGTGCTCCTACAGCCACTGTTTCTCCGCCCCAATTCTCGGCTGACGTCGTCATGAACGGCTACTCGCACGATGAAATGGTCAACATGTTTATAGATTCTCTCAGCCAGCTCGTTGAAACTGCCGAAGAGAATAAGGTTGTACTTGCCTTTGAACCAGAACCCCAAATGATCCTCAATGGCGGCTTCATCAGAAAACCAATAGAAGATACGCTTAAGGTTCTCGACGCAATCAAATCCGATCACGTGAAAGTTCTTTACGATGTCACGCACGCCAATACACTCGGGAAAGGAGATCCGGTTGGCTTCCTCAAAGCTCTAAAGGGCAGGGTTGGATGGACGCACATAGCCGACAATGACGGCTGGATAACACCATACTTCCTTTCGAGTAATCACCTGGAATTTGGGAAAGGCAACATAAATATCGAGGAAGTCATGAAGACTCTTAAACAGACCTGTCCTCATCTTGACTGGTTACAGGTGGATGTTTGGGAGAACACGACGCCTTTTGAAACGGCGAGTAAAAACAAGAAAGTTCTGGAGAACATTCTGAAGAAGATCAGATGGTGACGAACATCTATTATTGCGGGACACGGGTTCTGCTTGAAATCAACTCTTGTTCCGGTTATCCGACTTTTCTCAGGATATTGTCTAAGTATTCCTTTGATTCCCTTATCATGGAGTCGGCGTCTAGTGGTTCTCCAGACCATGTCTGCACGCATACGTAGCCATCATAATCGATCTTCTTCAGCGTCCTTACGAGGCCTTCCCAGTTCACCGTTCCCTTTCCGAGCGACAGATGGGTCCAAGACACGCCGTCGTTATCAGCCGCGTGAATATAGCAGAGGTTCTGTCCAACCTTCCTAATGTCTTCGGCGAAGTTTCGGTACGTGATGTTCTGTTGTGCCGTGTCGAAGATAATCTTTGCCATCTTCGAGTCAAGCTCCTTGATCATGTCCAGGGCATCATCGACAGTCACCATGAGAGGGCTGTCACCGATGTACTGAGGGTGTAGACCGAGGATCACCTTTTTTTCTTCGGCTAGCGTGGCAAGCTCGTGAAACGCATCCATCGTCCATTGTCTTCCCTGCTCTCTCGATGTGCCATGTAGGCAGTGCCCCGTGAGGACATTGATGAGAGGACATCCTATTTCTGAGGCCAAGATGATGTTGTCCTTGTAGTATTGTAGTGTTTCGTCTCTGACTATCTTGTTCGGGTGTGAGAAGTTTAATCCGAGGTTCAGAATACCTCCTGCAACTGCGAAGCCTGTTAGCTTTAGTCCGAGCTCATCGATGATCTTTCTAACCGCTTTTCGCTCTTCTTTCGTGTAGTGTGCCGGGTATATGTGTGGTGGCCCAGTGTATAGGTCAACACCCTTGAAGCCTGCCTCCGCGATCCGTTTTATGGCTTCATCCAGTGGCGTGCTGACAATATATGCTAGCGTGCAACAACTCAGCTTCATGATCAATCACAGCTTGATTCTACGACGCAACGATATATAAGATAACTCGCAAGATTCCAAACGATGTTATTCCTTGGACTTGTACGGATAGGGCTCGTAGTTCAGCGAGTACGGAAGGATCTCCTCAAGCTTGGTAACTGGTGGCAATATGCCAAGCGTGTCTGACGCGAGTTTGAATGCGTTTAGTTGCCTAATTAGGTCAACCTTGCCCAGCATGAGGACCGCCGTCACCGCGTCCACCCTAAGCAAATCGGACCCGGCAACGATATAAGGGAAGTCAACCGCCCTCCCAAAGATTGGACCTTCGCGATCCTGCCCATAGGGCCCGGACACTATCCCGAAGATCCGATCCTCCAATCCGACCTTCCAAATAGCGAAGTTGTACAGCATTGCCTTGGCAAAGTCCTTGTGCATGAACGCCTTATACTGCAAGAAGAGACCCAAGCCAATATTTTTGATCGTCGCGGTGATATATGCTTCGGGGTCATCGTGCGTTTTTGGAACCGCCAATGAGATGAGCCCAATCTTTCTTTTGCCACCGAGACATGAAGGGATATTGTCCAAGAGCTTCTTCTTAATCTCGTCTTTGGGCATCCTTTCCTTGCCCAAGAGTTCATCGACTCTCTCAGTGATCTTCTTGCTATCTGCCGGGTTCATTACAGGTTGCTTGCTCAGGTTCAACACATCGACGTCCTTGCCATATTCCTTGTAGCCATTGACCAGGTCTTTCAAGCCGCCGAGCTCCAACAGAAGGTTGAACCCGAAGTCGTGCATATCCTGGTCAGGCTCCTTGCTATGTAACTTGCTCTCGATCGCCGTTCGCTCTTTGGGCGGTAGTTTGGCCAAGATATCGTTCATGCCTTTGCCCTTGTGGAAGGTTATGGTCTCAACTATTCTTATGGGCTTCCCCTTGACCAAGTTGAGGAGATGATCGATGATAGCCTTTACTGCCATTGGGTGCGTAATGCATCCTGTCTCGGGGGGTCTTGCGTTACTTAGGTTCGGCTTTATCCAGATCTCATCTGAATCCATGACGCGTTTCATCTGTTCTCGGATTCCTTCGCTGCGGAGAAGCTCATGGATTTCGCTATAAATTTGCGAAGTCATAGATGCCTGGAAGTGGCCTTTGTAGAGTTTTTTTACAAAGACGTCGTCGAAATTCAGTGTTTCCTTCACGCTTGTCACGACCTATTTCCTAGCAAACGGCGCATGAGATAAGGTTTTGCCCTTCAGGGCTCGATATACACGATCTGCACAACAAGCACAATAGGCCGCGGCTTTTAGCGGATAATTTTAACTGCCTATGTTATCGGCATCGATGCTGGATTCACAGCTCGCTATGGTGAATTTAAGTGTTGATTAGGGGTTCTAGTATTGATTTGGTGCACGAATTAACAATGAGAGCGCGCGGATCGAATGCTTGCCCGTTGAAAAAATGACCCCAGGCGATGTTTGACGAGCCAGCACGTCCAAACCGAGATGCATGATGCATTTATGCTCACGAATCAAGACTAGACCAAGCACCGATTCAGAAACCGAGGCATGATCATGGACGAGAATCCAGAAAAGCAGGAAAAAATCGAAACGTTGGAAGAACAATACATGAAAAAAGACCCGTGGGAGAAAGTGGGCTTTGCACGGCCTCTAGCGGGATTTTTCTACGGTTATATGCTCTCGATCTTCACGCTCATCATCGGCATCGTCATGGCCGGGTTCATCATTGCTTGGCTTTATCCTTGGCCGGAAGCAGAAGGATATCGCAGCGTGGTTTCGATGATGTTCAACTTTATGTTCCAAATTTTTGATATCGGCACGGCATATGGCATCGAGCGGTTTGTCGCTGAATATCGCATCAAGGATCCCAAGAAAATGATTGGCTATATCCAATTTTTTATATGGTATCAAATGATGACAGGGTTGGTGCAAGTGACGATCGTGGCTTTACTTGCATTCTATTTCTTCCCCGTGACGAACCTTTCCTACTCGATCTGGATCGTGCTCATCTACAGCACGATCCAGTACCCGAGTATGCTCGGGATGTTCAAGGCCGTGCTCGATGGTCTCCAGCATTTCAATAAAACGCAGATTCTCGGGTTCATCGGGGGTCAAGGGTTCCAGCAAATCACGAATATCGCGTTCATTTTGATCGGTCGCTGGATCGGGGCGCAGTTCCCCGCATATGGCGAGCTCATGGGATTGGCGATCGGCGCCACCATCGGTTCTTACATCGATGACTTTTTCACGTTCTGGCTGTCGTCGTGGTACTTTTCCAAGGCCATGAGCAAGTTCGGGGTCACGGTGAAGAGTTGTTTTCGTCACGACCTGTTCGATCGAAAGATGGCCAAGGAGTGCACCGTGTTCGGGGTGCAAACGACGGCAGGGCCGCTGTTCGGGACATTCGTCGGCTGGACCATCAGCTTGTATTGGATCACGCTGGTACCCCAGTTCACGACGTGGGCGACGTTATCCAGCGTGGCCTCTGGCCTGGCAGGCGTTATAAATATGGGTTACGGGATCAACCTCGTGGCGGGGATTTCCGAGTCATTTCTCAACGGCAAGAAGAATTTAGCAAGATTTTACATGTCCCAGAGCATCAAGTACTCGGGCATGTTCGCCCCGACGTTTTTTGTCGTTATTTCACTGTATCTCCCTGTCATCATCCAGGTTATATTGCGAATCCAGGGTGCCGAGAATTACGTGCTGGCCGTGCCGTTCCTCTTCCCGTGGGTGCTGCGCCGCGTTCAGGAGCCCTACGGGTGGCTCGCCGATAACATCATGGTCGGCAGCTCGCACCCGACCGCATTGTCCATCATCCGCATCCTGGAGGAATGCGGCAAGCTGCTGTTCATGACCATCTTCATCGTGTGGCTCAAGCTTCCGCAAACGTACGGGCTGCCGGCGATAGCAGTACTCATCCCGTGCGGCGAGCTGCCGGCGATCCTCGCAAAGACAGTCGCGAACTGGTTGTTTATCCAGAAAAAAGTCGTGAACGTGCGGTTCAAGGAGTTCGCGTGGCAGGCATGGGGCGCGTCATCGATCACCGCGGGCGTGATCGCGGGGATTTGCTTGCTGTATCTCTGGCTCGCGTGGAACCCGCTCGTCGCGGCGACGGGATACCTCATCGGCGGGATTATTTCCGTGCTGTTCGCGGTCTTCTTGTTATTACTCGTGTTTTTCATCATCTATTCCTTCGTGGGCGGCTGGGATGATTTCGGTCTCGGGGAGTTCCGGCGCGCCATGGAGATGAGCGGTCCATCGAAGCCGTTCATCAAGCTCGTTTATACTATGTGCGCGTTCGTCACACGCCACTCGCCCTTCCATGGCAAGTTTCCAATGCGATCCGAGGAGGCCCGCAAGGAAGCGATCGAGCTCATGATCCTCAAGGAGGAAAAGGAACGCGAGGCCGCAGACCAGAAAGAGAAGGAAAAGGCGCAATCAAAAGCATGACCAATATATCTCTTTTGTCCGCGATTTTAGAATGGGTTTGGAAGGACGGTCGGACTTAAATTCCAGTCAACCTACCTCGATCAAGGTACGAGATGACCGGTGATCGCTTCGTCGAAGTGCAAGGCATCGTCGACAGGTTCTATGCCGATTATGAGAGGGCGCGAAAACATCTCGGCGCGTCCATTCGATACCCGGGAAAGGTTTCCGGGGATCTCCGGGACGAACACGCCACGCTCATCATGAACCGCGTCGTGTTCACGTGGTTCTTGCAAACCCCGGTTAACGGGGGTTCCGTGATCACACCCGGCTTCATGCAAACGCTGTTGAAGGAGTGCCGAGCTGCCACCAACCATGCGGGGAACCGACCTTCCGGTTATTTTCACGTGCTCTGCAAACTCTGGTTCGGATACTTCAATGATGGCAAGGAGCGGTCCGCGACCGACGGAATTTTCAAGGGCATCCCTTTCCTCGACGGGGGGCTGTTCACGCGCCGGGAAGGCATCGAGATAGTCGATGGCAAGGATACGTGCGATTTCATCGAGATACCTGACGAGATTTGGAACGAAATTTTCACGCTGCTTGGGCATTATTCGTGGACAGTGAATGAAGTCAGTGCCCGGGAAAATAACTTTAGCATCAGCCCATCAATCCTCGGCCACATATACGAAAAGTCGTGCAACCAGAAGGAATCCGGCAGCTTTTACACGCCGGATCACATCAGCAACGGCATCGCGCGCAAATGCATTGCCACGATCGCCACGGACCGCGTTAATCGCCGCTTTAAAACTTCCTACGCGAGCTTCGTCGATCAGGTGCTGAAAAAGAAACGCCTTTCACCAGACGAGCTGGACCAAGTATCGTGTCTGTACTTCGATGTCCTCTTGCCACTAACGATCTGCGATGATGCATGTGGTTCCGGCGCCTTCCTCGTTGCCGCGGAAAATGTTCTCGTTGAGCTGCATATCACGTGCCTGCAATGGCTCTCCTCGGCCCATCCCGGTTTCGCGGGCCATCCGGGCGCTCCAGCAGACCCCGGGAACCTGTACGCGATCAAGAAATGGATCATCACGCGCAACTTGTACGGCGTCGATATCCAGGAAGGATCCGTCGAAATCGCGAAGCTCCGGCTCTGGCTCTCCTTGATCCCCGCGATCCACGCGGGCCGGGTCGAGCCACTACCCGACATCGATTGTAACCTCGTGGCCGGTAACAGCCTGTTCGGGTTCGTGAAACTACCCAGGGGAACCTGGGGAACCAGCTTGCTGGCGAGTACTGGCACCTTGACCTCGCTGATGCAAGAACGGGCATCGCTAAAAGCAGATTCCAAGGCAGTTAAGGTGGAGATAAACCGCAAGATCCACGAACTGCTCGATGACCTCTATGCCGAAAAGATCCGCTGCGATACCGGCATTGCCATCACGCCGGCGCAACTAGCATCGCTGAAACCGCTGCATTGGGGGTTCGAGTTCGAGGCAATAGCAACCGAAGGGGGATTCGACGCGATCATCGGGAACCCACCCTATGTCAACAACAAGATGACGTCCGACCTCGAAAAGAAACTATTTATGGCATTCTACGGGTTATCGGATGACCTGTACAACTATTTTTTCCGCCGTTCCTTCGCCCTCGTCAAGGACGCGGGCATGCTTGGCTTCATCACGTCGAACACGTTCATGACCATCGAGACCAAGAAGTCGCTCCGCGAGTTGCTCCAGGCAAGGCGGTTGATCGAGATCCGGATGCCAGATCCGAACCTCTTCAAAGGTATCGGGGTCATCACGGCCATCGTCATCGCAAAGAACGAGGCCTGCAATGATTATACGTTCACCTTCACCGACGACCGGACACCCCTTGGTGGAGCAAAAATGTACGAGATTTCCATCAACACGTACAAGGATGCCCTGGAGAAGATCTTCTTCGTGCCGGACGCGCTGAACATGCAATTGTATTCGAAATACAATGCCGTGGTGAAACGCTTGATGGACCAGTGGTGGGACAAGATCAGCACGAGCAAGAACATCGCCAAGAACGAGCCAGAATTGCGCCGGTACCGTTCCTCGCTCAAAGCCGGCGACGTGACGCTGCTCGGGCTGGTCACCGACGGCGGGCAAGGCATGGCGACCGCGAACAACGGGAGATTCATCGGTGCAGTGAAGGGGAGCGCGCCCGCGGAGCGGATCAAAGCCACGCGGCCGGAGAAGCTCTGGAAGTTCATGGAAGCAATGCGTGAAAGCGGAAAAACTGTTCCCGAGGTGGCGGTCGCCATCACGTTCAAGCAAGACGCGGCAACATTCTTGTCTGGCAAGGATGAGGGCCAGATCCGGGCGCTGTTCGATGCCGTGAAGGAACGATACGGCCGTGATATCTTCGGTTCCGGCTACGTATACCGGATCGTCGACCCGTCCGAGATCGCCGACGTTCGCAGCTTGTCGGATTATGAAAAAAAGCACGGGATAAGCTCGGGCAAGACTTTCGTCCCGTATTCGAAAGGCGACAAGGAAGGCAACCGCTGGTACCACGAGACCCCGTTCTGCATCGACTGGTCGGTCAAGAACGTGGCATGGCTGACGAGCAACTCCGGCAAGAAAGGCGAGGGCATGCCCGTCGTCAGGAATAGCACGTTTTACTTCCGGGAAGGGATTTGCTGGGGCAACGTGCTGAACCCGAATTCCATGCTGGTCAAGGCCAAGTTGAAGCCGGCATCTGTGCACGACGTCGGCGCCATGTCATTATTCTCGATCATCGGTACTGTTAATGAAAAATACCTGGTCTGCATGCTCAATTCTTATATCGTGTTTCACATCATTCGTGCGTTCATCAACAACACGGTGAATTTGCAAATGAATGATTTCCGTATGATCCCGATTATCATCCCGTCGGAGCACGAGCTTCGTGTTTTCGAAACAATTTTTGATGATGCAATTTCAATCAAGAAAAATCTCGCCAACAGCACGATCAATGCTGCCGATGGGAAGAAACAGTTGGTTAAAATCCAGGAACGTCTCGATCCGGCCGCGTGTCGCTTGTATGGTATTGCTCCCGAGCTGATCTCGAAAAAATTAACTAGCCAGCTTGATGAATGCACCCCGGATGAAGATACTAGTGAAATGGATGGATGATGTTCCGCGCAAATTCTGCGAATGACTCGTCACTATGCACGGCGCCCGACAATACAATAAATTGCTCGTGATTGGAACTTAGAAGTATATATTCACCAAGAGAAGATATAATTTTTAGAGGACTTACATATGTCAAACCCGCCATTTCCCGGTTCGGGGCCATTTGCTGGCAGCGATCCAATGGAGGCCATAAAAAAATTGCTCCAGATTATTGAAAGGCTTAAGAATCTCCAACAATCCGGGGCAGGATTGCAAGAAATAGAAGCTTTATTGAATAGTGAACTCGCCAGCATTTTCTCGCCCGATCAAATGCAGATTCTCAGGGAACTCATAGCAAAAACGAGGGAACTTCAAGCAACGACGAGTGCGGCTATACCTCTAGATTATGGATCGGTATTGCGACATTTCTTCATAGGACAAGGTCCAGCGCCAAAGCCAGCGCCAGCACAACCGGTTCCGTCGAATCAAGCCCTAGCAAGGGGACCAAGCGGCCTGATACTTCCTTCAAGGCGATACAACGGATATGAGGTGTATATCTATGGCAAGCGCTATAGCGTGTCTGGTTCAAATCAAGGCCGCGTCTTGAATTTGCGCGGCCTTGGCATCAAGGATATTGCCGAGATCGAGGGCCTGAACACGATCAAGGCCATGGACGAGCTTGACCTCAGTAATAACGAGCTCTCGCGATTTGATGGCTTGGCCTCCATCCCCAGCCTGAAGCGATTGAAGCTCACCGATAATCGAATCACATCGCTCTATGCAATCAAGGACATGCACGCGTTAGAATATGCCGATCTCTCTGGCAACAAAATCTCGGAAATCCCGGAGTTGACGGGCGTGGAGAATCTCCACACGCTCTTACTCGATCGCAATTCCATCCATACCATCCAAGGTCTTGGCCGGTGCTTGAAACTCAAGACATTATCCTTGAACGAAAACAAAATCGAATCAATATCGGGGCTGGACAACCTCGTTGATCTCGATACTCTCCAGCTCGGGTCCAACGACATCGAAAGGATCGGCGGGCTTGATAACTTGCGCAACGTGAAGTCCATCGTACTGAGCAAGAACCGCATTTCTCGAATCCAGGGATTGGATGTGTGCATGGATCTCCAACGACTCGCCTTGCCTGGAAATCAGATCGTGACTATGGAAAATCTGGAACGCCTTGTCAATCTTGAGGAATTACGGCTCGCGGGTAATATGATTCGTGAGATCGCAGGCCTTGATACCCTTGGTAAGCTCAAGATATTGCAGTTGGGCGATAATAAAATCGCGGCCATCAGTGGCCTTGATGCATTATCGAATTTGGAAGTTTTGGAGTTGCACAA
>Ga0315277_10012126_pt1 | contig 10822 bp, 10 predicted proteins | sample YL17G05_15_MG_FD_203695 | JGI IMG/M metagenome (GOLD analysis project Ga0315277, IMG submission 203695) | Sediment microbial communities from Yellowstone Lake, YNP, Wyoming, USA - YL17G05_15 | ecosystem: Environmental > Aquatic > Freshwater > Lake > Sediment | place: USA: Wyoming | collected... | reverse complement strand
GCCCAGAAGAAACTCTTCACTGACCTCGCCTCGATGGAGCGGGGCCACAAGGCACGGCTGGAAGACATCTACACGAACATGGCATTCCCTGAAGTGTGGTAACACCAGAACGAACGCCTGCGTGGACACGATCCGTTGTCCAGGCATCACCCTTTTTTTATCATTTTTCCATCCAGAAAAGCTTCAGGCCGGGATCGCTTGTCGGCCCATGATCACCGGCAAACCATCATATTTCGGCACCCTGACAAGAGAACAAGCAGGCACCAGTTCATGCGCCGGCCGTGCCCTGAAACATGACCTGTTACACCCACCCAACTTTTTAAATACTGTTCTGTGGCATTTATAAACATGAAGGTCAGACCGGAAGACTCGCTCAAGATCGAAAATATCGTTGCCTCGGCCAAGGTGACCGATTATCTGGATCTACCAGAACTCGCATCGCGCATCAAGGACGCCGAATACAATAAGAAACGGTTCCCGGGCGTTGTTTTGCGGATGCAGAACCCGAAGATCGCCGCCCTTGTCTTTGGGTCGGGCAAAGTGGTACTCACCGGTGCAAAGAGTATCGACAGCCTGAGCAAGGGCCTGGATATCCTCGGAAAGCAGCTGCGGGACTTAAATATCGATATCCCCAAGAAACTCACCTACAAGATCCAGAATATCGTCACCTCTGCCGACCTTGCCACGGCAATCAACTTAAACAAGATCGCGGTCGGGTTTAACCTGGACAGGATCGAGTACGAACCCGAACAGTTCCCGGGACTGGTCTACCGGCTGGAAAACCCCAAGGTCGTTGTGCTCCTCTTCGGGTCAGGCAAGCTGATCATCACCGGGGGCAAGGAGCCTGACGATGCAAAGAAAGCGGTCATCAAGATCCTCTCAGACCTGCGCAGCCTCGGCCTGATGTAATGGCCGGCAGGAGTGTTTTTTGTTTTTAACGGTCAGGAGCAGCAATATTATATAACAGGTATTTTTTTATTCCTGCAATCATGTCCATTTTATTTAAATTATTCTGTTGTTGATGCACAATAAGACAGTATTTATATCGTATTTTGGATAACGTTATAAGGAGCTGTTCCAGCAATATTGTGGATGTGACATATGAGACAAGAGAATGTGATGTATTTTACCGAGAAAGAAGAAGAGTTTGCCAACCTGTTGATCGAGATCGGGACCAAGAGAAATGTCGCAAAAGTCCTCGTGTTCCTCGCAAACACGCCCGAGGCAACATCCCGGGGAATCGAGCGGGGCACCGACCTGCGCCAGCCCGAAGTGAGCATCGCGATGCGCTACCTGATGGAACACGCGTGGATCACCAGCCGCGAGAGCAAGGCGGAGAGCAAAGGAAGACCGGTGAAGATCTACGAGCTGGCAAAACCGATCACCGACATCATGGACAGCATCGAGAAAGAGAAGAAGAAAGAGGCAAATCACCAGCTCCAGCTCATCCAGAAATTACGTAACTATATCAGCTGACGAAAGGATCCTGCACCTTTTTTTCCCCCCTGCAATCACAGTTGTCTTCCGGGTAAACCGGGTGAACAGCCCGCTCTCGATAATCCCGGGGATGCCGGCAAGAACCGCTTCAAGTCCCTCCGGGTCGCTAATCTCCCCGAAAGCGCAGTCGATCACGAAATTGCCATTGTCCGTGATCACGGGACCGTCCTTCTTTGTGCCTTCCCGCACGACAGGGTTTCCTCCCAGTGCCTTCAGCTGCACCATCACCGGCGTCGCCGCAAACGGGAGCACCTCGAGGGGGACCGGGACATCCAGGCCGGGTGCCATTTTGGATTCGTCAACCACGACTACCAGGTGCCGTGCGGCTGCAGCAACGCACTTTTCCCGGGTCAGGGCAGCCCCGCGACCCTTGATCAGCCGGAATGCCGGATCGACCTGGTCGGCGCCATCGATGGCAATATCGAGGCTGGGGTGATCATCCAGTGTGGTCAGCGGGATGTTCAGGTTGCGTGCACGGATGGCGGTCTGGATTGAGGTAGGTACACCTTCGACCGCAAGGCCTGACGAGATCCGCTCCTGCAGCCGTTCCATCGCAAAAAAGACGGTCGAGCCGGTGCCAAGCCCGACCACCATCCCGTTTTTCACAAGCTCTGCCGCCTTGTACCCTGCCGCCCGTTTTCCCGCGTCTGCTGCCTGCTTTTCCATCAGTCTGAGAGATATCGGTGCAGGAATAATTAAGTATGCCGGAGAACGCGGGAGAAGGAGACGGTGCACCACCAGAACGCCCCTCTAAAAAGGGCAGGGGGTTACGGGGAGACAAACATCCGTCTGAACTCGTCGCAGGCAGCAAACGAGGTGCAGTCAAGGGTGATGGGGGTGATCGAGACGTTGCCCTTCCGGATCGCGTGCACGTCCGTCCCCTCCTCGGCATCGTCGATGAGCGGGCCGTTGATCCAGTAATAGGGGCGGCCACGGGGATCGAGCCGCTGCTCCACGCCGGTATCAAAGAGTTTTCTTGCCAGGCGCGTGACCTCATACCCCCCGCTGATCCTTGAAGGGATGTTGACGTTGATCACATCAGCGTGAGGGCAGAACCCCTGCGAAAGGACCCGGGACACGATGTCCCGTATGACCTCCTTTGCCGGCTCAAAACTCTGGCCATGGTGGCGGGGGTCATCAAACTTGTCCCCCTGGTCCTCGACCTGCAGGGAAAACGCAATGCCCTTGGTCCCCTGGTTGGACGCCTCGAGCGCGGCCCCGACCGTCCCCGAGGTCATGATCGACTCGAACGACAGGTTCTCGCCGATGTTCACGCCGCTTACGACAAGGTCCGGGTTGAGGTTGAGCGCGTAGAGCCCGATGATCACGGCATCAGTGGGTTTCCCGGCAACGGCGTATGCAGGAACACCGTTCACCATGATCCGGTTCGCACGTATCGGTTCAAAGATGGAGATCGACCTGCCGACGGCGCTCTGCTGGGTCGCCGGCGCAACGATCGTTACATCGGCAATGCCGGACAGCGCCTCGTACGCCGCCCAGATCCCCACCGAGCTGACGCCGTCATCGTTCGTCAGCAGGATCGAATGTCTCATGCTCATCTTCTTTGCACTCGCCCCACAAATACTTCACCGATCGGGAAGCGTAATCTCCCGGCATGACCAACAGATCCCCCATGAACGCCCTGCTTGCCGAGTACACGGTATCGCACGACCCTGCCCTTGCTGCCGAAGGAGCTGCGATGCTCGATGTCCTGGCACGGAGTTTCGCCCGCTCCGGGTACGAGGTCGTCACGCCCGGTACTGGCGATTTTGCGCAGGAGATCGCCCGGCTCGCACCTGCCTGCGATGTCGGCCTCGTCATCGCACCGGACCACCTCCTGCCGAGGTTCACCATGATCCTCGAGCAGCATACGCACAACCTCGGGTGCGGCAGCATGAACGCGGCGGTCTGCGCAAACAAACTGCAGACGGCAAAGATCCTGAAAAGCCATGGCATCGCCGTACCGGACGAGGCCACAACCGGCATGCGGGTGGTAAAACCGGTGAGCGGGTGCGGCGCACAGGGCGTCAGGCTGAGCGATCAGCCGGCAGGACCCGCTGAATTCGGCCAGCAGTATATCGACGGCGAGCACCTCTCCGTCAGCCTCGTGGGGAGCAGGGTGGTGGGAGATGCGTGCCTGTACTTCTCCGGTTCACCGCCGCTGGTACTCGCGCTGAACCGGCAGTCCATCGAGATCGGCGACGATGGTGCATTCCACTACCGTGGCGGCGAGACCCCGGTTGATCATTCGCGGGCTAGAGAGATTACCGGAGTGGCAGCAAAAACTGTCGGAGTCCTCGGGTGCCAGGGCTACTGCGGTGTCGATGTCGTTGTCTCTGACCAAGTGTATATCGTCGACGTCAACCCGCGCATCACCACGAGCCTTGTCGGGATCGCGGCCTGTATGCACGAAGAGATCGCCCAGATCCTCGTGGCCGCCTCGAAGGGAAATCCACCGGCAGAAGTCCACCTCTCCGGCAGGGTGAGGTTTGACAAAGACGGGAAGGTCAGTGCCGCATGATCGGGATCGATGTAGGCGGTGCCAACCTCAAAGTGGTGGACGGTGACGGGGTCCATATCCATTCCTGCCCGCTCTTTTCGGGGGCCCCCCTTGTCCCGCTGTTGTCACCGTACCGCACCAGCCCGGATACTCCAGCTGCCGTGGTCATGAGCGGGGAGCTCGCCGACTGCTTCTCCAATAAAAAAGAGGGGATCGGGTTCATCGTGCGTGCGGTACAAGAGGTGTTTCCCCGCGCGGTCTTCTACGGCACTGATGCAGAGTTCCACACCACGGCCGTCCCGCAGCTTGCGGCGGCGAACTGGCTGGCATCTGCCGATTATCTCAGGACATCCTTTCCCGGTGCCGTCCTTGTGGACGCAGGAAGCACGACCACCGATATCATCCCCCTGCCGTTATTCCCCGAGCTGAAAGGGCTCACGGATCTCAGGCGGCTGCAGAAAGGGTACCTGATCTATACCGGCATGCTGCGCACAAGCATCCCGGCACTCCTGCGCATCGTCGTCTTCGACGGTATACCAACACCGTTGAGCACCGAATTCTTTGCCACCAGTGCCGATGCCCACCTTGTGCTCGGGAACATCACGGCAGAACAGTATTCGTGCGATACGCCGGATCACAGGGAAAAAACGCATACGGCTGCAATGCGCCGGCTCGCCCGCGTGGTCTGTGCAGACCTCGAAGAGATTGGCGAGGCAGGTGCACTCCGGATCGCAGAGCAGTTCTGGGATGTGCAGCGGGCACTTGTCTGCGATAAGGTGCGAAAGGTCATGGCAGCAGCAGGCGCAACAGATGTCGTCACGGCGGGGATCGGGTCATCACTCTTTGCACAGGAACTCGGCGGCATTGATCTTTCAGAAGAACTGGGGGAGGCGGCAGATGCCCTGCCCGCGTTTGCGGTACGGGAGCTGGCACGCACAAGTGCCTTCTTTGCACGTCCCCCCACGGTGAGACGGGGGTGAGATCCTGAGGCCGTACCAGCTGAGCCTCCTTCTCCTTGCCGGCTCACTTGCGTTCACTGCTGTGATGTGGCTGTTACACCTGCCGATCTTCTTCTTTGTCCTGTTCATCCCGCTCATCCCCTTTTTCTGGCAGAAGAAGCAGGCCAGGCGCTGCCCGGTGTGCGGATGGGAAACCACAGGCAGCGAGCGCTTCTGCCCCTTCGATGCAACCCCCCTCACCGAGGCGGGCGGCGAGTGTGGAGAGTGAGATGATCGACATCGGGAGGTGGATCCCAAAAACGTCTGCTGTGGGAATTTCCGGTACTGCAAGGCGTGAAAAATTCCGCACGGTCATCCGGTCAACAAAAATGCCCATCTCCTCAAGGAATGCGGCAGTCCGGGTAAACGGCATGGTCCCTGAAAGAGTGAGACAGAGATCGACGACCGGCGAACCAATCCTTGTTTTTGGATAGAATGGCTCTTGTGCAAAACAGACCGTGCGGCAGCTTTTACAAAAAAAACGTTTCACAAAAACATGGACCGCACGCCGTTTCCCGTCTTCAATGAGGACGGCAAACTGCTTCTCTTTTTTATCGTATCCGTATACTTCACCCCCGCACGAAGGGCAGACGTTCCGGTTGTCAAAGCATGTACCGTCGCATGCCGTGAGTGCTGTCTCTACAAGGTCAACGAGCATCGGCGGGATGCGTGGCTTTCTCATATGACAGCGACACCTTCTCTGTTTTCGCCATGAGCGAACATCAGGAATTTCATCGGAACGAATCTCCACAGGCAATGGGGGTATTGTTTTTCATCAGGTATGAACCCACCGCTATTCATCAATTTTTCAGAAAATTTCACTATGCTTAAATAATGTTAAGTACAGATGATTGTCGTTCGAGGTGAGAACATGGACATGAAATACGTACCAACAACATGCCCGTACTGCGGTACTGGCTGCGGTCTGAACCTTGTTGTCGTGGACAAGAAGGTTGTCGGCGTCGCACCATGGCACCGCAGTCCCGTCAACGAGGGCAAGCTTTGCCCCAAGGGGAACTACGCGCATGAGTTCATCAACAGCCCTGACCGGCTCACAAAGCCGCTGATCAAGAAGGACGGCCAGTTTGTCGAGGCGAGCTGGGACGAGGCCTACAAGCTGATCGCGTCTAAGTTCAAGTCGTACAAGGGCGATGAGATCGCGTGCCTTGCTTCTGCACGTGTCTCCAACGAGGAAAACTACCTGATGCAGAAGTTTGCCCGTGCGGTCTTAAAGACCCCCAACATCGACCACTGCGCCCGTCTCTGCCACGCATCGACAGTCGTGGGACTGGCCGGTGCTTTCGGCTCCGGTGCAATGACCCAGTCAATCGCAGACATTGCCGAGTCAAAGTGCCTCCTTGTCATCGGCACCAATACTTTCGAGCAGCACCCGCTGATCGGGCGCCGCATTATGCAGGCGAAGATGAACGGTGCAAAGATCATCTACGCCGACCCGCGGCTCACGCCGACAGGGAAGCAGGCTGACCTGCACCTGCAGTTCTACTCGGGGACCGATGTGGCACTCTTCAACTGCTTCATGCAGCAGATCATCAAGAATGGCTGGGAGAACAAGGAGTTCATCGCGAAGCGGACCAAGGATTTCGAGAAGGTCAAAGAAATCGTGATGAAGGATACCTACAGCCCTGAGAACGTCTCGAAAATCACCGGTGTTCCCGCAAAGGACATCATCACTGCGGCAGAGTGGTTTGGCAAATCCGGCCAATCCGCGATCCTCTACTCGATGGGTATCACCCAGCACACGACCGGTGTCGACAACGTCAAGTCAACCGCAAACCTCCAGATGCTGACCGGCAACCTCGGGAGACCGGGAACCGGTATCTGTGCGCTGCGTGGCCAGAACAACGTGCAGGGCGCCTGCGACATGGGAGCGCTCGCAAACGTGTACTCCGGGTACCAGGCGGTCATCGTCCCCGAGATGCGCAAGAAGATGATGGACGCATGGGGTTGCGAGATTGCCGAGGGCAAAGTCGGTTTAACGGTCACCAAACTGATCAATACACTCGCCGACGAGCCCGGCAAGGTCAAGTGCGTCTATATCATGGGCGAGAACCCGATGCTCTCAGACCCGGACCTCCACCACGTGGAGAAGGGGATGAAGAATGTCGAGTTCATGGTCGTGCAGGATATCTTCATGACCGAGACGGCACAGTTTGCAAACGTTGTCTTACCGGCTGCCTGCTTTGCCGAAAAGGACGGCACCCAGACCTCGACCGAGCGCCGCGTCCAGAAGTGGAGAAAGGCGCAGGACCCGCCCGGCGAGGCAAAGGCAGACTGGCAGATCTTCTGCGAGCTCGCCAAGGTCATGGGATATGAGAAGCAGTTCCTGTACAAGAGCGCTGAAGAGGTCTTCAACGAGATCACCAAGGTCACCCCGTCCTATGGCGGCATGGACTACACGCGCCTCGAGAAGCCCGAAGCCCTCCACTGGCCCTGCCCGACAAAGGAGCACCCCGGAACACCGATCCTCCACAAGGAGAAGTTCACCCACCCGGACGGTCTTGGCATCTTTACCCCGATCGAGTGGAAACCCCCGGCAGAAGTCCCGGACAAGGACTACCCGCTCATCATGACAACCGGGCGCTGCATCTGGCAGTGGCACACCGGCACGATGACCCGCCGCTCCGAGGACCTCGAACGCGAGGAACCCACGGGCTGGGTCGAGTTGAACCCTGAAGACGCAAAGGCGCTCGGCGTCAAGGACAAGGAAATGGTGCGTGCAGTAACACGGAGAGGAGAGATCGAGATCGGTGCCCGCGTGACAAAGGACATCAAGAAAGGTGTTGTCTTCATACCGTTCCACTACGCGGAATGCGCCGCAAACATACTCACCAACAACGCGCTCGACCCTGTCGCAGCGATTCCGGAGTTCAAGGCGTGTGCTGTGAGGATCGAGAAGATCGCGGAGGCGAAGTAACCATGGCAAAGAAAGGCGACATGTTCTACGCATGGACCAATGATGCAGAGATCAAGAAGAAGGCAGAGCTTGGCGGTGCGGTCACCGGGCTATGGAAGCACGCACTGGAATCCAAGACGGTTGATGCCGTTCTTGCCATCCAGAAAGGCATTGATCTCTACGACGCCCAGCCGGTGCTGATCACCGACCCAAAGGACCTTGCAAAGACTGCCGGTTCGCTCCACTGCGGGACGCTCCTGATCCCGAAACTGGTCAAGAAGTACCTTGAGGGTGCGGAGACAAAGAAGATCGGCGTCACGGTCAAGGGCTGTGACGCGATGGCGTTCTATGAACTGGCAAAAAGAAAGCAGATCAACCTTGACAACGTCGTGATGATCGGCGTGAACTGCGGGGGTTCGGTCAGCCCGATCCCGGCACGAAAGATGATCGCGGACAAGTTCGGTGTCGACCCGGACACGGTGCACAAGGAAGAGATCGACAAGGGCCAGTTCATCATCGAGTACGAGGGAGGACACAAGGGCATTTCCATCGATGAGCTCGAGGACCAGGGATACGGGCGCCGCTCCAACTGCCGCCGCTGCAAGATGAAGGTCCCCCGACAGGCCGACCTCGCGTGCGGGAACTGGGGCGTGATTGGCGACAAGGCAGGTAAGGCGACCTTTGTCGAGGTCTGCAGCGAGAAAGGCGCAAACCTGCTCGACGGTGCGGTCAAGGCAGGCGTGATCGCAACAGAAGCACCGAACCCGAAAGGTCTCGAGATGCGCGGCAAGGTCGAGAACGCGATGTTCAAGCTTGCCGACAAGTGGCGCAAGAAGGACTTCGAAGCACTCGGCGAGGGAAAAGAGCGGTTAAAGAAGATCATGAAGGAGACGAGCCGCTGCATCAAGTGCTACTCGTGCATCATCGCGTGCCCGATCTGCTACTGCGTGGACTGTACCACGAAAAACCCGGCCTACGTGACGCCCGGACAGCTGCCGCCGAACTTCATGTTCCACCTGATCCGCTTTGCCCACATCGCGGACTCCTGCGTCAACTGCGGCCAGTGCCAGGAGCTCTGCCCCGCCGAGATCCCGAACGCACTCTTCATGCACGCCCAGCAGGTCGAGCTGGAGAAGATGTTCGGGCATGTGCCCGGCATGGACATGAGCCTCCCGCTGCTTGCGCTTGTCGAGGAGAAGGAGGAGCGTGCACGGCTGCACAACACCGGCAGCGACATGATCTTCGAGAACGTGTTCAACCCGGTAGCCAAACCCTAATATCCCCTTTTTTCGTTTATTATCACGTTTCAAACAGAAAACAGACAGTATTTTTCATTTGCGCGCTTCTAATCTTTTGAATTTATTTAATTACAATTTCCCGGCGGATGCCGGCAGGGCGGGTCAGGCGGTTGTAAAATTTATATACTTTGTATAAAGTTAATGTATTCTGATGAACCATCGTCATCATCATTGCTCGAAAATATCCAGATAAAAGACCCATTCACAGAAACAATCCGATAATTATTAATATCTCAATAAAAGATTTTTAGTTTGACCTATACGCGAACTGATTTAATATGTTGCTGGTATAGGTGGACGTTTAAGAGGTGTGTAAAAAAATGGTGTTTCATCCTCCGGTAGCAATTGTTGCAAAAGCAGGAGACGCCGGTAAGTACAAGACCGGCCTGCCCGCCTGGAACATGGTCCTCCGTGGATTCATGTCAGGGGCCTTCATCGCCATGGGTGGCGCTCTTGCAACAGTGTGCAGTACTGGTATTGCCTATTCGGCAACGCAAATTACTGCGGGGGCCGTTCCAGGAGGTTTTGCCTCCGCTGGTATGGCACAGTTGGTTCTGGGAGCGGTGTTCCCGGTTGGGCTTATTATCACCGTGCTGACCGGTGCAGAACTCTTCACCGGTGACGCAATGCTCGCCCCGATGGCGGCCTTCATCCACAAGATCAGCTGGATGAATGTACTCAACCTGTGGGTCTGGGTCTACATTGGTAACCTGATCGGCTCGGTCTGCTGGGCATTCATTATGGCAAACGGGCCATATGTCTCGTTCGATGCAGCGGGTGTCGCCACGGTTACCGCGTTCGGAACCCGGGCAATTGCGATAGCAGGAGCAAAGACCGGTTATGTCGGCATGATGGGCATGTGGTCGGCGTTCGTGAAAGGAATCGGCTGCAACTGGCTCGTCAACCTCGCTATCCTGCTCGGGATCTGCGCTGACGACGCGGCCGGCAAGTTCTTTGGGATCTGGTTCCCGATCATGGCCTTCGTTTCGATGGGACTCGAACACTCGATCGCAAACATGTACTTCATCCCCGCGGGTATCCTGACTGCGGGCTTAACTAATACCGCAACTACTGTAAATTGGATCAACATGTGGACCAGTAACCTCATCCCTGTCACCCTCGGCAACATTGTCGGCGGTATGGTTTTCGTGGGCGTCATCTACTGGGTTGCGTTCCGGAAAGAGATCGCAGCACTCAAGTAGATTTCAAACCTATTTTTTTTGCAATGAAGATCGGTAATTTTGAAGTAAAATTTTCAATCCTCCCGATTGCGGTTTTTCTGACCTTTACGTTTGGCTTTGTAGTTGCCGCATTCTTTGGTCCCGAAAGTGTCGCCGCACCGGTTCGTTCAAACCTCATCTGGATAATTCCCACGCTCGTGATGCTTCTTATCATCCCGCTCGCCCTGAATTACATGAGCCAGAAGGAGTACGCGGAACTCGAACCAATGTACCGCAGCCAGGCAAAGAACATCCGGATCGTGATGATCAACGAGAGCATGGTCGGGCAGATCGTGCGGGTCGAGGGGGTCGTGGAACGCGTGTATTTCCAGTTCCTCAACCGCCCCCAGTACCTCGTGGCAGACCGGTCCGGCGAGATCTCGGTCAAGATGTTC
>Ga0315277_10012125_pt1 | contig 10822 bp, 9 predicted proteins | sample YL17G05_15_MG_FD_203695 | JGI IMG/M metagenome (GOLD analysis project Ga0315277, IMG submission 203695) | Sediment microbial communities from Yellowstone Lake, YNP, Wyoming, USA - YL17G05_15 | ecosystem: Environmental > Aquatic > Freshwater > Lake > Sediment | place: USA: Wyoming | collected... | reverse complement strand
GCGCGCTCCCGGATCGGAAGGATGGCAGGCGAATTCCGCTCCGCGGCCGGAGCCGGGGAGGGGAGGACCGAAACCGCAAGCAGGATCGTCAGGGCGGCCGTCATGAGCCTTGGATACTTCATACGCAACTCCTTTTCCCCTCTCGGGGCAGGGGATCGCCTACCAGAACCAACCGCGATGGCGGTGGGTTCGCAGGATGTCTTCCGGGCGACGGCGCGATTCCCGCCGGCGCCAGCGGGCCATCTGTCTCTTGAGGGATCTTCTGGTTTTTTTCGGGATCGGCATCACGTCTTTGAGCGGATAGAGAGTCGTGCCCATGGGATAGGGATGATTATATCCGGTCCGGCCCGGTTGTAAAGCCGGACGAGGAGATGACCGCCGCCGCGCCGGAGCCGGGCGGCTTGACTCGGACGACATCCGAGATTATATTCGCGGTCAAAGGCTTGATCCCAGAGTACAACGGCCGATCGAGAGGTCAACATGATTCCTGGCGTCACGATCGAACCTTTTCGCGGCGATTACGAAGAATTGGAGCGGATGGCCATCCGCTCCTGGAGGGAAGAGTACGGCGACGCGTCGTTCCCGAATTTTTACAAGCCCGCCTTCCTCCGCTACATGTTCGACCGCCTCAAGCCGGACGATCGGGACCTTATCCCGGCGGCCTATCGGGGCGGGGAGATCGTCGGCTTCCTGGGCAACGTCCTTCAGACGTTCCAGTTCCGCGGACGGATCAGTCCGGCGAATTACAGCTGCCTCCTCGTCGTCCGGAAAGACGCCCTTCGCCAGGGGGTGGCGTCCAGCCTGATCGGGGAGGCGCTCCGCGCCAACGACCGCCACCGGGTCGCCTTCTCCTTCTTCGGCCTGGAGACGGGCCACCGCTCGACCAAGATGATCGAGAAATTCGTCCGGGAGGGCCGGCGGGTCGAATGGATCAAGAAATTCCGGGTCATCGCCCGGGTCCTGGACCTCGAGCGGGTCGCCGCCTCGGAGGGATTGAAATCCTGGGAGCGCACCGCCATCAAGGCGTGGGGAAGCGACAGGCCGCCCCGGCCGGAAGGCGCGGTCCGTCTTCGCGAATACCGCCCCGAGGATCTCGACGGGTGTCTCGCGCTCCTCGACCGATATCGGAATTCGGTCACGCTGTCCCTCGTTTGGGACCGGGAGGGGCTGGCCTGGGAGCTCCTGCGTCCCGGCGTCGTCCAAACCCTTGTCTTCGAGGAGGCCGGACGGATCAAGGGGCTGGTCAACTTCATTTATCACGATCATCTGGCGAAGACGGTCGAACGCTGGGCCTGGATCCATCATCTGGCTTACCCGGATCTCGATTCCCGGGCTCGCCTGGATTTCGTCCACGCGTTCCTGCGCTATATCCGGGAGGCCGGGTGCCTCGGGGCCATCGAATGGACGCGGGGGTACTATCCGCAGGGAGCGCTCTATCGGGCCCGCTTCTTCCCTTATTTCCGGTCCGTTAACCTTTGCGCCTGGATGTTCGAGCCGGGCCTGACCTTCGGAAAGATTAAGAAAGTTTACGAGATCCAGGTCTGAGGCCGGGAGGGTGCGGCGGGCTTACTTGATCGCCACCCCCATCGTGTCCCGGTGGAAGTCGATGAGCGTGCGCATGTAGGGGCCGATCTCTTCGGGGCTCTTGAATCCCGCTTTCCGCGCGGCCGTTTCGCGCTGTTCCTTCGTCACGCCCGAGCTGTCCGCCCAGTGGGCTAGGTCGCGATAGCAGCCCAGAGTGAAAATATCCCAAGCGGCTCCCTGGTCGCGGGTGAAGATCATGGTCTCGGGGCGGCCGCTCGCCGCTTGGTAGATGTTCTCCCGTTCCCGTTCACGATAGAGCTCAGCTTGTTTTCCGGGAAGCGCAACCATGATCTCGATGTGATAATAGGCCGCGGCGAGGAAGACCGGTTTGAGCTTCTCGAGGGGCGGGCCCAGGACGAAGACGTCTTCCTTCCAGGAGGAACAGGCGTTCAGCCGGTCGAGGAATTCCGACTGGGGAAGGGAGGACGCCGCCGTCGCAGCCGCCCGCCGGGCGACGCGCCCAGCCGAATAATACTCTGTATAGCTCCCCATCGGGAAAAGCAGCATGAGGTCCCAGTGATCCCCTTGCGTGTGCCGCCACCAGAGAGGGCGCTCATCGCCCGCGGCGTCGTTGACCGCCATCCGAGCTTTCAAGACGTCGATCAGCTCGAGGAGCTTCCCCGGGGCCGCCCGAAGGAAGGTCGTTTTATAAAGATAGGCCGGCGGCGAGGACGGTCCCGGCTGCGCGGCCGTGGGAAGCGCGGACAGGAACGGCCCGGACAGGATGATCATCAGGACCGGAAGGATTCTCAAAGCCGAACGTTTCATGGGACCTCCTCGAAAATCGCCCGAGAGCGCGGTCGAATCGCGGCCGTATCATACCAGATTTTTTGGGCCGGGGCCGATCGTAGACGGAGAGCGAAGAAGGCTCAGGGATCGTCCACGGCTCACTGGTGCCCCAGTGAGCGTTGGGCAACTCTGAAAAACGTTTCCGGCGAACGAATCGCTCATGAGCGAACATTGGGAGGGGGACCCCGCTTCGGGGGGAACCGCAGAGGTTCCCGTGAGCGAAGAGCGATTCGCGAGCATCCTTGACCTCCTTTCGAGTCCTGGACTAAAATCGCGGCATCACCGTTTGCGAGGAGGTTCGGACATGACGCCTTCGATCTGGAGCCGGCGGGCATTCTTGCGCGCGAGCGGCGCCCTGGGCGCCGGGACTTTCGCCATGAGGGGGAACGCCTTGGAGCGGGTCACGGCCGCGTCCCAGTCGGTGGCCAACCGCGCCCCGGCCGACGTCGCGCGCGACGAGGATTACTGGCGGGAGATCCAGCTCGCCTTCAAGCTCGACCGGACCCTGATCAACCTCAATAACGGATTCACGAGCCCGACCCCCCGGGTCGCCCTCGAAGCCGTGTGGCGGTACATGGACATGATCAACATGCTCCCCGTCCATTATCAGGGCATGGTGGCGAACAACTGCCAGACGATCCGGCTCCGGATGGCCGCCGAATTCGGCTGCGATCCCGAAGAGCTGGCCTTGACCCGAGGGGCGAGCGAATCGCTGCAGATCGCCCAGAACGGGATCGACCTTAAGGCGGGCGACGAGGTCATCACCACCGAGCAGGACTATCCGCGGATGCTGACGACCTGGGACCAGAGGATGCGGCGGGAAGGGATCAAGGTGACCCGCTTCCAGTTCCCGGTCCCGACGACTCAGGACGACCTCTATCAGAGATTCGAGAAGGCGATCACACCCCAGACAAAGGTCTTCCATTTCTGCCATGTCAACAACCTGACGGCCCAGATGTTCCCGGTCCAGAGGCTCTCGCGCCTCGCCCGGTCGAAGGGGATCGTCACCATCGTCGACGGGGCCCACGCCCTCGGCCAGTTCCCCTTCAAGCTCCGGGACCTCGAATGCGACGCCTACGGCGTCAGCCTCCACAAATGGCTTCTCGCGCCGATCGGGAACGGCTGCCTCTATGTCCGCCGGGAGATGATCCCGAAGTTCTGGCCGCTGCAGGCTGCGCCCGAGCAGCAGGACGGCGACATCCGCAAGTTCGAGGCCATCGGGACGCACCCCTGGGCCATCCGGGCCGGGCTGGGGGAAGCCCTGGCTTTCCATCAGGCCATCGGGGGCGAGAGGAAAGCGGCGCGGCTGCGCTACCTGACCTTACGCTGGGCCGATGCCCTCAAGTCCCATCCCAAAATCCGGATCCTCTCCAATATGGGCGAGCCGGCCGAAATCTGGGCCGTGGCCGCGGTCACGATCGACGGCATGGACGTCCGGGCGTTGTCTCGATTCCTGATGAGCAAATACCGGATCGTCACCGTCGCCCTTGTCGGAGGCGCCCCGCCGAACCAGGTTTTCGACTATCAGTGCCTTCGGATTTCTCCGAACATCTACACCACCCTCGAAGAGATCGACATGTTCGTCACCGCCATGCGGGACGCGGCGGACAACGGCGTCCCCGAGCTCCCGGCCGCGGCAGGAGAGTCGATGATGATGCAGGAAGGGATGGATTGATCCCGGGTCGCGGGGATCGGGGAGGGAACATCATGAAACGGATCGTGTTCCGGAGGGCCGCGGCCGCCATCGTCCTGGCCGTCGCCGCGGCTGGCCTGACGTTCGCCCAGGCCGCGTTCAAGATCCCGTTTCCCTTCGAAGCCGGAGGGAAAAAGCTTCCGGCGGGGGAATATTCCGTCGTCCCGAAGGGGAGCAACCAGCTTGCCCTGAAACGGCTGCCGGATGGGGCGGAGGTCCTCGTTGCATTTACGAAGCGGCTGGAAAAGCCGGCGCGGCCCGCAACGGAACCGCAGATCGTCTTCGACATGGTCGGAAACTTCGAGCCATCCTACACGGAGTACGTGACGGATTACGTCCTGGCCGAGCTGTGGATGCCCGGAGAAAACGGGTTCCTGGTCCGGGCCATGAAAGGCGCCCACCAGCACAAGACGATCATGGGACGGAAGACGGACCCGTGACCGGGGCGCGGCGCCAGAAATCCGCGGCGATATCGGAATAATTGTAGAACGGCTTGGCCGGGATCAGGCCGAGGTGGAAGCGGTTGCGCCCCGCCTCCCTGCGGATCCGGGCGGCGCCGGAGCGGTACCCGGAATTGTAGGCCGCGGCGGTGAAGCGGACCTTCTCTTCGGCCGAGGCCCATCGCTCTCTCGCGTAGAGGCGGTCCATCACTCGGAAGAAGATGATCAAGTAGCGGACCTGGTCGTCCGCATCGGCCAGGCGCCGCACCCGCGCGCGACGGTTCTCCACCGTATCCCCGGTTTCGAAACGCCCTCCGCGGATCGACCGCTGCTCGTCCGGAGGGAGCAGCTTGTTGAAATCCGCCTCGAGCGTTTCGGCGAAGGAGGGCTTCATCTGGAAGCGGCCGATGGAGAAATCCGAGTAACCGGCGCCGTATTGGACGTACAGGGCCTGGAGGTTGCTCGTCTGGATGAGGTCGGCGAGGGCCGACCAGCGGACGAGCTCGGGGAAAACGACGGCCCAGGCTTCTCTGGGATCGATCCCGAACGATTCGAAAGCGCGCGTGGCCGAGCCGTTCCGGGCCACGAATTCGCCGGCCTTCCGGTAGGACGCTCCGAAAATCCCGGGATAATCGGGCGTCGCCGCGGAGCGCGCCCGGGGCGTGTTCCAAGCAAGGCAAATCGACAACCAGACGGCCGCCGCGACCGCCGGGCGCGATCTAAAGATTCCGCCGGAAGGCCACGACATCGCCGTTGTTCTGGACGGAGATCCAGCACAGGGTCGTCTTTCCCGCGATTTTCTCGTGCCTGAGCATGACCGGTCCGGGGTACCGGGCCCCGTCGGAGAAACAGAGCTCCTCGGCCTCGACCCAGGCGTAGTGCGTCGCGTCGTCGATCCAGAACGTCGCCTTGTCGATCCGTTCAGGGAACTTCCGGAGCAGCGAGCCGTTGAGATAAACGCCCGAGCCAAGATTGAACAGCCAGCTCTGCGACCCGGCGGCGAACCAGACCTCGCCGAAATCCTGCGCCTTCGGGAAAGGCCCGATCTTGGCCCCGTCGATGGTGTAAAGAGATACTTCATCGAACGAGCTTGGATCGATCTTGCTCATGTCCACTTGGACACCTTCGATCAGGGTGAGCGACCCCCGGCAGATCGCGACGGCCTTCGTTCCGTCCGGGCTGGTCTTGATCGCTTCCGGCATGCCGCCGGCCGGGACGTCGCGGCCGTCGCTCGAAATGAAGCGGAGCTTCCCCGCTTTGGCCACCAGGGCATAGAACCTGGAGCGGTCTCCCGAGGCCTGGAAGCTCTGGATCTGTTGGAACGGTCCGTATTTCTTCCCCCGGAACGAGAAGCTCCCCCGCGGATCGGTTTCCTCGAAGCCTTCGACGGAGGGTTCCTCGTCATAGTAAGCCGGCTTCGGCTCGAACCCGGCGCCGGTCCGGAGCATGGATTCGGAGATCTTGTCGAACGGGCCTTTCCGGCCGGCTTTGTCGTAAACATAGAACCGGGAGGTTCCGGACGCGGTCGTCTGAGTGACGATGAAAAAGTTTTCCGAGGCGCAACCGGGCCCAACCCCCGAAAGAAGAACGGATTCCTGGGCGACGATGACCTCGCCCCGGCCGAGGGTGGCGAGCTTGGTCTGGGTAACCTGGGCCGCGGCCGGGACAACGGTCAGGGCGGTGAAGATGATGCCGAGGGGAAGAATTTTCGTTCTGATCATGCGGGTATTATACAATCAATCGCGCCGAATGATGAAGCGCTTTCGCCCGGGCCGGGGCCGATCGGCCGCAAGTCTATTGAATAGGCCTTGACATCTATTCCCGCGTAAACTAAATTTTCCTCAAACTGATGAAATGAAAACGTATGACTCAAGCACACACCGGCTCAGGGCTTTCGGACCCGGCCTTGGCGATTGATCGCCCCGCAGATTAATATCATGCCCGCCGGCGCCCTTCGACGAATCTCGACCGTTGCGATCGCGGCGGCTGTCGTCGTCGCGGCGCTGCTGATCCTTTTCGCCGGCCGCCCCCCCTCCTTCCCGGATGACAACGTCATTCTCGTTTCCATCGACACCCTCCGGGCCGACCATCTCGGCGTTTACGGCTATGAACGGGAAACATCTCCCGAAATCGACCGCTTCGCCCGGGAATCGATCCTTTTCGAGAATTGCCAGTCCCAATCGGTCTCGACCCTCGCTTCCCACGCCTCGATACTGACTTCGCAGCTCTTGTCCCATCACGGGGCTTTTTTCACCCGCAATCTGGCCCTTCCTTCCGATGTCCCCACGATCGCCGGGTTGCTCAAGGGTCGCGGTTTTCGGACGGCCTCGTTCAACGACGGCGGACAGATCGCTCCCGAATTCGGGCTGGGCCGCGGATTCGACGTCTACGAGCACATGGACAAGGATTTCAAAATCGACAACCTGAACCTCGAGAGGGTTGTCCGGGCCGCGGGAACCTGGCTCGAAAGGAACGGGACGGCGAAATTCTTCCTCTTTCTCCACACGTATGAAACGCACGCCCCATACACCCCTCGGCCTGAAACGCTGGCCCGGTTCGATGCCGGATACGCCGGGCCACTCCCCCCGATCACGTCGGAGGATCTCATCCGTCGGATCAATCAAGGAGAAGTGAAGCTCAGCGAGGCCGATAAAGCCCACATCGTGGCCACCTACGACGCCGAAATCCGATCGATGGATGCGAGTTTCGGGGTCCTCGTTAAGTTTCTCGAGGCCAAGGGCTTGCTCGACAGAACGATCCTCATCCTGACCTCGGATCACGGTGAGGAGTTCGGCGAACACGAGTTGATGGCCACTCATTCGAACACCCTCTTCCGCGAACAAGTCCATGTCCCCCTCATCATCCGGCTTCCGGGGGGAAAGCTCGGCGGGCGGCGGGCGGGGGATCTGGTGCGCAGTATCGACATCGCTCCGACGATCTTCGCCCTCTTGGGGATCGATGAACCTCCCTCCTTCGAAGGCTTGAGCCTCGTTCCTCCGATGAGAGGGCGCCGGCTTTCCGGATCGCTTTTTTCGATTTCCCAACGCGACATGCTGGAAACGTACCGGAGCGAATTCTGGTCCATCACCGACGGGCGTTGGAAACTCTACAACGGCCGGCTCTATGACCTGGCCTCCGATCCCGCGGAGAGGCAGGACGTCTCGGCTTCCCAACCGGAAATCAAGGACCGCCTCAGGCGGAGGGCTTGGCGGACGTTGCCGCCCGCGAATTTGAGAGAAGGATTAGAACCGGTCCGGATGAGCCCGGAGCTGAAGGAGCGGCTGAAAGCGCTGGGATACCTGAAATAGGGTAAAAAAAGCTTGATTTTTCAGGGTAATCCATCTATAGTTGCTGGCTGATGATGGTGAGTCTCAGGCCCCATCACAATCGGTTCTGAAAGGATTTGAGCGAATGACCAAGTCGATGACGAAAGCCCAGATCGTCGCGGGCGTGGCCGACGCGGCCGGAATCAACAAGAAGCAGGCGGGCGTGGCTGTCGAAGCGTTGGTGAACATGGCTTACAAGGGCGCCAAGAGCGGCTTCACCGTTCCCGGGCTCGGCAAGCTCGTGCTCGTCGACCGGAAAGCCCGCCTCGGCCGCAACCCGGCCACCGGCGCCGAGATCAAGATCCCGGCCAAGCGGGTCGTGAAGTTCCGCGTGGCCAAAGCGGCCAAGGACGCCATCCTCGGCTGATCCCGGGAATCCGCTAAGACATCGATCGGGCCCCGACCTTCGGGTCGGGGCCTTTTTTTTATGGGGCTTGTTCCCCCGGGCGGGGGCGGGGCGTCCGCCGGAGGTTTTCGTCGAGCGTGGTCATCCGCGGCATCAGGGCGTGGATGAGAAGAAAGGCGACGAGGTACATCGATCCGGCGATGAGAAAGGCGGTCGAATACGCGCCCGGTCCGCTCTTGTCCAGGATCTTGCCCAGGCCGAGATCGGCCAGCAGCCCGGCCAGGGCACCGACCATCCCTCCGATGCCGACGACCGATGCCGTCGCTTTCCGGGGAAAAACGTCCGAGACGAGGGTGAACGCGTTGGCCGACCAGGCCTGATGGCCCGCGGCGGCCAGGCCGATGAGCGCCACGGCGAGCCACGGGCTCGACGTCCGGGGAGCGAAAACGACGGGCAGGATGATGAGGGCGCAGAGGAAGAGAGTCGTCTTCCGGGCCCGGTTGACGGGCCAGCCGCGCTTGAGAAGCGAGGAGGACAGCCAGCCGCCGCCGATGCTGCCGACATCGGCGAGGGCATAAATCACGATGAGTGGCAGGGCCAGGCCCTTGAGCTCGAGGCCGAAGCGGGCGTTCAGGAAAAACGAGCCCCAGAAGAGATAGAAATACCAGACCGCATCGGGAAGCTTGGCTGCGGCAAAGGCCCAGGTTTCCCGGACGGGGAAAACGCTGCGCCAGGGAAGCTTGTCCGCCGTCTCGACGGCCGAATCGCTCAGGATGTACGCGCGTTCGGAGCTCGAGAGCCTCGGATGGACCTCGGGACGACGGTAGGCCGTCATCCACAGGACCAGCCAGGCGGCGCTGAATCCCGTCGTGACGAAGAACGCCCTCTGCCAGTGAGCTCCCCCCGTTCCGACGGCCAGGGAGACGACGAGCGGCGCAAGAAGCGCCCCGATGTTGGTCCCGGCATTGAAGATCCCCGTCGCCAGCGCCCGCTCGCGGCGGGGGAACCATTCGGCCACGGTCTTGACGCTGGCCGGAAAGTTCCCCGCTTCGCCGAATCCGAGCCCGAAGCGGACGGCGGCGAAACCCGGCCAGCCCAGGGCCCGGGTGATCAGGGCCTGGGCCATGCTGAAGACGCTCCACGTGCCGATGGAGAGAGCGTAGCCGCGCTTCACCCCGATCCGGTCGACGATCCCGCCCATGGTCAGCAGACCCAGGGCATAGGCGATCTTGAAGGCCATGGTGATGTAGGCGTATTGCTGGTTCGTCCAGCCGAAGACATGGTCGCGGAGGGTCGGGCCGAGCACGCCGAGGATGCTCCGGTCGACGTAATTGATGGTTGTGGCGATGAACAGCAGGGCGAGGATGCGCCAGCGGAAGGACCCGGCGCGGCTCGAATCATTCATGGGAGCGTAAAGTCCTTTTATCATGGAAAGGCGGACGATTCAATCGAAACGCCAGGGCCGATCACAGAAGGGGAGCGCGGCCGGCCGGTTGCATCGGATCGGCGACTCTGGTTTAATGGTCGCGCATGACGACCGGACCGCTTTCCCCAGCCTCACCTTGTCCACCCGTGATCCGCGGCCGGCCGGACCATCCGATCCGGGCCCACGAGATCGATCCCGACGCCATGAAGATCGTCTATCGGCTCCACCGGATGGGATTCGTCGCCTATCTCGTCGGCGGGGCGGTCCGCGACCTGCTGCTTCGGCGGAAACCCAAGGATTTCGACATCGCCACGGACGCCCGGCCCGGGCAGATCAAGAAACGGTTCAATAACGCCTATGTGATCGGCCGCCGCTTCCGGCTGGTTCACGTCCGCTTCCAGGGCAACAAGGTCATCGAGGTGGCCACCTTCCGCCGGATCACCGAGGCCGTCGAGGTGGGGGAGACGGAAGCCGAGATCGTCCAGATCGATTCCTATGGAACGCCGGCCGAAGACGCCTTCCGCCGCGACATCACGATCAACGCCCTCTTCTACGATCCTATCGCCGACGTTGTTATCGATTACGTCGGCGGGCTCGAGGACATGAGTCGGCGGACGATCCGCAGCATCGGCGATCCCATCGTCCGGTTCAGGGAAGACCCGGTCCGGATATGGCGCGTCCTGCGCCACGCGGCCCGGATCGATTTCCGGCTCGAGGAGTCCGTCCGGAGGGCCATCCCCGAAGAGCTTCCGCTCCTCGGCCATTGCTCCGGGGCCAGGCTTTATGAAGAGCTGAACAAGGATCTCGCCCAAAGTCCCGGACCGGTCTTCCGGCGCCTCCGGGAGTACGGCCTGCTGGGAACGCTCCTCGGCCGGTCCGGCCGGGCTTACGAGCGGGACGAGGTGCTGTTCGAAAAACTCTCCGGCCTGCTCGAGGCCGTGGACGCGTCGCGGGCGTCGGGCGCGATTTGGGATCCGGCGGAGCTGTACACGATCGTTTTCGAACCCCTGACGGAAGAGATGCTGATTGCGCCTCCAGCGGACCTGCATACCGCCGTCCTCGATTTGATACTCAGCCCGGGGACCTCCATCACCATCCCGCGGAAGCTCCGGGCGGACGTTTCCCAGATCATGTACGTTCTCGGCCATATGTTGCGGGCGCTGTCGACCGGCCGGATGCGCTGGTCGCTCCGCGAACGGGCCCATTTCGCTCCCGCCG
>Ga0315277_10012124_pt1 | contig 10823 bp, 6 predicted proteins | sample YL17G05_15_MG_FD_203695 | JGI IMG/M metagenome (GOLD analysis project Ga0315277, IMG submission 203695) | Sediment microbial communities from Yellowstone Lake, YNP, Wyoming, USA - YL17G05_15 | ecosystem: Environmental > Aquatic > Freshwater > Lake > Sediment | place: USA: Wyoming | collected... | reverse complement strand
ATACCCTTCCTGCTCCTACCGAAATCATCCCCTCGCCCACGCAGAACATCGCGGATCGGATCAAATCCACGAAAATTCTGGTTTACGAAGATACATTCCTGAGTTATCTTGGGCCGTGGGTAAAGGACGCTCTGGATGCAATGGGGTTGAATTATAAGTATGATGCCGATGCAATGGGCGACTTTATGGCAGACTTGAATTCGAGCACGCCGTGGGCTCTGATCATCGTTGCGGCGGAGAATAGAGACTCTATCCAGGGAGAATTTTGGGATATCATCGCACCGAAAGTGATCCAAAATAAGACAGCGCTGATCGTCGAAATGTGGTACCTCTCCGATACGGCCAACGGACGGATCAAATCCCTGACGACGCCGTGCGGCATTGAGTTCCAGGGAGTACGGAAAGACGTGGATTCCATCTACATTCTGGAGCCGCAAGATCCGGTCTTTTCTTCGCCGAATAGTGGTTTCTCTTTAATCCACTTTAACCCTGTATGGTTTGATAAAGGAGGCGACTACATCCGCCTTACAGCCGGGAGCAACGCCATCTTGTTGGCAGGAGGACATCCCAATGAAAAATCGAGTTACGGCTTGATGGCAAGCTGCTTCGACGGGCGCGTCATCATCCAAACCTTCTCCAACCACGACTATAAACGAAGCGACATCCTGATGCTCTGGCAAAACTACATCACAAATACACTCCAGAAGCATTTCGAGGCTGTGCCCTAAAATTCGTCAAATATCAATACTAAATACACAAAGCTTACGATTCCTCATCGATTACGCTGTCTGCCTGTCGTTCCCGTGGGATAAGTTCCGCAATTAAAAAGTTCGGGCAGCAGTTCGACTGTCGCCCGAACTTTGGTTTGGTTAATTCTCTGCCAGCACGACGACCTTATCGTCTTCGGCAAAGGCTACAAACTCGGATTTCTTTGGATTGGTATGCACACCGTAGGATGGCGGCTGGCCAGCTTCACGTAACAGCCGGTAGCCGATGGCTGTCTCACCGCGGCGGCGGGCTGCCTCTACCAGGGTGTAGAAATTAACCGGCTGCTCGGTCTTGATATAGTCACTCACCGGCTTGAGATAGATTTCCGAGCCTTCGGGATCGAACACGTCTGTAAATACATCGTATAGTTCACTATTCTCTGAAAGCTGTGACAACATCAAGCTGACCAGGTGGTCGCTGACGATGAAATCGTCCACGTGGGCCACCTCGGCCAGTTCGCGGTTGCGCAGGTCGAGCATCTCGCTGACGATAGAGAAGTGGAGGCCCTGTCTCTCGGCAATGTCGCGCAAGTGCAGGAGCGTGACCAGGGTGAGCGCGTCCGCTTCCTGCACATCCTTGTCGCCATAACTGAGCACGATGACGTGATCGTAACTGGAGACATCCAACTCGTCCAACACTTGACGGCTGGAGGCGTCATCTTTGCGGAATGACGCCTTCTGGTTGACCAGCCCTTTACAACATGCCTTGAACTCCTTTTCGATTTCCACATCGGCAACCACTGTCAAGTGAGAGCCTTTCGGCACATAGTGATCCAGCTCGCGGATGATGGTCGCTGCGCAGCGGTTCCAGCCCAAAACAAGCGCCATCTCGATCCTGGCCTTGGGGGCCGCCCCTTTCTTTTGGATGGCCTCTTCCGCCATGGGGATGCTGGTCAGACCGGAGAGGCGTACAGTGTCATCGTCGGCGGAAAGCGCGAAGAGCATATCCCCGGCCTCGATCCGGCTGTCCATCGCTGGATTCATATTGACGGTCCCATCGGCGCGGCGCAAGCCCAACACGGCTGAATCTTCATAAGCCAGCAACGCCTCGCCATAAGGCTTGCCGACCAGAGCCGGCTCCTCCTGGAAGTAGATCTCGTCGCCGCCGAAATTCAACAGTTCGGTGTAAACGACCGACAGGCCGGACTGACGCGAGGTCTGCGCCGTGACGCGAGCGATCAGGTCGCCCATCATGACTGCGCACACGTTGTCCCGCTCGCTCACCAGGCGGATGACTTCCATGTTTTTCTGGTCGCGAATTTCTGTCACAATGTGATAGCGGCCAGCGCGGCGATTGGGGTTGTTCGTGAGCGCCAGTACTGCCTTGATGACGTACGAATCTGGGTCGTTATTCTCAGGCGGCAGAACGATGATCGAACGCGCCGTGTGAGGGCTGGCGATTTCCAGTTCGGTCAAATCCATCGGGCTGCCGGAGCGGCAGATGATGCGCGTGTTCCTGGCGTTCTCGATACGCTCATGGATCGCATCTTCCATCTCGACCTTATCCTGTTCGGCCAGGATGACTATCACCGCGCCTCTCTTGCGATTCTCGTTGGCGATCACCAGCTCTGAGATGATGGTGAAGATCTGCGGCGACCAACCCAGGATGACCGTGTGGTCGTTTTCCAGGACGCGCGAGCGCCCTTTGCGTAGCTCTTCTAGCTTGCCTTCCACACCCGTGGTGAGCACACCGATCAAGGTGCTGATCACGAAGACGCCACCGAGTGTGGGAAGCAGGAACATGACCAGGCGATAACCCCAGCCAACATCCCCGCCCATCGTGCCCGCGTCTAGCGTGCGCATCAGGCTTTCCCAGACAGCTTCAGGGAAAGACAAGCCTGCCGTCGAGCCTTCTGGCGCAAGCACAACGCCGCCAATTGTGAGCACCGCAGCCGCAAGTAGGATGACGATCAGCGAGAGAACAGCCAAGCCTCCGATCAGGGCCAGCGTACCCTTCGACATGAAATTGTCAAAGATATAGTTCAAGCGTTCACGCAAAGTAGGTTTTGGGGACATATAACCTCCTGGTTCAAGAGTATCCCTGTTATTATAGAATTAATCGCCTATTCTGCCAACAGGAATTTGACCTGCGCCCCCTTTTTATCTATACTTAAGCTAACTCTTGTGCCATCTCAATAAACCAGGGAGCGAGGGGTGGGGGGGGGGGGGGTGGGGCCCCCCCCCCCCCCACACCCCCCACCCTCCCTATCTATCGAGAGTTGCTAACTTTTTTAGAAGACGGAGGTAACTATGACCAACAAGCTAACCTGGTACGGCCACGCCACCCTCGGACTGGAAACCGGCGGCTATAAAATCCTGATTGACCCCTATTTCACGGGCAACCCGGCCGCCACCGCCAGCGCGGACAAGATGAAGCCGGATTTCATCCTGGTCACGCACGGCCACGGCGACCACATCGGCGATACGGTCGCCATCGCCAGGCGCAGCGGCGCCACCGTCATCAGCAACGCCGAGATTTCTGGTTGGCTCGGCAAACAGGGCCTGAAAACCCACGCCCAGCACCTGGGCGGCGGCTACAAACATCCCTTCGGCTACCTCAAGCTGACCCTGGCCCTGCACGGCTCCGGCCTGCCGGATGGCTCCTACGGTGGCAACCCGGCCGGCTTCCTGCTGACCACGAACGACGGCAAGAAAATCTACCTCGCCGGGGACACGGGTCTGTTTGGGGATATGAAACTAATCGGCGAGGAAGGGCTGGATCTGGCCGCCATCCCTATCGGCGACAATTACACCATGGGCCCAGATGACGCCCTGCGGGCCGTCAAGCTGCTCACCCCCCGGCATATCATCCCGATCCACTTCGGGACCTGGGGCCTGATCGCCCAAGACCCCAACGCGTGGGCCAGCCGCGTCCAAAAAGAGACCAGCGCGCAGGTGCACGTGTTGAAGCCGGGAGATTCGTTCGAGTTGTAATGGAATGCACAAAAACCTCCGAGGTCTTCAAGACATCGGAGGTTTGGCTGCTCCCGGCAGCACCAGCAGAGCGTCCGCAAACGGGTGCGGAACAACTGCCACCGGCAGATGATACGCCGCCGAAATTAACTCTGGTGTCAACACCTGGCGCGGCGTCCCGGCGGCCTTGATCTTCCCCCCAACCAGCAACGCCACGCGGTCGGCGTAACGCGCCGCCAGGTTCAAGTCGTGGAGGGCGGTCAACACGACCAATCCATCGCGGTGTGCCAGTTGGCGCACCATTTCCATTAGACTGACCTGGTGCTGCAAATCCAGGTGGGCGGTCGGCTCATCGAGCAAAAGGATGGGCGTAGATTGGGCCAGGGCGCGTGCCAGCAGGACGCGCTGCTGCTCGCCGCCTGAAAGTTCCCCAACGCGGCGCTCGGCCAAGTCGAGGGCTTCGACGCGTTGCAGAGCCCGCCGTACCACATCTTCATCAGAAGCAGAAGTCTGGCCGAGGAAGTTCAGGTACGGCGTGCGGCCCATCAAGACCGTCTCCCAGGCCGTGAAAGCTGGTGGCAGGGACACGGCCTGCGGTACCACGGCCAGGTAGCGGGCGCGTCGCATCGGCGGCAGGGCGGCCAGGTCATCGCCATTGGTGAGGATTGTGCCACCATCCAACGGGATCACACCGCTGGCAGCACGCACCAGCGTGGATTTCCCTGCCCCGTTCGGGCCGATGAGCGCCAGCACCTCGCCGGAATTGACTTCCAGCGAAACATCGTGCAGCACGCAGCGGGGGCCATAAGAGACAAAGAGATTTTCGATTTGCAACATAGTCATGAGTTGACGAGAAACGAGTAACGAATCATTTATTTCTGATTACTCATTACTCGTTTTTCAGCTTCACCAATAGCCTTGATTTTTTGCGCGCCGCAACACCCACAGGAAGAACGGCGCACCGACGAGAGCCGTCAAGATGCCCACCGGTAGTTCTTGGGGCGCCATGACGACTCGCGCAAGAACATCCGCCAGCAACAACGCTCCCGCGCCGCCGATGATGCTGAGCGGCAACAGGCGGCGGTAGTCCACGCCCCACCACAAGCGCATCACGTGGGGGACGATCAGGCCGATGAAGCCGATGATGCCGGAAAATGACACAGCGGCCGCCGTCGCCAGGGAAGCCGCGACCAGGATCAGGGTCTTCGTGCGGGTCACTGGCAGACCGAGCTGCTGAGCCTGGTCATCGCCAAATTGCAATAAATTCAACGCGTGCCCGCTCAGGATGAGAAATCCCAGTCCGATGGCAAGAAAAGGCAGGATAGTCAGCACCGGATTCCACCCGGCCTGGGTAAATCCGCCCAACAAAAAGGCGAAGGCGCGGCGTAGTTCGCCGGTCGAGCGCAGCATCAGAAACGAGGTCAGGGAAGTGGCAAAGGCGCTGAAGGCCACGCCCGCCAGGATCAGATTGGTGGTGGGGACAGTCTTGCCGACGCGGGCGAGGGAATAGACCAGCAGGACGGTCAGCATGGCCGCCAGGAAACCCACCAGCGGGACTGCCAGCAGGCCCCAGAAAGTGTAAGGCCACTGGATGCTCATGGCGGCCGCCGCGCCCAGTCCCGCGCCGGAGGCCACGCCGATCAAGTACGGGTCGGCCAGCGGGTTGCGGAACAGGCCCTGATAGGCCGCACCGCTCCCGCCCAGGGCCGCGCCGGTCAGCAGGACCAGGGCGGTGCGCGGCAGGCGGATGGAGACGATGATGAAGGCGAAGGTTTTAAGGGATTCGGGCAGTGGCGCGGCGGAGAGCCAGCCGGTCAGGATGCGCCACAGATCGACCGACGGGATGAAGACCGAGCCGATGGCGATAGAGAGCAGGACCGCCAGGGCGAGGAAGAGCAGAGTCCAGAGGTAAGGTAAGCGGCGCATATTCTGAGATAGGAGGCAGAGGCGAAGATGAGCAGAGGGGCAGAGGAGCGGGGGAGAAAAATTTCCCGCACGCTCTTGCGCCTCTGCTCCCCCGCTTTATTTGAACAATTCAGGATGCAGCAGCTTGGCCAGCGCTTCCAGCCCGTCCACCAGGCGCGGACCGGGGCGGCTGACCAGATCATCGTCGAACGGGTAAACCTTGCCGTCCTTCACGGCGGCCAGGACCTCCCAGCCAGGGCGCGTCGCCACCTTTTCCGGCGTTTCGCCGTAGGCCGTATCGCCCAGGAGGATCATGTCCGGATTGGCGACCACCAATTGCTCCAAGCTGATCTGCATCCACTGTCCTTGCAGTTGCGCGCCGATGTTCGTACCTCCGGCGCGTTGGATGAGCAAATCCCCGAAAGTTCCAGGGCCATAGGTGTAAGGTTTCGCCGGATCCGTCGCGTCGAACTCGTAGAACACAATAGGACGCTCGATCACTGTGGCGATTTTTTCATCCACAGCTGCGACGCGCGCCTTGAGCGACTCGACCAGCGCGGCCGCATCCGCTTCGTGACCGGTCAGCGTACCGACCGTTTGGAGGTTGGTGTACATCTCCTCTAGCGTGACCGGGTTGGGCAGCAGATAAACCGTCAGGCCAAGTTGCTCCAGCGAAGCGACCAGTTCAGGCGGGTTGATTCCGCCGGCCAGCACCAGGTCGGGCTGCAAGGCGACGATGGACTCACTGCTGAATCCGCTCCAGCCACCGACGGTTGGGATGGAGCTTGCCGCCTCGGGATAGCTCGAAGCCTCGTCGCGGCCTACCACTTGCGCACCTGCACCCACGGCAAATAAGATTTCCGTGTTCGAAGCAGCCAGCGAGACGACGCGCTGCGCCGGGCCGGTGAGAGTCACCGTGCGCCCCAGGCCGTCGGTCAAGATAATGGGCGCGGCGGTGGGTTGTAGGATAGCCACGGGCTGTTCAGTAGCAGGAGGCTGCGTGGCAGCGGGAACAGGTGTAGCCGTCACGGACGGGCCACACGCTGCCAGGAACAAGGTAACGATCAAAAGCGCAAAAAGCAATTTGCGGGACATACGAATCTCCTGTAAAAGTATCAGTGTTTACACCTGCACTTGCGCAGGTGCAAGTGTCTGTGGTACAAAAATCCCCTGCCACAAGGACAGGGGAGGTAGGGAGAGGCAATTCAACTGCGCAGTTCCCACCTCCTTTCCACGGGAGCATGGTGAACCAGCCAGGGCGGGCGGCCTGACTCGTACCAGTGTTCAGTTTTCAGTGTTCAGTAATCAGTGGGGGTGCTAACTGAACACTGATTACTGGTCACTGAACACTGGTACTTACAGTTGCGGGACAGCACCGGACTTACACCGGCTTCGCCTTTGAGCCTTCCCATCCGGGGGCTAAGGCACCCTGACCAGATATTCTGTTTTTGGGGAGTACGGCGACTCTGTCGCCGCTTTGCGAAGTCGGGAGACTTCGCACTCCTATATGCGAGTTATTTTATGCGCGAAGGGGCAAAACGTCAATCATTTTTATGGCAATCCCCCTTGCCTTCCCTTGCCTGAACCTGTACAATCATACTGAAGGGGCATTCCCCTATGAAACCTGCTGCCATTACGACTACGCGACCATCCGAACAACTGACCAGGCGACTACCTTGACCACACGACTATCCGACCAAGCAACTAACCTGACCAAACGACTGCCCTTGCTGTGGCTATCGCTGGCGTTCCTGTTCGGCATCCTGCTCGCCCAACAAATTCACCTTTCGTTTGCCATCTGGCTTATCCTGGCTGGCATTGCCCTCTTCGTTGCGACCATCTTTCGTATTCTCTCCTTGCGTATCAATCTCAAGCCTTTCGGCCTTCCACCTTCAACCTTATTTCTTGTTTCTCTCTCACTGGTCACTTGCTTCCTCGGCGTTGGCCGTTACCAATACTCCATCCCGACCATTGATGCGCACCACATCGCCTGGTACAACGACCGCCAGTACGACCTGCTTGTTACCGGCGTGCTGACCGAGCCGCCGGATGTGCGCGATACCTACACCAACCTGCGTATGAACGTGACCAGCGTGAATACCGGCGACGAGTCCCTGCCCGTCGGTGGCCTGATCCTGGCGCGCATCCTACCCGGCCAGACTTTCCATTACGGCGACGTGATCCGCCTGCGCGGGTTGTTGAAAACCCCGCCTGAAAACGAAGAGTTCTCTTACCGCGACTATCTGGCCAGAGAGGGCATCCACGCCTACATGCCTTCCGCCGAGGCAACCCTTTTGCCTTTTCGTGGCGGCAATTCCCTCGTGGCGGCCATCTACGCCCTGAAAGAACACTCCCTGGCCGTCATCTACCGCATCTTCCCTGACCCAGAGGCATCGCTCCTGTCTGGCATCCTGCTGGGTGTGGATACCGGTCTGCCCGCCGACCTCCAACAGGCCTACAAGGATACCGGCACAGCCCACATCATCGCCATCTCCGGATTTAACATTACCATCATCGCTGCCCTATTCGTGGCTCTCTTCAGCCACCTGCTCGGGCCGAGAAAGGGGGCGCTGGCGGCCGTCGTTGGTATCGCCCTCTACACCATCCTGGTTGGCGCGGATGCAGCCGTGGTGCGCGCCGCACTGATGGGCGGGCTGGCGCTTTTTGCCCGGCAGGTCGGCCGCCGCCAGGACGGCCTCAACACGTTGACGTTCGTCGCCGCGCTGATGGCCGTTGGCAATCCATTCGTCTTGTGGGACGTCGGCTTCCAGCTTTCCTTTGCCGCCACGCTCGGCCTGATCCTTTACGCCCAGCCGTTACAGGAGTGGGTCACGCAACGCCTGACACGCGTCTCGCCTCCTGAAACCGCCCAAAAGATCTCTGCGCCCCTTGCCGATTACTTCCTCTTCACCCTGGCCGCCCAACTGACTACCCTGCCGATCATGGCCTACCAGTTCGGGCGCATCTCACTGGTTTCGCTGATCGCCAATCCCTTTATCCTGCCGGCCCAACCGGCCGTGATGCTGTTCGGCGGGCTGGCCCTGCTGCTCGGATTGCTCTACCTGCCGCTCGGTCAACTGGCCGCCTGGCTGGCCTGGCCTTTTGTCGTCTACACCAACCGCGCCGTGGAACTGTTTGCCAGCTTCCCGCACGGTGTGCTGGTGCTTGGGGACTTCTCGCTCCTGTTCGTCATCCTATTCTACGCTGCGCTGCTCTCCTGGACCTTTGCCGGTACTCGTATAAAAGCTTTCCTCGTCGCCCGGCAACTCACCCTCGCCCCCCTGCTCCTCAGCGCGCTTGCCCTTGTCACCTTCCTGACCTGGCGCGCTGCCTTTGCCGCCCCGGATGGTCACCTGCACCTGACCTTCCTGGACGTGGGTTCCGCCAACGCCGTGCTGATCCAGACTCCCACCGGCCACTATGTACTGGTCAACGGCGGCCCCAGTCTCTCGCGTCTCTCGGATGCGCTCGGCCGGCGGCTCTCTCCCTTCGACCGCAAGCTGGAGTACCTCATCATCGCTTCGACGCAGGAAAACCAGGTCGCCGCACTGCCGCGCACTCTCGAACGCTTCCCCCCCGAGGCTGTTCTGTGGGCAGGGAAGGTCGAATCATCCTATTCCGCCCGCCAGGTGGACAAGTGGCTGGTAGACCAGTCCATCGCGGTAACGCGCGTCATCCCCGGCAGCGGCCTCGACCTGGGTGCGGGAGCCAGGCTCGAGGTGCTGAGCGTCACGCCGCGCGGCGCAGTCCTGCTGGTGGAATGGGGAGGCTTCCGCGCCTTGCTGCCCATCGGCATAAACTTCGATACGCTCGATGAATTAAAAAACGGACAGGCGGTTGGCCCAGTGACTGCCCTGTTGCTGGCCGATTCGGGTTACGCCCCGCTCAACCCGCCCGAATGGATCGCCGCCCTGCGCCCGCAGGTGGTGATCCTCAGCGTGGCGGCCGGCGACCCGGATGGCCTGCCTGACCAGTATGCACTCGATGCGGCGAAAGACATCACCCTCCTGCGCACAGACCAAAATGGCTGGATCACGGTCTCGACGGATGGGGAGCAGATGTGGGTGGAGGTGGAAAGATAGAAAACCTCACAGGTCTTTTAGACCTGTGAGGTTTGGAGATATCGGGGTTGCAGTATACTTCGAATCGTCTTCAATCATTTGCGAGAGTGAACCGTGCTGGATTTAGCCATTGTTGATTATTCTCCATCGAAACTACACCGGCTACTCTTTTCAGTAATGGGGGCAACCAATGCAGAATAGGAGGCTGTGATGTCATCCGATAAATTCATCCTCGCCATAGACCTCGGCTCATCCGGGCCGAAGGTGGCGCTGGTATCCACACGAGGGGAGATCATCGCCAGCGAGTTCGAGCCGGTGGAGACCCTGTTCCTGCCCGGCGGCGGGGTCGAACAACGCCCGGAGGAGTGGTGGCAGGCCATCGTCCGGGCGGCGCGGCGTTTGCTGGCGCAAAAGCTTGTCCCTTTAGATGACATCCTGGCGGTCAACTGCGCCAGCCTGTATTCCACCACCGTCGCCGTCGACCAGGAGGGTCACCCGCTGACGAATGCCATCTTCTGGATGGACACGCGCGGCGCGCCCTACGTTCAGGAAATTACCGGCGGCCTGCTCAAATTCGAGGGCTACGGCCTGGGACGGCTGGTCACCTGGCTGCGGCACACCGGCGGCATCCCCGGCCACTCAGGAAAGGATTCCATCGCCCACATCCTGTTCATCCGCCACGAACAGCCGGAGATCTACCGCCAGACATACAAGTTCCTGGAGCCTAAAGATTACATCAATTTACGCCTGACCGGGCAGTTTGCGGCGACCTACGACTCAGTCAACCTGCACTGGCTGACCGACAACCGTGACATCTTCCACATTGATTGGGACGCGCGCCTGCTAGCCCTGGCCGGCATCCAACGCGAGAAACTGCCCGACCTGAGACGGACGCTGGACGTTCTGGGCATGCTCACGCCGGACGCAGCCGCGGCGCTTGGGCTTCCCGCCAGCGTGCAGGTCGTCGCCGGGACGACCGACATGCAATCCTCCGCCGTCGGCGCGGGCGCGGTGCGGGATTTCGAGGCCCACCTGTACCTGGGGACCTCATCCTGGATCTCCTGCCAAGTGCCTTTCAAAAAGACCGACCTCCTGCACAACATGGCCTCCCTGCCCTCCGCCATCCCCGGCAAATATTTCATCATCAACGAACAGGAGTGCGCTGGCGCCTGCCTCA
>Ga0315277_10012122_pt1 | contig 10824 bp, 10 predicted proteins | sample YL17G05_15_MG_FD_203695 | JGI IMG/M metagenome (GOLD analysis project Ga0315277, IMG submission 203695) | Sediment microbial communities from Yellowstone Lake, YNP, Wyoming, USA - YL17G05_15 | ecosystem: Environmental > Aquatic > Freshwater > Lake > Sediment | place: USA: Wyoming | collected... | reverse complement strand
TACTTACCAACGACGATGGAATCAACGCCCAGGGTCTTTTGACTCTGAAGAGGGAAATTTCCAAAATCAGCCAGGTCTGGGTGGTGGCACCGGATAGGGAACAGAGTGCCACCAGCCATTCTTTAACTCTGCATTATCCTCTGCGCATCACCAAAATAGCGGATAAATTCTACAGCGTGGACGGCACCCCCACGGATGCGGTGATGCTGGCGGTTTACGGCATCCTGAAAAAAAGACCGGACATTGTCATCTCCGGTATCAATCACGGACCGAATTTGGGCGATGACGTCTCTTACTCCGGAACGGTGGCGGCCGCAATGGAAGGGACTATATTAAATATCCCCTCTATAGCAGTCTCCATCGCTAACTGGAACCCCAAGCATTTCGACTCCGCCGTAAAGTTCGTAAGAAAATTAGCTTTATTCGTTTTAAAAAATGGTCTTCCTAAGAATACTTATCTGAATGTGAATATTCCTGACCGAAAAGAGACCATAAAGAAGTATAAAATCACCCACCTGGGAAAAAGGGTATATAACGACGTGGTCATTGAGAAGACCGATCCTCGGGGTAAGAAATACCTCTGGATCGGTGAGCAGTCGCCCACCTGGGAAAAGGAAAAGGATTCTGATTTTTCTGCCGTAAAAAAAGGATATGTCTCCATCACTCCACTTCATTTAGACATGACTAACTATAAAGCCATTGACCAGATTAAAAATTGGAGGATTTGTTAGAAATGTTTTTTGGTTTGCTTTAGCTTACCATCAAACCTTTTCATCAAACTTGAAAAGAAAAAACCATCCGTTTTTCAAAGTCCAAGTTTTTGGTTTCATTCGCCTAAAATTTTTGGTGAAAGTAGCATTTTTATATTGACAATTAACTAAGGGCATGCTAATTTTAAAGAACTTTGTTTTAGTATGTATGTTTTTTATATATTATGGCTTCTAAGAATCCAAAATGTTCACTAAAATAATAGGAGGTGTTTATGGCTTTACCTCGAAGAAAGTTTCTGCAGTTGATTGGCGGATCAGCCGCGGCTGTCGGTCTTTCCAATCTCTGGCTTCCTAAAATAGTTCAGGCTATTTTAGAGAATCCAGACAATCCGCCGGTCATCTGGCTTCAGGGACAAGGTTGCACCGGATGTGCGGTTTCCACTTTGAACACGGCTTATCCGGATATCGCTAAAGTTTTAACCGAGATTATTAGTCTGGAATTTCATCCCACGGTGATGGCGTCTGCTGGGGATCATGCCATTAAGATTCTGGAGGAGGCATTACTGAATCAAAGCGGTAACTTCATTCTGGTTGTGGAGGGTTCGGTTCCAACACAGGCTTCCGGCGTTTACTGTACAGTGGGAGAAAAGGAAGCAAATCCAGTGACGGCATTGGATTGGGTTACAAAATTGGGTAACGCCTCCAAAGCGATCTTGAATGTGGGAACCTGCTCCGCTTTCGGGGGAATTCCAGCCGGAACACCCAATCCTACCGGAGCTAAGCCGGTGAGTGAAATCCTTCCCGGCAAAACCATGATCAACATCCCTGGCTGTCCACCTCACCCCGACTGGATCATCGGGACGATTGCGCATGTCCTTTTGTATGGTTTGCCAGAATTGGATGAAAAGCTCCGTCCGACAGTCTTCTTCAAAGGACTTATCCATGAGAACTGCGAGAGAAGAGCCTATTTTGAGGAGGGTAAGTTCGCTTCCGATTACGGAGAGGAAGGCTGTCTATTCCAATTGGGTTGCAAAGGACCAATGGCGCACTGTGACGTCTCCATCAGAGGTTGGAACAATGGAGTGAACTGGTGCTGTAGGAGTGGGGGACCCTGCATCGCATGTACCGAACCAACCTATCCTGATCATGAGGGAGCGGGATTATATGGCCTTTTGGACAAAAAGTCTATTCTGGGAATTCCCTGGAGAAAAACTGAGACGGACAAACCTAAAAAACTAGTCGAGTCGATTTAGGAAAGGAAGGTAATCCATGGCAAAGCAAATAATTGTAATTGACCCGGTCACCAGGATTGAGGGTCACCTGAAAATAGAGGTGGAGATTGAAGACGGAAAAGTCTCCAACGCCAGGACTTCGGGTGAGATGTTCCGGGGATTGGAGATAATTCTAAAAGGGAGAAATCCACTCGATGCCCAAATGATCACCCAGCGCATCTGTGGAGTTTGTCCCTCACCCCATGCTCAGGCTTCTACTTTGTGTCTGGATAATGCTTTTGGTATCTACCCTCCGGATAACGGAAGACTAATCAGAAATTTGATCTATGGAGCAAATTTCATCCAATCCCACATACTCCATTTCTATCACTTAACCGCGTTGGACTACGTTGATATAACTGCCATCTTAAAATACACTGGAAACGATCCGGATCTGAATAAGGTCAAAGCCTGGGCTAAAACTGAAGTAGAAAGCGGAAGACGTACCGCCGTGGCTCCATTTCTCCCCAGACTGAAGGGCGATTATGTCACCGATACCGAGACCAACATAGGGTGCATTGCTCACTATCTAAAGGCTCTGGACATGACCAAAAAGGCGCACGAGATGCTCTGTATCTTTGGTGGAAGGATGCCCCATGAGATAGCCATCATGCCGGGAGGGGCGTGTGAAAGACCCACTGTGGACAAAATCACCGACTACCTTTATAGATTAAAGGAGCTTCAATCCTTCATAGACAATGTCTACATCCCGGACGTCATCGCAGTGGCTAAGGCTTATCCTCAATATTTCGAGATCGGCAAGGGATGCGGTAATCTTCTGGCCTACGGAGTGTTCGAGGAGAATGCAGAAGGCACGAAAAAATACATCTCCGGCGGAGCCTTCTCCGACGGTCAGGTGCAACCCGTGGACCCGTCTAAAATAGCTGAATACGTGAAGTACTCCAGATACTCATCCAAGAGCGGATTACATCCATCCCAGGGCGAAACGGTGCCTGCACCAGCCAAGAAAAAAACATACTCCTGGTTGAAATCTCCACGATACGACAACAAGGTCTTTGAAGTGGGACCGCTTGCACGGATGGTGGTTAATCACGTTCAGAATTCAAATCCCGCCGTTTCCAAGTTAGTCTCAGACACCTTACAACAGCTCAACATACCCGTTTCGTCTCTTTTCTCGGTTTTGGGAAGACATGCAGCCAGAGCTTTGGAGACAAAAGTGGTGGCAGATAGATGTGCTGAATGGGTGATGCAATTGAAGCCAGGCCAACCGGTACATACAAAGTTTGAAATACCAGAACAAGCTTCGGGCATGGGTCTGACTGACGCTCCCCGGGGCGCTCTGGGGCACTGGATTACCATCAAGGACAAGAAGATCGACAATTACCAGTGCGTTGTTCCCACTACTTGGAACGCCAGCCCCAGAGACGACAAAAATCAACCCGGACCCATGGAACAAGCGTTAATCGGAACTCCAGTGGCTGATCCAGAAAATCCGATTGAACCTCTGAGAGTGGTGCGATCCTTTGACCCTTGTATTGCCTGTGCGGTGCACCTAATTACCCCAAAAGGAAAGAACTTAGGTAAATTTATGGTAGGATAGGGGTTTATCCAATTTGAATGACAAGACCGTAATTGTAGGAATTGGGAATATCCTTTTAGGCGATGAAGGGATCGGGGTTCACGTAGTCTCTGCCCTGCGATCTAAAGACCTGCCTTCAAATGTAGAGGTGATTGATGGAGGGACAGCGACCTTAGATTTATTGTCGATGATAAGTGGTGTCTCTAAATTGATTGTAGTGGATGCAGTCAAGGGGAAAGGAGAGCCAGGAAGTATTTATCGATTTACCCCAGATGATATTAAGACAGAGAAAAAGATAGCTACCTCCTTGCACCAGATTGGTCTCCTTAATGTGTTGGAGATGGCTGCTACAATCGGAGAAAAACCAAAATCCACGGTAATTATAGGTATTGAGCCCCAAAACACAGACTGGGGACTTGAGCCTTCGACCAAGATAAAGGAGAAGATACCCAAGATTATAGATGTGGTATTGAAGGAGATATATGCATGAATGGGGCATTACACAAGAGCTAATTGAAGAAATAAAAAGACAAGCAGACCGGAATAATATTAAAACAGTTACTAAAGTAGAGATCGCCTTAGGTAAAGATTCAAACCTTACCGAGCAAGACCTAAAGATGTGCTTTGAGGCGTTGACTAATAATGATGGCATCCTTAAGGATTGTAAGCTTCAGATTAAAAAGATCTCAGGTTGGGGGATCATCATTAATAGAATTGAAGGAGAATCAATCTAAATGAAGACTTCCACTATCGTAGACACCGATTACTTAGAGCATATCGTAGCCGAAACACAAAATCCACATCCGGAGACTATTATTAAGATTATAGAAAAGGCGATGGCTAAAAAAGGGTTATCATTATTAGAGGTTGGTTATCTGGTTAACCTCAAAGACCTTGAATTCACTGGACTTCTATTCAAAACTGCTTCTGCAATCAAACAACAGATCTATGGTGAGCGACTGGTCTTCTTTGCACCTTTCTATGTCTCTGACTATTGTGTCAATGATTGCGAATACTGTAATTTCCACATGAGGAATAAAGAGCTTGTCCGTCACAGACAGACCTTGGGTGAGGTAGAAGAGCAGACAAGATTCCTGATAGATCAAGGACACAAACGCATCCTACTTGAATCAGGAGAAGACTCAATTCATAACACTATTGATTATGTGGTTCAAGTAATTGAGAAAATATACTCGGTTTCTACCTCCAAAGGGAATATACGGCGGATAAATGTCAATATTGCCGCTACTACGAGAGAAGACTATCGTAAACTGAAACAAGCAGGCATCGGCACATATCAGCTCTTTCAGGAGACATACCATAAACCTACCTATGAGAGGCTGCATTGTGGCCCAAAGGCGGATTACCTGCGTCAAATGACTGCGCATGGCCGTGCATTTGAAGCCGGGATTGATGATGTGGGTTTGGGTGTGCTCTTTGGTCTTTATGATTGGCGGTTTGAGGTTCTTGGTTTAGTCGCACACGCGCAATACCTTGATAAGACTTATGGCGTTGGTCCACATACGATCTCTGTGCCTCGTTTTCAGCCTGCACCCAGTGTCTACTATAAACCAGAACATGTAGTCTCTGACCAAGATTTCTTAAGACTCATTGCCATCGTACGTCTTGCAGTTCCTTATACCGGCATGATTATCTCAACACGAGAACGGCCAGAGATCCGAAGGACTGCCTTTAAAATAGGTATCTCCCAGACAAGCGCTGGCTCTGTTACCACAACTGGTGGTTATGGCAAGGAAGGTGGGCAACCTCAATTTATACTTCACGATCATCGTCCACTATCAGAAGTTATTGTGGATGCGGTAGAGGATAAATTACTTCCAAGTTTCTGTACTGCCTGTTATCGTAGAAGAAGGACAGGCAAGCGGTTTATGGAGTTGGCTAAACATGGTGAAATTCATAACCTATGCCGGCCAAACGCTATCTTAACGTTTGCAGAATACCTCTTTGATTACACTACCGATGGTTTAATGGATAAAGGCAAAAAACTCATCCGAGAATATCTGGAGCAGATTGAAGATGAAGCCCTCAAAAGAGAGACAAAGAAACGTTTGGAACAGATTGCTGAGGGCAAAAGAGATATTTACTTTTAATCATGTGTTATGCAATTCCTGGACAGGTTGTAGAATTGACCGACCGAGTAGCCACTGTTGAGTATTTTGGCGAAAGGAGAAAGGCATATAAGGACTTAGTTGAAATACAGTTAGGCGACTATGTCTATGCCCAGGGTGGTTTTGTCATCCAGAAGCTTTCTGAAGCAGAGGCAAAAGAGATCTTAGATGACTGGCGTGAGCTATTCTTTAAATTGCAAGAGACGGATAAGAAGCTGGCTGCTAAGCCACAAGGTCTTTACGAACGTGCAAATGCCATTCGCCAGAAGTATCATGGTAACTCTTGCTGTATCCATGGTATATTAGAGTTCTCCAATTATTGTCGCAACAACTGCCTTTACTGTGGTATTAGGCGCGATAATAAGACTCTTGTGCGTTACCGCCTCCAGATACCCGAAATCCTTGAAGTGGTTGACGAGGCAGTAAAACTTGGCTTCAAGGCACTTGTGCTACAATCTGGTGAAGATGAGTATTATGACGAGGATAAACTTTATACCATTTGCAAAGAGATTCGTAATCGCCATCCCGTTCTTCTCTTTGTCTCCCTTGGCGAACGACCTTTAACTATCTACCAAAGGCTTTATGAAGCTGGAGTACGCGGTGCGCTTATCAGATTTGAAATCTCTAACCCTACCATCTATAGCCGCCTAAAGCCAGATTCTGTTTTGGAAGAACGACTTGGTCTGATAAAAAAGATTAGAGGATTAGGTTATTTAATTATCACCGGTTTTCTTGTGGGCTTGCCAAAAGAGACCAGGAGGGACATCCTACAAAATATTAAACTTACTGCCTCACTCGGGGCGGAGATGTTCTCTTTTGGCCCTTTTATTCCGCATCCTCAAACCCCTCTACGGAATGAGGCTCCGCCCACACTTGCCAAAATGCTTAGGATAATTGCCCAGGCACGGTTGATGAACCCAAAGGCAAAGATCTTGGTAACCACTGCCCTTGAGACATTAGACAAAGAAGATGGTGCAAAAGCTGGATTGCTTGCGGGTGCAAACTCCTTAATGATAAATGTCACCCCGGTGAAATACCGTAGGCTTTATGATATCTACCCACAGCGCTTTGGCACAGACCTATCCACGAGAGAGCATATCAACAAGACTATTCAATTACTTCAATCATTAGGACGTGCACCTACAGATCTAAGCGTCGACACGGATGAGGTATAAGCTCCTTACTCTGTTTAAGATGCACCCGAGGTATACGGGCTTCACCGTTGCAGCGGAATATTGTTCCGTTGTAATCCAGACGCTAAGGGTATCAAAGATCATATCGAGGCTACAAAGACTCCCACCCGTATGGGCGCTCGTCGGGATTTGACCGATGCACCCAATAATATCGGGCTTTCCCCCAAATGGTCCTGGTGTTGGCCCGTTAACCGAAGAATAATTTACAATCGAGCTTCCTGCGATCTTCAAGGTAATCCGTATGCTCCCCAAAAGTGGGTGATTAAATGGAATGCTGAAGAGAAGAAGTGGACCGGCGATGTGCCGGACGGAGCCGCACCTCCGGGAGCGGCGTATTCATTCATCATGAGGACTGAAGGGCATGCCCGTCTCTTTGGTTTTGGTCTGGCAGATGGTCCTTTCCCCGAGCACTACGAACCTCTGGAGAGCCCGGTGAAGAATCTCATGTCCTCTCAGCAGAACAATCCTACCATTAAGATCTGGGCTGGAGAAATGAACATGGTGGGAACGCCGGATAAGTTCCCTATTATCGCTACCACCTATCGGGTCACCGAGCACTGGCAGGCAGGCCAGATGACCAGAAACAATCCCTGGCTGGTGGAGCTTATGCCAGACATGTTCGTGGAGATGAGCAACTCTTTGGCTAAAGCTAAGGGCGTTAAAAATGGGGATAAGGTGCGGATATCGACTGCGCGGGGACATATAGTTGCTTATGCGGTGGTGACCAACCGGTTCAAACCATTCAAACTGAATGGAAAGGCGTATGAACAGATCGGTCTCCCCTGGCATTTCGGTTTTAAGGGATTGGCGAAGGGAGATAGTGCTAACAGCTTGACCCCCCATGTAGGGGATGCTAACACCAACATTCCTGAATATAAAGCGTTCCTCTGCGACGTTGTAAAGGAGGTGGGATAGAATGGCAGAAAAAGCAATCCTTCTGGATATGGAGAAATGTATAGCCTGCCGGGCCTGTCAGGTGGCTTGCAAGCAATGGAACGAGCTGCCAGGGGAGAAGACCACCTTCTTTGCGGCCGCGGGCGGCTACCAGAATCCAATTGGGCTTTCTCCCAGCACTTACAACCTAATAAAATTTTATGAGGTGGAAGAGCAGAACAAATTACGATGGCTTTTCCGATCACACCGCTGCATGCAGTGCGTTGACCCAGCTTGCGTCAAGGCTTGCCCGGTAACGCCAGTGAAAGCCATGACCCGGGATGAGAACACCGGGGCAATACATGTGAATCGGGAACTCTGCATAGGCTGTGGAGCCTGCCGGGAATATTGTCCTTTCACAATTCCCGTGATTGACACCCAAGCGGAAAAGTCGACTAAATGCACTTTCTGCTTCGATCGACTGGGGAACGGTTTAATGCCAGCTTGTGCGAAGGCGTGTCCCACCAACTGCTTGGTCTTTGGGGATCGGGACCAAATCCTGGAAATGGCTCACCAGGCTGAGGAAAGGCTAAAGATGAAGGGGAGACATCCGGTGATCTACGGTGAAAAAGAATTAAGCACCGGAACCAAGAAGATCTTCGTGCTCCCTGAGGCTTTGGATTATTATCCTGATCTTCCCAAAAATCCCAAGGTTTCCGAAGATTTGGGCTTGTTCCACCAACTGTTGAAACCTTTCGGAACACTCACTCTTACCGCTTCGTTAGTAGGATTGGTTTTGGGTAAGATCAGAGACGCAAAAGAGAGAAACGAAGTTAAAGTTGGAAAGGAGGAAAAATCATGAAAAAGGTTCTACTTTTAACCCTATCAATTTTTGCTTTATCTTTCTATTTAGCATTTGCAGGAGATGTGGAGATTAAGCCTTATGGCTTTATCTTAGTAAATGGCAACTATAATGATGGAATCAAAGCAGACATTCCATTCCGAGCGGCATTGGCGGATACATTTTCTAATTTTCTCATCACCGCCAGGCAGACCAGATTTGGATTCAAGATGAGTTATGAGGCAACCTGGAAGGTCACGGGAAATCTGGAGATGGACTTCTTTGGACTCAAAGGGAGCGGAGCTAACGGAGGGGTGATGCAGTCCGCTCCTAGGCTCCGATTAGCCTATTTCAAGATAACTAAAAATGACCTTTCCCTGCTGTTCGGACAGGACTGGACCATCTTGGCTCCTTTGAGTCCCACTTCCATGATGCACGTGAGCATTCCGGAGTTTTCCTCTTCTGGAAACCTGTGGAACCGTTACCCTCAATTGCGTGTGGAGTATAAAGCCAAACTCGACGATAAAAATAGCCTCCTTTTCCAAGGAGCTTTGTTGCGACCTCTGGGAGCGGACATTACTCCCACGGTGAATCAGACCGATGAGTTGGGCGCCGGGGAGTTGGCTGGTCTTCCATTCATTCAGGGAAGGGTCTCCGCTAACATTGGCACCACAGCCACAATTGGTGCCTCCGCCCATTTCGGCCAAGAGGATTTCTTTACGGCTATGGGGGGAAAAAAGAAGGTCATAGCAAGTATTGTGTTTGATACCCTGACGTGGAAATTCGATACCACATACACTACCTATGACATTGAGGATAAAAAGACCACCACCATGGCGGTAGCTGGAGACTTAAAGGTCAAAGCCAATATAGTTACTCTATCGGGTGAAGGCTTCTGGGGCGAGAATCTGGCCATGCTCTTCAGCAATGCTCATCTGAGATCAGAGTTAACCGGTGGCAAATATGAAATCAAAGGGGTGCAAGCTATGGGAGGATGGGGTGAGGTCTCCATAAAGCCCACCAACTCCAAGTTCACCTTTGGCGCTGGCGGAGGAATAGAGATTTTGAAGGAAGCGCATGTCGATTCTTTCTTCAACGATAAGCTGTTCACGAGTTCCACCCCCTTATGGAAAAATATGACTATCTTCGCCACGGTTATCTACACTCCTCTTGACAAGGTTTCCATTGGTCTGGAGTTCAACAATATCAAGTCGACATATAAAAAGAAGGAGTCCGGTAATATTGTGGAGAAAGATGCGGATGACAACAGTGCGAGTCTGGCTTTCAAATTTGACTTTTAAGGAGCGTATCTTATGACTGACAAAAGGAAATTAGTTTTAGCCATCATCCTTTTCGGCTCCATCTGGGGAGGTCTGGAAGCTCTGGGGATTGACATTATGCGAAAAGTCGGCTTCCATTCGAGCTCTCCCATCCTGGCTCTGATCGGAATATTGATCTTGGCCACGGCCAGAATGGTTATTCGGAAGCCTGGTTCCACCTTAGCGATAGGAGTGATAGCGGCAGGATTCAAATTCTTAGGTCTTTCCCAGGTTTTTTTCTGTCAGATCTTTGCAGTGGTGGCGCAGGCAGCGGTATTTGATTTGGCATTCTCCTTGTCTGAGAAGAAAGATTGGCTCGCCCGTCCGATTCATTTGGGATTGATGGGGTTTGTGGCAAGCTATGTTAACTACACGGTCTTTTCACTTTCTCAAGCCTATGTATTTGCCAATCCTTACTGGACCGAAAGAGGACTTTCAGGGCTGGCAAAGTGGGTCTTCACTGAAGGAAGCTATGCGGCGATTTTGAGCTTCTTGGGCATCATAATTGGAGTCAGTCTGGGAAGGAAAATAGCGCCGGCATTAACCAGATGGCAAGAGATCGGAGAGAAAGCATACGGCCGGGGACTCCTCTTGGTCTCATTAGGCTTCTGGCTTTTGGGAGTTTTCGCATATCGCTTCTGACTTGTAGTGAACGAAGTGAACCTATCTCCTAAAGTCAAGACCCCAATCCCTGTTCTGAAGAGGGGGAAGGAGTTCCCCCTCTTTTGATTTACCTGTTTTTTGCAATGGTTAAAGGGTGATGGTTAGGAAGACAAACCTTACTTCCATCTCTTCCTCTCTACTTTGAGACTGTGTCATAATTGTGTTTTGAGGTTGTAGCCGCAATCCTTAGATTGCGTAAGCTGTTGGAATTCAACAAACGGTTTTCGCAGACTAAAGTCTGCGGCTACAAAAAACCGAATTATGACACAGTCTCATTTGTGGAGA
>Ga0315277_10012121_pt1 | contig 10824 bp, 12 predicted proteins | sample YL17G05_15_MG_FD_203695 | JGI IMG/M metagenome (GOLD analysis project Ga0315277, IMG submission 203695) | Sediment microbial communities from Yellowstone Lake, YNP, Wyoming, USA - YL17G05_15 | ecosystem: Environmental > Aquatic > Freshwater > Lake > Sediment | place: USA: Wyoming | collected... | reverse complement strand
TCTGGACCGTCGGCCGGGCCAGCCGCTGGTCGGAAGCTGGTGCGCCACGGGGATGCACGGCGGCGCCATCTACCTGCGGGGAGAGGTGGCTCCCAGCCAGCTCGCGCTCCGCTACGCCGACGCTCGGCCTGCCGACGATGAGGACCGCGCCAGGATGCGTCCGCACCTGGAAGCCTTCTGTGAGACCTTCGATCTCGATGGGGAGAGCGTGAACGGCTCGGGCTTCACGCGCATCGCGCCCATCTCTCACCGGCCGTTCGGAGGCACGTACGCGGCCTGAGGGGGAGCGCGCCCGGCTCAGCGGCGGCACCCCGTGTGGTCCGGTGCCCCGTCGCCGGTTCCTCGGCAGGTGAGGGCCTTGACACCGGCCCTGAGAAGGAGTATCCGTTTCCCGCTCTCTGGGGACTCCATAACGCCATGCCAACTGAGAGAGGGAGAGCATGAGCGTTCGAGCCGCGATCAGGCTACTGGTCGGGGACACGCTGCCCACCACGCGCGCGGTACACCAGCGCCTGCCGAAGGTGCTGGCGCTGCCGGTGTTCGCGTCGGATGCCATCTCGTCCTCGGCCTATGCGACTGAGGAGATTCTGCTCGCGCTGGTCGTGGCGGGCGCGGCGGGGCTGCACGTCTCGACAGGTGTGGCGATCGCGATCGCGCTGCTGTTCGCGACCGTGGCCCTGTCGTACCGGCAGACGGTTCTGGCCTACCCGACGGGGGGTGGGGCGTACATTGTGGCGCGGGAGAACCTGGGACTGTATCCGGGGCTGGTCGCGGCGGCGGCGCTGCTGACGGACTACGTGCTGACGGTAGCGGTGAGCATTGCGGCCGGGGTGGCGGCGATCATCTCGGCGCTGCCCGCGCTGGCCAGCTACCGGGTGGACCTGTGCGTGGCCTGCATCGCGTTCGTGACGATCGTCAACCTGCGCGGGGCCAAGGAGGCGGGGAAGCTGTTCGCGGGTCCGGTCTACCTGTTCGTCGGCAGCGTGCTGGTGATGCTGGGGGTGGGCGCAGTGCGCATCCTGTTCCGCGAGGCGCCGGCCGAGACGGCGGTGGCGCAGGGGCTGGCGACGCTGCAGCCCGTCACTGTTTTCCTAGTGCTCCGAGCCTTCGCCTCGGGCTGCGCCGCTCTCACTGGGATAGAGGCCATCAGCAACGGCGTTCCCGCGTTCCGGCCTCCTGAGTCGCGGAACGCCGCGACCACCCTTCTGTGGATGGCGGCCATCTGCATTGTGCTTTTCGTGGGGGTAACCGCGCTGGCGCAGGCCGTGCCGGTGGTGCCGGACGTCGCTGGCGGCGAGACAGTGCTGTCGAAGCTGGGGCGCCATGTGCTCGGTCAGGGGGTGCTCTACTATCTCCTCCAGGCCGCCACCGCGCTGATCCTGGTCCTGGCGGCCAACACCAGCTTCGCCGACTTCCCGCGGCTGGCTTCCATTCTCGCCCGGGATGGCGTCGTCCCCCGCCAGCTCGCCAACTTGGGCGATCGACTGGTGTTCGCAAACGGCATCATCTTGCTGGGCCTCTTCTCCGCCGCGCTGGTGGTGGTATTCGGCGGTCTTGCGCACAGCCTCATCCCGCTCTATGCGGTCGGTGTGTTCGTTTCCTTCACCCTCTCCCAAGCGGGCATGGTCGTGCACTGGCACCGGCTGAAGAGCGGCCGCTGGCAGTACGCGGCGGGGCTGAACACGCTGGGGGCGCTGACGACCGGGGTGGTGCTCGTGGTGGTGGCGGTGGCGAAGTTCAGACACGGCGCGTGGATCGTGCTGCTGATCATCCCGCTGGTGATCATGGGGTTCCGCAAGATCGCGCAGCACTATGAGAAGCTGAAGGCGGCGCTGAGCCTGGAGGGATACCGGCCACCGCGGACGCTGCGGCACGCCGTGCTGGTGCTGGTGCCGGGGCTGCACCGGGGTGTGCTACAGGCGATCCAGTATGCGAAGACGATCGCGCCCGAGGTGGAGGCCATCTACGTGGAGATCGACCCGGGCGAGACGGCGAAGTTGCAGCAGAAGTGGGCCGACTGCAAACCGGAGGCGCCGCTGACAGTGCTGAAGTCCCCGTGGCGATCGCTGGTGGGGCCGATTGTCGACTATGTGAAGACCGTGCGGGCCGAGCGGAACCTCCAGCTGGTGACAGTCATCCTGCCCGAGTTTGCGACGAGGCGGTGGTGGCACGTGCTGCTGCACAACCAGGCCGGCCTGCTCCTGAAGCTGGCGCTGATGCTCATCCCATCGGTGGTGGTGACGAATGTCAGGTACGAGGTCGAGGATTGAAGCAGGGACAGCCTGGTACCCAGGCTTGGGACCGACCTGCTGGATGACGGGGTGTGAAGGGGAATGCCCTACCGCCACGTGCTGACAGTCTATGATGGCAGGCACCAGTCGGAGGAGGTGCTGGACATGGTCTGCCGGATCGTGCGCCCCCACCGCGCGCGGCTGACCATCCTCTACGCCAAGCTGGTCCCGCTGACTGAGCCGCTGCCAGAGTACAAGCCTGGGGCCGATGCCGAGACCGACGCGCTGGTCGCCAGAGCTGAGAGGATCGCGGAGGACCGCGGCGTGGTGGCGGCCTACGCCGTCCGCTACGCCCGAACCATGGGGGCGGCCGTGGTCACCGAGGCGCGCGTCCGCGGCGTTGACCTGGTCGCGCTCGCCATGCCAGAGGCGGGGCAGCATGACTCCGGCCACCGGGTCGAGATCCATCATATCCTCGACCATCTGCACTGCGCCATCATGCTCTGCCGACCCAGCCGGTGAGCGGCGACCCTCTGGTCGCGCCCAGGCGTCTCGCGCCCCTGTCTGAGAACCGCTGGCAGTGCGAGGGGCCGTATGCCGAGCCCCGACGGACTCCTGCCCCGGCCTGCACGGAGGGCCTCCTGGGTCCGTTGACTGCGGTCTCGCCTGTATGCTACCATCATCCTGGTCCGCACCCCTGGCCGGAGTCGGGGAGGTGGGGGGCGTGAGGAGACTACGGCTGTCAAGCCGAGCTGGCTGGACAGAGGGGGCAGGGCTGCTGCCGCTGACGCTTGCTGCGGCCCTGGTGGTCGCGGTTCTGTCGTTGGCAGGCTGCAGCAGCCGCGAGCAGCTGAACCCGGCCCTGCGCCTCGAGAATGAGCAGTACGAGCGCGCGGTCGAGCGCGGGCGGTCTCTGCTCGCGGCTGGGGCTGATCCCTACCAGGCCTACACCTGCGCCCACCAGGCGAACCAGTGGGTGACCAGTGATGTCATCGTGCAGGATGCCGTCTGCTGCTGGCCGGCCGACGAGGTCGCCTTCGCCATCGTCCAGCAGGGAGACAGCAGCCCGACCGCGGTGGAGCGGGCCGCCAGGCAGGCGCGGAGTCAGGTGGAGCGCGAGATCAAGTTCTCAGTGGTGCTTCAGATACCCAAGAGCGTGGACCCCAGCAACGTCGGCTTCCAGATGCGCAGCAGCGCGGGCTCTACCTACCCGCCGACGGCGGTTGATACCCCAGTCTACCTGAGGGATGTGACTACCGCTCTCGACCCGAGTCTGGGGCCGGCGGCCCTGTACGGCTACGACGTACACTTCCCCATTCAGGGCAGCCCGGGCTACCCCGCGATTGGCACCGGGGTGAGCTCTCTGTCGCTGATCATCAAGGTCGGCGACAAAGAGGTGTCCGTTCTGTTCACCATCCCCCGCAAGCCCGACAGGTACTGAGGGCCACTGTCATTGCGGCGAGAATCGCGAGTATGAGCGGCAGCCTGCTGGACGCGCTCACTGGCCGGACTCCTCCTCACCCGCGCGCTCGGCCTCGAACAGGGCGTGGTAGCAGTCGCGAACGGCCGCGTGCTGCTCAGGGGTCGGCACATCCGGAGCGGTGTAGTAGCGGTCCCGAAGCTGGACCTGGAACGCGATCGCCGCGCCGATCATGGCCTTCCGAAGCCGCTGCGGCCAAAGTGCGTCGGTGGGCTCACCGGTCGTCGCCAGGCGCGCCAGCCCGCTGCGCGCGGCCTCCGCGCTCCGGCCACCAGCACACGCGGCGTCCGTGTCTCCTGGACAACCTGCGCGGTTTCCGGGTAATCTGTCCGTAGTCACCCTTACGCCCCGGAAGGAGACGTTCGCCGATGATCGCCTTCAACAAGCGCCGGAATACGCTGGAGCAGGAGACGTACCACTACGAGCTTCAGGACGTGGCGGAGCCCAACCTGTTCCGGGAGACCTTCCCCTACCATCAGCCTCCGAAGGTCCCCTTCAACCACCGCCACGTCCCCATGGACCCGCCGGACGAGATCTGGATCACGGACACGACGTTCCGCGACGGCCAGCAGTCGCGTCCGCCCTTCGCGGTGAAGCAGATCGTGGACCTCTACACCATGCTCCACCGCCTCGGGGGCCCGAACGGGGTGGTCCGCTCCTGTGAGTTCTTCCTATACTCCAACAACCACAAGAAGGCGGTGGCGGCTTGCCTCGAGCAAGGGTTCCGGTACCCCGAGATCACCGGCTGGATCCGAGCGCACAAGGAGGACTTCAAGCTGGTCCGCCAGATGGGGCTACAGGAAACCGGGATACTGACCTCCGTGTCGGACTATCACATCTTCCTGAAGCTGCAGAAGACGCGGCGGGAAGCAATGGAGGGATACCTCGACATCGTGCGCTCGGCCCTGGAGTCGGGGGTCACGCCGCGCTGCCACCTCGAGGACATCACGCGGGCCGATTTCTACGGCTTCGTCGTCCCCTTCGTGCAGGAGCTGATGCGCTTGGCCGAGGAGGCGAAGATGCCCGTGAAGGTGAGGGCCTGCGACACGCTCGGCTACGGCGTGACCTACCCTGGGGCCTCGATGCCGCGCAGTGTCCCGGGCATCGTGTACGGGCTCGTCCACCACGCGGGAGTGCCCAGCGAGTGGCTCGAGTGGCACGGACATGACGATTTCTACAAGGTGCTGACGAACGCCAGCACGGCCTGGCTGTACGGGTGCGCGGCCACCAACGGGACCGTCCTGGGGATCGGGGAGAGGACCGGCAACACGCCCATCGAGGGCCTGGTCATCGAGTACATGGGCCTGCGCGGGACGGACAATGGGATGCAGCCCCAGGTGATCACCGAGATCGCCGCGTATATGCAGAAGGAATGTGGGCACGTGGTGCCGCCGAACCAGCCCTTCGTGGGGGCCGACTTCAACGTGACCAAGGCCGGCATCCACGCCGACGGCCTGCTCAAGGACGAGGAGATATACAACGTCTTCGACACGGACCTCCTTCTGAACAGGCCCGTCGCGGTGGCCATCAGCGACACCTCGGGCACGGCCGGGATCGCGCACTGGATCAACGATTACTTCCAGCTCCGGCCCGAGCAGAGGATCGAGAAGTCACACCCCGGGATCGCGGAGATCGCCAAGGTTATCGCAAAGGAGTACGAGGAGGGCCGTACCACGCCCATGTCAAACCCGGAGATGGCGGCCCTGGCCAGGCAGTTCGTCCCCGAGCTCGTCTCGTGCGACCCCGGGGAGGCGTGAGCTGAGACTGCCCCCTCGGCCGGTTCCCCAGGGGCTAGCTCAGTGAGATGGTGACCTGAGGAGGCTGGCGCAGGGAGTTGTGGACCAGGCACTGCTCTGCCGACCGCAGCAGGGCCGCTCTCTGGTGCTCGGGCACGGGCGCGGGGAGCTTGATGCGGATGTCCACTGAACCCACCCTCCGCGGCTTCTCGGCGTAGGTGTAGTCGACCTCGATGGTCATCCCCTCGACCGGAACCTCGTGGCGCTTCGCGAAGTAGAGCACGTACACCGCGGCGCAACTGCCAAGAGAGGCCACGAAGAGCTCGGTCGGCGTCATAGCGGTGTCCTCGCCGCCCCCATCCTTGGGCTGGTCGGTCACCATCTCCAGCCCCCGGTGCCGCGCGATCAGCCTCATGCCCCCCGCGTACTCGATGATCATCAGCACCTCCTTGGTTCCATCAGGCGCGCGCGACGATGGAGACCAGCACCAGCGCGCCCAGGATCGTCAGCGCCCAGCCTGCGAGCTGGAGTCGCCGGGCTCGCCTCGCCGCCAGAGCTACGTAGTCAGAGGGGCTGCGCCAGGTGGCCACGGCGGGCAGGTCCTCTCCCAGGGCGTCCAGCCGAGGACGATCCGCTTCCCCCGCGATCTGCCCGCAGACGCTGATGGGCAGGCCCACCGCTAGCGCCCAGACGTGCACGCGCACTGTGCCCGAGGGGTCCACGAACGACTCCAGGTACAGCGGTGCGTCCACAAGCAGTCCCCCGGAAGGCACATGGAGGGAGTCTCCCTCGTGCGTCACATCGAAGTCCATGGTCTTGCTCTCACGCTCCCTGGTGCGCCAGCCGGCCTGACCTTCCTCTCGCTCTTCCAGACGGTAGTGGTAGTACGCGCACTCCTGCGTGGTGAAGGGCGCGACGACCGGGGAATCGCAGCGCAGCTTGCCGGTCACCCACACCGCGTCCCCGGGGTGGATCTGCGAAAGAGGAAGCGTCGGGGCCCGCTTCATCCGCCACCAGCGGCGGTCGATGCGCCGCGCCTGGTAGCAAACGACCTGGCCCGCCGCGAGCAGCGCCCCCCCGGCGGCCGGCAAGTGCCATCCCGGCAGCGCGGCGCGCAGCCGGTAGGCGGCCAGCCATCGCGCCAGGTGCCAGCCGACGAGTCCGGCCGCGGCGAGCAGCACGAGCAGCCCGACCCAGAGCACCCAGGGCGCGGGGGCACTGACGGCGCGCCGCCATCTGGGCAAGGGGCGGAGCGAGTGCCCACAGGCGAAGCACACGATCTCGGTGTCCAGGTTCGGCGCGTGACAGCGAGAGCACTCGACATGTCTCAGCATAGGCGCACCTCGGGCGCGACCGCCAGCGTTCCCTTTTTACCACCTTTCCTGAGCTTGTGTCTCCACCGCCGAGGGACTGCTCGTGAAGGAGCAGGCCCCGTCCTCATAGAAGCATGGTTCGGGGAGGGCCGAGGTGGCCCTCTCTACTATGGTGGGAGCTGTGCGGGTAGGAGTGACCAGATGAGCAAGCAGGTTAGTCCGGTAGTCGCCGTGCTGGCGCTGGTGGTGGTGCTGGTGGCGATCGGGATGGTCTACACCCGGCGCCTCCAGGAGCCGCCTCCATTCACGATGAGGGGGCCGGCCCGAGGGGGCATCGGGCGCGGGGCGCGTGGCGGGGGCGGCGACACGGTTCGCCGCGACGAGCAGGACGCTCGCCTGGGCATCGAGTCCGACCTCAGCACGGAACCCAAGGGGCTCAGGATCGTCTCCTTCCGCGAGCCCCGCAGCCGCTCCCCGCTGGTCGCCATCGGCCTCAAGGAGGGCGACATCGTGCTCTCCTGCAACGAGTACGACAGCGGTCTACGCATGCGCTTGGTGCTCGCCGTAACCGAGCTGCAGCGCCAGGGTCAGCCCGTGAAGCTGGAGGTCTCCCGCGGTGGCAAGCAGATCGCCATCGAGTGGACTCAGAAGCTTCCGGACGACGTGTTCCCAATGAGCCCGGAGGGGCGACCCACGCGCCCGGACTCCGGCGGCCGCTCGCCGTAGGGGGGGAAGGCGAGGCCGCCTGCCCCTCTGAGCTGCGCGCCAGCGCGCCGCCTGACCTGTGTGCCTGTCGCGCGCCTCGGCGCCGACCTGGTCTCTCGCGTGCCCGGCGGCCGTGCGTGACATTCTCGGTTGTTGCGCAGGCGCGCAGATAGACGGCGTCGTTCAGGTTACGCCTAGCATTCGACACACAAGCTTCACACTTCCGCTGTATCCTCCTCCTGTGGTGGGCAGCAGTCTGCTGCGCCGCTCCCGCTCGGTTGCGGTGCCCGTCTCGCGAGCCCCTGGCAATGAGACGGACCTCACCACTAGGGCAGGCAGCGCGGTGGGCAGCGGAGGAACCGCTAATATGAGAATCGCGCCGTTGCTATTGGTTGCGGCGGCTTCGCTGGTCGCTCTCGGCTGCGCGCGGCAGGGCCCGGTCGCCCAGAGACCACCCACGGACACTGGCGCCCCGGTCGCGGTCGGCGAAGGTCGCATTGAGTGGATGGACGACTACGAGCAGGCGGCGGCCCGGGCGCAGCAGGAGGGGAAGCCGCTGATGGTGGACGTGGGGGCGACCTGGTGCACGTTCTGCAAGCAGCTCGACGAGGAGGTCCTGTCCCGCGCGGAGGTGGCCGAGGCTGCCCGGGACTTCGTGGCCGTGCGGGTGGACGGCGACAAGCGCCCTGACCTGGTGAAGCGCCTGGAGGTGAGCGGCTACCCGACAGTTCTCCTGCTGGACGCGAACGAGAAGATCATCGGCCGCCTGCGCGGGGTCGTTCGCCCCCAGGCGATGCTGGACGAGATGGCCCGCGCCGCTGGGAAGGGCGGGGCGGCGGAGGCGAAGTGACTCGCGAAGGAGACCTGGAGGCAGACTGATGAGAGCAGTCGTGATCATCCTGCTGGTCGCCCTAGTGGCGGTGGGGGGCTTTCTCGTCTACCGGGCTCAGTCGGGCGCGCCCGCGCCGACAACCTCGGCTCAGGGTCCGACCGCGTCGGGGCCGAAGCAGACGCTCTACCTGGCCATCCCTCAGGGCGTCTACCTCGCGGTCTCGAAGGTTATGGCGAAGTACCAGGAGACCCGCCCGGAGGTCGAGTTCGACACCATGGTGGACACGCCCGAGGCGATGGCCCAGGCGGTGGAGGAGAACAAGGATAAGCCTGACATCTTCATCTCCCCGGGCGGCCACGAGGCCGAGGTGCTCCGGCAGAAGGGCTTCATGGACCCCAAGAGCATGGTCGCCTTCGGCAGCTACGACCTCGCCATCCTGGTGCCGAAGGACAACCCCGGCCGGGTGCGTAAGCTGGAGGACCTGCTGGACCCTCGGGTCAAGACGATCTCCATCTCCGACCCGGATCTGAATGCAGCCTGCTACGCCGCCCGACAGTCGCTCGAGAATCTCGGGCTGTGGGAGAAGCTCAAGCCCAAGCTGAAGGTGACGGGCTGCTGCATGTCGTCGTTCAAGTGGATCCTGGACGGCCGGGCAGAGGCGAACGTCCAGTTCCTCGGCTGCCCTGTGGACCCGAAGACCGCGGAAACCGCGGAGAAGCAGAAGGTGGCCTTCGCGTGCATGTTCCCGCGGCAGACCTTCTACGTGCCAAGGAATGTAGTCGGCATCATCACCACCGTCAGGAACCGCGAGCTGGCGGAGGACTTCCTCGCCTTCATGACCTCGCCTGAGATGATCGAGTACATGTCCGAGTACCGGATGCGCAATGACCAGAACCTGCCCCTGGCGCCGGGGCCATGGGGCCCGGCCCAGGAGGCGAACCCCGCGGGGGCAGCGCGGGCGGGCGGATGACGCGTTCCTCCCAACTCGTCATCGCCCTGCTCTTGGTGGCGGCGCTGGTCATGGGCGGGTTCATCATCGCGCGCACCCGCCAGGGCGGCCGGGCGACCGGCGACAATACGGTCATCGTGTTCGCGCCGTGTGGGATGACCGGCCCTCTGAACATGGCCAGCGCCAAGTTCCGGGCCGCCCACCCGGAGATGAAGCTGGAGATGGTCTACGACAACGCCAATGTGCTCGTCCGGAAGATCCGGGACGGCGCGGGGGCGGATGTCTTCATCTCCCCTGGCGAGGTGGAGATCGGCCAGCTCGCCGACCAGGGCCTGGTGGAACGCGGCAGCATCAGGGATTTCGGGTCCTTCGACATCGTGGTGTACGCGCCCAGCAAGACGAGGGGCCTCAAGAGCCTCGAGGACCTCAAGCAGCCGCACATCAAGAGCATCAGCATGGCCGACCCGCGGTACAATTCGATCGGCTACTACGGCGAGAAGGCGCTTCGGTCGCTGGGGCTTTGGGATGCGGTTCAGGGGAAGCTGCGCCTGCGGGAGTATCCCCTGGAGGCGGTGAAGCTCGTCAGCCAGGGCCTGGTGGACGCGGGCATCACCTACCTCACGTGCCCGCTTGAGACCGCTCCCGAGAAGGCGTCGAAGTCCGACCTGCGGGTAGTGGCGACGATCCCCCGCGAGTCCTACCCTCCTGTGCGCCTCCAGCTCGGCACCCTCAAGCACGCGGCTCAGCCCGAGCTGGCCCGCACGTTCATAGACTTCATGGCCTCAGCAGACACTCAGCAGGCCCTGAGCGGGACGGGCCTGCTTCCGGTCAGGGAGAAGTAGGGGCATGACAGAGCCAGCCGCCGCGCCAGCACGCCGTTCCGCCGGGCCGCTCTTCGCGGCGGCCGTGATCCTCTTGGTGGCGGTCCTCGGGGTAGAGGGCTTCATCTTGCTCCGCGGGGGCAAGCCGAAGGCCAGCCGCCCGCGTGAGGCGGAGCGCGCCATTGCCTCCGCCTCGAACGAGATCGTCACCTTCGGCGAGGCCGCGGCGCCGATCAAGGTCGAGTTCTACGCGCCCCTCACTCTGGAGTGGCACCAGCAGACCATTGGGCTTCTGCGCGAGTACGACGAGGCCCATCCCGGCCTGATCCACGTTACCCTCATGCCGATGGGCCGGTCCGACTGCGACCAGGAGATGCTCAAGCGGGGCTACACCTGCGCCGTGATCTTCATCAACGGCCAGAACGAGTTCGCCCTCCCCGACGGCCGAAAGGTCTCGCTGGAGAAGAAGCCCAACACCGCGGACTCCTTCTATAGCAGCGAGGACGTGATCACGATCCTCGACCAGCTCGCGAAGACGCGCCGCGGGTAGGCCGGTGGCTCTGGCGGCTCCATCCACCGCGGCACGGCGCGGCAGCCCCGCCTGCCGGCGGGACTCCTAGAGGGAGGCTGGCGCCATGCCGCAGGAGCCACGGGCAGGCCACATGGGTCGAGCGAGTCCCCTACTCCTCTGGAGACCCCTGGTGCGCGTGGGTGCGGGCCTCATCTTGGCGGGCGCGGTGCTCTTCGCGCTGGCCGG
>Ga0315277_10012120_pt1 | contig 10824 bp, 9 predicted proteins | sample YL17G05_15_MG_FD_203695 | JGI IMG/M metagenome (GOLD analysis project Ga0315277, IMG submission 203695) | Sediment microbial communities from Yellowstone Lake, YNP, Wyoming, USA - YL17G05_15 | ecosystem: Environmental > Aquatic > Freshwater > Lake > Sediment | place: USA: Wyoming | collected... | reverse complement strand
TCTTTGACAGATCGACCTTGTGAACGTTTATCACAGTGTTGAACTGTCTAGGCCCTTCCTTTACTGCGGCCAGACTTTCTTCGTTTACGTCAACAAGCTCCAGAGTGGCACCTGCTTCAGCAAACCTGTAGGCTATTGCCTTGCCGATGCCCGCGCCTGAACCAGTTATCAATGCTCTCTTCTTGTCTAAAGAGACAATCTCAGACAAAGGTGTCAAACCAGTCTTGCCGGTTTTCTTTCCAACCATCCACGTGAACCCCTTGAATTCTTGAGGCAACTTCCTGCCAACTGACATAAAAACATTCCATACTGAAGCACGCCGTATTCTTAATCCAGCAAGGGCAGGATAGTGCTCGCACGCAAAAGAACGAATTCACATCAACGAAGAATAGCGAGAAGAACACCATAAAACACCAAGTTGACCTCCTTCACTTATGAGCTACGACCCGATAGCAATGATATCTCATGGCAAGCTTTTAACATCCTAAGCTCTGTTATTGAAATGCCGAGAGAGCGAAGCATTTGACCGTTGACCTAGTCTTGACGTGCGCAAAAACCTACGTGAAGAATGAGATAGTTGACTGCAGCCTCGCCATACATGAAGGCAAAATTCTCAAAATAGGCAAAGAAACCACCATGCCCAAAGCAGAGACAAAAGAAGACTTGAACAATCTACTCGTTCTTCCCGGCTTGATAGATGCTCACGTACATCTCAGAGATGAGGGCAAGGCATACAAGGAAGACTTCTACAGTGGCACAGCTGCTGCCGCTGCCGGTGGATTTACAACAGTCCTTGACATGCCGAATAACAACCCTGTGACCATGAGTGCCGAAACCTTGAGACGCCGGATGGCAATTGCTGAAAGCAAAATTCTAGTCAATGTGGGTTTCTATTCGGAATTTCCAAACCACTTGAGCGAAATGGAAAAAATAGTGGAAGAAGGCGCAATTGCCTTCAAGCTTTACATGACTGAGCAGGTTGGTGGACTAAACATCGACGATGATGCAGCCATGTTGAAAGCTTTTGAGACTATCAAGAAATTAAGGACCCTGGTAGCCGTCCATCCTGAAGACAAGAAATACTTGGACAGTGCGATACATGAGCTCAAACGAGTCGGCCGCAATGACATTGAAGCTTATCTGGAAGCACACTCAGAAAACGTGGAAGTTCAGGCGGTCAAACGCATATTGGCCATCGCCAAAACAACTGACACTCACGTGCACTTTTGCCATGTAAGCACAGAAAAAGGACTCAAAGCGATATGCGCCGAGAAAAAGTCGGTAGCCTCAATAACCTGTGAAACGACGCCTCATAATCTTTGCTTTTCAGCAGACGATCTAAGAAAAATAGGAACGTTGGCAATCACGATGCCACCAGTTAGAGCAAAACCTGAGATCACTGCACTGTGGAACGGTATAGAGAACAGGTGCATAGACATTCTAGCTTCAGACCATGCACCCCACACTTTGGAAGAGAAAAAAGCTAAGACCATTTGGGATGTCAAAGTCGGCGTACCAGGCTTAGAGACCACGCTCCCTCTGTTACTCACTGAAGTGAAACGCGGACGATTGTCTCTAGCAGACATAGTTAGACTGATGTCTGAAAAACCGGCTGAAATCTTCAAGCTGAAAGGCAGAGGCGGCTTGAAAGAGGGAAACAAAGCAGACCTTACAGTTGTTGATCTGAAAAGAAAATACAAGATTGACCCGTCAAAGTTCCAGTCAAAAGGAAAGTATTCTCCATTTGACGGATGGCAGGTCGAAGGGAAAACTCTCAAGACATTCGTCAATGGTCAACTGATCATGGACGAAGGAGAAATCGTCGGCGGAGCCGGAAGCGGAGAAATAGTTCGGGGCGAATAGTTGCTTGAAGTTCATTGCTGACGGCATGCTAGGAAAACTGACGCGTTGGCTTCGAATATTGGGATATGACGTTAGATATTCCAACAAGCTGGACGATGCCAAACTGATTGTCGCATCCAAAAAGGAAAGAAGGGTGCTGCTTACCAGGGATTTGGAGCTCTACAAACAAGCCATTGCGAAGGGAATTGACGCTTTCTATTTGGAGGGGGAGACAGGGGAAGAAAAACTGGCAGAGCTTGCCGAAAGATACAACATTGACTTGAAAGTTGACATGACAACCTCAAGATGCCCAAAATGTAACTCAAGAGTAAAAACAGTTCCTAAAGACAAAGTGGCAGACAAAGTTGGAGAAAGCACGTTTGCTCACTATGAGGAGTTTTGGAAATGCCAAAAATGCGGACAGATCTACTGGCAAGGTGCCCACTGGAAAGGAATCAGGAGAAAACTTGAAGACACAGGAAAAATTCTGGAGAACACTCAAGAGAACAGAAGCGAAGGTCGCTAGATTTCTGAGGTCTTAACGCAAAGATAGAGAAAAAGAAGATTCGGGATGTTGCTTAGGATGTTTAGGCGGGTCCCATTAGCCATCTTAAGGGGATGTCCTGGTAAGCTCCGTCAGGCAGTGTCCTTCTGATTGTTATTGGTAATACGTTCATCCCTAGTTCCTTTAGTGCTATATCGATGGGACTTGGGAATCCTTCAGGGACCTCGACGAGTATGGGAGCGCCCATGGAAATCTGAAGTGCCCTAGCTCCCACTACTCTTGCTTTCTCGAACCGAGTGATCTTCGGTGGACCTACCGTGATCTTGGCTTTTTCAGACGTTTTCTAGTACTCCCCCATGCCTGGGTATCCACCGCCTGGGGGCATCCCTCCTGGCGGTGTTGGAGGAGTTCTCATCTTTCCAGATGCAATCACGTCGTCGATCTTCAATATCATGCAGGAAGCTTCTGTTGCGGATTTGATTATTTGCTTCTTGACGGATAATGGTTCGAAGACTCCTGCCTTAGCCATGTCCTGGACTTTTCCACTGTTAACCTCTATTCCTGCCCATTTCTCGCCCTTTTCGTGTCTGGCTCTGAGTTCAGACAGTATGTCGATTGGGTCGAGACCTGCATTCTCGGTCAGCGTATTCGGAATGGCTTCAAGAGCCTCTGCATAACTTTTGACTGCAAGCTGCTCTCTTCCTGGAAGGGTCTCTGCGTATTTCTTGAGCATGCGTGAAACTTCAAGTTCGGGCGCGCCGCCTCCTGCGAGGATCTTCGGTTCTTCAACGACGTCCCGGACTACGCACAGAGCGTCGTGTATTGACCTTTCTGCTTCGTCTATTATTCGCTGTGTCCCGCCTCTGATCAGAATGGTAACTGCGCGTGGATGTTTGCATCCTTCTATGAATGTCATCTTGTCTTCGCCGATTTTGCGTTCTTCGACGAGATTTGCATAGCCCAAGTCTGCGGGCGCAATGGAATCTAGCTTGGTGACTATTTTTCCGCCTGTGGCTTTGGCAAGCTTCTCCATGTCAGACTTCTTGATTCTTCGAACCGTAAGTATCCCCTTTCGAGCTAGGAAGTGCTGTGCCATGTCGTCAACGCCTTTTTCGCAGAGAGTAACGTTTGCGCCAGCTTTGACTATTTTTTCAACCATTTCCCTCAACATTTCCTCTTCTTGCTTGAGAAATGCTTCCATCTGTTCTGGGCTTTCGATGTTTATTTTAGCGTCAAACTCCGTCTTCTCAATTTCCAAGGGGCAGTCAAGTAAGGCTATCTTGGCTTTTTCTATACGCTTGGGCATCCCTGAATGTGAAACATCTTTGTCTAGGACTATGCCCTGAATGAGTTTTGTGTCCTCCATTGATTCTCCAGTTTTTTTCTCCACTTTGACGTCATCGACATCCGCCTTATACTTGCCATCCTCCTTTTCAGCTACCGCGAGAATTGCTTTTACGGCTATGTCTGCCAAGTATTCTTTGTATTCGGCCACAAGCTTGCTTGCCATTGAAGTCATCGCCACTCTTTTGGCGTAGTCCTGCTTCTCTATGTCCACGGGGATCGCCATTTCTTCTAAAGCCTCAAGTGCCTTTTCTGAGGCTTTCTTGTACCCGTCAATTATTATCGTCGGATGAACACCTTTCTCAACTAACTCTTCAGCCTTGCTGAGCAGTTCGCCTGAGACTATGACTGCTGTTGTCGTTCCGTCGCCAGCTTCATTGTCCTGCGTCTTTGCAACTTCAACCATCATTTTGGCAGCCGGATGCTGGATGTCCATCTCATCTAATATCGTTCGACCATCACTCGTTATTGTGACGTCGCCGAAGCTATCGACAAGCATTTTATCCATGCCTTTGGGTCCTAAGGAACTCCTCACCGTTTCAGCAACTATCTTGGCAGCCATTATGTTGGTATGCTGCGCTTCTTTTCCTCTGGAACGGCTTGAACCTTCCTTCAATACTAGAACTGGCACACCGCCAGCTGATCCTTGTGCTGACAAACCTTTTCCATCCTCCTCTAATGCGTCAACAAGAAAAACAGTCTTAAAATATAAGTTTTTCTGAAAGTCTAGGTGAAAGTAGAATCTCAGACATGAGATTTCACATTAGAGGTCAATCAGATCTTAAGGTTGTTTTCAGACCCATTCCAGTCAGGACTATTACAGTCTCGTCACTTTCCGACACTTCTTCGTTTTCCAGTTGCTTCCTGTATGCCGCGTAGGCTACGGCTGAGCTCGGTTCGACGAAAAACCCATTCTTTGCAAGTTCTTTGAAAGCCTCGAATATTTCGTTTTCTTCAACTGTTACTGCATCACCATTCACAGCCTTCAACCGTTTAGCCATAAGACCCAACAATGGCGGATTCACGCTAACCAACGCGTCAGCTATGGAGTGCAGCCTTTCAGGGGGACGGTAAATGATGCTTTTCATATGATGGTAAAGAGGCGAAACTTGACGCGTTTGGCACGCTACGATTTTCGGGATGGCGCGGAGTATGCCTGACTCGGCTAGGTGGGTGAATCCTTCTATGACTCCTAGAAGCAAGGTTCCAGCTGAAACAGGCAGATAAACGCGGTCGGGAGAATGCCAGTTCCGCTGCTCAGCAATCTCGTAAGCAAGGCTTCTTATCCCATCTCTGAACAAGGGATGAAGTATATGTCCAACGTACACCCCTGGCTTTGCGGTTCTCTGCGCTTCCTCCGCGACTCTTGCTCGACTTCCCGAAACTTTGATCACTTCCGCTCCATAGAATTGGATCTGGCTGAACTTCGGACCCGCAACATTTTCGGGGACATAAACCCTAGCTTTCAGCCCGGCTCTGGCAGCGTAGGCGGCAATTGAGGCTCCCGCATTGCCCGAAGAATCCTCAGATATGTACCCTCCTGTTTTTTCCACCAGCCTATGCAATGCCGAGATCAGCACAGTTGAGCCACGGTCTTTGAAAGAGCCTGTTGGATTCAGATTCTCAAGTTTGAAACAGACAGTCTTTGAGAACGGGACAAGCGGAGTCCAGCCTTCACCTAAGGTTACAATATCAGCCTCTCTGACATATGGAAAAAATTTGGCATAACGCCAAACAGTGTAGTTTTCCTTTCGAATTTGGCTCTTTTCAAATCTACTGTTCTGTCTGATATCTAATGGTTGACCGCATAATGGACACTTGAAGTCAAGCAGGTTGGGTGTGGATGCGTGGCTGCAAGCTGTGCATTTTATTTCATATTCCATCAAGACGCCTCTTCAGGCTTATCCATTGTGTCGCCCAGTGCCGCAGCCGACGCCCAGCGGAGTCTCTGCTGAACCGAGGTATTTTGAGAGAATAGGCATTTCCCAGTCTGAAGGGAATACTTTGGCAAACTGTCATCGTAAAGCCTTGCCTCGTCCAAGCGAACTGCCTTTATGGTAACTTAAGCAGCCCTTAATACTTAGCCTTGAGGCTTAGAACTTTCGTAGTGAAACTTTTTTATATTTTAGCACAAACTTTCATTTTCTCTGATAGAATCATCAGGGGCAAAACGCTTTGAGAAGGATAATAGTCTGCCTCAAACAAGCAGTGGATGTTTCACAGTTGAAAGTTGATCCTGCGACAAGACAGCTCATAACAGCTAGCGCGCCCAGAAAAATGAGCGACTTTGACAAGAACGCTTTGGAAGAAGCCATAAAGATCAAAGAAAAACTTGGAGACGCAGAAATATACACTGTGACAGTGAGCACTGAGGACGCCAAGGCTGTCTTGCGGGAAGCCCTTGCGATGGGCGCTGATCGAGCCTTTTTTGTCAACGAACCAACGCTTAAGGATGTTGACACTTTTGGCACAGCATACATCCTGGCAGAAATGATTAGAAAGATCGGAGAATACAGCTTAATTCTCTGCGGCGAAACATCTTTAGACAGTTTTTCCGGACTCGTCGGACCCAGATTAGCAGAATTGCTGAACGTTCCACAAATGACCTCTGTCAGAAAAATCCTTGTAGAAGGTGACACCGTCACGGCGGAAAGGACGCTGGAAGACGCTATTGAGACTGTGAAAGCAAAAATGCCGGCGCTAGTCTCGGTGACACGTGAGATAAACCAGCCAAGGATACCTTCTTTGATGATGATAATGAAGGCTTCGAAAAAAGAAATAGTGACTTTGACAGCTTCAGACCTCAAGCTTGATGGAGACAAAATCGCTCCGAAAATCGAGTTAGTCGAGGTTTTGGCACCTAAAACAGAACGCAAGAAGATTAAGATAACGGGTGAAAACGCACAAGAGATTGCAGACAAACTTGCCAAAGCACTGATTCAAGAAGGTGTCATTGGAAGGTGAAAAAGAAATGAGCGAGAACAATAGTGTTATGGTTTTCTCGGACAAGTATGACTTAGCTCTAGAGATTCTCGGAAAGGCCAGAGAAATCGCCGACAAACTGCAAACAGAATTGACAGCTGTTCTAATTGGACATGTTGTCCAAAAAAAAGCAGATGAGATGATAAAGTATGGAGCAGACAAAGTATACGTGGTTGACAATCACGGGCTGGAACGCTTTCAGCCAGAAGCATACTTGGGCGTTTTGCACCATTTAGCAGTAAGTCTCAAACCTGAAATCATACTTATCGGCTCGACAAAGAATGGTAAACCCCTAGCAGCCAGACTTGCCACGCGTCTTGGAACCGGATGCGTGCCGGACTGCGCCAAGTTAAGCCTTGACGAGCAGAAGAGGCTGGTGGGCGAGAGGATGACGTACGGAGGAAACGCCATGGCAAAACTGACCTTCAAAATGAAGCCCCAAATAGCAACCGTGCCAGCCAGAGCTTTCGAGAAACCTGAACCGAAAGACCGCAAAGGACAAGTAATAAAGCTAGAAGTGAAGATGGAAGAGCCGAAAACCGAAATTGTTGAAACGAAACCGCTTGAGACCTCAAATGTAAGAATCGAAGAGGCGGAAGTAATAGTCAGCTGCGGCAGAGGTTTAGAGAAGAAGGAAGACAAGGTTCTGCTCGAAGAGTTATCAACAGTCTTATGCGGACAAGTAGGCTGTTCAAGACCGCTGGCTGAAGACAGAAAATGGTTTTCAGAATGGGTTGGGCTTTCAGGACACAAGGTCAGGCCGAAACTGTACATTGCTTGCGGAATCTCAGGCGTAATTCAACATGTGGCCGGAATACGGGACTCGAAGGTAATAGTGGCCATCAACAAAGATCCGGAAGCGCCCATATTCGAGATTGCAGACTACGGCGTTGTGGGCAACCTCTACGAGATTCTGCCTGCACTGAAAGAATCGATCAAAAAACAGCTGCAATAACGCTAACCTTTCATGGGACCTCCAATGGCAAATATCCCCTCAACGCAGTCATGAAGCTCCTTTCCATAGTACATTCGAATACTCTTCGAGTGCTGTTGAAAACCGAGCTCGTGCAGAATTTCGACCGCAGTCGTGTTCAGGGCTGGCACCCCGATATAGACTTTTTCGCCTTGCTTTGTCTTGGATAGGCAGGCTGTGAGGAGCATTGTTGCTTCTGAGCGATTCTTTGGTTTGCACACCCATGGTCCCAGCTTGTATCCGACTGCTGCTTCACGACACATAATATAACCATTGACCCCAGACTTACTACGTGAAACTAAACAGAGCTCGGGAAACTCCTTACAGAGCCTGCCTAGCACTTTGGTTCTGTCTGCTCCGAAATATTCTGCGTCAAACCTTCCGATCTCCAGCAACTCCTCGGACCACTTGATAGTTGTACACTGGCTTTTCAGTGTTGCTTGTTTTCTGCTAGTTCCTACAAATCTGAGAGAATCATACTCGTCGACAAATCCCAGCTTGCGATACAGTCCTGCGACTTCAGGAACTGCTTCCAGCTTTATGGTTTCAACACCGTGGCCTAACAAGTAATCCATTGCTCTCTCCATAAGCATCGTAGCTATTCCCTCGTTTCTATGGTTGACATCAACGATGAGCAGGCCTATCCACCCAAGCTTTTCATAACCGATGGAAAAAACGTGACCTGCAGGCTCATCATCTACTTCCGCGATGAAACAACCCTCTGGTTCGCAGTTTAGCATGCGCCTGAGATCTGCTTCTCGATCATTCCACTCTTCAGTTGAAACCATTTTGTACGCAAAGTCCAAGTCTTTGGCTTCAAGCCTGCGGATCGTTGCGCCTTTCAATGTCCATCATTGCCTCAGAATGAAGCCTGCTGCTTTGCCAATCCAAAGAACCAGAAAAGGGGCAGCATTGATTTTGAATGCTGGAACGACCAATGCTTACTTGTATGGTATGTATTCTTTGCCCAGCAATTCCCGTCCTATGACTGTTCTTTGTATGTTGCTGGCTCCTTCTGCTCCAACGCAGTAACTCATTATTCCCCTCAGCCCCATCTCCAACGGACATTCTTTAGTGTAGCCGTAGGCCCCCATCCAAATCATTGCATGCTTGTACACATCGAACGCGAAGTGCGGTGCAATGAGCTTGCATGCAGCGATCATTCTGCTCACTTCCAATGCGCTAAACTTGTTCTCCTTATACCGCATATCATTCATCCATGCAGTTCGATAAGTTAATGATCGCAAGGCCTCAAGCTGCGCCCAGTCATCAGCCAGCTCAAACTGAATGCCCTCAAACTTACCGATAGGTCTGCCGAAAGCCTTCCGTTCCTTGATGTACTCCATCCCGATGTCCAAGGCACGTCGCGCTGCGCCCACGCATACTGCCGCAATCAAAATGCGCGCACTGTCGAAGCCTTCCATGGTTAAATAGAAGCCCTTGTCAACTTCGCCGATGCGGTAAGCATCAGGGATCTTGACGTTCTCCATCTTGAAGCCGCCTGTTGAAATCGCCATCCGTCCCATGTCGTCAAACCGCTTATTGATTTCAACTCCTCGCGCATTCATGGGCAAATAGAAGCCTGTCATTCCCCGATGTGAAGCCCCTTCGGAAGCAGGTGAAGTCCTCGCGATGACAAAGTAGCCTCCACCCAGCTTTTTCGCTTCTTCTGTTCCGCTGATGTACATTTTTTCACCGTTCAAGATCCAACCGTCGCCCTCTCTTCGTGCAGTGGACTTGAAAGCAGCAACGTCCGACCCTCCGCCACTCTCCGTTGAAGCGATGCCGATGAAAGCTTCACCCTTGACGGCTTTGCGAACAACTTCGCTGCGCACTTGCTCAGTGCAGTACCTGTCTACGACGAAACCCCAGGACGACTCAACAAGCCATAGTACTGGCACGGCGATGCTAACGTCTGCATAGCCAAGCTCTTCAGCAGCTATGCAAGCGGTCACCCAGTCAGCACTGGTACCACCGTGCTCTTGTGGAGCAGTCATGATGAGCAGGCCCATCTCGCCCATGCTCTTCAAGAGCTCACGTGGGATCTCACCCTTGCTGTCCATCTCCCTAATCTTCTCTAACGGCAGATTCTCCTGGCACCATTCGCGCAAAGCGTTGCGGAAAAGCTCCTGTTCCTCTGTGAAGCCAAAATCCACCAAACTTTTCACCTTGAACCGTAACTACTTACGCTGTAAATATAAAAGTTGTTTAGACACTATGTGGAAATCTTTGCTAGAAGCTGATCAACCGCGGTTTGGTTAAGATGCAGCCCAAGCTTCTCCTGTCCAATGCTTAGGGCTAAACCAAGCAACTGAGTATAATACAATACTGGAATGTTTAGCTTTGCCCCAACAGTCGCTGCTGCATCCTTCTGTCTAGCGTCAAACATCATTCCACAACCTGGACAAGAAACAACCAATCCATCTACACCCAAGCCTTGCACTGCCTTAAGCTTCGACCCAGCCAAAGAGAGTGCAGAATCAACATGACTGTAAGTCAAGGCTACTCCACAACAGTCAAGCTTCTCAGCATAATCCACACTTTTGGCTCCCAGCACATCGATCAACTCGTCTAGTTTCCTAGGATTCTCCGCATCATCAACCCTTCCAAGGTCACTGTAACGAAGAATCTGGCAGCCAACATGACTTGCCAACTTCAAACCATTAAGCGACCTCACCATAGTCTTCTGAATGTTACCTAAACCAATATAATCGTGCAGAAAATCAATCACGTGCCATATCCTCATGTTCGAATCGTATTTCAGGCCTTCTTCACGAAGCAAACCGATAATCTTGCTGCGAATTCTTTCATCATTTTCAATCAGGCTTTTGGCCTCTGAAATTGCGAAGTGACAACGATTGCACGGAACAAGCAAGTCTTTCAGTCCGGTCAGATTTGCTAACGCAAGAATTCTTGCAGCCAAATAACTGGCTGCAAAGTCATTAACGCTCTTAACAGGGTCCCCGCAGCACACAGCCTCACGCAAGTCGACAAGTTCAACGTCAAACTTCGGCAGAACTTCCCGAAGTGACATTTCATATGCGTATTGGCTTGTCAATATTCGACAGCCCCAGAAGACAGCGAGTTTCAAGGCTGTTTTTCCTCCAGAGCCTTCAGAAAGACAACCTGAAAACCTTCTTTCGGAGCCTTGATCTTTGGCAATTTCAGGCTTTCGCGG
>Ga0315277_10012118_pt1 | contig 10825 bp, 7 predicted proteins | sample YL17G05_15_MG_FD_203695 | JGI IMG/M metagenome (GOLD analysis project Ga0315277, IMG submission 203695) | Sediment microbial communities from Yellowstone Lake, YNP, Wyoming, USA - YL17G05_15 | ecosystem: Environmental > Aquatic > Freshwater > Lake > Sediment | place: USA: Wyoming | collected... | reverse complement strand
GGCTAAAACCTAAAGCGTTTGCGACCCCGATCCCGACCCCGACAGGCATGAAGCGAAACCGAGTTGTGCTGGAAAGAGGAATATCGCGAGGCTTTGCCCGGAACAGGATTTGAGCCCGTACCACCGAAGCCACCGCCTTGAGGCGGTGGAGTATTCACTCCACGCCCGCCTTTTGCTTAACGTAACTGCTTTGGTCTCATCCAATCCTGAAGGATAGCCGTTTGCAGGCTGTCGGGCCTTGCGACCGGAATGATCCTGTAGCTCTGCTGCATCCTGCGCGCCAGGGTAACCTGGACCAGCCGGTCCTTGCCCGCGCGGGTGATCGTAAGCGTTACCCTCTCGCCGGGCTTTTTCCCGGCCACGGCCCGGTTCAGGCCGGCCGCCTCCACTTTCGCGCCGTCCAGCAACTTCACGATATCCTTCGCGGCAAGCCCGGCCTTTTTTGCCGGCGATCCCCCTTCCAGAGCCGAAATCACGATTGTACCGTCCAGGTCTTCGACGATGGCGCCCAGATAGGCCTCCGGCCGTTCCGCGGGCTGTTCGAGCCGCAGGCCGGCGTAACCGAGGTATTGGTCATAATCGATCTCCACGGTTGTGGAAGCGTATGCGAAAATCTCTTTGAGGGAAGCGCCGGCGACGCTTTCGCAGACAGTCCGGAATTCCGCATCCGTCCAGCCGCGCTTGAGCCCCTTGTAGTACTTCTGATAGAGCGTCTGCATCACGGTGTCGAGCGACTTCCGGTTTTTGGTTTCATGCCGGATCTTGAAATCGAGCAGCAAGCCGAGGGCGGCGCCTTTACTATAATAGGAAATCGATTTGACAACGCCTCCCCTGCCCCGGCCGCCAAACGGTCCCTGATTCCAGGTTGCATAGCTCGACTGCGTCGCTGACTGGAAGAGATGTCCAGTGCTGCTTTCAAAGGCCGAGATTTCTCTCTGATAGCTGTCGAGAAGTTCCTGCTGGTTCATGAGGCCGGCACGCGCCACCATCAGGTATTCGTAGTAAGAGGTGAATCCCTCGGATACCCAGAGCATATTGGTGAGGTTCGCCTTGTCGTAATCGAACGGGCCGAGGGCCACCGGACGGATCCGCTTCACGTTGTAATTGTGAAAATATTCGTGCGCCAGAAAGTTCAGTGTCCGCAAGGCCCCGGCATGCGTGTCCAGGGCGGGGCTGCCCGTGAAAGGGACCGTCGTGGAATTGAGGTGCTCGATGCCGCCGCCGCCGGACCCGATCCCCAGAAACGTATAACGAGTGTAGGGAATTTCTCCGATCACCGCGATGCCCTGTTCGACGACCGCCTTCAGGTTTCTGGTGAATTGTTCGGCGTTGAAGTTGCTGGTTCCCAATCTGAATCCGGTGAAATAGTGGGGCACGTCCTTGATCTCGAACGGCGGCAGGGAATCCAGATTGCCGATCAGAATCGGGCTGTCGTAGAGCACATCGAAATCCGGAGCTGCCAGGATGTTGGGCTGGCCTGGTGATACCGGCTCCAGGCCGCTGGCGACCGATTTCCAGTTTGGATTCAGCTTGATATCGACCGTTACCGGATGGGCAATCTGGCCGGCGACATACATGAAAACGCCCGTACCCACGATATAACCCCGATCCTCCCCCAGATACGGATCCGCCACGAAAGAAGACGTCGCCGAAACGTCGTAAGTAAGCTTGACGACGGGAGCCGTGCCGGTCTGTACTTTCCAGGCGTTGGCAGCCTTCTCCCAGGCGAGCTCTTTCCCCGTCCCGTCCTCGGCGCGGAAGTTCTGGACATTCTTGGCAAAGTCCCTGATGCCGTAATATCCCGGCGACCAGACGGGCATCTTGAACTCCTGGATCGCCCCCCTGAGGCCCTCGCAGCGAAAAGCCACATGGAATTTGTGATCGGCAGGCTGCTCCATCGAGACGGTGAATGCCATCGTCCCCTGCGGCTGCAGGGGAAATACCACTGCCGCGGCCAGCATGCAGGCCGCCAACATTGCACATTGCCGTAACCGATTCTTCATGGAAGTCCAGCTCCTGGGTTTCCTGATCCGCATTTTAGCGCCAACCGGGTCGGGCTGTAAGCACTTCTTTGAAATCCTGATCGCTTTGGCTCCCAAAGGATAAGGAGGTGCTATCAATTTCCCGGGACTTCTGCTATCTTCGCCGCATTCCGGAGGAAGATCCATGATCAAATCACGACCGCGTACGTTCCATGTCATGCTGTTCGCTGTGGCGCTGGCAGCGTCGGCATTGGCTATTCAGATCAAGCCTGCGGCATTTGCCCAGGCCAAACCCGCCGTGCAGGCCGCGGCGCCAAGCACATCTGCGAAGATTACCAGCCCCAAGCAGGAGTGGGGGCATAACATCGGCGACGATTATTTCCTGGCCAATCACCAGCAGCTTTTAACCTATTGGCGCAAATTGGAAAAAGAATCGCCGCGCATTCGCATCCAGGAGATCGGGAAGTCCACCGAAGGGCGGCCGATGGTGATGGCGATCATCACGGCGCCTGAAAACCATAAAACGATCGACCGCTACAAAGAGATCTCGGCCCGGCTCTCTCTTGCCGAGGGGCTCACCGATGCGCAGGCGCAGGCATTGGCAAAAGAAGGGAAGTCGGTGATATGGATCGACGGCGGCCTGCATGCGACCGAATGTTTGGGCGCACAGCAGCTGATCGAGCTGGTCTATCAGATGGTGTCCCTGAATGACGAGGAGACCTTGCGATTTCTGAAGGACGTGATTCTGCTTTGCGTTCCGATCAATCCGGACGGCATGGATCTTGTCTCCGACCAGTATATGAAATACGGCAGCATGAGTCTGCCGGTGCTTTACAACCACTATGCCGGCCATGATGATAACCGGGACTCGTTCATGAATGCGCTGGACGAAACCACCAATGTCAGCCGGATCATGTACCGGGAGTGGTTCCCGCAGGTTGTGTACAACCACCATCAGACGGGACCGGGTGGAACGGTCATGTTCGCGCCTCCCTTCCGCGATCCGTTCAACTACTTTTTCCATCCGATGCTCCCTGCCGGGATCGACCTGGTCGGATCGGCCATGGCGACACGCTTCATCTCCGAAGGGAAGCCTGGTGTCGTCACGCGCAAAGGCGCGAGCTATTCGACGTGGTGGAACGGCGGCGTGAGGACCACGGCCTATTTCCACAATCAGATTGGCATCCTGACCGAAGCGATCGGCAATCCGACGCCGACCAGCATCCCGTTTACTACGCGTTTCGCGATCGGCGACTCGAGCATATGGTGGCCGATTCCGCCACAAGAGGTATGGCACTTCCGCCAGTCGATCGATTACTCGATTACGGCCGACAAGGCGATTCTGGACTATGCTTCCAGGTACCGCGAAGCATCGCTTTACCGCATCTACCAGATGGGACGCGATGAGATTAAGTGGGGAAGTGAGGATCACTGGACCTTTACGCCCCACAAGACGGATCGCATCCAGGCCCAGCTAGCGGCGGCAACGCCGGCTGCGGCGGCGCCGGCCGTCGATGCCCGAGGCGGCGGTGGTGGTGGACGCGGCGGAGGCGGCGGCGGCCGCGGCGGCGGAGGCGGACCTGCCCTATGGGCCGCGCTCAGAACCAAAGAACTGCGCGATCCGCGCGGATACATCATTCCGTCGAACCAGGACGACTTCGGCAGTGCAACCCGGTTCGTGAACGCGCTCTTCAAGTCCGGCGTCAAGATCATGCGTGCCACAGCCCCATTTACCGTGGCAGGCAAGCAATATCCCGCGAATTCGTACATCGTCAAGACGGCCCAGGCGTTCCGCCCGCACGTCCTGGATATGTTCGAGCCCCAGGATCACCCGGACGACATCCCGTACGCAGGCGCGTCGCCGACGCCGCCCTACGATGTGGCCGGGTGGACGCTCGCCTATCAGATGGGCGTGCAGTTCGACCGGATCCTCGACGGTTTCGACGGGCCTTTCGAGGCACTGAAGGACTACGCCAAGGTGCCGGCCGGGGCCGTGAAGAGCGCCCAGGGCCCGGCGGGCTACTATTTCAGCCACAAGGCCACGAACAGTTTCATTGCGATTAACCGGCTCCTGGCCGCGAATGAAGAAGTTCTGTGGCTGAAGGATGGGCCTTTGGGCGTCGGCACATTCTATGTCACGGCCAAGCCTAGCACGATGCCGATTCTGCAGAAAGCAGCCGTGGATCTCGGCTTGACGTTCGAGCCGGCCTCCTCAGCACCCTCCGGACCCTCAGCAAAGTTGCGGAAACTGCGGATCGGACTGGCGGACCACGTCGGCGGCGGTATGTCCGCGGGTTGGACGCGCCTCATCTTCAAGAACTTCGAATTTCCATTCGTGGAGGATGTGAACGACGTCTTCCCGCCGGACATCAATGCCGGGAACCTCCGTGCAAAGTACGACGTGTTGGTCTTCAACGGCGAAAGCCTCGGCGGAGGGGGCGGCGGCCGTGGCGGCGGCGCGGGATTTGCGCCGGCTGCCGGCGGGGACATGCCTCCCGACACGGCCGGCGGCGCGCAGGGTGGCGGCCGCGGCGGCCGTGGCGCAGGCCAGCAGGCGGCACGAGCAGCCAACGATGACCGTCCGCCGCCGCTGCCGGAGCCGGAAAAATATGCGCGGCGGCGCGGCAACATCAGCGCGGAAGGCTTCAAAGCTCTGCAGCAGTTCGTCGAGGAGGGTGGCACGATCATTGCGATCGGCAGCTCCGCCAACGGCGCGATTCAGCAGTTCAAGCTGCCGCTGACCAACCATCTGGTCAAGGCCGACGGCACTGCCGTGCAGCGCTCGGAATATTACGTGCCCGGCTCCGTGCTGCGGGTGGCGGTCGATCCGAACAATCCCCTGGCCCACGGATATGGCGATCAGACGGATATCTTCTTCAGCAACAGTGCTGTCTGGGACCTAGGCAAGACTGCTTCGGGACCGGCTGTGCGGCCTGTGGCGTGGTTTGCCAGCGAAACGCCGCTGCGCAGCGGCTGGGCCTGGGGGCAGAAAATCCTGAACAAAGGGATTGAAATGGCCGAGACGACCATCGGCAAGGGGCGCGTCATCCTGTTCGGCAACGAACTTCTCTTCCGCTCGTCGCCGCACGGCAGCTATAAGTTCTTCTTCAACGGCCTGTACCTCTCGGTCGCCGACGCCATGAGGTAGGAGGCCGGCGACGCACGATTGCGGACAGGTTCTTCCCGCCCCGCGTCAGGGGCGGGAAGAGCCCGGCAAGCACAGCGCCTCTATTTGCCGGGGGCAGCATCCGCGGCTTTGCGCAGCGACCGCTTCAGTTCGTGGATCTCATGCCTGATCGTGTGGAGCCGGCCGGAATCGTGCGCTTCCACGGCCACGGCGCGGCTCTTTTTCAGATCCTTGATTTTCTGCTTGATCCGGCTCTTGTCCAGAGCGGTCGGCCTGGCCACGTGGTGCACGTACATGTCGATGTTGAGGGCCTTGCAGAGCGCGGCCAGGAGGTGCTCCTTATTCAGCTGCGTGTAGCCTTGCACCGCTTCATGCTTGAGTCCCGCGGCAATCTCGCGCAGTTCAGCGACCGTCATGTGCTTGAGTTGCTCAAAGGTAAAGGACATCTCGGCGTCTCCCTTCCCAATTGGTGCGTAAGCGCCGGCAGGTCTGAGCTTCTCCTGCCGCCTGCCTTGGCACAGAGGCCCCATTCTAATTCAATTTCTTCCATCCGCGAAACAAACTCGGCGGACAAAGGCCGCCCGCAGGATTAGGAGGATGAAGTGAATATCTGCGTCGAAACAAAATGCCGCGGCGCATAGCCGACCATAAGACGGGGCAATCCCGTTTGGAGTGCGGCGACTGGTCGCCGCTTTGGAGGTCGTCCTGCTGCCCCAACCCGGCAGTTTGCTGCCTGGAATTCCACCAACCGACCTCCGGCCGCACTTCCAGAACATGCCAACCACCCACTGAACGTTGTCTGCCACGAGACCATTGTGCGCAAGGAGCAGGCGCTTTGCGCGTGACTGGAAGGGTGAATCTGGATACTATCCTGCGATGCGCAGATTTGGTTTCGGCCCTGCGCTGACGCGCAGACCGGCGCTCACCATGGGTGACGGCTTGATTATTCTTGCCCTGACGGCATTGCTGTATCTTGGGGCGAGCATCGCACTGCGTGCGCCCACGGTCATCGCCGGGCCGAATATCTCGTTGTCATACACAGCCCTGCCCTGGTACACGTTGCTTTCCACGGGGCGCATGCTTGTTGCCTATCTGCTCTCGCTTCTTTTTACCCTTTCTTACGGATATGCGGCGGCGCGGAATCGCAGCGCCGAACGGGTCCTGATGCCGCTGCTTGACATCCTGCAGAGTGTGCCGGTTCTGTCCTTCCTTCCCGTAGTGCTGCTCAGCCTGACGGCCTTGCTTCCTGAAGGGATCGCGACCGAGCTGGCCGCGATCGTGCTGATTTTCACTTCGCAGGCATGGAACATGACCTACAGCTTTTACCAGTCGGTGAGCACGATCCCCCAGGAATTGCGTGAAGCCTCCGCCATATTCCGGCTGAATCCCTGGCTCCGATTCAAGACTGTCGATCTGCCATTTGCCGCCATGGGATTGATCTGGAACAGCATGATGAGCTGGGCCGGCGGCTGGTTCTTTCTGATGGCCTCGGAGATTTTCGCCATCGGCTCGCGTGATTTCCGGCTTCCCGGCATCGGCGCCTACCTGCAGACCGCCGCGAGCGCGGGCAACATTCGCGCCGTCATTGCAGGCGTTCTCACGCTCATTCTGACGATTATCCTGCTCGACCAGGTTCTCTGGCGCCCGGTCCTGGCATGGGCGGAAAAGTTCAAGGTGGAAACGGTGGCCAGCGAACAGCCACCGCAATCGTGGCTCCGCGATCTGCTTGCGCGCTCGTGGCTGCTCGGGCGCCTCAGGGAGAAGCTGCTGGCGCCGGTGGCAGAACGGATCGACGGCAAAATCAGCAAGTCCTGGGATGCGCGGCACGCCTCCGGCGGTGAGGCTGCGGAAACGGGGACCATGCGCCTCGCGTGGGTTCTGGGAGTCGCCGCCGTCGGGCTTGCCCTGTACGGCAGCTATCGAGCTGCGGTCATGCTCCATCATCTGTCCCTTCAGGCTTGGGCCGACATCGGACTCGGCGTTCTGGCCACGCTTCTGCGTGTCGGAGCAGCGCTTCTGATCGCACTTCTATGGACAGTGCCGGCCGGCGTCGCGATCGGGACCAACCGCAAATTCGCGAATATCGCGCAGCCGATTGTGCAAGTGACGGCTTCGGTTCCTGCCACTGCCTTGTTTCCGGTTCTGCTCCTGGCGCTGGTTAGCGCCCCGGGCGGACTCAATATTGCCGCCGTCTTGCTGATGCTGATGGGAACGCAATGGTACCTGCTTTTCAATGTGATTGCCGGTACGGCAGCGATTCCCAAGGATCTCCGCGACACAACCGATTTGCTGCGCATGAAGCGGCGGGACCGCTGGCGCAACCTTTTGTTGCCGTCGCTTTTCCCGTACCTTGTCACGGGCGCCATCACGGCCACGGGCGGCGCATGGAACGCCAGCATCGTTGCCGAGCACGCCCAGTTCGGCGGACGGACCCTGGCGACCGTCGGAATCGGCGCCACGATCGCAAAGGCCACCGGCAAAGGGGACTATCCAATGCTGCTCGCAGCGACGCTGGCGCTGATCGTGACGGTGGTATCCATTAACCGGTTCTTCTGGCGCTGGCTCTATCGCATCGCCGAGGAACGTTATCGCATGGAGTGAGATGGGACGAGGATAGCGCCGGCAGGGAATGAACGGAACGAGGTCATCCCCTCTGGCCTTGACCCTTTTGCCCGGTTACTCCTATATTGACCATGATGGCAAAAGCAATCGCTCCTGCAACTGGTCATCTGGTCGAACTCCAAAGCATATTCAAGACCTATGGGGCGGGAGCCAGGCAATTCGTCGCTCTGCGCGATATCCACATCAGAATCCATGCCGGCGAGTTCGTGTGCCTGCTCGGTCCTTCCGGCTGCGGCAAATCCACTCTCCTCAGAATCATTGCCGGACTGAACAAGGCTACGTCCGGCAAGGTTCTATATTGCGGCCAGCCGCTTTCCGGAGTGAATCCGCACGCCACGATCGTGTTCCAGACGTTCGCGCTCTACCCCTGGCTCACCGTCCAGGAAAATGTCGAGATCGCCCTCAAAGCACGCGGGATTGCGCGCGCGGAGCGGCGCACGCGCGCGTTGCAGCTGATCGATACCGTCGGTCTCGACGGTTTCGAATCCGCATATCCACGCGAGCTGTCGGGGGGCATGCGGCAAAAGGTCGGTTTCGCGCGTGCGATGGCAGTCGAGCCGGAGCTTCTGTGCCTGGATGAACCGTTCTCGGCGCTCGACGTGCTTTCGGCAGAGGCGCTGCGCGGGGAACTGATGGAGCTCTGGCTGAGCAAGTCGATCCCGACCCAGGCCATCCTCATGGTGACTCACAATATTGAAGAGGCCGTGCTCATGGCCGACCGGATCATCATCATGGATAAGGATCCCGGGCATGTCGTCATCGAAATGCCCGTAGGGCTGCGCCATCCGCGCCATCGCAAGGATACGGCATTTCAGAATATCGTGGACAAGGTCTATGCCGCCGTTGCCGGCAAGACGCTTACCGAGGCCGAGGAACTCGGCAACGCACCCGGTCAGGGCAGAATCCGGCGCCTGCCAAGGGCGCGCCTCAACGCTCTGGCGGGACTGCTGGAGAAACTCGCCGCTGACGGCGGGCGGGCCGATATCTCCCGCTTCGTGCCCGAACTGCAGATGGAACTCGACGACTTCCTGCCGATCGTGGAATCGGGAGAACTGCTGGGATTTATCAACGTCCAGGAGGGCGATCTGCTGCTGACGCCATTGGGCAAAGCCTACGCCGACGCGAGCGTGCTGGGGCGCAAGGAGATATTTGCCGGCCGTGTCTTGCGGCTGCCGGTGATCAGCTGGATTTACGAAACGCTGCAGCAGGACGACGATCACCGCATTGCCAAGGAATACTTTTTGGATAAACTCGCGCCGGATTTCCACGACCGCACCGAAGTGCAGTTGGAACGGGCCATCAACTGGGCCCGCTTCGCCGAGCTCTTTGCTTTCGACGACGACACCGATGAACTCTTCCTGGAGCCGGAGACAGGAATTCACGGGCAGGCATGAGATCGTAATTCCCCCAGGCCCGCAAGCATGTTGGAAGCCCTGGTCCCCATAGGTGTTTCCCTGCTGTTTTTCGTGGCGGTTCGCGGTAACCTGTCTTCGCACTCCTTGCATCGGACATGGCATGCGATTGAGCAGAGGGAAAAAAAGGACCGAGGTCACCCTCGAGGCCGAGCGGTTCGGCAGCGATCTCGTCGTTCGCATTTTCAACGGTAACGCGCACGTCGGCGCGGTGGCGGTTGCCGACTATGACGCTGGCCATGCAACCACATCGGTTTCAGTGATTACTCGCATCGGGCACAAGGAGGACAGGATCGCCCGCAATGCCGCCTGCAGGATCAGCAAGGCGTTCGGCAAACCGGTCTGTGTCGTGGCCGGGATTCACCTTGAAAAGGCCACCCGGGACGAAATCAGGAAGCTGGTCAGGAATTCCGCGGCGGCAGTGAGCGCTTTCATCAGGACGGCCGCCATCCAGGATGTGCCACAACCCTGATTTGCTGTATAATGATGGCAAGTGCCCGGCGCGCCGCCGGAGCTCAATCCGGGCGGCCGGTTTATGTTCCGGATCAGGTGTCACCCCGGGAGGTGCCTATGAAAAAGGTGCTGGTAATCGTCGGATGCCTGCTGTGGATTGGAAGCGCGTTTGGGGGCTTTCGCGTCAAGCTGATCAAGCCCAAGAGCGCCGAGAAATTCCAGACGCGGGCCACTGTGGAATCGGTCACCTATGCCGCCGATATCCTGATCAGCGAAAAGGAACAGAACACATATTTTTATAAGGCGCTGGCGCCATCCCACATCGTTGCGGTCCGCCTCGCGGTTTTCAACCAGGGAATGCATGAGCTGGTTTTGCCGCTCGAACGCGTCCAGCTTCTGGATCCATCAGGACGTGAAGTTGTGCCCGTGGCGCCGGAGGCAGTGGCGGAGGCGGTTCTGAAGGGCCTTGTGGTTACTGCGGAGCCACGGGACAGAGGGACCGTAGGAGTTGCTCCACGTCTGGATCCAAGGTTGGATCCGAATGATCCGCGCAACGACCCGAATGATCCACGCTACCGCCGGTATCCTCCGGTAGATCCCAATGATCCGCGTTACGATCCAAACGATCCGCGCAACAGCCGCAATCCCAATCGGCCTTATGGACCCTATATCCGGTCGGGGATCGATATCGTCATGATTCCGGGCAGCGGAGGCGACTCCGGTGACCTCAGCCGGCATGAGAAGGCGCTGGTTGAAAAGGATTTTGTTGATAAGACACACTCGCTGGATCCGGTGCCGGCATCGTCAGGGCGCGACAAATTCCTGTTTTTTGCAGTGCCGGACAATCCGGCTACCGGCAAGGGATTCACGCTGCGCATGCCCTCGGGCAAGGGAATGAGCCAGGAGATCGTGCTGAAATTTTGATTCGGACCTGAAGTTTACGCTTATCCAGAGCCCCAAGTAACCGGGTGGGGCCGGGTTTCAGCCCGGCTGATGAATCGTCTTGGGCGGGCTGAAGCCCGCCCCCACATCTCTTGTATTCAACCGTTCTGTGCTGCGTTGGGAGAATTTTGTTCACGTTATAGGCATGAACTGCGGTTCAGACAGCGGGCATTGCGCGGATGATGGCATAGAAGCGAACAGAGCCGCGCGCGTCAGCAAGCGGATCTCTGCAATCCTTTCCGCCGCATTGGACACGAGTTGTTTGAACCGCAGTTCATGCCTATAAC
>Ga0315277_10012116_pt1 | contig 10826 bp, 9 predicted proteins | sample YL17G05_15_MG_FD_203695 | JGI IMG/M metagenome (GOLD analysis project Ga0315277, IMG submission 203695) | Sediment microbial communities from Yellowstone Lake, YNP, Wyoming, USA - YL17G05_15 | ecosystem: Environmental > Aquatic > Freshwater > Lake > Sediment | place: USA: Wyoming | collected... | reverse complement strand
CCCGGCCGGGCGCGCAGGTGTGTGATGGCACACGGCCCGCGATATCGGTCCAGAACGGGCGCCAGCCGATCATCGCCGTTCTGGTCCACGACGATCAGCTCGAAACTCGCGTCCTTCTGGGCCGACAGCGACTCCAGGAAGCGCGAGACTTCCTGCGTCCTGCCGATTGTGGCAAGGACGAGCGAGAACCGCGGTGCTGGCTTTGCCTGGTTCATCTGTGATACGGCAGTCCCGTGGCAATCACATCCTCATCCGAAATGCCTTCAGCCTGGTCTTGACGCCCGCGATGGAACGGAGCAACCTCGGCGGCGTGAGCCGGCAGAACCAGCGGAGCTCCGGCGAGATCCACTGCCCGTACCGGTCCGCGATGGTCCGCAGGATGTCAGGCGGGCCGTTCTTGCAGGCCACCTTGACCGCGGTGGCCAGCCACTTGGCGACCAGGGGTCGGCAGCGGCGAAGGGCCTCCGGGCCCGCCTCGGCGGCCATCCGGGTGTAGCGTTCGGCGAACCCCACCAGCACCGGGGCCGTCCTGGGGAAGGCGGCGGAGAGGGAGCCCTCGCGGACCCACCAGATCGCGGTCACCTCGGGGCAGTAGCCGACGCGGGGGTGGCGCAGCGCGATACGGAACCACAGGTCCATGTCCTCGCCGAAGGGGATGACCGTATCGAAGAGGCCCACTTCGTCGAACAGCCCCCGGCGGGCGACCACCGTGTCGCTACAGCAGAACGTCCATCGGGCCTGCGGGGGGAAGAAGTCCTCCACGAAAGGCTTTCCCCCCAGGTACTCGCGTGGGATCACGCGGGTGTAAATCGTCCTTCGTTCGGTCCGGCGCTTGTACCCGCAACTGTGCCACTGGAGGTGCGGGCAGGTCCCGAAGACCCGCATGGCGTTTTCCAGGTGTCTTGGCCGCCATTCGTCATCTCCGTCCAGCAGGGCGACGAACTCGCCCCTGGCGGCCAGGATGCCCGTGTTCCGCGCCCCTGAGGGGCCCGCATTCGTCTGCCGGATGACGCGGACCGGGGCTGGATACCCCCCGGCCACGTCGCCCGTGCCGTCGGTCGAACCGTCGTCCACGACCAGGATTTCCAGCGGCCGGACCGTCTGGTCCAGCACGCTGCGGAGCGTCCTGCCGATGTAGTCCCGTATGTTGTACGAGGGAATCACCACGCTGACGGACCACTCCCGTACGGGCGGGCTGCCCGCACCGCCCGGTCCGGCGCGATCGGAGCGACCCTCCATCCTCATCTCCTCCTCTTGCATGAGCGGCCCTCAATAGGCATTGCGGTTAACCAGTCCGCGGAAGGGGGTCATCAGGAGGATCAGCATGTCCAGCCCGAAGGACCAGTTGTCGATGTAGTACAGGTCGTGCCGCACCCGCTTCAGGAGCGACGTCCTGCCCCGTAGCCCGTGCACCTGCGCCCATCCGGTGATCCCCGCCTTGACCTGGTGCCGCAGCATGTACCGCGGAATCTGGTGTCGGAACCGCTCGATGAACTCCGGCCGCTCCGGGCGCGGACCGACCATCGACATCTGCCCCACCAGCACGTTGATAAGCTGGGGCAGTTCGTCCAGGCTGGTGCGGCGGAGGAATCGTCCGATCCTCGTGACCCGCTGGTCCTCCGGGGCGGCCCAGACCGGTCCGGTCTCGGCCTCGGCGTCCCGGATCATCGTCCGGAACTTGAGAATCTGGAAGGGCTTGCCGCCCAGGCTGGTCCTCTTCTGCCGGAAGAACACCGGCCCGCGGCTGCTGAACTTGATCGAAAGGGCGATCAGGAGCATGGGCACGGCCAGGACCACCAGGCAGCAGAAGGAGCAGACCAGGTCGAACGCCCGCTTCAGCAGGCTGTTCAGACCGTGCTGGGGGCTGCTGGTCAGCGTGATCACCGGGAGGTTGTCCAGCACGGTCACGTCATGCCGCAGGAAGTGGAAGCTCACCAGGTCCGGCACGACGCGGACGTCCACGTTGGTGATGGCCAGGCTGTTGAGCACCTGCTCCAGTTGCTCGTGGCTCCTGCCGGGGAGGGCGACGAAGACCATGTCCACGTCGTTCTGCGCCAGGATTGCGTCGATATTGCTGAGCGGCCCGCGGACCTTCAGGCCCAGCAGCTCGGCCCGCTCGCAGTCGTCGATGAAGTAGGCCGGCTCGACGCCCGTCCAGGTGTTGTGCTTGAGCGTGTGGAAGAGCTTCTGCCCCAGCCGTCCCGTGCCGACGATGGCCGCGTGGCGCAGGTTCAGCCCGCGCCGGCGGAACCATCGCAGGACCTCCCTGGCCGCCAGGCGATTGCACGACGCCAGCACCACCCAACTCGCCAGCAGCGGCAGCATCAGCAGCCGCGAGACCGGCTCCCGCTGGATGAAGTTCCAGATCACGTACGTCAGCACCCACACCACGAACACCGCCCGGATGGTGTTGCTCAGCTCCGACGGCAGGCTCTTGGTCCGCTTGGGTTCGTACAGGCCGAAGCGGTTGAACATCAGGAGCGCCAGGATCAGCGACAGCGCCATCGGCATGGCGTAGTGGGTGAATGGGGGCAGCGGGAAGTGGGTGAACTTCAGCTCCCCCAGGATGTGGCGCACATAGTACGCGACGATCCAGGATGCCACCGCGACCACCAGGTCGGCGATCCCCAGCATCACCAGCATCAGTTCGCTGTACCGTTTGACCATGGCTCGCCTAATCCCTTCAACGCCAGGAGCGGGCGAAGGGAGCGTTTGAATCCTTCGAGGAACTGCCTCGGTCCGAACCGCTGCGCCCAAGCCACAAGGCGCTGGGATTGGAACACGCGCTGCACCCGCTCGAACCGCCGGACGGCCGAGGCCAGCGCCTCCGGCGTCTGCGGCGTGTAGAGCAGGCCCGTCGGACCGGCGGGGTCGCTCGCGTCCGCGTCGAGCACGGTCTCCAGCGCGCCGCCCGCGCCGTAGGCGATCACCGGCGCCCCGCAGGCCATTGCCTCCAGCGGTACCAGTCCGAAGTCCTCCTCCCCCGGAAACACCACCGCCCGGCACCGGCGATAATGCTCTCGAACCACCTCGTCGCTCTGCCAGCCCAGCAGAGACACGTTGGCCGGGCACTTCCGCCGCAGCATGTCCATCTGCTGGCCGCTGCCGATGATCCGTAGCGGCCGGCCCAGCTCGGCGAAGGCGGCGACCGCCTGGTCCGCCCGCTTGTACGGCGCCAGCGCGGTCACCATCAGGTAGAAATCCTCGCGGGGCTCGGGGCCGGGAGTGTAGAACTCCGGGTCGATTGGGGAATAGACGACGTCCGAATCCCGGCGATACGTCCGCAGAATCCGCCCGGCCACGTTCCTGCTGTTGGCGATGAAGCGGTCCACGTGCCTGGCGCTGCGGCTGTCCCAGGCGCGGAGGTATCCCTTGCCCGCCCAGAGGGCCAGGCCGGTAAGGCCCATCCCGCGCCGGTAGGCTTGCCCCTGCGCCCAGACGTACCGCATCGGGGTGAAACAGTAGCAGACGTGGGCCGAGTCCTCCCGGCGGATGACGCCCTTGGCGACGCAGTGGCTGAGCGAGACGATCAGGTCGTACTGGTCGGCGTTGAGCCACTCGATGGCGAAGGGCATGGTCGGGAGCAGGTAGCGGTAATACCGCCGCACTCCCGGCAGGCCGTTCAGGAAGCTGGTGACGATCTGCATCCTCTCGATGTGCCGGTCGCACGCCCCGGGCACGTGGATAAGGGTCAGGAGCTTCGCCTGCGGCATCAGCCGGCAGAGGAGGCTGAGCACCTTCTCTCCGCCCCTCATGCCGGTCAGCCAATCATGTACCAGCGCGACGCGCATGGGGATCCTTGGGAAACGGCGCTGATTATAGTGGCTGCGGCGGCGGCCTGCAACTCGCCCGCCAGGCGTCCGGCGGGGGAGCATTGGCGTTTTGGTGGAAACCCTCTGGGCGCCCTTGTTCGGCCCAACCCCAAGGGGCCGACCGATTCCCATGTTCCGGTCGTGTAACAGACCACCGCTTCAGCGGTGGTTTTCGGCGCCCCTCTCCCCTGCCCCTCCCCCCGCGGTCTCGACCCCTTCGGCCAAACCTGGACCTTGCCCGCAGGGGGAGGGGACGGGGGTGGGGGCTCGCGGCACCACGGCTGAAGCCGTGGCCTGCTACACGGCGCCTGCCCGGGGTGCTCCCGTCCAAACGGCGCCTCCCCGGTGTGTTCCCGGTCTCCTGGTCTGTGCACCCCTGCGCCAGGTTGCCCACACGGGCCGGCTGGGACAGAACGACCAGCTTCCTACGGCGCACCAAAACGCTGACGCACCCAATGGGGTCGTCAGCGTTCCGCATGCAATCACGCCCCGCGGAGATTTGGGAGGATGTCCCGGTTGGCCCCACGGGCCTCCGCGGCGACAGCGCGGACCGGCGTCATGTTTTCCTGGTCGGCGTCGTGGACCTCGCGGGCGACGCGGGAGAGCGGTCGGCGGAGCGCTGCAACTGGGCGGGTGTCTGGCTGTCCCACCTTTGGGCCCGAACCAGGGGCGCGACGTAATCGGCGATGAATTGCTCGCCCGCGCTGGTCAGGTGCGAGCCGGTGTGCCCGTCCTCGGCCATCCTGGGATTCCACGGAATCTGGAACAGTTTCTCGTAGGCGCTGCCGGGTGCGCCGGGTGGCAACCTGAAGCCCACCTTGCCGGCCGCCGGCCCGTGCTGACCGTCCATGTTGCCGAAGACCGTCGTGCCGAGCGCCAGGTACAGGAAGTCCTCGCCGGAGTTGAAGGAGACGATGCCCTTTTTCGTCGCGGACAGGGCGCGCCTCAGGTCGTACTCCGGCGCCAGCGGGCACGACAGCAGGATCACTCCGTCCAGTTGGGCGCCCTCGGGGATCGCCTCGGCCGTCCACACGGCCATCGGACCGCCCCCGCTGTACCCGATCAGGTGGACCGGGTGGTCCGGATGCTCCCGTTTGTAGTTGAGAATGTATTGCGCGATCTGGTTCGCAACCCGGTGGTTCCGCTCCTGCGCCCAGAGGTTGTAGAAAGGCAGCAGCCAGCCCTGGTACGTCCAGTCATAGACCTCGATGGCCGATTCCACCCCGCCTGCGTCCAGGCCCTTGCTGATGTTGTCGCTCAGCCACAGGTGCCCGTGAACGCCCGGCAGGACGATCACCAGGCCTTTCTGGAGCCTTGCGTCGGTGAGGTAAGGCTGGGGGTGGGAGCATCCGGCGAGCAGGGCGAACCAAGGCACGCAACCAGTCACGAAACGCATGTTGAGACTCGCTGTCGATTCCTCAGACATTCCAGCACGCAGGAGCTCCCTACGGTAGGACCCGCGTGCCATGCAGTCGCAATTGCGATATCCGAAATCCGCAATCTGAAATCAAAGCTCCCCTTTCAGCTTCCTCAGGAGATCAAGCGCCTGCATGGGCGTCATGTTTTCCAGGTTGGCGTCCTTGATCTCGCGGGCGACGCGGACAGCAGGGTCGGCGAAGAGCTGCATCTGGGCGGCTGCCTGGCGGGCGCGTTCCGCCAACTCCGGCATGTCCAGCCCTTCGGCGAGGTGCGCCTGGAGCTGCGGGAGGATGGTCTTGGCGCGGTCGATCACCTCCCGCGGCACGCCGGCGAGGCGCGCGACGTGCACGCCGTAGGACCGGTCCGTGCCACCCTCGACGATCTTGTGGAGGAAGATCACCTGGTCGGCCCATTCGCGGACGGCCACGTTAAGGTTCTTCGCCCCGTCCAGCAGGTTCTCCAGCTCGGTCAGCTCGTGGTAGTGCGTGGCGAAGAGCGTGCGGCACTTGACCCGCAGTGCGATGTGCTCGCTGACCGCCCAGGCAAGGGCAAGCCCGTCGTAGGTGCTGGTGCCCCTGCCGACCTCGTCCAGGATGACCAGCGAGCGGCTCGTGGCGTTGTTGAGGATGTTGGCCGTCTCGACCATCTCCAGCATGAACGTGGACAGGCCCCTCGTCAGCTCGTCCGCGGCCCCGACGCGAGTGAAGATCCGATCGGCCAGGCCGATGGTCGCCGACTCGGCGGGGATGAAGCTGCCCGTCTGCGCCAGCAGCACGAGCAAGGCCGTCTGGCGGATGTAGGTGCTCTTGCCGGACATGTTCGGGCCGGTGATGATCAGGAGGCGGTCATCCGCCGTGTCCATGTGCACGTCGTTGGGGACGAACTGCTCGCGAAGCTGCTCTGCGAGGACCGGGTGCTTTCCTGCAATGATGTGCAGGACATTCTCCTGCGTAATGGTCGGGCGGCGGTAGCCGCGTTCGACGGCGAGCTGCGCCAGGCCGGCGAGCACGTCCAGCGCCGCAATCGCCTCGGCGGCCGCCTGGAACGCGGGAACGTGTGCGGCAAGCTCGCGCCGGACCTGCTCGAAGAGCTCGGCCTCGAGCTTCCTCGCCCGCTCGCCTGCCGTAAGGACCTCGCTCTCGTATCGCTTCAGGTCGTCGGTGATGTACCGCTCGGCGTTCTTGAGCGTCTGCTTGCGGACGTAGTCGGCGGGGACCTTGTCGGCGTTGGCGTTGCCGATCTCGATGTAGTACCCGAAGACCTGGTTGTATCCCACCTTCAGGTTGCCGATGCCGGTCCGCCGGGCCTGCTGCGCCTGGTAGGAGGCAAGCCAGCTCTGCCCGTCGCTGCCGATGCGGCGGAGGCGGTCCAGGTCCTCGCTGAAGCCGCGGGCGATCACCCCCCCGTCCCGCACGACGTTGGGGCAGTCCGGGTCGATGGCCCGGGCGATCAGCTCCGCCGCGGCGTCCAGCCCGGTGAGATTCGGCGCCAGCTTGACGATCAGGTCCGACGTGAACCCGGCAAGCGAGCCCGCCAACTGGGGCAACAGCCGAAGCGTGTGACCCAGGGCGACCAGTTCCCGCGGCCGGACCCGCCCCATCGCGATATTGGCCGCGATGCGGTCGATCTGGGACACCTCCTGGAGCGTCGCGCGGACTTGCGTCAGCCTGCCGCGGCCCGCGGCGAGCTCCACCGAGCGGTCGGCGCTCAGTTCCTCGACCGCGTCCTGCCGGGCGACGATGGCGCTGTAACCGGTCAGCGGGAACGTCAGCCAGCGTCCCAGCAGGCGGGCCCCCATGCCGGTGCAGGTGCGGTCGATGCAGGCAATCAGGCTCCCCGCGCGCTGGTTGGTCCGCAGCGTCCTGTGCACCTCCAGGCATCGCAGCGTGTTGCCGTCGATGACCATGTGGTCGGCCCGGTCGAATCTCCTCAGATTGAGGATGTGCGCCAGGGCCGTCCGTTGGGTCTCGCGCAGGTATTCGATGATGGCGCCCGCCGCGGAGAGGGACGCGTCCCACTCGGCGAAGCCGAAGCCTTCCAGCGTCGCGGTGCCGAAGTGGTTCCGCAGGGCCTCGACGGCTGCGTGCGCGTCGAACGCCCACGGCGGGCGGCTGGTGGGGGTCGCGTCGGTGCACTGGCGCAGGGACTCCCGCCAGGCGGGGGCGTCCATGGCGCTGCCCTCCGGGAAGATCACCTCCGCCGGGCGGATGCGGACGAGTTCGTCCAGGACGTGGTCGGCCGGTGCGATCATCGCCCAGAACGCCCCGCTGGAAAGCTCCACCCAGGCCAGGCCGACCGTGGGACCGTGGGACGGTGGGGCCGTGGGACCGTGGGACGGTGGGGCCGTGGGACCGTGAGACGGTGGGGCCGTGGGACCGTGAGACGGTGAGGCCGTGGGACCGTGGGACGGTGAGACCGTGGGACCGTGGGACGGTGGGGCCGTGGGACCATGAGACGGTGATCCCGATGACGGTCCCACGGTATCCGGCGCGCCCGGCGTAGCGGGGCCGCTTCCCGCAAAGCCGGGTCCCACGGTCGCACCGAAAACCGCGGCGAGGTAGTTTCCCTCGCGCTGGTCGAGCAGTCCCTCGTCCGTCAGCGTGCCTGGGGTGACCAGCCGGACCACGTCGCGCTTCACCAGGCCCTTGGCGAGCTTGGGGTCCTCCACCTGCTCGCAGATCGCCACCCGCAGCCCCGCCCTGATCAGCCGCGAGAGGTAGCTGTCCAGGGCGTGGTACGGTATGCCCGCCAGGGGAACAGCCGTCGGGCCCTTGCTCCTGCTGGTGAGTGCCAGCCCAAGCACCCGCGAGGCGGTCTTGGCGTCTTCGTAGAACGTCTCGTAGAAGTCGCCCATGCGGAAGAGCAGCAGGTACTGGGGGTACTGGTCCTTGAAGGCCTTGTACTGCCGCATCGCGGGCGTGTCGAGTTGTTCGGGAGTTTCGTCGGCCACCGTCCGTGCGATGATAGGCGGCATGGTGTGAAACGGCAAGTGCTCGTGGAATCCGCCTGGGGCGCCTCAGAACGTGTATGAGAACGCCATCTTCCGTGGCATGGGCATCTTGCCCATGAGTCGCGGGCCATCTTGGCCCCGCCAACACGACTGCATCCACGGGCGAGACGCCCGTGGGACGCACGGGCAAGATGCCCGTGCCACGTTCTCATACACGTTCTCAGGCAGCCTCGGCCGGCGCGTGGGGCGCGACCTCGGCCTCGGCGGCAGCGATTGCCTGCCGGCGGAGGATTTCGACGAAGCTTGCGACCAGTTCCGGCGCCGGCCAGGCGCGCCGGGCGCGGTGCCGGTTGCCTTCCTCCCACGCCAGCGCCAGGGGCAGCATGACCGCCTCGACCGCGCCCTGCGCGAATGGGGCGGGTACGTCGCGCAGGTTCACGCGGTCACCGACCCGGCGCCGCCATCATCGTGTTCCCAGAGGCGGGCCGGTGTGGTCGTAGAAGAGCTTGGCGACCTTGTCGGCCATCTGGTTCGCCAGTTCCTTGGCCACCTCGGAGCCGTAGGTCACCGCCGCGTTCTCCACCGAGGGAAGGTCCACGGAAGGAAGCGGATACCCGTCGGGGCGGTCTCTCGGCCAGATCCGCCCGGTGGCATCCACCCACTTGACCGACACGCCCAGCTTGCCCTGCCACAGCGGGCTGCCCTCGTTGTCCTTCAAGGAGAACTTGGTGATCTCCACGTAGAGGACCAGGTCGGCCGAGAGTTTCTGGCCCACGTCGGGCACGTGAAGCTGGTTGAAGTTGGGGGTCGCGGCCATCAGGTCCACGAGGCGTTCGTAGGGGATCGTCTCGGCGGCGAGCTTCTGCTCCTTGATGTGCCGGTTCAACTGCTCGGTCAGGTCGGCCTTCAGCGGGTCGTAGCTGACCGGGCAGCGGAGGTCGTCCACGAAGACCATGACCTTCTTGTCCTTGGGCGGCTTATAGATCGCCTCGACCTTCTGCGGCGGGGCGAACTGGGCCGTGAACCAGGCGATCGTCGGCTGGCAGCCGCCGAGACTCGCGACCAGCGGAACCAAGAGCATCGTCTTCAGATGTCTTCGAAGGATTCTCATTTTCTTCCTTGACCTCGTGCTTGTAGAACTTCTTGACGAGCTTGTCGGCCAACAGTTTGGCGACCTTGTAGCGGACCTCGGCGTCGTTGTCGGCGACGACGCCGGCAGGCATCTTGGACGGATAGACCGCCTCCAGGTTGCAGGGAGCGCCGCTGTTCGGCCAGACGCGCGCGCGGCGCTCCGGCAGCGACGTCTGGTACACGGAGGCCTCCGCGACGATGTGTCCGCGATAGAGGTTCACGCTCCCGGGCTCGTGGGTGCTGTAGCCCACCAGGCTGATGAAGAGCACGTACTCGGCCTTCAGGGCCGAGCCGAGCTTGGTCTTGTCCATCCCGTCCCAGTTGATGTTCTGGGCCTGGTACTTGCCCACCTGCTCGGGCGGGATCACGTTGGCGCCCTTGACGTTCTTGCGCAGCTCCTCGGCGATGAGCATGGACAGGTCCATCGGCGCACGGGGGTACTCGTACAGCACCTTCTCGTCCGCATAGACCACGACGGCGATGCTGCGGTTGGCCAGGCCCCCGAACTCCGGCTCGACCGTCTTGACGGGCTCCGGCGACAACAGATACCCCAGGTATCCCAGGCCTCTGCAACCGGACAGGCCCGCAGGAAGCAGACAGATCGCTATCATCCATTTCCGGCTCATGGTCAGCCTTCCGGAATCACCGCAGAGGACCTCATCTTACCGGCAGTTCGCCGCGACTCAAGCCGACGGCGAGTTTGATCGCCCATCCGCCGAACATGCCCGCCGCCGCGCCCCACACCCACCACCAGCCCACGCGCAAGGCGGGAATCGCCGGCCTGCCCGCCGCCAGCTCCCTCGCACCGGCGCCACCAAGCACCAGCATCGCCAGCGCCAGGACCACCCCGAACGGCTGCGCGGCCAGCGCCGCCAACACCCGGCCATGCGCCATCGCCGAAACGGAGGTCGTCAGCCCGCAATTGGGGCAGGGATAGCCCGTCCTGGCCAGGATCGAACAGGCCGGCAGGTCTAGTTGCCTGTGCGTCCCGTACCCGCTCGCACGCGGCGTCAGCATCGCGGCGGCCGCCAGGAGGCCCCAGCACGGTGCAAGGACAAGCAGCCCGCGCAGACGCACCCCGCGGGCGCGCGCACCTGCCGGCTTCATCAAGGCCAGTTCTCGCGGGCTGTCAGAGCTCATGGCACGGCCTCTTACGGAGATATCATCTTACGCCACCGTCCGCGCAAAGGCAATCGGTCCCGCAAAGCCGTGTGCACAAGCGTCTTGGTGGGGCGTAGGGAGTTGGTCGTTCCGTCCCCGCGGGCTCGTGTGGGCAACCTGGCGCAGGGCCGCACAGACCGGGAGACGCCAAACACCCCGGCCGGGCGCCGTTTAGACGGGAACACCCCGGGCAGTCGCCGTATAGACGGGAACACCCCGGGCAGGCGCCGTGTAGCAGGCCACGGCTTCAGCCGTGGTACCGCCAGCCCCCCACCCCCGTCCCCTCCCCCCGCGAGCAAGGTCCAGGTTTGGCCGAAGGCGTCCAGACCGCGGGGGGAGGGGCAGGGGAGGGG
>Ga0315277_10012115_pt1 | contig 10826 bp, 9 predicted proteins | sample YL17G05_15_MG_FD_203695 | JGI IMG/M metagenome (GOLD analysis project Ga0315277, IMG submission 203695) | Sediment microbial communities from Yellowstone Lake, YNP, Wyoming, USA - YL17G05_15 | ecosystem: Environmental > Aquatic > Freshwater > Lake > Sediment | place: USA: Wyoming | collected... | reverse complement strand
GACTATGAATTTCTCAAAGAGGCGGCCATCGATCCCTATGTGGCGCTGCGGGACGCCTATGCGCAATATCGGCAGAAGATGGTTGAAGCGGCAAGAGGTAAACCAACGCCACCCAAACCAGGGGGGGTGGGGTTGGGAAAAGCGACCAAGTAATGAACAAACTTCAATTGCGCTGATCATAATTCCGGTGTGAACGTGAAGAAAGAATCTAAAAAGAAAGGGCAATTCATCATGAAAGGGCTTAAAGTGATTGCGATATCAGCTTTCATAATAATTACAGTTAATGGAACGGCTGCCGCAGGCGGGCTTTTTGGTCCACCTCAAACCGTTTCCAAAGAAGCGGGAGGATTACATACCGGTATCGGCTATGGGCGCCAGGAGGATAAATACAAGAATGGCACAGAACACGTAACCAGACAAAATCAAGTTTATTCACAGTTAGGCTACGGAGCTAAAAATTGGGAAATATATGGGCGAATCGGGGTATCAGATTTGAAAATCTCCAACGCCTTCAGTTCTACCCAGGCTTCAACTACGACTTCCAAAAACGATTTTGAAGATAACTGGAAATTCTTCGGCACGTTGGGGGCAAAAGGGTTTTATCCTTTCAACAAGACCTTCGGAATTGGGGCCTTTATGCAGGGCTCCTATTATTTCAGCGACTTCACTGATAACGTTTCCGGGACTCATGATGGCGCCCCGTTTACAACTAAACTTAAGGTGAAAAATTTATGGGATGTGAATTTCGGCCTTGGCTTTCAAGCTACGGTTCCGTACGGTATAAAGCTATATATTGGACCCTATGCCTATTATTCGGAAGCCAAGGTATCTCTGTCCGCGAACATCCCGGGTCTTAATTCTGATACAAGGAACGTTAGGGTTCATAACAAGACAAACGTAGGGGGATTTACAGGGATCGACGTACCCCTCACCAAGGGATTTCATCTGAATGTGGAAGGGCAATATTCCGAAAGGTTCTCTGTTGGGGGTGCAGTTATCTATTCATATTAACAAATGTTCTTTTTAGGAAAGAGTTTTCAGCTCGCAACTTGCACTTTTTGGACGGGCACGTAGCTTAAAGTCTTAAAGTTTTCTTAACATTCTGTTTTATTAACACCTTCTGAGCCTTAAGGGCTCGGAAAGAACGCAGATCGGGAAAGATGGGAGTGGATGTGGCAAAGGATTACCAAGGATTAACCGTCCATGCCGTGAGTTTCGTTCATCGAAGGGGACCCGTCTTCTATGCATCCTTGCCATGTGGGCCATGTGCCGCCGAAACCCTCAAAGGATGTGGGACGAACGGGGCAGGGGACAAGCACCGCCTCATCTCCACCCTGTGGGATCACCTTGTGGCGATGGAAAGTCCTCTTTGGAAACGCTGTCAATCCTCCAACAGAGCTGCTTTCCCAATTCAGGTGGTCCGCGGCCTGCTTGGCAGGCCCCATCTCCTGTTGGGAGAATATCGGGGTCCTGCCATCTCCTTCAGCGAGGGTGGAGGAAAAGTCTGGGCCGCTCTCTGTGGAGATGAGTCTGATATCGGCATCGATGTGGCAGGGACCGATGAATTCCAAAGAGAATACCCCTTTCACCGGGTCTTCCATCCACAAGAGCTTCAACATGCCTTGAGGTTGGCGGGCGGAGATTTAGAAAAGGCATCAGCCCTGCTCTGGTCTATCAAGGAAGCCGTTGTCAAGGCCCTGGGATGTGCATTCCATCTCGTGGATCCGCGGCAAATCACCGTCTATCCGTCGGTAGGGGGGGCGGTAGGGGGGAACGGCGGGTATACCTTTCCGGTGGGCTTATCAGGGAAGGCCCTGGTGCGGTTTCCCATAGCTGCCGGCCGGTCCCTATGGGTACGTTCGCTTCCTCAGAGGAAGATGTGGCTTTCCATCGCCCTCTTGAATCGGAGGCCGACAGGCCATGAATAACCTTACCTGCAATTGCGTGCCGCGGTTAGACGGAGTACCGGCGGCAGAACTTGGACGGCTTTTCCCGGAGCCTTCTATCACCGCCCCCCTTCTTTCTCTGTTGCAAGAATCGGGTATTGACGGTTTTAACCTGCGGAGCATCGTGGTGTTAAAAGATGATGCTCCTATTCTCTTATTGCCGTTGTTTGAAACCCGTTTTGATTTGTCCACTTTTGTGGAGGGATGGATCAAGAAATCGCTGAAAGTGGCAGGGCGTCTCATCCCCTCGCTTTTTCAACCCCGTGTTTTAAGCGTGGGGTTGTTGGTAGGGGAATGGAGTGAAATCGGGATTGATCCTCAAATCGATGCGGGCACCCTCGAGGCGGCATGCAAAATGGCCTTTGGCGCCTTGCAAACGCTCGCGGCCGAACTTAAAAGCGACATCGTGGCGCTTTACAACTTTAATCATTATGGCAAACTTCCCGGGGAAGTATTCAAAAAATTCAACCGGGTGCAATGTCAGTCTTGCGCCCGACTGCCGATCAATTTTAACAGCCTGGAGGAATTCTTAGCCTGCCTTTCAAGGGCCGCGAGAAAAGACCTGCGCCGCAAAATGCGCGCCTCCCACGAAGTCAGAGTGATTCGAAGCCGCAATATTTCTCCTTTTCTGGACAGGATTTTCAAGCTTTATCTGGAAACAGTGGCGCGTGGCCCCATGGCGTTTGGCGCGCACAACCGTTTGTTTTTTGAAAAATTCTGTGAGAGAGTCCCGGACGCTGAATACACGCTCTATTTTGTGCAGGAAGAACTCGCCGCTTTCAACCTTCTCGTCGTAAAACAAGAAGCGATGGTGGATAAATATTTCTGCATGGATTACGAGCTCGGCCGCAAATACAACCTTTATGTTTTGTCCTGGCTTGAAAATATCCGCTGCTGCGTGGAGCGAAAAATTCCTCTCTATCAGGCGGGCCAGGGCGCGGAGAAAACCAAAGCGCATCTGGGTGCGACGTTAATCCCGACCTTTATTTTATTCAAACACCGCCAGCCGGTGTTTGACCGTCTTCTTGTCGGGCAGTCAGCGGTGACCAATAAGGTCCTCAGCCACCTCGGGTTCTGGCCCAGGGCCGACGGGAGCATATCCTTGTTCGCCGCCCTGACCCGGCCGCGCAGACGAATGAACTCAGGCGGGACGAGCGTCTTCAGCGCCCCAAGAAGCCCTGCTGTAACGACTTTCAATACCGTTGCCCTACAGAGGCAAAATGGAGATTCATGGCCAAAGAAACGGAATACGCAATCGAAGTCGAAAGACTGACGAAACGCTACGGGGATTTATTGGCGGTCAACGACATATCGTTCACCGTCAGTAAAGGCGAGGTGTTTGCCTTCCTGGGCCCGAACGGCGCCGGCAAGACCACTACCGTCGAGGTCATCGAGACGATCCGCACGCCCACGTCCGGAAAAGTGACCCTTCTTGGAATGGACGTCACGAAGAAGAAGCACGGCATCGTCCCCCGCATCGGCGTCCTCCCGCAGGGGTTCAACTCGTTCGACAGGATAACGGTCAGGGAGACCATCCAGTACTACTCGCGGCTTTTTTGCTGCATGAACACCAATATCGATGGGCTGATAGAGCTCGTGAACCTCAAGGACAAGGCTAAAGAGCAGTACAAGAACCTCTCCGGGGGCTTGAAGCAACGCCTTGGAATCGCGATTGCGCTCGTGAACGATCCCGAGGTCGTGTTCCTCGACGAGCCGACGACAGGGCTCGACCCCCGGGCAAGGCGCGAGGTATGGGAAGTTCTGCTGGGCCTGAAGAAGAAGGGGAAGACAGTATTTCTCACCACGCACTACATGGAGGAAGCAGAGCTGCTCGCGGACACGGTCGCAATCATCTCGAAGGGGAAGGTCATCGCGATGGGCTCTCCCGGAGAACTCATCGAACACAACGCGAATTACCTGGCCCTCACGCTAAAGCCCGTCGATGGAAAAGTTTTTGAAATCGTCCGGAAAATGGGCTTCGAGCCAGTTCTTGACAACCACAAAAACGTCGAGGTCAGGGTGGAGCATGCGTACGATGTCCAGGAGATACTGAACGTCCTCAAGGATGCCGGGGCTCTGTATCTCGGCCTGGACGTTCGGAAGCCTAACCTCGAAGAGGTCTTCCTCAAGCTCACCGGCGAGGCGCTCCGGGAGAATCAGCCCAACATGGAGCCAGAATGAACTTGCGCATCATCAGTGCAAATCTTGTCGTGAAGCTCTTGAACTTCTCCCGCGAGAAGACCACCATGTTCTTCGTGATTGCGTTCCCGATCATCCTGATACTCCTGTTCGGCACGATCTTCATGAGCCAGGACAACATGGAATACCACCTTTGTGTGCAGGACCTCGACCAGACGAAATCGTCCAAAGAGTCAATCAAGGCCCTCGAAGTCAACGGGAATTTCAAGATAACCATGGTCGACCCTTCCGTCAACGCCACGCAGTACGTCAGGGAGAACAAGGTGAACCTTGTCCTCATTATTCCAAAAGGCTTAGAAAAGTCCCTCACCCGGAGGAAGTTTTTCAATGACTTCCAGACATCCGTAACCATCACCTATATATACGATCCCAGCTCTTCTTCGGTTTCAACGAAGATGGATATCCTGAACGGAGTGCTCGCCGGGGTAAACCAGGAACTGTCCGGAATGCCGCCGTTCATCAAATCGGTTAAGAAATCGATACTCACAAAGAAATACCGGTTCATCGAGTTCTTCGTCCCCGGCATCATCGCAATGGCGGTGATGACGTTGAGCCTGTTCAGCACGGTGGATTCGGAAACAGAACTGCGACAGAAGGGCATCATCAGGAAGTTGTCCACCACACCCATCACCCGTACCGACTGGATACTGTCGAACATCCTGTACCAGTTCATACTCGCGGTCATATGCACAATTGCGATGCTGCTGGTGAGCTACGCCGTATTTCATGTCAGCCTGCATATAGACGCCTGGCTCCCTGCGTTCATTTTGCTTGATGTCTTCGCGTTCGTCGGAATCGGAATGATACTCACCCGCTTCGCCAGGGAGGCGCAGAGCGCCGCTGCCGCGGCAAACGCCGTCAGTTTACCGATGATGTTCCTATCGGGGAGCTTCTTCCCTATTGAGCTGATGCCGGGGTTTCTGCAGAAGTTCGCCAAGATCCTGCCGCTGTTTTATGTGAACGAGGGGCTCCGGGCAGCGATGATTTTTGAAGACAACATGGCCGCGCTGCGTGACGCCGCGATCATAAGTGTTTTTGCAGCCGTGGTCTTCATCCTGGGCATCATCGCCACCAAATGGGAAGAGGACAAGTGATCGCTCCGTGGTGAAGAGGATACCGACACCACCGGATGAGGGTTGGGGCGTTTCGCGACCTTTCGGCAATTGCCACAAGGAGTCTGAATGATGAAAATAAAACTTATCGCACCCCATGAACAACGTGAAGACACGATATCCAGCCCCTTCAAATTTCAGAGGGTAAATCTTCCTCTTCTGGCGGCGCTCACCCCGCCTGGCCACACGATTACAATTGTCGAGGAAGCTTTTGCTCCTGATGACATCAATCAAGATGTGGATTTGGTGGGCATCACTGTCTTGACCGAACTTGCGCTAAGAGCCTATCGTATCGCTGACACCTATCGCCAGAAGGCTGTGAAGGTGGTGATGGGAGGAATACACCCCACTGTATTGCCTGACGAAGCGTTAAAGCATGCAGACGCTGTCGTCGTGGGAGAAGCGGAGGGTGTCTGGCCACGACTTGTATCGGATGCCGCCTCGGGACAGATGCAAAGAATATATCGTGCCGGTAAAATGACAGATCTCAAAGGTCTACCGAAACCACGGCGAGATCTCTTACCTGGAACCAAATATCAGGGTTATATTCGTATCCCTATCGGCGTCGAGACATCCCGAGGGTGTCCGTACGATTGCGAATTCTGTTGTATTGGTCAGACCTTGGGGCAGCAATATCGAGTCAGGCCGGTTCGAGAGGTGATTGCCGAGATAGAGTCTATTGATTCCCCTCACCTCTTCTTCGTCGATGACGCCCTTGGACTGAACCGGAATGTAGCGAAAAAGCTCTTTACTGAAATGATACCTCTTCGGCGGCGATGGCTGGCGCAAGGAACAGTGTCGTTAGCTGAGGACTTGGAGCTGCTCAGATTGATGGAACGTTCGGGGTGCCTGGGGCTTTTGATCGGGTTCGAATCGGTACAGAAAGGAACACAGAATGAGGTGAAGAAAATAAAGAACCTGAGGATCGATTTTTATGAGGCAATGCGTCGATTCCATGGCGAAGGTTTCGGAATACTCGGCTCCTTTGTTTTTGGATTTGATTACGAAAACAAGGATGTGTTCGAGCAGACCCTTGAGTTTATCATGAGATGTCGTATGGATGTTGTTCAACTGAGGATTCTCACTCCTTACCCGGGAACACGGTTATATAAGCGTCTCTTAAGCGAAGGCAGGTTGTTTGTGCGTGACTGGTGGCTCCGTGGATATCCTCCGGATACACTCCTTTTTCAACCCAAGGGTATGACTGCTGACGAGCTCATGAGTGGCTTCGACCGCTTGAACAGACAAGCCTATTCTTTCGGCGCAATGACAAAACGATTCTTTGGCATGAGCCCATGGAAACGGACTCTGCTCGGTTGCCAATTGTACGCTGGGGTCAATCTATCTACCCGTAAACGCTATTTCAAAGGCCTGAAGAATCCACAACCCTTTGCGGGGGCTTCCAACTCAATAGGAAAGCAATAGATATGTCCTGACATATACTTGACCTTCCAGGCACTGTCAAATTAAGTTATGGTCTTATTCTCGACTTCACCTGCAAGTCTTCATTCCAAGATAATCCTGAATGTTGGGGGTGATGGTTGTCTTGCCCTACCCGACAGATATTATAGATGGCAACTTTTCTCATAGTCGGATGGAGCTTTTGTCATCCTACTTTCTATCCTGTTTTTCTACCTCCTCTCTTTCAGGTTTTCCCTGTCGAGGCTGAGAGTGTTGTGGTTGCTCAGCCCGAGGTCTTTGCTCTTGTCTCTGTGGCTGCTGAACTTTCTCCTGAGGTTGTTGTTTTGGTTGCTGAACCTGGGGTTGTTTTTGTTGCTGTTGTCTCTGTTGCTGATGTTGCTGAACCTCAGGCCTCTGTTGATATTGCTGTTGCCTTTGTTGTCTTAGTTCCTGTCTCTGGGGTTGTGGTCGAGGTTGATAGCTCTGGACGCCCCAAGTTCTTTGCCTTTCCCAATATCTGTTCTTTTCCCAACTACTCCAGTTCTGTTGAAGTCGTTGGTTAGGAATCCGTTCATAGTTCCACCGGTGCCCGTACCAATTACGGTCTCTGTAGTATCCTCTCCAACCTGGGTCTACATCAAAATAAAAACTTGGAATATTGTTATAATAACCCCAGCCCCGGTTATAATAACGTGAGCGATACCAACGCCCTTCCCAAAAACGCCACCACCACCCACTCCAGAAATAGATGTCTACATCAACGTCGGGGGCAACGTAGACATACGTATCAGGTAACACTATTAACTCTGGTGGTGCGACAAATACGATGGGGGGTGGTAGAGGAAAACTAATGCGTATATCTACCGCTGCCATCGTTGGAATAGGAACGACAATTACCAACGCCAAAAGCATTGTTCCAAAAAGTAACTTTTTCATTTTGTTGCCTCCTTTATCCTTTTCCGATGCCATATAGCTTAAAAAATAATTCAGACTTCTTTTAATATTTATAAAAGTTGGAAAAAGATAGTTCAGAATTTAATAGCCCTCTCATCTTGAACCGTAGTGGTGATGGGAGCCAGAGTGACGGCCGTGGTGACGCCAGGGGCACCCTACCAACCCCGAAGCCAAAACCAACAATAAAATCATCAAAGCAATCTTTTTCACTCATTTCACCCCCTTCAAGTATTTAACCACATTTTAGATTTTTCCTCTGGAAAAAGAATACCCCATAAAACATTTTTACTGTAGCCTCTTTATATTAGTTAGATGTAAAGAATGGGGAAATTATTCACATTCCCCTTCCTTTTTTTGTTCGGTCAGATTCGACACCGTGTCTGCATCAAGCGACGGTGAAGATGAATCGCTCCACAATCAGTGCCACCGCCTTTGCATGTGGACAAATGTGCGAATTGATTATTCGGCCGATATCTTCTAACTCAGTTGGCATATAACTCAGTAAAGCCTTGGCTTAGATGGGTTTCACTTAGGAGTACCGCGGGCTTTGCTCGCGGTACTCCATTGATTGCTTTTTGTCTACATTGGAGCACGTTCCGGTATTCTGCCCCCTTATAGCTTGCGGCCTACATCTTCGATGCCTTCGCCGATGCCTTTAAACAACTTATCGACTTCCTCGGCACCCGCTTTAGCGCCTTTCGCTGCGCCTTTACCGACCTTCTTGACCGCTTCGATGGACGCCTGTGTACCCTCTTTCAGTTGGGTAACAGACCATTTGGCCGCGCCCTCAATCCAGGTACCGGCCTCCTTGAGCGCATTGCTCGGATCCTTGCCAGATTTCTTCGCCTCATTCGCGGTCTTATGCCAGGCCTTGGCAAGCTCGTAGTCCACCTTGGCAAACGTTTTTTTCAGCTCGTTGCTCGACTTCACGGTGCCCTTTTTCACACCTTGCCCGAGCTCGTCCAGGTCGTCAGCGGCCTTCTTCAGGCCCTCTTTGGTGTCCTTGGCGACTTTGTCCGCCTCCTTCCTCACATAAGCCGCTGCCTTGTTGATCTGCTCGGCCGCCTTGTTCATCTCCCCCTTGAGAAACGATTCGTGGGCAGACGCCATGGTCTTGTCGGGCTCGTTCGTGAAATCGCCAGGCGATGTCTGTGCGTAAACCGCCGGGATGGGAGCCATCAATAAAGCGATGATGAACATGCCCAAAACTGAAAAAGATTTCTTGTTCATCTGATTTCTCCTTTTTGATTAGGTGTGTGCCTCATGTCATTGTATCGGGTTACCGCGAATCGTATTGACAGCTCGCCGGTCTTTATTTAACAAGTCATGTCGCAACGGAGTCCTTCAATCACACGGTGAACTTCCCTGTCTCGTCTGAGACGTAGAACTCCGGTTTTCCTGTAACGCCGGGGCGCCTTCGGGCAGGCTTGTGCTGGCGCTCTTTAATTCCTATCGCCCCTACCGTGCCCGCGATCCGAATCCCTGCCTCTTTCATCGCCCCTGCCCTTGTCCTTAAACCTGACCTCTTTTGGGTAGTGGCCCCTTGGCAGCTCTACCCAGGGTCCGCTCCTTGAATTTGAGTAGGACCAGCGGTCGTTTTGATAGTAATAGTAATATCCGCTGTGATGGTAGTATGGCTCTTCTTCCAACACCACAATCGACGGAAGAGGCGGCACCACAACTACGCCACGGCCTCGACGTCCGGGCACCATGCACGCCGAAAGCATAAACGCTACGAGCAGCACGGCAAGAAATATCCTTTTCATTTTCATCCTCCCTCGTTGGCTCTTCCTGTTCACACCGAATACCCCATGTTTTGCGGGGTAAATGGTAGAACTGAATCATATAATAATAACTGCAAATGGCCTGCCAACAACCGGGTAAAATCAGAAACTTGGAATCATCCTTTAATAACAAGCGATTAGATTAATAGGGGAGAGCAGTAGAGAAGTATGAAACGATTGGTTTGACCTCAATATTTGGTGGAACCTCAATATATTGAGGGATACTTTGAGGAGAGCGAGACAGCTTAATCTGACTCCTTGGTCTCCGGCCGGACTATCCCGAGCTTATGCATCCACGCTCTTTATCACTCAAAAACCGACAACATCACCGACACCGCTGCGAAGTGAAAACCACACAAGCTGGAGAAACGTGTCGCCCCGCTTCCGTGTGTATTTCACTTCACCGATTTTCATTGAACCCGATTTGTCCGGCATATTAGTCCCGCGGATCTTCCAAGCGTTGGCTATATAAGAGGTGATCCGGTTGGAGGCGCCCCTTTCGCTTCCCGTACGGCTGTCGAGAACTGCGATGCTCAGATCCCTGTACGTCATCCGCACATTACCGCTTGCACGGCCTGCAGTCACATTGACATCAAATGTTGCGCTTTGAAGGATACCGGATTTGATACGCAAGCTTTCGCCCACTTCAAGGAAGGAGTTGAGTCTGGTCGCGTTCATTACGTCCAGTGAGCCGGAGTATTGGAACGAGATTTCAGGTGATGCAACCGGAATAACCATGAGGATTTTCATCGCACTGGTCTTCATAAAGTTCCCCTGCGCGTGAATGACTGCAGTAGCACCAGGGGCGGCATGATTGGTAATCCCTTCTGCCAACATCTGTATTGAATCAAACGTCACCTCGGCTGGCGCCGACCCGATGATATACCTCTCTGCGTACTTCAACCGCCCATTCATGATGTTCAAGCTATCGACCTGTGTCATTTTGTTTATCGATGAAAGACCTTCGTTCGGCATGAGGGGTCTTGGAGAGTTCTTGTTGTAGGGCGTGTCCATGTTGACCAGAATATCGAAGGACGCATCATTGACTTTAACCGAACGAGCACGGTATGTCTCCCCTTTCAGCAGTCCGAGACAGTCCGCACCCGTCACTCTGCATTGAGGAAGAACTATCCGGAATCGGGTTCTTCTGAACTTGCTACCTGCGAAAAATTTGTCATCTTCAACCAAGGGATGAAGCTCCAGTGCCTCAGCCAATATCTCTGAATCTGGAACCGATACACGCACCCGTGCACAACGAAGTTCATACTGTGACTGCCGAAAGGTCAGCACTATTTCTCGCGCCTCTGCAACTGAGCCGTTAAGGTCTTTAGAAACAATATCTCCTTGCCAAAGAATCCGTACCCAGCCAATCCCGCTCACAGAGAACTTAGCCATACTGCACGAAAAGGTAGAATCAATCGACGTTAGCG
>Ga0315277_10012114_pt1 | contig 10826 bp, 2 predicted proteins | sample YL17G05_15_MG_FD_203695 | JGI IMG/M metagenome (GOLD analysis project Ga0315277, IMG submission 203695) | Sediment microbial communities from Yellowstone Lake, YNP, Wyoming, USA - YL17G05_15 | ecosystem: Environmental > Aquatic > Freshwater > Lake > Sediment | place: USA: Wyoming | collected... | reverse complement strand
ACGTTTGAGGGCTCCGAAAGACGGCTTCTTTTTGCGGATATCAACGGAGACCGCTTGCAGGACCTCGTACTGTTGAGAGATCAAATTAACGGAGGGATCATATACTGGCCTTCAAAAGGTTTCGGTCAATTCGATGATTCCACATATGGTTACACTATCTCAGGGGGACCCGACAACTCCTGGGATATTAATGATATGAAAAATATGGATATGTGTGACTTGAATGGAGATGGATTGGAGGATCTTTACATTGTATTGGGGGCACAATTCATTTATTGGTTGAATATTAACGGGACTCAACTTGGTTCCCAATCCGCCATTCCCCTTAAGAACAGCCAGGGAGATCCTCTTCATTATAATCCTGATAATGCTACGTATCGAATCCTTGATCTTGACGGAGACGGGATGAATGACTTGCTGTTTTATGCTAAAAGTGCGGGGGCTGAAGAAATCCCCGTCGGTTTTCACTACAGGAGAATTTTTACCACTCAAAAACCAAACCTCGTGAATTATATTTTCGATGGATTGGGGAAAACAACAACCATAAAGTATCGTTCCAGTGTGGATGATATGATCAGGGATAAGGCTGAAGGTATACCCTGGCCATCCCATATCCCCTTTCCCGTTACGGTTGTTGGAAGCATTGAAGAATCTGATGGCTTGCAGAATTACAGCATGGAATTCGCCTATCATGACGGACATTATGATGGAGAGGAGAAAGAATTCAGAGGATTTGCCTCCACTGAGGTACTCAATTCAGGTAGTGAATCCGAGGGTATTCCCACATTAGTGACTCGATATGAATTTCATACCGGAGAATCCGAGGAAGCCCTGAAGGGTAAAACATTAAGCCTGGAAACACATACTATAGAAAATAAAATATTTTATCATGAGGATTATACATGGAATACCCGAATCCTCATCAATAACTCTCTCAAGCCCGATGATCCACGTGACGTGGTATTTGCTTATCTGAAGGTAAAAGCAAGGGATATCCTCGAGAAAGGTTTGGGAGAGGCTGTACGACTAGAAAGAGAATACAGATATGATAATTATGGCAACCAGATCCTCGATGCAAATTTCGGCCGTGTAGAAGGCGGCGATCAATCGGCATGGGATGATGAACGCCTCGTTATCCGTAAATATTCAGCACAATATCCTTCCGGACAATCCCATTGGATTCTTGACAGGTTGATTGAGCAGGAAATCAGAGATAAAGATGGTGTTATTCTGACAAACGATGGTTTTGACCTTGTCCCTGGATCCACGATATATTCCCTCCAGCGAAATTATTACGACGATGAGACCTTTTCAACATCGAACCTTGGGTCCATAACTTCTGGTAACCTTACCATGACGCTTGATTGGATCGATCCATCACGGGAAGATGCTTTTGCGAAAACGGTTCGAAAAAAATATGACCAATATGGTAATCCCATATTTCTTCTTGATCCCCTTGGCGCCGCCCCTGGTGGAATTATTGATTTATCTCAGGGTCACTGCAGGGAAATCATTTACGATGATGTTTTTCATACCTATCCTGTTCGGGAAAATATTTACACAGCTAATCAGGATGCCAATGTCCCCAATCCCTGTTTAACCATCAACGTTGAGTATGATCCAGGGTTGGGTGTTATCACTTCATCAACAAATTTTAACGATCACCCAACCAGTTATACTTATGATGCATTGGGGAGACTTATTAATATCGTCAAACCGAGCGACTCCTCAGAACACCCCACAATAGAAATTGATTATGTTTTAAGGCATGAATTGGCAGAGGGGCGTTATATCAACTGGATTGAAACACACAAAAGAGAAGCAGCCGGTGGTGATGGTACTGTTGACTCAAGGGTTTTTTATGATGCCTTGGGCAGAAAGATCATGACACGCTCCGAGGGGGAAGAGTCATCTCAGGTGATCGTGGAGGATGCGATTCAGTTCAATACACGTAAACGCCCTTGGAAAAGATTTCTTCCTTACTTTGATACTGGTATCGACGGGACAATTGAATATCGCGATCCCAAGTATGATGGCGGATATTTGGAATACCATTATGATGCCTTGGGACGCGAAATGGCAGTTTATCAACCATTGGCCACGGATGCTTCAACCCGTAAGTTTTCCCGCACAATATTTCAATCACTCGAAAGGTTCATCCAGGATGAAGAACAAACAGATAATGTTGAATCCGATGGAGATCCGGCTTCACAACACTTTGGGTGCGGGATGCTCTATCTTGAGGATGGAATGCAGGATGAAGATGAAAATGGCCGAATACGTTTTATGAAGGAAATAGTGAAAATAAATAATGATGGTACCCCGCGGGATACAATCACAACCTGGACAACTACATATAAATTTGATCTTTTGGATAACTTCAGGGGATACACAGATTCTCAAAATAACCGGAAAATCATCGATTATGATTCGATGAATAGAAAAATCTTCATGAATGATCCTGATCGGGGATGGTTGTGGTATGCGTATGATAATGCGGGAAACCTGATCCGTACACGGGATGCCAAAGGACAGGAGATCGCTTATGCTTATGACGGAGTAAATCGCCTTATTGCAGAATATTATTTAGCAGAAGAGGAAAGAACCGGAAGTGATCTTGATCCTGGCGAAAGATGGGACAATCCCGGATTACTACCCGCAAGATCACCGGATGTCATCTATCATTATGATATTTCAGCAGAAGAGGTTGCTTTCGATGATCTATCCCGGAATTTGTCTCAAACCATTGTTAATATGATCCTGGCGAAGAAAAATCCCAACTTTGTCTTCGATTTAAACAAGGATGGTATCCTGAATGTTGCAGATTTGATCTTTTCCATAAAAACCCAGGAGACATCCCAGGGTTCAACGGGAATTCTTTCCGCCCAAAACACAAAAGGGGCGCTATCCTGGGTTCATGATCTATCTGGAGAAGAATATGTCTCGTATGACTCAAGGGATCGGGCTATCTGGACAATAAAAAAGATTATAAAGGAAAATCCTGAAGATATTGGATCGTATCTTTCCTTGCAGGAATACGATTCCCTGGATCGCATAATTAAGCAATATTATCCTGATTTGAGTTATGTTGAATATCATTATAATTCACGAGGTTTGCTGGAGAGTATTCCAAACGTAATTGAAAGATATGACTATAATCCGGCCGGTCAGAAGGCTCACATTGATTTTTCTTGTGGAGTGGTATCTACATATGAGTACGACTACCGTCAACGATTGGTCAATCTACGATCTGTTCGTTCCAAAGATGGCATTAATCTCCAGGACTTAAAATATAAATATGACGGTGTATCAAATATTGTTTCTATAACTGATGGAAGGAATAACGCCGAGATGGATCTTATCGGTGCAGAGATGGGAATCTCATCACCGAAAGCGAGAAAATATTGCGCCACTCAATCATTTTTTTATGATTCCTTATATCGCTTGAATCAGGCTTCAAATCCTGAAGTCTTTGGAACGATCGATTATTACTATGATCGTATCGGGAATATGATCCATAAGGATGCATCACTCGTGGATTCCGATCCCCTCATGGATCTTGGGGAAATGAATTGTGGAGGGTCTTCTGGAACTTCCGATCGAATCGGCCGAAATTTCGGAGATCCTCCAGGCCCACATGCTGTGACTTCCACGGAAAATGGTCCCGGCTCTCAATTGACTTTCACCTACGATGACAATGGCAATATGACATCAGATAGAGGAATGACACTTCAATGGGATCATAAAGACCGCCTTATTGGTATAACAACCGGAACGCTCTCGGTAAGTTATGCTTATGATTTTATGGATAATAGAAAAAAGAAGGAAGTCTCTTCTGAAGAGACAACTAAATCTACTTTTTACATAAATAATCATTCTGAGATTAAAGATGGTAAATTGATAAAATATACCATTATTGGATCAAATCGAGTCGCCAGTTCTGAAGAAATATCAATAAATTCCTTGGAAATGCGTCCTTCACAATTTTATCTTCATGACTATATAGGATCGGCAGTATTTACATTATTGAAAGATGCTTCTATTGGAGAACAGATATCGAATTATCCTTTTGGTAATACAAGACTCGACAAATATTATAATATAAATCCTTCTAATTATAAGTTTGCCGGAAAGGAAAAAGATATAGAGAGTGGTCTATTGTATTTTGGGAAGAGATATTCCTCTCCCCTTATATCTAAGTTTTTATCAACTGATTTATATTCATGTTTCCCTGATACCGATAAAAACAAGCGAAAGATAATCTTAAGTAAACCAGGAAATCTTAACCTTTATGTATATGCCTCTAACTCGCCGATTGTCTTTATTGACCTGGATGGGCTTTATGCGATCAGTCTGAAAGCAAAAGCGAATATTAACCAGGGAGGTTTTACATTATTTGAAGTTGGGGGGACAATCGCATATAACAGTGATACAGGATCATTTTCATATGAGGGAGACATAACATTGTCTGGAACAAAATATGGAATGGATTACATCACAGGAGAAAATTATATAGGAACCCAATCTATTTCAAAAGATTTAGCAGATATAGAACTTGGAGTTGTTAAATTAAATGTGGCAGTTAGTGGAGAGATTAATACCAAGGGTGGGGAAGTAAGTTTAGAAGTTACTGGAACAATAGGGATATATCGGGTTGGGGGCTCAGTTACTGTTGATAAAGAGGCATATAATGCCTTTTTAAATAGTGGAAACATGAATAATCTTATGTATAATGCCAAATTTAAGCTCTCAGGTGGACTTGGTCAAGGAGTAAGTATAGATAGTCTCATTAAAGCGGATATAGAGGGAACAATATCTGTTGAGGCTTCAGCAGAAGAGCTCAGAAATTTTTCTCGGGAGATTTTGCAAAGAATTGAGGGTATTCAAAATTCAGATTTATTTTCCAGATATTGAATTGATAATTGATCCTTACTTTATTATTCTTGGCAATATCTTAGGGTCTTTAAAAAGGGGGCGGGGATTCGGACACTTCCATGAAAGACCTATTATTTCCTTTGCACGCTGAACCACCTGAAATATTTCCTGAAGTCTCATAAAGATTCCCTGTTGTATCACGCAGCAGGATATTTCCTCAAAAATCCTGTAAATCGTGATTATCCCGCCAGAGGTTTACGCGCACTCCTGAGGCGATAACGTACAAAATCTTTCGCACAAAGGAAGCCAGGACATCCGTGATTCCCCAGATGTCTGTCATGCGGATGATTGGGAATATAAAATATTTGACATTCCGGGAGATTTGTCTATACAAACCTCCTGTTCTTTTTGTGTTATAAATCTTTGACTTCCTTCCCGGAGGTTCCCATGAAAAGCCGGCTTTCGCAGATGATGCTCCTTTCCTGCGTCATGATAATCACCTGTTCCTGCGGGCATGGAAAAAAAGACTGGGGCACGGAAAGCCCGACGATCCTCACGCGGCCGATATGGAAATTTGATTTCGGAACCGCAGAACAGGAAAAGGGGTACAATGCCGTTGACAACATGACGCCCTATTCCAGGGAAAAGGGATACGGCTGGGTGACGTTCCCGCAGAATGTGAGGGATCGCGGCGCGCCGGATGCCCTCCGAAGGGATTTCGTGTTCGGCAATACCCCGGCCCTGTTCAGGATCGATGTGGAACCCGGGATATACAAACTCGCCTGTATCATGGGAGACATGGAGTATGAAGATCATTTTCTGACAATCTCTCTTCCCAGGGTCAACAGGACTCTTCCAGTATTGAATGCGCAAAAAGGGGAATTCGCCACGCTCACTGTGGGATTTGAAAACAAGAATCGGATTCTTGAGATCCTGCTGGATTCCCCCAGGGGCAATTGGATACTCAATGCGCTCACGCTGGAGCCTTGTTCCCAACCCGGGGAGCCGAAAATCACAAAGGAGAGATTTGAAGTGAAACGCCAGACCAAAGACACATGGGGGGACGTTGTCTCATGGGATAATCCGATCATGCCCTATTGGGATCGATTCAGGGAACAACTTACAAAGAAGCCGGGATTTCAACCAACAGGTCTCACGCGGAAAGATTATCTCAAAGTCATCGAGGGAGATGTGGATTATTTCAGAAATTTCCAGGATGAACAGGGAGCAATCATAGACCCCTACAAAAAGATCGAATGGCAGTATTCCACCCCGTGCTTTGCCCTTGCCGCAGCGACTCTGGTTGTTCATGCGGGGAGAACGGATCTCCTGGAGCCTGCGGCAAAAGCCCTGGACTGGGCGATCTTGACCCTCAGCCAGAGAAAGGCTGCCACAGCGCACGAGGATTTTTTCTCCCCCCAGATCGCCCATGCCCTTCCCCTGTTAAAACCGCTTGTCAATCAGGAGCGATACCAGAAATGGATCGATCATATCCGCAGTTTCGATCCGTACGCCACGTATCGCGCGGGCACAGGCGGCGGAAACTGGAACGTGGTTGCCCTGAGCGGTGAGGGGCTGTTTTATCAAATGGGACTGAGGGAAAATAAAGACTATATCGAGGATTGCCTGGCTGCCCAGGGAAAGTTTTTCAATTCGCCCTGGGGGCTTTATACAGAGGGACCCATGGCTTACGATCATTTCCCCCGGATCTGGGCTGCGGACATGCTGGCTGCGGGATTTGAGGGAAAGAATACGGACAAATTAAGCGAGGTTCTGGATCGCGGCGCGCTCACCTCTCTTTTTATCCAATCGCCCACAGGCGAGCTGCCCACAGGCGGACGCAGCGCGCATCATCAGTGGAACGAGGCGGAGCAATGTGTAACCTACGAGATTTATGCAGACAAGGCGAAACAGAAGGGCGATGAAAAGATGGCAGGGGTGTACAAACGGGCTGCGCATCTTGCCCTGGGCTCGATCAAGAGGTGGATTCGCCCCTCAGGGGACCTCTGGATCGTGAAAAACCGCGTTGATCCCTCGCAGAACCACGGGTATGAAGGTTATTCCGCCCACTCCCAGTACAACCTCCTTGCCATGGCAATGCTTTCGATTGCGTATGAGCGCGCCGGAAACACGGAGGATGTGGAAGAACAGGCAACGCCCGCGGATGTGGGGGGATTTGTGATTATTCTGCCCCCGCCTCATCACAAGATTTTCGCGAATGCAGGCGGGCTGTACCTTGAGATAGATTACTCGGCTGATCTGCATTATAATCCCACTGGTCTTCTGAGGATTCACAAGACGGGCGTGAATCCCCAATTGGGACCGAGCGACGGTCTCACGGAAAAGCCTAGCTCCCGTTATCCGGAGGGGCCGCGGACAACTGCTGCAATCGGCGTGTCCTGGAAAGACAAAACCGGTTCCTGGCGCCGCCTGGCGGAATTCGGCGGCGCGCCCAAAACCCGTTTCGGGATCGGCGAGGAACGTCCGGACAGAGTGACTTTCCATATCGTGTATGAAAATGAATTCGACGGGCCTTCCAGGATTATTGAAACATACACGCTCACGCCGGAGCAGATAGACATGACTGCTGCGCTCATGGATTATTCCGGACCCATACGCTTTGTCTTGCCCCTTTTGAGCGATGACGGGGAAAGAAAAACGGAGATTAAAACATCCGATTCCAAAATCACCGTTGGCTTTGAAGAGGATATCCAGAGCTACCATGCGATCGGCGCGGAATCCGTGCGGGTGGAGGAGCAGAAATATCCATTCCGGAACGGCTGGGCGCAGCTGGCTTTTGCTGAATACCCTTCAGCGCAAAAGGCCGCTTTGCGCATAATGCCCATTGGAAAAGGAGGAAGCTAAAGACATGTCCGATCCAAAAAATATCAAGGCGCTCATGAAAAAGGCGTTCAAATACATGGTCGCCCATCCCCAGGAGCTGGAGAATGCCGGCTGGGTGCGCGCGGCATTTTACACGGGCGTGATGGGGGCGTATCATGTCACGAAAGATGAGGATTATCTCAAACAGGGGATGAAATGGTCGGAAGAAAACAAATGGGAATTCAACAACAATGAAAGCGGTTACTGGTTTGCGGACAACCAGTCGTGCGGCCAGACCTACCTTGACCTGTATTTTCTGAAAGGGGGAAGGGAAAAAATCGCCCATGCGAAAAAAATCCTGGATGACATGGCTGCCAATCCGCCGCAAGGCAGGAAGGAATGGTGGTGGTGCGATTCTTTGTACATGGCGCCGTCCGTGTTTGCCCGGATGTCAAAAGCCACTGGCGATGAAAAATATATCAAGGTGATGAACGATATGTGGTGGGATACCACGGACTTTCTCTATGACAAAGAACAGCACCTGTACTACAGGGACAAAAATTTCTTCGACAAGAGGACCAGTTACGGGAAGAAGGTTTTCTGGGCGCGGGGAAATGGCTGGGTCATGGGCGGAATCGTGAGGGTGCTTGAATTTTTGCCGGAGAATCATCCCAAGCGGCCGGAATTCATCAAGCTGTATAAAGAAATGACAGACGCCCTTATCGAGCTGCAAGGCGCAGACGGCCTCTGGCGCACATCCCTCCTCGATCCTGAGGAAGACCCCATGCCGGAAACGAGCGGCACAGGTTTTTACTGCTACGCCATCAGCTGGGGAATAAACAGGGGACTTCTTGACAGGGAGAAATATCTCCCTGCTGCGAGGAAGGCGTGGGAAGGACTCTGCGGCTGCGTTTCGGACAAGGGACGGTTGGGCTGGGTGCAGCAGCCGGCAGCGTCGCCAACTCCCTTTTCCAGCACAAGCACTCATGAATATGGAGTCGGCGCGTTTCTTCTTGCAGGAAGCGAAATGATCAAACTATGACGAAAAATCAACATCGCAAGAAATTCTCAAGAGCGTACGCAATATTGTCGGCGATTTTTTTCCTGGCCATCAATATCTTTGCAAAGGAAAGCGCTATGAAAGCAAATGGCGAAATACGATTCGAGACGAATAAAAACAGACCCAAAAGCCAGGGGGCGCTGTTAAACGGATGGTGGGAATTCGCTCCGATTTACGAGGAAGCGGCCCTGCATTCCCTGCCTTCCGATTACCCGGAAAAAATCCTTGTCCCTTCGTTCTGGAACATGCTTCCGCCCAATTATTCCGGGGACTGGGGCGCATATAAAAATTTCGAATGGCCCGAAAAGTGGAACGAGGCGCGCGCTGCGGCATACAGGAGACAGTTCGATCTTCCTCAGAGGCCGAAGGAAATGATCCTCTCTCTTCGATTTGACGCGGTTCTTGCCCAGGCTGAGGTGTTCATCAATGGCGCTCCTGTGCTTGAAATTGAGGATGGATTTCTCCCGCATGAAGCGGACATCACGGGCGCTGTGAAATGGGGAGAGAAAAATACCATTGAGGTTCTGGTGCGGGAACAGCCGACGAAAAACGGTCAGTTCATGAGACCTTCAGGTTCCTGGGTCGGTTGGCGCCTGCGCGGCATCTGGCAGGACGCTTCCCTATCCCTCGTTCCCGCCATTCATATCGCTGATGTGTGGGTCCAGCCCAGTGTGCGGAAAAATATCCTCACAGTTTGGACTCAAATTGAAAACTCCTCTTCAGAGGATGTAATCATAAGATTTTCCCACAAGGTTGAGGGAGAATCCATCCTCATGGAATCCCGGGATGAAAAGATCCCAGGCCGCTCTTCGATCACGCGATCCCTGGAACAATCCTGGATAAGCCCGATTCTCTGGTCTCCGGAAACGCCTCATCTATATTTTCTCGAGAGCGCGCTTTACTCCGTGGGAGCTGCAAAAAATCTCTTGGATCAAGTGCGCACGCGATTCGGATTCAAGGAATTCTGGATCCAAGGCACACAATTTTTTCTGAACGGACTTCCCATCAGGTTCAAGGGCGATTCGTGGCATTACATGGGCGCCAGTGAACAGACACCGGAATACGCGCGCGAATGGTTCAAAATGGTGAAACAGATCGGCGCAAACTGCGTCCGGCTTCATGCCATGCCCCACCCGCCTTTTTTTCTCGATATGGCGGATGAGATGGGAATCTGCATTATTGATGAGTGCGCGGTCTATGGCAGCGGCGGAAACCTTGCCCTGAAGGAGGAGGAATTCTGGAACTATGCCCGGGCGCATGTGAAGCGGTTTGTGCGGCGCGATCGCAATCATCCCAGCGTGTGCCTGTGGAGCGCATGCAACGAGATTGTATGGAAGGGCGGAGCAGAATCCTTTCCCAAACTCCTTTCCCTGGAACAGGCGATCGGAGAGGAGGATCCCACGCGGCCTGTGTCTTTTGATGAGAATAACAGCGACCTGGGAGGAGGAGCGAAAATCTATGGAGGGCATTACGGCGATGCCGCCTCGTGGGACGCGAACTGGAAAAAAGACAAGCCCCTGATGGTGAACGAATTCAGCTGCCTGTATTACAGCGGACCGGAAGAGCCTGCGTGCTGGGGCGGCGAGGACTGTTTTGCGGATTTCGATGTCCGGACCCGGAGTGGAGGCGAACAGGCGCGGGAGATTATCCTGGGGCTCCGCGCACTGGGCGCTGCAAGCATCACGCCCTGGAACTTTGTCTGGTATGGTCTGGATCCCGCGTTTCCATATAATACTGTGCGGCTGGATCCTGATCCTTCATCTCCGGGAATCAAAACCCAATTAATCGGTCCCAATTCCGTATCTCTGAATTATCATCTCCCTTCAGGGAAACCTCTTGAACCGAAGTTTGACGTTCGATGGCAGCCCAACTCCGGGTTTGATGTCATGCGATCCGGTTATACGCCTGTGGCAGCATTTTTCCGCGAACAATATAATAACGTTTTCGATTCCTGCGATCTTGTCCGTCATGTGGATGTGTACAACGATGTTCCCTCGAGCGCTTCCCTGAAGCTGGAATTAACGCTCGGAACTTTGTCTGTCGAGACAAGAGATCTGGAAATGGGTCC
>Ga0315277_10012113_pt1 | contig 10827 bp, 9 predicted proteins | sample YL17G05_15_MG_FD_203695 | JGI IMG/M metagenome (GOLD analysis project Ga0315277, IMG submission 203695) | Sediment microbial communities from Yellowstone Lake, YNP, Wyoming, USA - YL17G05_15 | ecosystem: Environmental > Aquatic > Freshwater > Lake > Sediment | place: USA: Wyoming | collected... | reverse complement strand
AGGCGCAACATCTTGTTTTTTTAGCAAGCATTTTCGGTTGCGGCCGGAGGCCGCGCCGCGCTCCGCTCGACATGACAGACAGCGCCAGATTTCCTCCGGATCGAGGTGAGCCCCAACGGGGGCACGTCCTCAACTGCCACTTTTTGTCGTGCACCCTGCGCAACGCGTATCGGTCAAAAAGATTGTCGTACGCCGGGGCCGCCGGTATGATGCGATGTGAAATGATAGCAACGTCCGCCGACAACGGATTCCTGCTCGATGGAGACTGTTTATGGACGTAACGATTACATTGACTGTCAACGGGGTCCAGAAGACCGTCACCACCGATCCCGAGCGTCCTCTCCTCGACGTGCTGAGGGAGGATTTGCATTTGACGGGCACCAAATACGGGTGCGGCGAAGGCCGCTGCGGCGCATGCACGGTCCTGATGGACGGCCAACGCGTCCTGTCCTGCGTCACTCCGGCCGCCATGGCCGACAAGAAGCAGATCACCACGATTGAGGGATTGGCCAGGGGTGACGCCCTGCATCCTGTTCAGCAGGCATTCCTCGAAGAGGGAGCGATGCAATGCGGGTACTGCACGAGCGGCATGATTCTGGCGACGGTGGCCCTGCTCGCGGAGACCCCCAATCCCACCGATGAACAGATCGTCACGGCGCTGAACGGGAACCTATGCCGCTGCAACGGCTACATCAAGATTATGAATGCCGTCCGTCGCGCTGCGCAGTTGATGCGGAGGTAAAAGCCTATGACACGAGACATCCTGACCAAGATCTGGGAAGTGGAATCGGGCAAGCCCTCTGGTGGGCCGCAAGGCGAGCTCGCGATGAGCCGGCGTACCTTCGTACAGGTGCTCGGCGCGGGGATTCTCATTACCGTGACCGAAGGCATCGGCCTCGGCCAGCGGCGCGAGGGCGGGAGCGCCCTGCCGGTGGCGGCCCGGCTGCATCTCAATGAAGATGGCACGATCACAGCCTTCAGCGGCAAAGTCGAGGAGGGTCAGGGGCCGCGCGCCCAGTTGTCACAGGCGGCGGCCGAAGAGCTGCGCGTCCCGGTCGAGCGAATCCGCTTAGTCATGGCCGACACGGATTTCGTGCCGGACGACGGCATCACCGCCGGCAGCCGGACAACGCCCTCCAACGTGCCGCCGATGCGCCAGGCGGCCGCGACTGCGCGCGAATTGTTGATGCAGCTCGCCGCCAAACAATGGCAGGTGGATGCCGGCACCCTCGAAGTGCAGGACGGCACGATCACGAACAAAGCAACAAAACAGACGCTCACCTACGCGGACCTCGCCAAATCAAAGGATGTCGCGGAGGCGTTCAAGCAAGCCGTGCGGGCCGATGTCACCCTTACCTCCGTGAGTGAATGGAAAGTGATGGGCCGCCCGGTGCCCCGGCCGAACAGCCGTGACATCGTCACCGGAGCACACCAGTACCCATCCGATATCATCCGCCCGAATATGCTGTATGGCAAAGTATTACGCCCGCCTTCCTATGGCGCGACGCTGGAATCCATCGACCTTTCCCAAGTCGAGACCATGAAGGACGTGGTCGTCGTCAGAGACGGCCAGTTCGTGGGATTCGCCGTTCCGACCGTGTACCGCGCGACGCAGGCCCTGGAGGCCGCCGCGAAGACCACCTCATGGAAGACATCTCCCCATCCGTCGAGCAAGACCATCCACGCGTATCTGAAAGAGCATGCGCAGACAGACGGGGGACGCCCGAGTGCGAGAGGCTCGCTTGAGAAGGGTCTGGCCGAGTCGGCCAAGACTCTCCGCGCCACGTACACGCTCGCCTATATTCAGCACACGCCGATGGAGCCGCGGGCAGCCGTGGCGGAATGGAACGACGGCAAGCTGACGGTATGGGCGGGCTGCGATGGGCCCTATCGTGCGCGCGGGGACTTGACCCGGCTATTCGGCATTCCCGCCGACCGCGTCCGGGTTATCATTCCGGACATGGGCGGCGGATTCGGAGGCAAGCACAGTGCCGAGGCGGCTCTGGAGGCAGCGCGGCTGGCCAAGGCGGCCGGACGGCCGGTCTCACTGCGATGGACACGGGCCGAGGAATTCACGTGGGCGTACTTCCGCCCGGCGGCGGTTATCGAATGCCAGGGCGGGCTCGATGCGAAGGGCTCGCTCGTCGCCTGGGACTTTGCCAATATCAACGCGGGCGGTGCGGCCATCGACACGCCCTACAACATACCAAATACCCGGATCGCGTCCGTCGGCTCCGACTCGCCCGTGAGCCAGGGCTCCTACCGCTGCCTGGCGGCGACCGGCAACAACTTCGCACGAGAGTCGTTCATGGATGAGCTGGCCGCCGCCGCGGGCGCCGACCCACTGACCTTCCGGCTGGCGCATCTGGAGAACCCGCGCATCCGCGCGGTCCTTGAGACTGTCGCGAAGCACTTCAACTGGGCCGAGCGCCGAAAGAAGGTCAGCCCGGAACTGGGTGTAGGATTGGCCTGCGGGACCGAGAAGAATTCCGTTGTGGCGGCGTGTGTGGAAGTGGGCATCGACCGCAAACAGGGCGAGATCAAGGTGCACGAAATCTGCGAGGCCTTCGAGTGCGGCCCCATCCAGAATCCCGCCAACCTCCTCTCGCAGGTGCAAGGCTGCATCGTCATGGGGCTGGGCGGCGCACTGACCGAAGAAATCCAATTCGAGGACGGCAAGATCCTGAACGCCGGCTTCGCCGGCTACCGCGTGCCGCGCTTCCGGGACGTCCCGAAAATTGACGTCCACCTGGTTGACAAGACGGACATTCCTTCGGCGGGTGGCGGCGAGACGCCCATCATCGCCGTCGCGCCGGCCATCGGAAACGCCATCTGCGCCGCCACGGGCGTCCGCCTCCGTTCCATGCCCCTGCGCGGCGATGCGCTTAAGCAGGTCTGACACATAATGCAACGCGCGCCAGTGCGCACAAGTCAGTCCTCGGTATTCAGTCGCAGGACGCTCCTGAGACTTGCGGCGGGAACGGCCCTTTCGAGCCTCTCCTGCACGCCCGGCAGCCCGTCGCTCTCCAGGTCACGGCCGGTACGTTATGGCATCGTCACCGATTGCCATTATGCCGACGCGGACCTCGTGGGCACGCGCTTCTATCGTGAGTCCCTGGGCAAACTATCCGAGTGCGTGACCTGCATGAATGCCGAACAGGTCGATTTCCTCATCGAGCTGGGCGATTTGAAGGACCGGGACAACCCGCCGGTCGAAAGCAGAACCCTGGCGCATCTGAAGCGGGTCGAGGCGGTATTTCGCCGGTTCCACAGGCCGAGGTATCACGTCCTCGGCAACCACGACATGGACAGCATCTCGAAACGCCAGTTTCTATCCAGCATTGAGAACACTCATATCGAGAGGGGGCGCAGCTACTACTCATTCGATGTACGAGGGCTCCATTGCGTCGTGCTCGATGCCAACTACGACGGGGATGGCCGCGACTACGACCATGGCGATTTCGACTGGAAGGATGCCAATATCCCGACCCATGAGCTTGACTGGCTCAGGCGGGACCTCGCTGCTTTCTCGGGCCCCACCGTCGTGTTCATTCACCAGTTGCTCGATGGGACAGGCGCCGTCTACGCGAAGAATGCGTCAGCGGTCCGCCAGGTTCTGGAGGCGTCCGGCAGAGTGCTCGTCGTCTTCCAGGGGCATCATCACGAAGGCGCGTACACCCACATCAACGGCATTCACTACTACACGCTGCGCGGCATGGTGGAAGGCCACGGCCGGGACAACAACTCTTACGCCATCGCGGCAGTGCAGCCGGATCAGACCCTGATCGTGACCGGATATCGCAAGGCGCCAAGTATGGAACTGGCCCACCCCTCCAGGAAGCCATCACCAAGCTGCGCTTGACGCTGCCACCCAGATCACCCACCCAGGTTTGCCACTTGGGCACCCAGTGTCAAGATGCTCACGCGATTGCTGCAAGTGCCTTTCGGACGCGCTCCGCGCTCAGTGGAAGCTGAAGCAGTCTGACTCCCACCGCGTCATGGATGGCGTTGGCGACCACGGCGCCCATGCAGATGATGGCCGGCTCGCCGCCGCCGTGCGCGGGCTCGTTTTTCAGGTCGAGAATTACCGTCTCGATCTTCGGCACCGAGGAGAAGCGCGGCAGCTCGTAGGTGTCGAAGTTGCGGTCGAGAATCATGCCGCCCTTGAAACGGATGTCTTCGGTCAGCGCGTAGCCCAGACCCATCGTGATGCAGCCTTCCATCTGGATGGAGGCGCCTTCAGGATTGATCGCCAGGCCCATGTCCTGAGCGCAGACGATTCGCTTGACGTGGACCCGACCCGTCCTTTTATCAACCTCCACTTCAGCGATATGCGCCACAAAGGTGTCAGAGTCCGTGCCGACCGCAACGCCGAAGCCTCGGCCGCTCGGTGCGGGTGCGGGCTTCCAGCCGAATTTCTCCGCGGCTGCCTTGAGAGTGCGAATCGGCCGCTCGTCGCGCAGGTTCTTCAGGCGAAATTCAATCGGGTCCATTTTGGCTTTTGCCGCCATGATGTCGATCTGCGACTCGCGGGCAAATGTGTTGGTGTTGTTGGCCGGGGCTCGCCACGCGCCGGTCGCAAACGGATGCGGGCTGGGTCCGCCGCCGAAGCCGCCGCCGACACTGGCCGTGCGATGATGCGGGATATCGTAGAATTGCTGAGAGCCGCGGTCGCCGGCCCAGTAGACCGCATAGTCCCAGAGCACGGCCTTGCCCTCTTTCGTGATCCCGGACTTGATCTTCACGACAGCCGCCGGGCGGAAGCTGTCATAGAAGAATTCCTCTTCCCGGCTCCACATCACCTGCACGGGCTTGCCGGTCGCCTTGGAGAGCCGCGCCGCCTCGATGGCCTGCTGCCCCGGGCTCTTGCCTCCGAATCCACCGCCCACGAAGGGAGTGATGAGACGCACATCGTCAGCAGCAAAACCGAGCGCGCCGGCAATCTGGTCCTTGGTCGGAAACGGCGTCTGGGTCGATGCCCAGACCGTAGCTTTGTTGCCGTCGACCTGGGCTGTGGCCGTATGGGTCTCTATGGGCGCGTGCGCCTTGTATCCGTCGAAGTACGTCTGCTCGACCACGATTTCGGCCAGCTTCTGTCCCTCCTCAAGCTGTCCGCCCTGAGCGACGGCGCCCCCCTCCCCCGCGTTCTTCAGCAGGTACTCAAAGATCGTCTGATCATCGACCTGTGCGGGCGGAACATCGAATTCCGCGGCGACTTTCGACAGAGCCTCCGCCGCCTGATCCGGATTCTTGTGCAGGACCGCGACGAAATCGCCGTCGCGAATCACCTTGACCCCTTCCATCTTCTCGGCGGCCGATGTGTCCACGCTCTTAAGCTTGGCGCCGTGAGCGGGCGGTCGCAGGACTTTGGCATACAGCATATCGGGCCGCCGGATGTCGCCGGCATACTGGGCCTTGCCCGTCACTTTTTCCCGCGAGTCACGGCGGAGAACCGGTTTGCCGATGACCTTGAATTCCGACGGGTTCTTTACCGGCGGCTTCTCCTTGGCGCGGCGGGCAATCGTCTTTCCTTTTGCCAGATCGCCGTAGGTGACGCGTTTATCCTTCTGCTCCTTGTCGAAGATTACGCCGTTCTCGGCCACCAATCGCTCCTGCGGCACCTTGAGCTGCTCGGCCGCCAGTTCCAGCAGGACTCTGCGGGCTTCGGCCCCCGCTGCGCGCAGGGGCGGCCCAAAGAAGCGGATGGTCATCGAGCCGAACGTGCCCATATCCCACGGACACACCGACGTGTCTCCCATGACCATGTCGATCGAATCCAGGCTCGCATCAATCTCGTCGGCGAGCATCTGGGCCAATGACGTGATGGCTCCCTGGCCCTGCTCGATTTTGCCGGTGTAGCAGGTGACTCGGCCGTCCGGGCCGATTCGCAGATAGGCGTTGAAGTCTTCCGGGTACCCCCGGCCGCGACGCTGCGCCTCGAGTACGGAGGCGTCGCCGACAAAAAAGAGAATAATGATCCCACCGCCCAGAGTCTTGAGGAAATCCCGGCGGGAGACATTGGGGTCGTTGATGATGTCGGTAAAGTCGAGGTCCGTATACCATTGCTCGTTCATCGGGAGTTCCCTCCTTTCATGGCCGTCGCCGCGGATTGGATCGCGTCGATGATCCGCGTGTGCGCTCCGCAGCGACAGAGGTTCTTGTCCATGCCCTCGATGATCTCCTGCCGTGTAGGCTGTGGATTCTGCTGTAGCAGGCTGTAAGCTGTGAGAATCATGCCCGGTGTGCAATAGCCGCACTGCAGGGCATCATGCTCGACGAACGCCTTTTGCAGCGGATGCAGCTCACCATTTTTGGCCAGCCCCTCGATCGTGCGAATCTCTCTGCCGCCGGCATTCCGCACCGGGTAGACGCAGGACCGGACGGCCTTGTTGTCTACCAGAACGGTGCACGCGCCACACAGGGCCTGGCCGCAGCCGAACTTGGTGCCGGTCAGGCCGAAGTCGGTGCGCAGGACCCACAGGAGCGGCCGTTGCCCGTCCGTGGTCACGCTCACCGGCTTACCGTTGAGTGTGAAAGAAATCGTCTCTGCCATGTCATACCCCCTGAACTCTTGACCTCACCTGATTGTCGTGCATAATCCCATAGAGAAATCCGGCTTTAACGGGTACTATGGTACCATCGTCCGGCAAGATAGTACAGAAAAACCCCGGACTATTGTTGTGTGAATTCGTCGAATGGTCTGGTCCCAATGAACAATCGCGACATATTCCGCCACGCGGCCTCGGCCCTCGAAAACGGGCAGCAGGTCGCCCTGATTACGGTGACAGCCACAGTCGGCTCGACGCCCGGGAAAGTAGGCTACAAGATGCTGGTCTTCGACCGGGGCGAGCAAACCGCCGGCACCGTAGGTGGAGGGCTGGTCGAGGCCAAAATGGTCGCAGAAGCCCGGAAGATGCTTGGCCAATCGAGCAGTCGCTTGTTCCGGTTCGAGCTGGGCACGACGCCCGAGGATGAGAACGGAATCTGCGGGGGCTCCGTGGAGTTCCTGATTGAGACGTTCGACGAGACGGCCCTGCCGCTGTTCCAGGAGCTCGCCGCGGTTGCCGACAGCGAGGAAGGCGGCGTGCTCGTCTCGATCCTCTCTCCTGACGGCCTGCCCCGAAAAATCCATCTGCCGAACGCCATGCAGACCGAGGCGATTGCCGGCAACGAATTCTCCGGCGAAATCACGGCGGCTATCAAGGAAGTGGCGGCCACGGGCGAATTCGGGGTGAAAGTATCGACGGGCGCCACGAACGCGTTTGTCGAGAGTCTCACTCAGGCGCCGACGGCCGTTCTCTTCGGCGCGGGACATCTTTCATACTTTATCGCCCGCTATGCCAAATCGGTCCATTTCCGTGTGATTGTTTGTGATGACAGGGTCGAGTATGCCAACAAGGAGCGGTTCCCCGATGCGGATGACATCATCGTCGAGGATTTCGGGCCTGTGTTCGACAGGATGCGGATCGACCGAAGCTCCTACCTTGTGATCGTCACGCGCGGGCACAAGTGCGACAAGGTAGTCCTTGAGCAGGCAGTCAAAACCAACGCGCGGTACATCGGAATGATCGGCAGCAGACGCAAGACCTTGACGCTCCTGGAGAAGCTCGGGCAAAGAGGCATCGCGAAGGAACTGCTCGACAAGGTCTACTCCCCTATCGGCCTGGCGGTCGGCGCGGTCACCCCGGAGGAGATCGCGCTGAGCATCGTCTGCGAGATGGTCAAGATCAGGCGGCTGGGCGATGAGGCGCGCGTCGGCCACATGGCCATATCCCGGCGCGACGGGGGCGAGCGATGATCAACGCTGTTGTGCTGGCTGCGGGTGAGTCCAGGCGGATGGGAAAGCCCAAGCCGCTGCTGCGATTCGGCGATACGACGTTCCTGGAGCAGATTGTCTCCGTCCTTCACCTCTCCAGGGTGGACAGGACCACCGTGGTTCTCGGGGCGGCCGCGGAGGCCATCCGGGAATCGACTGACTTATCGGGAGTCGATATCGTCGTGAATCGGGACTACCGCAAGGGCCAATTGTCCTCGTTGATCGCCGGGCTAAAGAGTGTCCCGCCGCAGACGCAGGCGATTCTCCTGTGTCTCGTGGACAATCCCTTCATTACGACGGACGTGGTCAACTGCGTGATTGGTGCATTCCGAAAGACACAGAATCCCATCGTGATTCCCACCTCCAACAACCGCCGGGGGCATCCGGCATTATTCTCACGAACGGTCTTCGACGCGTTGATGAACGCACCTGCCGAGGAGGGCGCACGCTACGTTATCAATGCGAATGCGGGGAAGGTTCTTGAGGTGGGCGTGCGGGATGGCTCGATTCTGATCGGCATCGATACGCCGGAGGATTACCGTTCGCATTTCGGGGCGGACCCGGACACACTGCTGATGGACCACTGATGATAAGGCTGGATGATGCTTTGCAGATGGTTCTGAGCTCCGCACGACCGCTGGGCAGTGAGCGCGTCGAGCTCAGGGACGCGTTGAACCGCGTGCTCGCAGAGGATGTCGCGGCGGATATGGATATGCCGCCCTTCGATAAAGCCCTCGTCGATGGCTACGCGTGCCGTCAAGCGGACCTGGCCGACGGGCTCACGGTGGTGGAGACCATCCCGGCCGGTGCCGTGCCCACAAAAACCATCGGACCCAATCAGTGTGCCAAGATTATGACCGGTGCGGCCGTTCCGCCAGGGGCCGACTGCGTCATCATGCTCGAGCAGACCGAGGCCGCCGGTGAAAATACCATCCGCTTCACCGGCAATGGGACTTCCGACCACATCTCCCGAAAGGCCGAGGATATTCGAACCGGACAGGTCATTCTGAGAAAGGGCAGCCGCATCGGGCCGCCCCACATCGCGGCTCTCGCTTCCGCCGGCTGTGTCCGGCCGCTCGCGGCAAAAAGGCCAAAAGTGGCCGTGATTGCAAGTGGCAATGAGCTGGTCGCCCCGGCGATGCGGCCGGGTCCGTCGCAGATAAGGAACACCAACGGTCCTCAGCTCATAGCCCAGCTTGAGGCTATCGGCGTGAAGGCGAGAGATTGCGGCATCATCCAGGACGTCGCCGCCGATATCGACAGGGCCTTGAAGGCTGCTCTGGCGGAGAACGATGTAGTGATTGTCTCGGGCGGCGTGTCAGTGGGTGATTTCGACCTCGTGCCGGCCGTGCTTCGCCAGAACAAGGTCGAGCTGCTGTTCGAGAAGATGGCCGTGAAACCCGGAAAACCCACCATCTTCGGGGTGTCGAAGGCGGCTCGCCTTCGGAGCGCGGGCAGGATGCCCGCGACACGGCAGACGTACTGCTTCGGACTGCCCGGCAATCCGGTAGCAACATTTGTCGTCTTTGAGCTTCTGGTCAAGCCTTTCCTCTACCGGCTGATGGGGCATGATTACGCCCCCATCACGGTCCAGATGAGCCTCGATGAATGCGTCACAAGGAAGGATACGGACAGGCAAAGCTGGATCCCGGTAAAACGAACGAGTACAACAACCGTGAAACCGGTACAATATCATGGTTCAGCCCATATGCGGGCCCTCTGCGAAGCAGATGGACTGATCAGCATGGATATCGGCGTCGCGAGCGTGGAAGAGGCGACGGCGGTCCAGGTAAGATTGCTCTGAAGGATTCTGCGTCAGGATTATGTCGTCAGCGGATGTGAATTATCTGCGAGTCTCGGTCACGGACAGGTGCAACCTGCGCTGCCTCTACTGCAATCCCTCCGGCTGCTGTCACGTGATGGAGCGGGACGAGATGCTGACGTTCGAGGAAATCAGCCGGGCCGTCGAGCTGTTTGCACGATGCGGCATCCGCAGAGTTCGGCTCACCGGCGGTGAACCCCTGGTGAGAGACAACCTCGTCGATCTCGTACGAAGATTGGCCGTGATTCCGGGCATTGAGGATGTGTCGGTTACCACGAACGGAGTTCTGCTGTCCGGGCTCGCGGCGGAACTGCGGGCGGCGGGCCTGAGCCGGTTGAATGTCAGCCTGGATGCGGTAACGAGGCCGTGTTATGCACGAATCACCGGGTCAGATCTGCTGCCCCGGGTCATGGAAGGTATGCACAGAGCGATCGAGGTCGGCCTGGCGCCCGTCAAGATCAATACCGTCGTGATGAAGGGCTTCAACCTTTCGGAGGTACCGTCGCTGGCCCGGATGAGCCTTGAGCTGCCGCTGCTCGTCAGGTTCATCGAGTACTGTCCGACCAGCCGGGAGAGCCAGCCGGCGGACCTGTATGTGCCGAACAGCGAAGTCCGCCGGATGATTGAGGAGGAATTTGGGCCGCTTGCACAGCCGGTGATCGCCAAGGGTGGCGGGCCGGCCGTCTACCTCAAGATCGGAGGTTCCGCCGGGGCCATAGGCTTTATCAGCGGCAGGTCGTCGGTCTTCTGCCCGCAGTGCAATCGCCTGCGGCTGTCCAGCGACGGCCGGATCAAGCCTTGCCTGTACTCGACCCGCTCCTATGATGTGAGGAGTCTCCTGAGAGACGGCACCGGCAACGAAGCGATCCTGAACCTGATCCAGAAGGTGCTCCGGGAGAAGGGCCGGTACACGCGTGTCAGTTCGGCCGGCGAGAGTTTCTGCATGCAGAGCATCGGAGGCTGAGACCCATGGAACCGTCAAAAGGCATGGTTGACATCAGCGGCAAAGCCGTCACCTCAAGGACGGCGAAGACCCGGGGCACGATCTTGCTCGGTCCCGAGGCCTTTATGGCTCTTAAGCAAGGCTCGTGCCCGAAGGGCGACGTATTGGCCACGGCGAAGGTGGCGGCGATACAGGCGGTCAAAGCAACGCCTGCCCTGATTCCCATGTGCCATCCGATTCTCGTGG
>Ga0315277_10012112_pt1 | contig 10828 bp, 13 predicted proteins | sample YL17G05_15_MG_FD_203695 | JGI IMG/M metagenome (GOLD analysis project Ga0315277, IMG submission 203695) | Sediment microbial communities from Yellowstone Lake, YNP, Wyoming, USA - YL17G05_15 | ecosystem: Environmental > Aquatic > Freshwater > Lake > Sediment | place: USA: Wyoming | collected... | reverse complement strand
TCCCGAGGTTCATGGCAGCATCCAGTCGCATGTTTCAATTTCTCATGGAGTAAATAAATGTTTACTGTATGTAATTATTAAAAACCCCGGCAAAAATACATTGGTGTTATGATGCATGACGTTGTGATTGTAGGCGGCGGGCCTGCAGGCTTGACTGCGGGCATATTTGCGGTGAAGAGGAAGCTCAATGCCCTAGTCCTGGAAGCAGGTGAGCCGGGCGGGCAACTTCTCTATGCATTCTGGATTGAGAATTACCCCGGATTCGGGAAGATTGAGGGAAAGGAGCTTGCAAAGAGATTTGTCGAGCATGCAAGAGATGCAGGAGTTCAGATTAAGAGGGAGGAGGTGAACTCAATCGAGAAGAGAGGGGGCAATTTTGTTGTTAGGACTTCTGATGCGGAGTATGAGACGAAATCCGTTATAATCGCATCAGGCGCAAAATGCCGCAACCTTGGCATCTGCGGTGAGAATGAATATATGGGAAAAGGAATTTCATTCTCGGCAAGCTGCGATGCCCAGAACTTCAAGGGAAGGAAAGTTGCGGTCATTGGGGGAGGAGATTCTGCGCTGAAGGCGGCAATATTCTGCACGCAGTTTGCATCGGAGGTATATCTCATACACAGGAGGAGTGAGTTCAGAGCTGAGGAGTCAGTTCAGGCGGAACTTAAGAAAAGCGGTGTGAGACTGATGCTCAACATGGCACCAAAGGAGTTCAGAGGGGATACCTCCATTAAAAGTATATTGCTGGAAGATGTGAACAGCAAGCAGACAAGTGAGCTGCAGGTTGATGGAGTCTTTGTTTATGTAGGGAATACTCCAACCTCTTCGCTTGCTTCCAAGCTTGGAGTGGAGCTGGATGAGAAGTGCTTCATAAAGGTGGACAGCATGCAGAGGACGAAAGTGCCGGGCGTGTTTGCAGCTGGGGATATAACGGGCGGAATACTGCAGGTTATAGCTGCCTGTGGGGAAGGGGCAGTTGCTGCAGTGAAAGCATACGAATATGTGAAAAGCCACTTTCCAGAGTAAGCTTAATATATACGGAACTATAACTACTCTTGGGTGATAGGATGCCTAGTGAATATAGGTTTCGCTCTTGGAGCATAAAGTCATACTGGCTGCAAATATTTTTCGTGCTTTTCCCAGTTGTGACTACGCTTTACGTCATGGCTATGGCTAACCCCTTCACGCTGCTGAAGCCAGGGGCAGTAAGTGACGTGGACATTTCAAGAGCTACTCTGTGGACTCTTCTCTCGATAAACGTATCGCTTATATTCATACTTGTGGAGATAACAACACTCTATCTGCTGTGGTTCGGGCATTTAAAAAAGAGATAGCCAGTTTATACTCATATTCGGTGAGGTATGTCAATTGGGGTAGTGCATATGTTGAAGAAAACGCACCTTGATTTGCTCCTATTGCTGCTCCAAGCAGGTGGAGGGACGGGAAAAGTTTTCGCAACGACAAATGATATCGCAGAGGAGCTGGGCATCTCACAGCAGAGCACCTCAAGGTGGGTAATACAGCTTGAGAAGGCAGGATTCATTGAGAGGGGGCACTCGTGCATCTCCCTGACCAACAGAGCACTTGATGAGCTCATGAGGCTGTACTTCCTCATGAAAAGCTCTTTTGGGGAGGAGCTGCCTGTCAACATTTCTGGAACAGTCATATCCGGACTGAAAGACGGCAGGTACTACCTTTCACTTCCGCAGTATGTCAAGCAGTTCAAGAAAAGGCTGGGTTTCACTCCTTTCCCGGGGACTCTCAATGTGGTGATCAGGGACATCAACAAGAAGCTGTTGCTTACCAAGATGAAGGGAATTACGGTGGATGGGTTCAGCTTTGGAAACAGGGTGCTCGGGAGGGTGAAGTGCTTTCCAGTGGTGATAAACGGCAAAGTGAAGGGAGCTATTGCCCTCCCCGAGAGGTCGCACTACAGCTCGGATACGATTGAGATCATTTCAAGGCACAATCTGAGAAGGGAGCTGAAGCTGGGGGACGGCAGCAAAGTTGATATAGAGCTTCTCAAGATAACCGATTCCAAGGCCCGCGGATGAGCGTTGAAAAGCCTCCTGAATCGACTATAGATATGTTTATAAATTTAGCAATCCATATATTAGACCATAACGGAAGGAAAGCCGTACTGTCTGACTGCTGATGCAGAAAGGAAGGAAAGCTATTTCTGACGTTTAAAATAAGAGGTGTAAAGTATGGAATTTGGAAGAAGCGATTTTGGCCCTAAACCTGTTCAGGTTGGGGAAGAGAGGGAAGTGACAATAGAGGCAGTTGCATCCAAGGGGGATGGAATTGCGAAGGTTGAGGGGTTTGTTATATTTGTCCCCAATGCCAAGGTTGGAGATAAGATAAAGGTGAAAATAACCGACGTGAAGAGAACATGCGCAATTGCAGAGAAAGTCGGTGAAGCCGAAACTCCAGCTGTTTAGAAGGATAAAAAGTCAACAATTTCCTTTTTTTCTTATTTTTTCTTTTTCTTTGCTAAAGCATTCCTCTTGTTAGTTTCTCCACCATCGTTGATGCTATTGTCTTCTTTGAGCCAAGAGACTTCTCAAAGGCAGCCCTTATGGCTGGATAACCAAGCGTCAGGCCTTGCCACGAGTTGCCCACTATCTTCCCGGAAGGAGTCTTCAGGCCTATGCCAAAATCGACCCACTCCTGAAGGTTGGGGTTCTTTTCAAGGAGCATTGTGAGGGAGACTTCTGCTTGAGAGTTCGACCTGTCGTTCGCCCTCACAGAGGACCAATAGGCGACATTGCTCAGGTTCTCTGCAGCATTCTCAAGGTTTATTTTGAGTTCCGTGAGTTCAGAGCGCCTGTCCCTCAACTCAAAAGAGGATTGAAGCATCCACTCATCTTCCCTAGGGCTTACTTTCTTGAAAAGTTTGGTTATTCTCGCTATGATTGAACTGAGGAATTTCAGTTCATCTGGAGATTTCTTCAGAAGCTCGTCGCAGCTTTTTATTTTAGGTTCTATAACGTCCCTTGAATAGTTCCTGAGGGAATTTCCAAGCAGATGAAGCTTGTGGGAGGAGGCTTTCCAGAAGTTATCCTCGCAACTCTCCCTAAGCTTCTTCTCAGCAAGGGCGGGCTCGAATGTCTCAAGGGTCTCCATGAGTAGTATCCAGCAGGGGGGTATAAAAATTTGCCGTCAGTTGAAAATGAAAAAAAAAGCTACTTCTGCAGCAGAACTGCATTCACAACTCCATCCTGCCCGGGTCTGCTCGTCACTCTTGCCTTGCCTATTTCCGTTTCTATTACTGCCCCCTTTGTTATTATGTTCATCCTTGCATGGTGCCTGTTGTCGGGCGATTCTGCAACCGATTTAATCTTTGCTTTCTTCATCCCTTCGGGAGTGGATATGTTTGCGAAATTAGCTCTTTTTAGCTTCACCTTCAGAGTCCCGCCTCTTCCTCTCTCAAACTTGCCCTCGTTTTTCTCATCAACCTTTGTGCTTGCGAATGGCCCTCCCAACTCGCTCAGCAGCTTATCCCTGAATTTCCTCTGCTTCCTTCCGCTACCGCTTGTCTTCCTCTTTGGCTTTCCGTGAAACTGTTCCATACCAAACCTCCTTTTTATATAACTTTGTCGAATATTCCACATATGGAATTCAGAGTTGTGCCAGCAAGGACGAAGTTCAGAGACGTTGAAGAGCTTCTCTCCAGAATGAAGGAAATCTCAGGAAGGAGAAAAGCTGTCATCCAAGCCTTCGACCCAGATATGGTCCTCTCCGAAAACCATCTTATATTTTCAGCTCACCATGCTTTTAAGGCTTTTGCTGGGAAAAGGGCCATTGCGAGGAGGCTGGAGAGCGAGCTGCTTCTCTGGGCTGCTGGGACAAGAAGGATAGGGGAAGCTGTCGGGAGGGTCGGGGTCAAGGACCCGAGCAGAGTTGTTTTGCTTATAGAAAAGGGCAAGGAGAGGGAAGTGCTGGGGGACCTGGGAGCAGAGGAGGATGATAAGCTCCTCAGAATGAGCAGGGGGAAGGCGGAAAGGATAAAGCACAGCTTTGGGATAAGCGAGAATAAGTGTGGATGTTACGCGCTTGAGGAACTGCTGCTTGAGAGGATTGCAATGCTGGCACTTGAGAGATAGCTGGCTGTAATAGGAGACATCCAAGAAATCGTTATCGTGTTATTCGCAGAACTCCTCGCTCAGCGCTCTCCTTATAAGCTTGGCTTTCTTCTTGCCGATCTTCTCAACTTCCATCAGCTCCCGCTCGCTTGCCTTTGCTATGTTTTCAATTGTTTTGAATTTCCTGAGGAGAGCCAGGGCGAGCTTCGGCCCTACATTCGGGAGGCATTCCGCAATCATCCTCTGCTGCTGGGCCATCGTGTGAACCTTCTTGCTTCCCTTCAGCCTCACAACTCTTCCCTTGCCCAGCTGCTCCCTCTTCGCAAGGTTGAATATCATCTCCCCGGTTGCCTCCAAATCCCTGGTGAAGAAAACCTGTATCCCGTAATCCAGAATAAGAGCGGAGATCGCCCCGAGAAGGGCATTCCTGTTCACCCTCTCCTCAAAGCTCTCGCCTTCGATTATGACAATGCATTTGTCGAAGTTGTCAATCATGTTTTCTGCCTGCTTGAAAAGCCTCCCGTCGATTATGGAACTCTCGAAATCGCTTCTGGTTTTTCTCTCAACGACGGCTCTGTCGGATATTATGAAGTCGCCAACCTGGAGTGTCTTCACTCTGACAACCGCGCCCAGCTCCTTCAGGATTTCGCCGATAGCTCCCCTGTTCTCCTTCTCGTCTACGAATATTTCCACTGTTGTTCTTTTCTCCCTCTCGGAAAAATCGTTTAAGGAGCTCTGCTCCAAAGCAACACCTCAAAGCGTTTTACAAAATTCCTCGATTTCATTGAAGCTTATGCTGCAGCCTGCAAACTTCAGCCCATACAAGGCCGACTCTATTGCGCGCTTCTCCATCTCCCCGTAATCCTTGAAGAAACCCTTCTCGTATCCGATAATGGCGAGCTCTGTGCTCCTGAAAAGATTCAGGTTGCGCGTCATGTCAATGAACTTGTTGAGATTCCTCCCGTTTATGTCTATCTTCCTCTGGAACTCCGTCTCCATGTGCGCCTTCATTTCAAGCGGAGCTTCTATGAGCATCCTGGTTGTCCTCTCGTCTATCAGAATATTCTTCAAGCCTAAATCTATAGCTAGTGCAAGCGTCTCAGTCTCCCCCTCGTGGATGAGCTTTAGTGGTCTACCTGCGATGTAGAACAGGTCGTTGCCAAGCGAAAGAATTTCAGAAGTGAGCCTCTTTGAATTCGGCGTATCGACAACCGTTATAACGTTGTCCAGCAGCAGCTTCTTCACCCTTATTGCCCCCAGCGTATGGGACTTCATCTCAAGCGGACGTATGACGGATTCATACTCAACCGCCTTGGATATTACGAAGCGCCCTGTGAACCTCCCAATCATGCCAGAGATAACCCAAAGCAGGCAGGAGTCGGATAGGGATAGCAGCGAACTGGAGTCGCAGACTATCGAATCCTCGGGTATTTCATTGGAATATTTTCCTGACATTTTTAAGCCTCTCTTCGATTGATTTTGTCTTGCCCACCCGGTCATGCATCAGAGTTTTTCCGGAGTAACCAAGCACCTCGCTCTTCGTTGTGCCGGTGAGGGCAATTGCATTGCTGAGTGAGAAACCTTGTGCATAGAGATAGGAGGCAAGTCTAAGTCTGGCCTTGTTGAACAGGCTGCTCACATAGCGCCTATCTTCGGTGTCAAAAGCTTTCAGGTCATCCTCTATGGATCTGATGCATGCCCTCATGTCTTCAAGTCTGTTATCGACAAGTGAAGCATCTGCGTCGTGCAGGTTCTTTTCAACCCTCTCAACAAAATCCCTCTTTATTTTCTTATCCCAGTAGCGCGGCTTCTCCAGAACTTTTGCGAGTACATAGGAGAGCATTGCGATTTCAAGAAGGTCTTTGTCTTCTCCGAGGGCAAATGAGCTCACGCATCTGTCGCTTATCTTCTTCAGCTGTGAGAGTTCGTTGGCCGTAAGTGCACTGAGCGTTTCTTTCAGTGCTTCGGAAACAGTGTAGCTCATGTTTTTCATTTAGGTGGATTCCCTTTAAAATATCTCTCCTTTTCAGCTCTTCTTTGCCAGGACAAATATGGAGTGCGGGACTGGGTAGAATCTCCCGTAGTATCCATGCTCCACAGGCTCAAGCTCAACCTTCCTCAGGCAGGAGAAGAGTGAGTTTTTAGAGAAAAAGCGTATGTGCGGCCCTTCAGGGTCAAAGTGGCTGTCGAATGCCAGGAGGACAGTCAGGAGGTTTTTGATAATTCCGTGGTATGGAGTGGTGAGCAATACTCCGCCATTTGGGCGGAGAACGCGGGCAATTTCGGAAAATGCATTTTCAGTATCATAGACGTGCTCAACCACTTCTGATGCGAAGATGAAATCAACGGATGCAGACTTCAGGGGGAAGCGCCCTCCATCATCTATAAGCTGAAACTCGGCTTTTGGAAGTTTTGCGGATGCAGCTGAAAGCGCTTTCTTGGAAACATCCAGCCCTATATATTTTGCCTTTGGGTTCAGCACCATCATTTCCTTTATGATCTCGCCGTTACCGCATCCAAAATCCAGGATGACTGCATCTCCTCTTGGGATGTACCTGCTGAGCTTGGGCCACTTCAGCGCAAAGTCCCCCAGCTTCCCTTTCTTGTCAGACCAGAATTTATCATAGAACTTGGGCATGGTATCGCTGCTTCCCATTTATGCGTAGGTCATTTAAATATCTCCCCTTGATTTGAGTTTCTGGGAGTTAATTTAAGCAACCAACTGAAAAAGGCGTTTAGATCCTTGATTTGTATAACTTCCGTGTTTCAAGTTCTTCGTCAAACTTCTTTTTGTATTCCTCTTTTAGGATATGCACTGCACTTGACCCCTTTATGAAGCTATCCGAAAGCTTGCTGTATAAAACCTCGAATTCAACTTTCTCCATATCCCGGCGGTTCTCAAGGTATTCCCTCAAAAATATTTCATCGAATTCCGTAAACGATTTTATGCCTGCTCTTATGGCAAATGAGCCGATAGTATCATCACACAGAATATCAGTGGCATCCTCCGCATACGCTTCCATTGAGATTCCCGTGGATTTACCAAAGTTCTGTATAGTATCGTTGTCAACAAAGCACCCATCCAGCGTTATGTTTTGCTCTAATAGATACCCGTGCGCCTTACCAGCATTATGAAGCTTCGCAACATTCTTTGCTAATTTCTTAGCCCACCAGACCAAATAGTTATCAGTGGTCATTCCGTGCTCATTTGCGAATTTCTCAATATCATCTTTTCCGACATCCCCGAGCCTCATAACCTCGGAGAATGCTCTCAGGTAGATGACCGGCTGGTATTCAACCATTCTATCGCCATCCTTCACAAACTTTGGTATTAGCCCCTCCTCTTTTAACTCTTCCACGCTTTTCTTCTCACCATTTTTCATTATGACGGCTTTCAACTTTATTATCGCGATTGGTGCAGAAGTTTGTCCGCCGTTCTTGAGAATCTCGTTGCTTTCATTCCAGTCCAAAATCGTCGTGCTGTATCCCTGCAAACCCCAAATCGGGTCGCTGGGGGAGTAACGTCCGCTTTTTATCAGATCGCCAAGCTGAATACCTTTATCGCTTTTTTCCGGCATGCCTGCACCTTTTAGACCGATATATCTGTAGGTATTGCCGTATTTGTCGGAAAACACAAGATTGAGATACACAGCCCGCCCGTGCTTATTCAACCCAAACAGATTCACCTCTACATTCTTTCCGCTCCAATTCACAAAGAGAGATAAGTCCTTTACAATCTTGTCTTTCTTCAAGGGCAGATCCGGGAAGAGCTCTCCGTTTACTTTTATCAAGTCTCCCTCAACCCTTGCCATGCCGGACTGGAAGAACCTGTCAGATAGAAGTGACATTGGCCTTGCCATTTTGATTGCTGCGCTTATATCCTCTTCTGGTTTCTTTCCTTCGTCATGTACCAGTTTATACCTCATGCTTAAATTACGTTTTTTCTTCTATTTAATTGCTTTGAGGGATTTATGTGCAGGAAGCGGTTTCGGGGGGGCTTTGGGTGCAAAGCCCGATAGAACGATATGTTTATATACCTCTTTCTTTCTAATCATGACACAATCATGATTTAAACAAGGTTTAGTCGTGATGCTCTCAGGAGGGAGTGTTGAAATGCCAGGCATTGAAGAGAAGGAACTTGACAAAAAGAGCGTGGAAACGAGAACCATACTTAGGGAAGTGAAGGAAACAACAGAAATGGAGCTCCTGAGGCAGATTGCTGGCAGGTTGGATGGAATTGAGAGAAGGCTGGAGGGAATTGAGAGGGAGATGGGCAGCGAGGCCAACGAGGAAATTCTTGGCGATATTGACGGTAAGATAATTGATTTTGTGAAGAAGAGCGGCAAAGTATGCGCGGAGGATTTGCAGAGGGCTTTCAACTACAGGGGGAAGAATGCTGCAAGCGCAAGGCTGAATAAGCTGCATTCCCAGGGACTGCTGGAAAAGAAGCAGGCTGGGAGGAGGGTTTATTATTTCACGAAGTGATGCTGGCAAGGCGACCATATAAATCTCTTTGTAAGGGGTGGTTCGGCCATAAGTTCACCTCCAACATGTGGGGTCTTGCCCCACATGTTGCCATCACCCCACTCTAATTTTATAGATTCACAGAAATCAGCAAGGGCTGTGGGTATCCAGAATCAGCTGTTGAACTGCACCCCAACTATCTTCGAGCCTTCTTTCGTCCTGGTGACTCCGATTGCAGTATCAGCTGAGGTGAGAACTGCATCATTATGGCTGACAACTATGAACTGGGTGTTCTTTGAAAGTTCCTTGAGAAGCTGGGAGAGCTTCAGGCTGTTCTCCTTGTCAAGGGAAGCATCAGCCTCATCAAGCAGGTAAAATGGAGCTGGCTTGTACATCTGGATTGAGAAGATGAACATGAGAGTGAGCAGGGACTTCTCGCCTCCTGACATCGATTCCAGGTATTTCGTCTCGCCTTTCTCTGTTTTCACCTGAATCTGCAGTCCGCTCTCCAGGGGCGCTTCCGGGTTCTGCAGCACCATATCGCCCTCTCCCTTGAACGCGTATCCGAATAGTTTCGTGAAGTTTTTTCTGATTATTTCAAAAGTCTCCATGAATATTGCGGATTTTTTAGTCTCGATCTCATCAATCATCGTCTGCACAGCCTTCCTCTCCTCTGCAAGCTTGTCAGTCTTCTCCTTTATCTCTTTTATGTCCTTGAGCTTCTCCTCGTAAAGCTCGGGCGCTTTCAGGTTGACATTTCCGAGAGTTGCAAGCTGCTGGTCCCCTTCCCCTATCCTGGCTTCGATATCCTCCCTGGTCCCCTCAACCTGCTCGATATCCGGGTATGCTGCGCACTCTGTCTTCAGGTCCGCAAGCCTGGTTTCAAGGTTTGATTTCGTTATCTCGTATCTTGTCAAGTCCTTGAAGAACTTCTCGTAGTTGAACCCGCTCTTCCCCTTCTCAAGCGCAAGCGCCTCAATCTGCTTCTCAATCTCATTCCTTCCGGTAAAAAGCCTCTCTAGGTCGGCACCAACATTCTTCATCTTCGCGCTTTTCTCCTCATACAGCTTGTTGTTTGAAGCCAGTGATGCTTCCAGCTCTTTTATATCGCTCTTGAGGCTATTCAGCTCCTTTCTGAGAGGCTCGCTCTCCGCATCGTTGTTCTGGGCCCTTTTCTTGAGAACCTCGAGCTCGGCGCTGCATTTTGCAAGCTCCGACTCCTGCGTGGATTTCGTTGAGTTGAAGCCATTGAGCTGCTTCTCGAACTCCCCCATCTTCTTCTTGAACTGCTCCTCCTTTTCCGCGTCTATCTGCTTGAGGGAATCCTCGTTGGCTTTCTGCAATTCTACGGTTTCATTATTCAGCTCCCCCATGGATGCCCGCTTCTCCGAGAGCTCCTTCGATATCTTCTCGATATCCTGCTTGAGGGAGGATACACTTGTCTCATAAGCCTCTCTCCCCCTCCTTTCCCTGTTCTTGTTTTCGCTTATGTGCGAGAGCTCAAGCTCGAATCCCTTGAGCTTCACCTCGAGCTCGCTCTTCTCCCTTCTCTTCTTGCTCATTTCCTCCCTGGTGGAATAAAGGGAATTGATGATTCCGTCCCTGTCGGTTTTCAGCGCCTCCAGCTCTGAGGAGAGCCGTTCTGCCTCTGCCCTCTCCTTTGCATGCGAGGAAACCCTTTTGACAGTCCCCCCGGTTATGGCGCCTGATGACTCGAGCAGGTCCCCCTCCATCGTGACCATCCTGACCTTCCCGATTCCAACCTTCTTGCCGCTGCTTATGTTATCAATGAGAAGCGTATCGCCGAAAACGAACTGGAAGACATTTGAGTACTTTGAGTCGAAGCTCGCGACTTCTATCAGGAAGCCCCGGGAACCTTCTTTCTTGCTCAGGGCTCTCTGCTCATCAGTTATGAAGCGTACTTTTATGTCAAGAGGGATGAACGTGCATCTGCCCGACTTGGTTTTCTTCAGGTATTCTATAGCTTTAGCTGCAGTGTCAACATCCTCCACAACGAGATAGTTCAGCCTGTGCCCGACTGCCGCCTCTATAGCGGTTGCGTACTGGTCGTCGAACCTGCACAGCTCTCCGACTGTCCCATATATTCCCGGCAGCATGCCATTCTTCTTGAGCTCCAGCACTGATTTTATGCCCTGGTTTTCCGGAAGCTCTTTCATGAACTGCAGCTTGCTCCCTATCGCGACATACTTCTCCTTGACCTCGAGCAGCATCTTCTCGCTTGTCGGGAGTTTCTGGTTCAGCTCCTTCTCCCTGTTGAA
>Ga0315277_10012111_pt1 | contig 10828 bp, 8 predicted proteins | sample YL17G05_15_MG_FD_203695 | JGI IMG/M metagenome (GOLD analysis project Ga0315277, IMG submission 203695) | Sediment microbial communities from Yellowstone Lake, YNP, Wyoming, USA - YL17G05_15 | ecosystem: Environmental > Aquatic > Freshwater > Lake > Sediment | place: USA: Wyoming | collected... | reverse complement strand
AGACACATACAGGTGAATCACATTGTTTGCACAAGAAACAGAAACCATCAATGTTGTGAGGAAAGACCAAAGGCATTGCCTTTCGAGACTAGTCATAAGATTGACGTTGAAAAAGGCATTATTCACAACGTCGTAGATGTCAATGACTCCATCTTCATTAATGTCCTTCCAAGGACTGTAATTCGTCTCACTTTGGCTTCTCGTGGGGGATTGCTATAGATAATATTGAAACTAAAACGAAGGCAAGTAGCAAGGCAGTTGTCATTTTATCAGTCTTCAATCTATCACCTCCTCCTAGACTCAACAGTGTCGCAATAATGAAACATTAAACTGTGGACAATCCTTGGTCATAATCTTTTCTGAGCATACGCAGGTACACAATATATGCCACAAAGAATCGCTGGATTTCATAACCAGTATACTATCACCGCAGTTAGTATGTTTGACGTCTCTAAAGTTTTGACTTAATAGTGAACTCGTCTTATAACAACCATCCCGATAGAGAAGGAACAGTCTTTTGACTCGTTCCAGTCCATTCTCACTGGTTGCTAGAAAATGAGGTGCTCCAAACATAATCTTATTGCCTTTTCATGACTTAGCGCGTCGCAAAGCTTTTTTGGAGGGATTAACAAGATGCTGAAAGGAGGAAACTGAAATCATCTATGTGTTCTTGAGTCATGATGTGGACTGGGGAAGAGCCGGCCCTTCACTCTCACATATAATGGCTCGAAAGGAAAGATTCGATGAAGACGTTTTAAGAAGTTGCAAAGCAGTGAATCCTTACTACAATTTCCCTGAATATATTGAGATGGAGGACAAATTCCACGTTAGATCGACTTTCTTCTTCAGAACATATGTTAAGGAAAGTATTCACCCTCCACCTTCCTATCATGTTGAAGAATACCGAGAAGAGATTAGATCGCTTCTGCGTGGTGGTTGGGAAGTTGGATTGCATATGGATCCTGCTTCTTATTCAAGTAAGAATATGATTCAGCTGGAGAAAGAAGCACTTGAGAACGTAGCAGGTCAGCCGGTGTATGGAAACCGCGTTCATTATACTATGAACAACGAAATCTTGCACGCTCATTTGCAGCAACTCTCATTTAAGTATGATGCATCGGCGAAGAATACGAGAGAAAAGATCGTAGATCAGGATTTCGGTTATTTCAGAAGAGGAAAACTTGTGGTTTTTCCCATAACTGTGATGGATGCACTCACGTTTGCACATATTGCTGAGAAAGAAGAACAAGTAGTCGATGTCGTAAGACAAGCAATCAACAGGTGCAGAGAGCTTCCGAAAGAAAAGAATATAATGACGATAATATGGCATGATTGCGCGCTGAAAATGAAGAAGGGAAGACGCTACCCAGAGGTTCTAGAGTTCTTGACTTCGCTCAAAGACGCTGAAATAGTGAGAGGAATTGACTTGTACGAAAGAATTGAGAAGGAAAACTTATGATAGAGGCTGAAATCAAAGAAATAGCCCAATCAGCGATTATTAGAAATGTTGATATCAAAGCAAGAAAAGTGGTGATTTCTGAGGGAGTGAAACTGGAGAATGTTCATGTTGAATCATCCTCCCTGTTTGTCGGAAAGAACACGGCGATTAACAACTCTATTTTGTTGTCCAGTGGCCCAATTGAAATCGGAAAACTTGTGCAGATAAAAGAGAATTCTGTCTTGAAGGCCTTTAGGGCAGTTAGAGTTGGTGATCGAACGATAGTCGACCGTGGAGTCGTTGTAGGTGGGCTACAGAGCGAGCACAGCTATTTCGAAGTGGGTAGCAGATGCGTTATACTGCATCATACGTACATCAATACGGCCAGAGAAATAATAGTTGGAAACAATGTTGGAATAGGAGGCTACTGCATGATATTTTCTCATGGCGTATGGCAGAACGCATTCAAAGGTTATCCTTTCCAATTTGGAAAAGTCGAAATTAAAGACGACGCTTGGCTACCTTGGCACGTGTTTGTGATGCCAGGTGTAACCATTGGAAAGGGATCAACAATTGCCGGAGGATCAGTTGTTACAAGAGATATTCCAGATCACTGCCTAGCAGGCGGAGTGCCAGCGAGAATAATCAAACAAGAAAGCTATCCCTCAGAAATGACGATTGATGTAAAGAACGACTTGGCCAAGAGAGTATTGCGTGACTTCGAAAGCTATTTAAAAAACTTCCTAACCAAAAAATCTATAAAAACGAAAGAACTGAATCAAAATATAGTACTCATCACAAGCGACTCGGGAAACCTCGTATATTGCATGGAGATATTGCCTGACCTGTCCGCACTTCCTGAATTGCGCTCGCTTGGCAGCTTTGACGTATTGTCATTCACCATACCATCAGCGACCAAGCAAGAGCATGGCTGGATCGAAATCGATAGCGAAACTAGTAGCACAAAGTTGCAGGATCTATCACAAGAGCTCGTACAGTTCATTGGCCGATATGGATTGAGAATTGTGGAGGACAACACAAGCCCTTGACTGGAGCATATGCAACGCAGAAGGCACTTGTCTAAAAGACACAGATTCTTTCAAGCAATCCTATCCAGCAGCTTGCCTGAGTAATCAACATAATTCTGAATGAAACGGAGAGACGTTCATCATCTTCCAACGATGGAATGCTGTGTTGAGGAGCGCAAAACAATGAAATCAGTTGTTAGAGTGTTGAAGAAGGGAGCCAAATCAGTTCTCCGTCGATTCTGGAGGCTTCTTCCTTCAGTTCTTGGTTTTATTTACCTATTTGTTCGAATTCTTTTCTAAGAGAATGCTTATTTACCTCTAGGAAATATGATTAACACCGATCGCTCAGATTGGGGGAAAGAATTTGCGTTTAACCAGAGAAAAGAGGGCAATTTCAACTTTAATCGTCATCTTGCTCATCTTGTGCTCATTAATAATTGGCGGACTGACATCCTACGTTTGGGTTCTATCAAACTACTACCTTGAACCAGAAAACAAAATACAACTCAGCATAATCGACCTGAATTTCGCGGCTGACCATGCAGATTACTTCTACATGACAATTATGAACCCGTCTCATTCACCCTCAGGGGCTAACATAACACAGATCTACTACACAATTGAGGGAGAGAGCAACTACCATAACGTCTCTACAACTGAACCGGAAAGTATGCCCATTCGCATTGAGAGGGGAACAACTAAAACAGTAAAATGCAAGACTGGCTGGGGCGAATTTGCTGGAAAAAACATCACCGTACACGTGGTTCCTCTAGATGGCTCAGGAGCCTCGCTTTCTGTCACAACAAAATTTGTAAAGCTGGACGTTGGCACACTTTTCAACGCGACAGACAGTTCAAAATACTTCAATGTAACAGTAAAGAATCACGAAGATTCAGCTATAAATCTGACAATGATAAACGTGTACTTCAACTATTACACGTCGATCCCGCATGAAAACATCTCAATAGTGCTCCCTAAGACACTTAGCAATGGAACACTGGTTTCGTTTGACTGCACTTACGATTGGAACAACACGGTAAACCCAACGGTACTTGTGGAAACTGCACAGGGATACATTGCCTATGTTACTGCAAACGTGTCAGCAACAGCAAACTTGGTCATCAGAACTCCTCTGGCTTTTAATGAATCTGACCCGACAGAGTTCAACGTCACTGTTGCCAACCTCGCCGATTCATCAACTTCTGTGAACATAACAAGCTTTGACCTCACTTACGACAACGGAACACAATACCACATCAGCTCAGCATATACGTCTCCAAGTCTCCCATACAAACTTGACATAAACAGCACAGGAACAATCACTTGTAAATGGAATTGGACAAACTACCGCGACAGAAACGTCACAATAACCGCCTACACAAAACAAGGTTTTGTATTTCCCTCAAAAACCGTCAAGACACCGTCACCTGTAATCTTCAAGATAGCGGCAGTTGATTTCAACGTTACGGCCTCAGGATTCTTCTTTGTAAACGCCACAAACATGCCAAGCTCAACCAAGAGCATCAACGTAACGCAAATCAATCTCAATAATAACGTGACAAGCTTCCAGCCTCAGATAATACCTGTTGGAGAGACAAGGCAGTTCAACTGCACTTTCGACTGGACCAGCTTGAAAGGAAACACCGCGACAGTCACAGTCTACATCGCAGACGGCCTACTGCAAGCAAACAGCACCATACTTCCATCTGTTGACCTACAAGTATCAGACGCCATCGTTTTTGACACAACTCCAGAAGGCTTCAAGTACGTCAACATCACCATCGTAAACTCAGCATTCTCGACACGAGAAGTGACGATAACGCAAATTCTTTTCAAGACAGAAAACAAGACAGACTCGATTGACGGAACAATCAGCAACCCACAATTTGCACCGACAGGCTATAGTATGCTAATAGGCTCAAGCGTTATGATGGCTTGCATATGGAACTGGACACCGTATCCAGGCGGGAATGTCACGATAACAGTGCAAACAGCAGACGGCTTCACCGCGTCTAGAACATTTAATATCCCCTAGTCTTCTCCATAACCTTTATCTCTCCAAGTCGCAAAAGCCTTCATTTCCGTGAGGGCTCAGACTTGGCAAAGGTAAAAGTCACTGAGAGAGTAAGCACGATTGAATATGCTATCCGCGACGTTCTTGTGCATGCAAAACAGTTTGCCAAAACAGGAAAGAAGATATATTATCTCAACATAGGCGACCCTGTAGCATTCGATTTTCAGACGCCGCCACACATAAAACAGGCTCTGACGAAGGCTGTTGAAGAAAATATGAACTTTTATTCACCTTCAGAAGGATTGCCGGAACTCAGAGAAGCCATAAGTCAGAAAGAAAAAAGAGTCAACAGAGTAGACGTCTCAACAGAAGACATAATCGTCACAGAAGGCATCTCTGAAGGCATTCAAATGGTCATGGCCGCGCTTATAGATGCAGGCGACGAAATTCTTCTTCCCGGACCCACTTATCCGCCTTACATCTCATACGCCAAATTCTTCGGCGGAAGACCAGTCACCTACGAAACTGTTGAAGAAAACGGTTGGCAGCCAAACATTGATGATCTGAGAAAGAAGATTACAGAGAAGACAAAAGGAATCGTTGTCATAAACCCAAACAACCCATGCGGCGCTCTTTATGAAGAAAAAGTTGTGAAAGAAATGATAGACATCGCAGGCGAGCATGACCTCCCATTGCTATCCGATGAGATCTATGATCAGATAGTATTTGAGAAGAAGCTTGTCAGCACGGCTTATTTGGCGAATGATGTTTCGGTAATCGGACTTAACGGATTCTCGAAAGCCTATCTCATGACAGGCTGGAGATTGGGCTACGTGTACTTCTGCAGCAAAAATAACGAGCTGCAAGAACTGAAGCAGGGAATTGAGAAGGAAGCAAGAATAAGACTTTGCGCAAACACGCCAGTTCAGAAAGCAGGAGTAGCCGCCCTGAACGGCCCACAGGATCACGTAAAGGAAACTGTCAGAAAGCTCAGAGAAAGAAGAGACTATGCCTGGAAAAGACTGAACGAGATTGAAGGAATAAGCTGCACAAAACCGGAAGCAGCGTTCTATGTTTTTCCAAAAATCCATTCTGTAGGCTCCAGATGGAAGACTGACATGGAGTTCGCACTGCAGCTTCTGAAGGAGACAGGTGTACTCTTCGTTCATGGTTCAGGATTTGACCCAGTCTACGGCGCTGGACACGTGCGAGGAGTGATCCTTCCACCAATAGAGACACTCAGACAGGCACTAGACGCAATAGAAGGCTTCATGAAAAACAGCAAATAAGAGACTGAATGCAACAGTCTCTATAAACGAAGACCCTGCTTATTCGAAGATAGGTACGCCTTGACCTGGGTCAACGACCAGCTTCGCGAACTCTTCCATCAGCCTTTTTGTAACTGATCCTGGTTTTCCACTGTTTATAGTGCGTTTGTTTATCTCTCTCACTGGCACGACCTCTGCCGCTGTCCCTGTGAAGAAGACCTCTTCAGCGTTGAACAACTCGAAAGGTGTGATGTTTTTCTCCTTGACTTCGTAGCCCAGTTTTTGCGCTAGTTTCATAACTTCTTCTGCTGTTATTCCTGGCAACGCGCCAGTATAGCTTGGCGGAGTGAATATCTTGTCCTTCTTCAATATGAATATGTTTTCCGCTACGCCTTCACATACGCAACCATTCTTGTCCAAACATATGGCCTCGTCAACGCCTGCAATGTTAGCCTCAATCTTTGCAAGTATGCTGTTGAGATAATTGAGTGATTTTATCTCATGTGATGTTGCGTCCACTGGGTCTCTTTTAACCCATGAAAGCATCGCTGTTACCCCGTCTTCCTTGGCTCCTCCCTTGTGCAGCGAAATGGTGTCTGTTATGATTATTATTGTGGGCTTTGGACATTTCCGCGGGTTCAGTCCCAAGTCGCCGATGCCTCTTGTGACAACCAAGCGAATGTACGAGTCGCGCAAGTTGTTTCTACGAAGTGTTTCCACAACCGCCTGAATCATCTGCTCTTTCGTTATTGGAATTTCGAGCATTAGCATGTGCGCTGAACGGTAAAGCCTGTCAACATGCTCCTTCAGCTTGAACACAGAACCACTGTATGCACGAATTCCCTCGAACACGCCGTCTCCATATAGAAGGCCATGGTCGAAAACTGAAACTTTCGCTTGCGACTTCGGATAATATTGCCCATCTATGTAAACAAGTAGTTCTCTTTCCAACATGATTCCCCTCGATTGGAGAAGTTAGCTTATCATGTTGAGGTCTGATATAGTTTTTGCAAAGAAAAGCTATTCGCTACCATGGCTAGCCGTAGAATTGCGGTCTTTTTGACAGGTACTTCGGCAACGGAAGCGGCTTGTATGGTTTGCCTCTCACGGCTTCTTCAACTTCTTTTATGATTTCTTCGAGCTTCATGTTGCGTCTTTCGCCAATCTTCCTGTCTCTTATTGGAAGGACGCCGGATTCGATTTCTCTTTCGCCGACAACAATAACGTAGGGAACCCATTCCATTTCTGCATCTCTGACCCTCTTTTGCAAGGTCATCTGACGATCGTCAATGTCCACACGTATATGATGTGTTTCTATCTTCTCACCCATTCTTTCGACATCTTCTACGAATTTGTCTGATATCGGTATCAACCGTATCTGCGTCGGTGAAAGCCACAGGGGCAACATAGGCGATTTGCCCTTCTGCTGGTCCTTGTACGCCTTTTCAAGAAGAGCATAAACGTCTCTCTCGATTGCGCCGCTAGGAGAACAGTGCAGGATCAGTGGGTGATGTTTCTCGCCTTTCTCATCAACATAGTTTATGTCATATCGTTTAGCGTTCTCAACGTCTATCTGGTCTGTTGAAAGAGCAGCCGCCTTGTTCTGATTGTCAACAAAGTTGAAATCCCACTTGAGCCTGTAATAGAAGAAAGGCTGAGACCACATTTCCACTAAAACAGGTTTCTCGAATGTTTTGGCTAGGGAACTAATGAATTTCTCATTTTGTTCGTGAAATTCCTTCGTGAAACGTATAGCCACTTCATAATCATCTTTGGATAAGCCTATTTCTTCGAGAATCTGTATGCACAGCTTGAACCTTGTCACATATTCCTTCTTAGCTTGCTCAAGATCTGTGCAGAAGGCGTGGCAGTCAGGCATGGTGAAAGCTCTGAGCCGTCTCAATCCGACGACTTCGCCGCTTTTCTCGCGCCTAAAACTGTAGCGAGTCAACTCATAAACCTTCATAGGCATATGCTTGTACGAAAACTGTGCATCATGAACCATGAGGAACTGGCCGAAACATGCAGCAAAGCGCAGGAACAGTTCTTTGTCTTCTGACTTCAGCAAATACTGTCTCGCAGGAAACCGGTTCAAATAATCAGCCAAACTGGGATGATTGAAGTCATACATTACTGGGGTCTCTACTTCCATAGCACCATATTCGCTCATCTTTGCAGTAACGAACAATTCCAACAAGGATTTGATCAATCGTCCCTTGGGATACCAGCGTATGTTACCGGGATCACTTCCCATTTCGTAGTCAGCTATTTCCAGTCTCTTCATTAAAAGTACGTGGGGGGGCATCTGCTGACTGGCTCTGACCTTGGATATTTCGTACTTGGAGAATTTCTCAAGGTTTTCATGGTTTTTGAAGTTGAAGTCTTTGATAGGCGTCATTTTCCCGTCTGGCTCAAGAATGAACCAGAAAGACTCAAGCTTCTCCTCGGCCTTGGCGGCTTCAGAAACCTTCTCTTCCTCTTTCCCCTCGTTCTGCACAATAGCTTTTTCGACTACTTTTCCTATAGCCCCTATTTGACGCGACTGTTCTGCGAGCGGATGCCCTTTTATTGAGATTGTGAATTGCTTGTTCCAGCCGAATGGTGCTCGAAATGTCTCTATCTCTCTTTCTTTGGCGTGTGCCTCCATATCTTTGACTATTTTCAAAGCTTCCGTGGGTTTGGCCAAGTTGCTGCTTAAGTGAGCATAGGGGTAGATGAGGATGCGGTTTACCTTCAGTTTTTCGAGGAACGCTTTCACTTCGTCGATGGCCTTTTGGGCTGACGCTTTGTCGTCGCCTTCTTCGACTGCCGTGAACAATACGACAAGCTCTTCTAGATGGACAGGCTTCTTTTCAGCTTCTTCAGCAATCGGTATTTCTTTCTGAACTGGTTTATACTCGATAAAATCAGCATGCAGCTGCAAGATTCGCATGGAATGTCATCCTCTTATGTTTTGAAGCGCATTTTTTCCAGCCGCTTGTCTTTCTTTGTCTTCTTCTTGAAATCTTTGTAATGCTCTTTACACAGGTAAGCCCGTTTCTCGTTTCCAACTTTCAAACCTGCAGTCTTAACTTTGTCAGCTGATATTGAACGCGCAGCTTCGTTACTGCAGCCGGACACGCTGCATTTCACGCCTTTGTCGATTCGTCCCAAATCGATTCCTCACATGACCAAGATTTAACGCAATACAATAGGCATCATTGCTTAATCCCTTTTTCGTAGAGTTCGCGTGCTCTCTGATAAACTTGCGTCTTGTCTCCGAAGAATGTGGGCCCAATTCCTTCAACAACAAAGGAGGCCATTGCCGCGCCAACGCATGCGCAGCGAAGGATATTTTCACCGTTAACATACTCGGATAGGAAACCGCTGATAAACGCGTCTCCTGCTCCTGTCGGATCAACAAGCTTAGCAGGCACACATGCTGGAACATCGTAGCGGGTTCCCTCAACAGACAATAAAGCTCCTTTTGACCCTAGAGTGACTATGACTATTTTCACACCGTGATTGTGAACGGACTCTACTGCTGAAACCAGATCAGTTTGGCCTGTGACGGCTTGTATTTCGCTTTGCGATGACTTGTAGACGTTTATCAAGTCCAACATGCGGCTGTCAGCAAGCGAACCCATTGAAATGTTGCCGCCGTCATCAAAACGTCGCACAAGCCCCTGTGGGTCAAGAGACAAGACATCAGCGTGGCTCTTCAATTTTTCAACAATCTCATACGTTACCTCGCCTGCAATGGGGGCAACGTGAATGGCGAAAGCCTTCAAAGGATTCGGTAAATCATCAACATCAATAGGAGGTGCCTTGCTCTTCAGATGAAGGGTTCGCTCGGACAGATCTGTGCTGTATTTGAGCTCGAAGCGCGTGGTAGACGCGGTTTCAACTTTCTTCAGCCCAGAAAGATTAACGCCTTCTTGATCCAGCCACCAGCGGTAGGCTTCAGGAAAATCGCCACCCACCTTTGATATTGCAGATACTCTTGACTCCAGACGGCGAGCAGCAAGTGACACGTAAGCCGCGGAGCCACCCAGAACAACGAAAGGCGTTTGTCTGTCTGGAAGGAATATAGAATCGATGCTGAAATGCCCAACTGAGACAATGTCGAACACTTATGGATGGCCTCCGATGACATATTGAGTGACGTTTACTTAAATTCGACTGAACCATGCTTTGCTGCATGTCTTGCTCAAAGCGCAGCTTATCCAGTGTCTTGGAACACAATTGCCGAAGTCTTGCATTGCCATAGTGTTGAAAAAGCACATGCCAAAAGGACAATGTTATCACTGAAGCAACAATATGGCTTTAGCCAGGTCTCCACCGCTTTCTTCTAATGCCTTTCTAGCTTCTTCCAAGCTTTTTCCTGTTTGATCTGCCACCAGTCTCACGTCTTCTTCACCGACTGTTGGGCCTGTTTTGCGTTCAGCGGCCTTTTCTGTTACTTGTCCGCCTGCTATCTGGAACATCTTCTGTCCTTGAGCCTCAATTATGGAAACCTCAGGTTCGGATATCACGATTTGTTTGCTACCTGTCTTGATCACGACTTCTCGAACGTCCTCGACGACGTTCATGTTTAAACCCATGCGCTGCATCATTCGTTTTGCTTCACGAGGGTTCACGCGTCCACGCATATGTCAACCTTCCTTCAAGCCACAATAGAAGGGTAGACCTTTTTTATATTTAACCTTCATCCATGTTGCCGCGTCGAGTTTTCACTGCCACTCCACGTTTGAAAGCCCGCATTTCTCCGCCTGACAGAGCCGCACGACCAACCGCCAACACGTTTCTCTTCTCGTCAGTTACAACAACTTCGTCTTTGGAGCGAACCGCTTCATCCACTTCTACAACGTGAACCGCGAAGACAACTCCGCCTTCAGCGACGAACTCTGCAACGTCGTCTCTAACCTTCACAACGTATTTCACATTGTCTGAGCCTTCCAACATTCGTTTGGCGCCTTTTATGCTGAGAGAGAACAGACCGTCTGTTGGGCGCAACGTTGCCAATCTTTTTCCTTCCAAGTGAACGTATCGTATGCGTCCAGTGTTTCGGGAGTAACTGATTTTCACGTTTTCCGGGAAC
>Ga0315277_10012106_pt1 | contig 10832 bp, 10 predicted proteins | sample YL17G05_15_MG_FD_203695 | JGI IMG/M metagenome (GOLD analysis project Ga0315277, IMG submission 203695) | Sediment microbial communities from Yellowstone Lake, YNP, Wyoming, USA - YL17G05_15 | ecosystem: Environmental > Aquatic > Freshwater > Lake > Sediment | place: USA: Wyoming | collected... | reverse complement strand
TGGGGTGTACTAAGCTTTGGCCACGGCCGCGCGCATCGCCTCGATCGCTTTGGGCACGCCGGTCTTCGGGTCTTCGCGCGCTTCATATTCCAGGGCGATGTAGCCGCTGTACTTGGCCGCGCGCAGAATGCCGACCACCCGGTCGTAGTCCATCGGCTGGGTCTTGCCGCTCTTGGGCGTGACGTCCGTTTTGCACTGGACCGACACGACGTAAGGAGCAATCCGCTCCATGTCCTTGTACGGGTTTTCCGTGCGGAAATTGCCGGTGTCCAGGAGAAGGCCGAACCAGGGCGACTTCACCTTCTCACGGAGAGCCAGGAGCAGGTCGGCGTCCACGCTGATGCCGCCGTGGTTTTCCAGGGCGAGGAATATGCCCTTCTCGCCGGCGTAGGCGCAGGTTTCCTCGAAACACTCGGCGCACCACTTCTGAGCCTCTTCGAGGGTGCCGCCCTTGGCAACGTCGCCCGAATACACGCGGATGCTTCCCGCGCCCATGGCCGCGGCATAGTCCACCCACTTCTTCACGTAGGCGATTTGCCCGTCGCGTTCTTTTCCCGGCGGCAGAGCGAAGTGGTTCGAGACGGCCGTGCCCGATATATCCAGCCCCCGAAGGAACGCGCGCCGCTTGATCTGGGCGAAGTACTCCGGCGTCGGATTCTGGGGGAAGTAATAACAGGTCAGCTCCGTTCCGTCGAGCCGGAGATCGGCGCACAGGTCAATGAAATCAAACAGCGTCATGGGGTTCTCTTTGGCGGTCAGATATTGCCGGAACGAATAGGCCGCCATGCTGAGTTTGAGGCGGGAGGGGCCGGTTCGATTCACGGGCGTTGCGGCCCGCGCCGGTTGGGTGGCGAACGTCCCGCCGGCCAGGGCCGCGGCGAGCGCGGAGGCTTGCGTGAGAAATTCGCGGCGGTCGGTTCTGATTTCCATAGGAGACACACTCCTTGCGACAGTCTGGCGCCCGAGAGCGATGGCTGCCATGCGGGCGGGGCCGATTTGGGCCTCTTCAGCGCATGGGTTCCTGTTTTCCCGCGCCAATCCGGATTGTCAAGGCCAATGGGCAGAGGGCCAATACCCGAGGCACTTGCGAAACGCCGCTTGCTGTGTGGAAGAGGCCCGTGAGTGTGGGGCAGGTTGGCAACCTGCCTATGCTCCTCGATCATTTCGCAGGTTGCCAACCTGCGCCACTCGCTTTTCGCGATGGTCTGATGAGGCCGCCTCATCTCTCAAACTGAAGGAATGGTTCTCGAAAAGTACAACAACACCATTTGGACATTTCGTGCAGGAATTCGTATAGCCCTCGAAAACCTAACGTTAGCATTCCAGGCCGCTACCTGGCTGTCCGGGCATATTACCTGCTGTCTTCGTCATGGAAGTGTTCGATGTAGGGAGCGGATGTTCGGGAATCTGAGGGGAGGACAGAACCATGAGCACTGGGACAGGCGAACGAACAGAGGTTTTGGGGACCAGGGACGACGGCTTGGCAGAGGCTACATCGGGCCGCGAACCGACGGGCGCGGGTTATCTTGTGGTCGCGCGCGGGATTGCGGAGATGAGCAGCGAGATTCGTGCGGCGATTGCGCGGTTGACCTGCGTGGCCGCCAAGGAGTTCTCGATGGTTTCGGGAACGGCCCGGCCCGAAGATGGGATTTGCCTCCACCTCGAGCAAGCCGCCGAGGACCTTGGGCGAATGGAGGAACTGGCTCGGCGGCTGGGCGAGGTAGCGCCACCGCGGAGGTCTTGAACGCGAGCCAAGGATGGCCATCGCGGTTTAAGATATAGGTTGGGTTCCAATCCGTAAACGCCGCGCTTCCAACACGACTTGACAACACGATAGAGCGCGGTCTTGGCCCCGGACTGAGAAGGATCTCGGTCCGGGGATTTCTGTGTGGCGCCGCCTGTCAGGCGGTGTGCTTTCGCAGGCTGTCAGCCTCTGCCGCTTGCGGTCTGCGGCGCCCTAATACGCGCGGGCGAAATAGGCAATCTTCCCGGCGGGCCGGCCCGTAAAGAAACACGGTCCGACCGACTGGGGTTGTTCGAGCGGCAGGCACCGCAGCGTCGCCTTGGTTTCCTCTTTGATCTTCGCCTCGTCTTCAGCGTTTCCGGCCCAGGGACCGACCACAAAGCCGCGCTTCGTCTCGATGAGCTCGCGGAACTGCTGGTAGTTGGCCGCCTCGTTCGTGCTCTTGGCGCGGAAATCGCGGGCGCGCTCGAACATGGCGGTCTGAATCTCGTCGAGCAAGCGGCGAATCGTGGCGATCATGGCGTCCTCGGCGACGAACTGTTTCTTCTTGGCGCGGTCGGCGACATCGCGCCGGGCCAGGCAGACCTGGTTCTTGGCGATGTCCTTGGGGCCGATCTCCAGCCGCAGCGGCACGCCCCGCAAATCCCACTCATTGTACTTCCAGCCGGGGCTTTTGGTCTCGTCGAGGTCAAGCCGCGCCCGAATTCCCGCCTCGACGAGCGCCGCGTGCAAAACCTTCGCCTTCGCGAGCACGACGTCCCGTTGGTCGGTCGTGATGATCGGGATGACGATCACCTGGCAAGGCGCGACCCGCGGCGGCAGAATCAGGCCGTCGTCGTCGCCGTGGACCATAACAATGCCGCCGACGAGGCGCGTCGAGACTCCCCACGACGTCTGCCAGACGTATTTCTCGACGTTGTCTTCGTCGAGAAACTTGATGTTGAAGACCTTGGCGAAATGCTGGCCGAGATTGTGCGAGGTGCCGGCTTGAAGCGCCAGACCATCGGCCATGAGCGCCTCGACCGTGTAGGTCGTCTGGGCTCCGGCGAACTTCTCGCTGTCGCTTTTCTGGCCCGCGATCACCGGGATGGCCAGCTCGGTTTCGATGAAGTCGCGATAGACATCGAGGATCTTCAGGGTCTCCTCCTGGGCCTCTTCGAACGTGCGATGGCACGTGTGGCCTTCCTGCCAGAGGAACTCCGACGTGCGCAGGAAAAGCCGGGTTCGCTTTTCCCAGCGCACCACGTTGGCCCACTGATTGATCAGCACGGGGAGGTCGCGATAGGATTGGATCCACTTGGCGTAAATGCTGCCGATGATGGCCTCGGACGTGGGGCGGATGGCCAGGCGCTCCTCGAGTTCGTCGTTGCCGGCGTAGGTGACCCAGGCGCATTCGGGAGCAAAGCCCTGGACGTGTTCGGCTTCGAGCTTGAGCAGACTTTCGGGCACGAACAGCGGGAAGTAGGCGTTCTCGTGGCCGGTGGCCTTGATCCGGCGGTCGAGCGCGTCGCGCATGTTCTCCCACAGCGCATAGCCGTAGGGCCGAATGACCATGCAGCCCTTGATGTCGGTATAGTCGGCCAGCCCGGCCTTGAGGACGACCTCGACGTACCACTCGGAGAACTCCTGCGACTTTGGGGTGATCTTCTGGGCGAAACCTTTTTCAGCCACGGCGCGGGCCTCCGTCTGCGAGTTTTCAGTTGCAACAGGCAACCTTTGATGCTTTACAAGCAGCCTGGTTGCACGCATTCCAGATTGAAGTTGCTTTTGTGGTGGCTTCAGACCCCAAAGTCAAGCGCAGAGAGGGAGATCACATCATGCGAAGTCAGCGCGCGCGATGGACCTGGGTGGGCGTGGCACTGGGCGCGATCCTGGCCGAGGCCGGCGGGCCGGCTTACGGCGCCCCAGCGTCAACAACCGCAGCCGTCTCGACCGTATCGCCCCGAAGGCCGATCAGCGCTCCCGCGGCAGTGGCCCGCGGTACGCGAGGTACGGTTGCGTCCATGACGGCATTCGGCAAGGGCGAGATTGACGTCAGCGGCAACGCCGAGGTGCGCTTTTCGGGCGACGGAACGCTTTGGGCGGACAAATCCAGCTCGGTCACGCTCGATCGCGGAACCACTTATACCAAGACGGTCGAGGCCGACGGCATCAAGTGGCAGCCGTTTCGCGGAACCGCCCGCGTGTCCGGCGCGCCGATGCACTTGCGCGCCACCGGCGACCGCCTGACCGTCTTCGCCTTCGGAGACGGCAAGGTCAGCGTGAAGGGGGAAAACGGCATCCTGCGCCTGACCAAGCCCGATGGCAAGGTGGGCAGCCGCCTCTGGGAAGCCAATGTCATCACCGAAGACTTTGTCAGGGCCGACGCCAGGCCCTCGACCGGCTCGATTCGCTCGCAACGCGGCATTTACGGCCTCGAAGAGAAGGGGATGATCCCCAAGGTTCCGCCGCCCGTAACCGTGACGCCCCGGCGGAAGCTTCCCTCGGAAGGGGGAACGACGGGGACGGGACAAGCGGCGGCGGTTCCTGAGCCTCCGGCGGCCCCACCCGCCCCGGAAGCCGCAGCCAAGTGATTTGGACGGCCTTTCGCAGGCGGTGCGAAAGAGCTTGAATCGCGGGAGTCTCGTGGATAGATACATCAATGCCGTCGGTTGACGGTCGACGCCGAAGTGGCGGAACTGGCAGACGCGCACGATTCAGGGTCGTGTGGGCTTACGCCCGTGGGGGTTCAATTCCCCCCTTCGGCACCAACAGAAGAACCCAAGGGCGCATGACACGAAGAGCAGGTCATGCGCCCTGTTGCTTTTTGTGCGCGTTTGCCGACCGTAGGAAAGAGGCTCTGGCCGGGGGTGACCCTCGCCGGGGCCGATGCGAGGAGGTCTTATGCCTCCTCTTCTTTCGCCAACTTGAGAACCTCTGCACGCAGCGATTTCGATAGCCGAAAGCCGCTCTCGGCCAGACGGTCAAGGCAGTCCTTCATCGCAGCAATGCGCCCTTCGCTCTTGGCGATGAGCAGAACCCCTACCACGCCGGTGTATCGCAAACCGTGAAGCCGGGCAACGCGACGGGCCTCGTTCTCATCGAGTAGAACAAGATCGGCTTTGATCGCAATCGCCAATGCAATCGCCTCCGCTTCACCTGCGTCCAGCATGGAATGGAGATGGGTCAGAAGGTGAGACGGAGATACCTTCTGCACTGTGATCCACGGAGCACTGGCCACGGTGCGCGCGTCCGGACTACCAGGGTCTTTCAACCACCTCGCGCCAAACCGCTTCCGGCACGACAATCTGTCCGAACTGTTGGGCCAGAAGATCGAGTTGACCGATCTTCGCCAAATGAATCAGCGCCGAGCTATTGCCGACGACTTTGGGCATATTCCGCGTCCTCGGCGAGGTCCTCGGCGCTGTAGTGGCGCTCGATCCCGCGCGAAGCGAGCTCGGCCAGGAATTCCCGCTTGCTCATTGTTGCCATTCGCCGCGCCGGACCGAACGGCAAGCCCCATCGCGCGTACAAGCCCAGCGCGAGCTCGCGTGTGAGTTCACGCTGAAGTTCAGGTTGGGGAAGCATCAGTGCCCCTGCTACCTCGTCGGGGATCTCGATCTTGACTGTCATGGCTCGTTACCTCCCTTGAGAACCAGAGCATGACTGGCGGCTGGAATAAAAGTACGCCATGCCTTTCGGCCTCGTAAACTCCAATTCTCCCGTACTCGGATCTAGTTTCACGCCTATGGATTCGAGCGTTTCCACACCGATGACGGTTTGGGCGCCGGGAAATGTGAGACTGATCGAGGGGGCTTCCACGTCTTGGATCTTGATTGCCACGGCGTATGCCTTGGCTTTGACTTTCTCTCCATTGCCCAGCTCGAGCTCCACTTCCGTTGGAATCCTTCCGGCGCCCACTTGTTCCAGAGTCTCCTCGGGCAGAATAGTATAGGTTGCGCCGGTATCAATAAGTACGTGTTTCAACTCCACAGCCCCTTTGCTTCCCTTCACGGTCATGTCTGCATGAAGATGTCCCATTGCCGCGCCTCCATGAATTGCTCTCGAGCCTCTTCCATGAGAATCCGACAAAGACGCGCCCGTGTCAAGCATCTCAACGAGCGCCCTTCTTCGAATGAACCTGAAAACGGCTCTCGTTCTTTTCCGGTGGCCATCGGTCTTCTTTACTCGGAGCGGGGGATTTCGCCTCAGACCCCTTAAATGGAACGAAGCGTCAAAGGCCAAAGTGCAAGAGTCTCTGAAGAAACAATCACACCACAGAAACACAGAGGCACAGAGAAAAGCGGGATCTTTCTCTGTGCCTCTGTGGTGAGGACTTCAAAAACACGTTCACGCAAACGGCAATTGGAACGGGAACCGCTTTACAGGAACAGCGGCGCCAGAACCAGCGTGATCGTGCTCAGCAGTTTGATCAGCACGTGCAGCGACGGCCCGGCCGTGTCCTTCAGCGGATCGCCAACCGTATCGCCGACCACGGCGGCCTTGTGAGCGGGCGAGCCTTTGCCGCCCAGCTGCCCGGTCTCGATATACTTCTTGGCGTTGTCCCATGCGCCGCCGCCGTTGTTCATGACCAGCGCCATCAAGATTCCGGCGATTGTGCCGATCATCAGGAGCGCGGCCACCGACTCGGCGCCCGTGCCGGGAACCAGCGAGATTTTCTTGAACGTGAGTCCCACGGCCCCGACGAAGAGGAGCGGCAGAATTCCGGGGATAATCATCGCGCGAAGCGCCCCGCGCGTGACGATGTCCACGCACCGGCCATAGTCGGGTTTCTCGGTGCCCTGCATGATGCCGGGATGCTGAGCGAACTGTTCGCGCACGGCCTCGATGACCTTTTGCGCCGCCTTGCCCACCGCGCGGATGGCCATGGCGCTGAAGAGGAAGATCAGCATCGCGCCCAGCAAGCCGCCGATGAAGACGGGCACGCGGCTGATGTCCACGCGCTTGCTGAAGCCAGGAGCATACTTGACCACTTCATCGAGATACGCGCTGAAGAGCAGGAAAGCGGCCAACGCGGCGCTGCCCACCGCATATCCCTTGGTGAGCGCCTTGGTCGTATTGCCCACCGAATCGAGCCGGTCGGTGCGGTCGCGCACTTCCTTGGGCTGGTCGGACATCTCGACGATTCCGCCGGCGTTGTCCGTGATCGGACCGAACGTGTCCATGGCGAGAATATAGCCGCATGTGGCGAGCATTCCCATCGTGGCCACCGCCGTCCCGTACAGCCCGCCGTTGGGCAGCGGGGAGAATTCGCTTGCGTACTGCACCATCCCCATCTTGCCGAGCCAGTAGGATAGCATGATGGCGGCCGAGATCACGATCACCGGCGCGGCCGTGCACTCGAGAGCGACGGATAAGCCCGAAATAATCGTCGTGGCGGGCCCCGTCTTGCAAGCCTCGGCAATCGAAAGAACCGGCCGGTAGCGATATTCGGTGTAGTACTGGGTGATCCAGACGTAGAGGTAGCTGGTCGCGATTCCGACGACGCCGGCCAGAAAGAACCACATGTTGCCGCGCAGCAGAAGAAGGACCGCCAACAGGAACCCAACGATGGACAAGACCGTGGTGATCCCATAGCCGCGGTTCAGCGCATGCATCGGGTCCTCGTCGTCCTTGATGCGCACGGAATAGACGCCGATGATCGAGGCGATCAAACCAAAGGCGCGCGCCAACAGCGGGAAGATGATGCCCTTCGGGCCGAAAATGGGAATCAGCGCCATTCCGAGGATCATGGCGCCGATGTTCTCGGCCGCCGTGGACTCGAAGAGGTCGGCACCACGGCCCGCGCAGTCGCCCACGTTGTCGCCTACGAGGTCGGCAATGACCGCAGGGTTTCGGGGATCGTCCTCGGGAATCCCGGCCTCGACCTTGCCGACGAGGTCGGCCCCGACGTCGGCCGCCTTGGTGTAAATTCCGCCGCCCAGCTGCGCAAACAGCGCTACTAACGAAGCGCCGAAGCCGAACCCGACGATTTGAAGCGGCACGACGTATTTCGGGTAGTTCGTCAGATCAAAGGGACCGCTCAAGCCGCCGTAGCTGAAGAAGATCAACCCGACGCCCAGCAGCGACATGGCCACGACGAGCAGTCCCGATACGGCCCCGCCGCGCAGGGCGATCTGAAGCGCGAGGTTGAGATCGGTTCGGGCCGCCGATGCCGCGCGGATGTTCGAGCGAATCGAGATATACATTCCCACGTAGCCGGCGATGCCCGAGCAGAACGCGCCGAGGAAGAACGCCACGACGATCTTCCAGGCCAACTGCTTCTGGGTCATTCCTTCCGGAATCTCCAGTTTCGTCTTGAGATAGAAGAACAGCAGGATGATCCCGACAATGATACTGATCGTGGTAATCGTGCGATATTGCCGACGGAGAAACGCCTCCGCTCCCTGCCGGATGGCGTCCGAAATCTCCCGCATCCGTTCCGTGCCCGTGTCCTGGCTGAGCACATACTTCGCCAGCGTGACGACGGTGACCAACGATCCCAACGAAACCAGCATTGCTACCCAGAACCACACGTGCGTCCAAAACATTGCCGTCTCCTTTCCGTGATGGCCCGGCCCGTTCCGGCCGTGGCGGGGTGTCTATGGTGCTAAGGCAAGTGTCGTCAGTTGTTTACGCCCGTGTGACCAAAGTCACGGGAGGTCAAAAACACGTAAGAGACGCATACTTTTGGTATTCACGAAACGGCTTGTCAAACACAGATTTTCTGAAAAACGCCGCAGCGAAAACCGGCAGGAGAAGAGCCGGACGCGGCGCTCAATTGACAGGCCGGGCTAGTCGTCGCGCCGGCCCAGCAGGCCCAATTGAAACGCAAACCAGAGCAGTTGCGCCAGTGCCGCGATCGTCGCCGCCACGTACGTCATTGCCGCCGCGCTCAGAACGCTCGACACGCCGCGGTACTCGGCCGGGCCGCTGATCATTCCCATGGACTGAAGCATGTGCTTGGCGCGCGACGAGGCGTTGAACTCCACCGGCAGGTTCACCACCTGGAAGACCACCAGCAGAGCAAACAGCACGACGCCGGCCAGCGCGAGATTGAACGAGTGGAGCACAATTCCCACAACGATCATCGGCCAGGCCAGCCATGAGCCGAAACTCGCCACCGGCACGATGGCGTTGCGGGCCGCGAGCGGCGCGTAGCCGGCGGCATGTTGGATCGCGTGGCCGGCCTCGTGGCAGGCCACTCCCAGCGCGGCGAGGCTCCGGCCGTCATGGACTTCGGGCGACAGCCGCAACACGCGCCGGCGCGGGTCGTAGTGATCGCCGAGGAACCCTTCGTGGCGTTCGATGCCGACCGTGTCGGCCAGCCCCGCTTCGCGGAGCATTGCATGGGCGGCCTGCGCGCCTGTCATGCCTGAGGACGCCGGCACTTGCTTGTATTTCGCAAAGGCGATCTGGACTTTGATCTGCGCGTAGAGCGCCAGAAGAATCGTCGGGCCTACAATGATCAGATACAGTGGATCGAGCATCGGCCAGAACATGTGTCCATTCCTCCTGAGAGACAGAGGATCGCAGTACCAACTTCTTTTGAGCGGTGCATTTCCACCGCCTCTACTCTGTTAAGAGAATAGCAACGTCTCGCTCCACGATGCAACGCGGAAATCTTCCCTTCCGTTGGCGCCTGCTTTTCCGCGAGTTGCGAAAGTGCAAGCGGAATTCGGAGACCCCCGGGATGCGGCCTCAGACTGATTGCGGCAGAATCCAGTCCACGGCGGCGCCAACGTCCGCCGCGCGCGCGTCGGGCTGGGCGGCGAACTTGCCATCGCGGCCGCCGCGTCCCGTTTGGACCAGCACGGTGCGCAGGCCCAGCCGCTTGCCGGTTTCGACGTCGGCGGTCGAGTCCCCGACGAAAGCCGAACGCGCGAGATCAATGTTCAGGTCGCGCGCGGCGCGCAGGACCAGTTCGCCGCCCGGTTTGCGGCATTCGCACGCTACCTTGAGGTCGGCGATCTCGCCCGGATAGCCGGCGTCGGGATGGTGCGGGCAAAAGTAAATGGCGTCGAGGCGGGCACCGCGCTCGCCGAGAAGCGTCTCCAGCCGCGCGTGAATGCGATCGAGTTCGTCGCGCGTGCAGAGGCCGTGCGCCACGACCGGCTGATTGGTCACGACGACGGCGAGGCAGTCGGCCCGGTTGACGCGGCGCACGGCTTCGGCGGCGCCGGGAATCAGCCGCAGGTCGGCGACGTTGTGAAGGAGCGGAACGAGCTCGCAGAGCGTCCCGTCGCGGTCGAAGAACACGGCGGGGAGAGCGCAATCGCGATGGCGGCGCTCGATGCGGCCCGCCGCCCAATCGGCCTGCACCGCCGCTAGCCGCTCCGGCGTCCCGATGTCCTTCAAGTACTCGCGCGTGCGATAGCCATAGAGGGCGGCGCCGTCGGCGAGGGCGCGGGGGAACACGTCGCGCATGAAGTCGCTGGGACCGTCGGAAATGCAGTTGGCCACGGCCTTCGAGAGGACGTAGAGGGCCGCGTTGCCGAGGTTGCGGCAATCCGTTTTCTTCGGCCGCGGTTTCGGGTGAAAGGCGCGGATACGGCCGTCCTCGTCCGCCTCGACGAGGTCGCTGTCGAGCGGATGGTCGGTCGGATGGACGACCAGCGTGGCGGCGGCTTTCTTCGAGCGATGGAAGCGAATCAGAGATTCGAGGTCCATGTGGACCATCACGTCGCCATAGAGAACGAGAAAGTCGCGGCCGAGGCGGTCGAGGAGGGGTTTGATTCCGCCGGCCGTATTCCGCGGCGAACGTTCGGCGTGAAACTCGATGGCGGCTCCCAGCGATTCGCCCGCTCCAAATCGGTCGCGAAACATCGCGAGGTCGCCGGCGCGGACCGTCAGGTGGACGTTGCCGATCCCGTAGCGGCGGAGCAGAAGAATCTGGCGCTCGACCAGCGGAACACCGCCGATGTCGAGCAGCGGCTTGGGGATGGCGCGGGCGACCGAGCGGATTCGCTTGCCCTCGCCGCCGGCGATGATGACGGCCTTCACGACTCCTCCTTCACTGCGGGTTTCCGGCCGGGTGACACGGACTGGAGCATTTCACGGACGGCCTCGCGGATGGCTTCTTCGGCCGTGTGGCGCGGCTCCCAGCCCA
>Ga0315277_10012105_pt1 | contig 10832 bp, 10 predicted proteins | sample YL17G05_15_MG_FD_203695 | JGI IMG/M metagenome (GOLD analysis project Ga0315277, IMG submission 203695) | Sediment microbial communities from Yellowstone Lake, YNP, Wyoming, USA - YL17G05_15 | ecosystem: Environmental > Aquatic > Freshwater > Lake > Sediment | place: USA: Wyoming | collected... | reverse complement strand
TCTTGCAGTGCAAGACCCAATCTGGTAACCTGCTGACCTATGGATATATTAGGTATCTCCGCATTCTATCACGATAGCGCCGCCTGCCTTGTGCGGGACGGCCGAATTGTTGCCGCCGCCCAGGAGGAGCGGTTCACGCGAATAAAGCACGATTTCTCCTTCCCCAGGAATGCTATTGAATTCTGCCTGAAAGCCGGCAAGGTCCGCGCCGCCGACCTCGACTACGTGGCCTTCTACGACAAGCCTTTCATCAAATTCGAGCGGATCTTGGAGACGTATCTTGCCTTCGCCCCGCTCGGAATCAGAACCTTCATCAAGGCAATACCCCTGTGGATTAAGCAGAAGCTCTGGATGAAGGACTTAATCGCCGGGGAGGTCGGCTTTGCAGGTCAAATACTGTTCCCGGAGCACCACGAATCGCACGCTGCCTCGGCGTTTTTCCCCTCGCCGTTTCAGGAGGCTGCGTTCCTGACGATTGACGGCGTCGGCGAGTGGACGACGGCCAGCTTCGGAACCGGCAAGGACAATAAGGTCCAAATCCTCGCAGAGATTCACTTCCCTCATTCACTTGGCCTGCTATACTCGGCCTTCACGTACTATACGGGGTTCAAGGTCAATTCCGGTGAGTACAAGGTAATGGGCCTGGCCCCTTACGGCAGACCAATATACAAGGATTTGATTCTCAAAGAGCTAATCGACCTGAAAGAGGATGGCTCCTTCAAGCTCAATATGGACTACTTCGACTACTGTGTCGGCCGTGTTATGGTTAGCAGGAAATTCGAGAGGCTCTTCGGCGGTCCCGCTCGAAAACCCGAATCCCTGCTCACCCAGCGGGATATGGACCTGGCGCGCTCGATCCAGGACGTTATCGAAGAAGCCATGCTCCGCATTGTCCGCCATATTCACAGCGTTACCGGCCAAAAGAACCTCTGTCTGGCGGGCGGAGTCGCCCTCAACTGCGTCGGCAACGGCAGAATCCTCCGAGAGGGGCCTTTTGACAATATTTGGATTCAGCCCGCAGCCGGCGACGCGGGAGGGGCGCTGGGGGCGGCCCTCTTCGCGTGGCATCAGGTCCTCGGAAATACAAGAGAAGCCGACAACGAAAACGATTCCCAGCGAGGCTCTTTTCTCGGCCCCGATTTCAACGATGACGAGATTCTCGATTATCTTATCGCCAACGATATACCCTATAGCAGGCTCGAGCCGGACGATATCCCTGAGAGAATAGCGGATCTAATTGCCGAGGAGAAGGTCGTCGGCTGGTTCGAGGGGCCGATGGAATTCGGGCCGCGAGCATTAGGCGCCCGCTCCATAATCGGCGACGCCCGCTCCCCCAAAATGCAGGAGACGATGAACCTCAAGATAAAATTCAGGGAGAGCTTTAGACCCTTTGCCCCCTCAGTCCTTGCGGAAAAGGCATCCGAATACTTCGAGATTGATGTCGAAAGCCCGTATATGCTGCTCGTCGCGCCGGTGAAGAGCGAAATCCGCAGGGAAATGACCGACGATGAGCAGCAGCTTTTCGGCTTGGACAAGCTGCACGTTGTCCGCTCGGCTGTGCCCGCCGTTACGCACATCGATTACTCGGCCCGGATACAGACTGTGAATCCAGAGACGAATCCCCTTTATTACAAAATGATAGCGAAATTCGACGAGAAACACGGTTGCCCCGTGATAATAAATACGTCGTTCAACGTCCGAGGCGAGCCGATTGTCTGCACCCCCCACGACGCCTATATCTGCTTTATGAGGACAAATATGGATTACCTCGTGATGGGCGGATTCCTGCTCGATAAGGCCGAGCAGAAGCCCTTAAAGGATGACATCGACTGGCGCAGCCAATTCCAGCTCGATTAGCCTTCAGGATATCAGAATGGGGCTGTTTCCTGATACACTGAGATTCTGATAGCCACCTCCTGATAACCTGATATACTGATGACCTGCTTAGCGCTATGATAATCGAAGAAATCAGGAATATTGACAGTTCCCCACACCAGTTACGTAAGTTCGCACTGGCGATGGCCATTCCTCTGGCCCTGATCGGCGGCTTTCTGCTCTGGCGGGACAGGGGTTATTACAGGTATTTCTTCGTAGCATCCGGCCTGTTTGTCTGTCCGGGCCTGCTCATCCCGGTCGTGCTCACGCCCCTGCACAAGACCTGGATGACGTTCTCGATCATTATGGGCTGGTTCATGACGCGCCTGATACTGTGCGTCCTATTCTTTATAGTCCTAACGCCTATGGCCCTGCTGCTCCGTCTGCTCGGCAAGGACCTCCTGAGCACGAAATTCGACAGAACCGCATCGCATACCTACTGGCTGCCGCGAGACAACAGCGACGCACAAAACCGGGATTATACCAAGCAATTCTAAAAGCCCTTGACCGGTCGTAACCTCCTGCGTATAGTACAAGGGAAATTGTGACTTTTCAGACTGGAGTTATGGTGAGTAAGTTAGCGATAATAGTCGAATTCTGGCAGTTCCTCAAGGCCCGGAAAAAGTGGTGGCTGATACCCATCATTGTCTCTTTGCTGCTGCTCGGGGCGCTGATAGTCTTCGCCGAGGGCTCCGCTCTGTCGCCGTGGCTCTATACCTTCTTTTGATCGACGCGCAGGTATTGTCTGAGTTTGCCGGCGATTCACTCGATAGGTCGTGATAGTCAAGTATTGGTACTTCAATGTAGGTCTGGCAGCATACATCCATCAAATTGGGGTATCAAGTTTAGAGTAAATTTATGTCAAAGTCGAAACGAGTATTTATAGTAACCGATTTAGGTTCCAATCCCATAAAGATGTTTCTGCACCACGCACGTAAGCTGGCCAAAGGCTTCATCAGGTTGGGTCACGATGTTAACACCTTTAATTGTCGTAGTGCGTTATTGCAATTAAGCCCTCTCAAAAGCATAAGTTTCGCTGCACGCTTTTTTAAGTCCAAAGTTAATGAGCTTCTGGCGAATGAGATCAGAAACTACAGCCCTGACATTATCCATGTTAGCTTTGCCAAGTTTTTAGATGTAAAAACGATTGCCTTAATGCGACAGGCAGCCCCTAACGCTTTCCTTATTGGTATAGATGTGGACCTTTGGCCCGAACTTCACAAAAACAGGCTCCGGGTTGCCGCGGAACTCGATGTGGTGCTAACGACCTATGGTGACAATGGGCAGCAAGCGTTGCGGCAGGATGGCGTCCGGTGCGTTTTTATGCCCAATATGTGCGACCCTGATGTAGAGCACAGGTACGAGGTTTCGGACAGGTGGAAAAGTGACATTCTGTTTACCGGCAAAATAAAACATAAACATTATGCGACCGAAGATATCAGGTCTGAATTAGTTGGCAGGCTTGTCACGATGAAAAACTGTGCTGTTTACGGCTGTTGTGGCCGACCGAGCATAGGAGGCATACAATATTTATATGCAATAAGCCGCGCCAAGATAGGGCTTAGTGTGAACGCCGTTAATGACATCAGACTATACCATTCCGACCGTCCTACACAGTATATGGCCTGTGGCACTTTTGTTCTGGCAAAAAGAGTCCCTGATACAGATTTGCTCTTCAGAGATGGTGTTCATCTGAAGTATTTTGATACAGCGGAGGAGTTCTTTGATTTAGCAAAGTGGTATCTGGCCCACGAAGACGAGAGAATCAAGATTGCCAACGCAGGAATGGAGCACGCTCACACAGAATTTAACTGTGTGAAGATAGCCAAATATACGATGGATATTATCGAAACTGGAAGTTATAAGGCCCCCTGGACGGATTAGCAACTGACGCAAAACAGGAATTACTTATGAATCCAAAAGTTAGCCTTTGTACCCCCACCTATAATCGAAAAGATTATGTAAGAGAAACTCTCGACAGCATATTTGCCCAAACGTATAAGGACTTTGAGGTTGTCGTAGTTGATGATGGCTCAACTGATGGTACCGAAGAGATGATAAAAAGGGTCGGTTACCCTGTTAGATATTACTGGCAAGAAAATCGAGGTGACGCGGCTGCTCGCAACAAGCTCATCGGTCTGGCCGAGGGACAATTTATAACGTTTCTTGATTCTGATGACCTTTTGATACCGGATGCCGTCGAGAGAATGATAAACGTGATGGAAGCGGAAGATGAAGAAGTCATAGTCTATGGTCCATACCTTCGAATAGATGAAAAGGGAAATGTTTGTGGCAGGTGCACACGGAAACTCTACAGCGGTTACATAACCAGCCATTTGTTTGAGAACATTTTTGTTCACTCCTGTGGGTCAATGTTTCCGCGGAGCGCTTTGCAAGAAGTCGGCGGATTTGATGAAACCCTGCCGGTCACTTGTGATTATGATTTATGGCTCCGTCTGTCATTGAAATATCCTTTTATAGCTTTGCCTGAACCGACATTCAAACGGCGTCGCCATTCAGGGAATCTTTCGAACACTTCTTCAAAGAATCAGATTGCAGAATTGCACGTTCTGGAACGTTTTTATTATCAAATGGGCGGCCATAAGGTCGTATCAAAAAAAATAGCTACCCGGCGATTCGCAGAGGAAGAATACAGGATTGGAACTCGTTCATTACGCGAAAATAATTTGACAACTGCACGTGAATATCTCCACAGGTCCTTCAAACACCATGCAAATCCAAAATCCCTTGCAATGTGGATTTTGGTGACTATCAAAGCAAAACACTCGTCTCAAATTTAACCCTCGCTTCCGAGCTTACGAAAATTGCGTTGCCCCACCTCAATTGGCCGTTTTTTGCCCGTTTCAAATTATAAACGTCAAACAGTGAATAACCATAATACTCCAGCAGGGTAGTCAATTCGTGAAATAGACACCCACCCTCATAATGTCGGATAAACATCACCTCCGTATATATTATTGAGATAGCGTGCTTTGATAATTTGTCGGATGCTCCTTTCAATGCCCTTATTTCCGCACCTTCTACGTCCAATTTCAAAATGTCAATCTGCGATATATTTTCAGTATTGCAAAAGTGATCTATTGTTGTGGTATCTATCTCTATCGTTTCTATATTCTCTGCCGCTTTCGGATAGTACCTCACGCTATGCTTTGCTATTGGAAAAAATGAATTACATGAAGGGTCCACATTTATGTGCAACTTCGTCGTCCCAACAGTATCGGAAACGGCTATTTGGTACGGCTTGATAGAATTGTCGGTCGACAGCCGCATAAGCTTTTGAAAGGAATAGTCAAATGGTTCGAAGCAGTAAATGGTTGCGTGTGGAAAAATCTTTTTGTATGTTGCTGTAACCTCTCCGATGTATGCGCCGACATCAAAAATCACCAAGCCGGCGTTGTTACCAAAAAAGCGCTTTTGTGCTTGAAAAGCATTCTTTTTCATACATTTTGATTTGGACAAAATACCAAATATGCCGCCCATCTGTTTCTCCAAAATATCTTACCGCCAGTGGTCTGCAAGCGATTAAGTCTCAAACAAAAACTGCCAGGAATATACTGCTAAAAACACTGCTGACCGCTTAATCTTAGCCAGCGATTTAGACATGTTCTTTCGGTTGAGCAGCAAAATGGAGATGATAAACACGATGCCTCCCGAAAGTATATTCAAAATATCTTTAATGATTACAGCGGGCTTAAAAAGCACGCTAAAAAGTGCCGTTGCAAATCTACCTCTGTGCTTTCTTAGATAGACGAATAAACTTTTGTAGAGCATAATGTATTTTCCGATGGGTATTTGCTCAGAGGATGTTCCGCCAATGTGCGTAATCACAGCTTCAGGAACATATACAATTTTCCAGCCGGCTTTTCTAATTCTTAAACACAAATCCGCATCCTCATAATACAAAAAAAAGTCCTCATCCATCAGGCCTATGTCCTCGAAGACGGAACGCCTGACCATCAGAGCTGCGCCAGACAGTTGCTCAACTTCGGACCGTTTATCATAGTTAAGCTTGTTTGCAGTGACTTTCTTGTAATGGCTGCGAAAAATACCAAGAGACCTGAAAAAAGTTTTGCTATAAAGAAGTGAACGAAAAGTCGGGACATACCCAACGGAAGGATGAGTTGTTCCTTCGGCATCTATAAGTCTGGGGCCGCACGCACCGGCTGTGGGCTTTTCATCCAGAACTGTTATTAGATTATCCAGAGATTGAGGATGGACGATTGTGTCGGGATTTAGCAAAAAAAGATACTGGCCTTTGGCGATTCTTATGGCCTGGTTGTTTGCAGCAGCAAACCCACGGTTTTCAGTATTAGCAATCAAGATTACGTCGGCAAAATGCTTTTTCAATAAATCAACAGTACCATCGGTACTGGCATTATCGACGACAATTGTCTGAAAATCCGCCTGCGGGCGATTTTCGTACAATGACATCAGACATGCCAGTAAATCACCTTTGACATTCCAGCTAACGATGACAACCGACACTTTCATAAAAGAATTAGCGAGGATGCTCCATTTGTTTAGTCATTTCTCTTATTTTGCAGGTTTGCCAAGTAGCTTTTTCTCTCCTTTTGAATTAATCCGCCCAATACTATAGCAATCAAAACTTGCTGTTTCATCGTAGTGTTCCCTGATAAAGTTGTCAAGAAGTACAACGCCGCTGCTTTCGTTCGATTTGTTTGTTCTTTCGAAATTTTCAAACGCATTCGTAAGGACTATACACCTCACCCGGTTGGCCAGCAGGTCCTCTACGATTTCTCTTTGCACAAGCTCCGTTGTAACTAGACCGGGGCACAGGTCGTCATATACAGTAGCGTTATGTCTATCCACCAAAAAATAAAACATTACATCATTTGCCCAGAGTCTGTCGTGCCGCGATGTGCCCACGAATATTTTCTCCTCCGGGTCTGTTATTGTTTGCACGCAGCGCATCGCCTTCAGCAGCGATTCTGCCTGTTTCTGAGGAAGCTTCATTCCCCAAGCGCGCTCAATATCAAGAGGCACTAATTGGCTCGAAGATCTTGAGATATTTAGCTTTCGGCCTGTGCTATGCAGAAAGAGCCGCCCAAACGAGAGTGAAGCCATTAAAGCCATAAAAATCGTAAAGCTGTAAAAGACCGTGCGGCATTTGGACGGGTGCATATTTCTGAAGCTGTAAAGTGCCGCTGGCAATAAAACGCTGGCAAGGATAATTTGCGGTACCATTCCCTTGCCTACGCACGAATAGTTAAAGAAAACAATTCCCAATAAAAGAAGCATCGACTGGAGTATCTCGGGAGAATTAAAAGCGTGTTTTTTTCTTTTCCTTGATAACAGGTGGAACGCAGTCAAAAAAAACACGGCGGGCATGTATGGTGGGAACATCTGAAGTGTTCTTCGGAAAAACCTTGCGATCGTAATCTGCCCCCGAACCACTTCCAGGGGATTTGGACATGGTGCTGGCCAAGGCATAGCCCTGACTTTCGAATATACCGTAGCAGGGAATAATATCAGGTCTTCAAACAATATTTTAATATCCACATTGAGAAGTAAAAGAGCCACAACTGGTACAAACATACCCGTTGTGCCAGCTACCAAATAAAGATAATTATGCAATCTCCGAACCAATTTATCACCACTCGCATTATCTTTAGCATCAACTCTTATCCGGCTGAACAAAACCACCGTCATCGATTCTGCTATAAAGGCATAAGCCCCAAAGTCATGTCTGAAAATAGCAGTAAGGCCGAGGAAAATACCGGTCAGCAGCCACCATTTTCTATAGTTTGTTTCGAATGCTTTGATTAAGCTCAGACAACTAAGAAGGCACAACATAAGTGCAGTTGTCGTCGGGCTTCCATACATTAGATATTTGGTAAATAAAGCAAGGGTCAGAAACCAAGAGAAAAGAGCATACCTACATGGTACAAGTCTGCGAGCCAGCAGAAAAACACTGAAGACTATCATCGAGTTGATAAAAACGCTGAGCATTCTTTCAACTATTATCAACTCGCCGAAAATGCGAAAGGCCAGAGCTATTAAATAATATTGTCCCGGCGCGTAGCTACTCCAGATATCCCTATAAAGTACGGCACCATCCAGGATTTGGGACGCACCGTAGACAGTCAAGCCTTCGTCATAGGTACTGATACCTTGATTGTATCCTAAGAATATATAAGCAAAAGTTGCCGGGCACAAGAATGGAACGAGATAACTATTTGTACCCGATGAACCGAAAGCGGAGATATTTATTGTTTCAAATTCATGATAGTGCTTATTCTTTCTTATCGATGCAGGCATTTTAGCCGTTCTTTCAGTACATTTCAACCTACTATGATGGTTGACAATTTCATTATTGCTTTCATTTTGTTGCATTAGGCTTTGCCACTACAGCAAACTGGAGGTATTTTAAATCCTCTAATGCGTTGAAAAACAGAATGTTTAAAAGTCTCAACTTTTTATTTTTGGTAGGGTGAATACCTTCTATTACCAAGACTTCAAACCCAAGCTGTTCAAACATCTTCAATATGCTTTTGTATGTAAAGAATCTTAAATGAGTCTTGTCCAAAGTGCCGGCATCCTGATAATCCCAATTGCCCTTTATGGCAAAATCAATATAGTTTCGATAATACCGGACATTGGGGATTGATGCTACGAGTACTCCTTCGCGAGTCAATTTCTGCCTGATAGATAGCAGCAGCAAATATGGATCCACCAAATGTTCAAGGACATCAAGGAAGATAATACAGTCGAAGTAGTTGTCTGGTATCTGGTTAAGTGAAGTGACTATATCTTTGTTGATTACCGTATTGAGTTTTTTTGCCGCCTCCTCTGCTGCTTCTTCATCCGCCTCAACTGCCCAGGTTTCGGCTTCACAGTTTTCCTTAACTAGGGCGGAAAACCCGCCGAACCCACAACCAATTTCTAATGTCGTTCTTACATTCTTTGGGATATATTTCAGCATTTCTTCCCGAGCACCTTGAAAATAACCCCTCGGTTTGTCCGACAGCTTTGTGAGATTTGCTTGTACCGGTTTATCCTTTTTCATTCCGACTAACCTTAGCAAGTGGAACCTTTGCTGTGTTGATTGCTTTCGCCGGCCCATGCCTTAACGAATACCTTTGATAAAGATTTTAGATGGCCGAAAATTCTCTCTCTTTCTAATTTTCTCTTCATCTTGCTCTTCATTTTTCTTTTGCATTTTGCAAATCTTGAAAACAGCCCACATATTTCTGCCCTAGTCAACTGTTCTGATAGAATAACTGCTTTGTCAGAGTTTGACTTGAAGTTTACATTCAAAATATCCCAATCCATATCTTCGTTTACCAAGTGTCTCGCTTTTGCGTACTCCCAAACCGGCGTTCCGGGAAAAGGCGTCAGAACATGCAGGTCAAAGCTCATCAGTCGGTTTTCCTTAATGAATGATAATGTCTCTAACACATCCTGTTTACTTTCCTGCGGCGAACCGATAATGAAACCGGCATAGGGTTCTATTCCATGTTTTCTGAATATTTTGATAGCGTTTATATGGTCGTGTATAGATATATTGTTGCCTTTAAGGTACTCCAACGTTTTAGGTGACCCTGACTCCAGCCCCATGCCGACAGCTTTAACGTTCATTTCTTTCAGCAACAACACTAATTCGTCAGTAACTATGTTAGACCTGACATTGCAGATGAATTTTACTCTACCAATAATGTTTTCTTTTTTAAGCAGTTCTAATATCCTTTTTATCCTTGGCTTGTTGGCTGTGAGGAGGTCGTCCTGAAACGATATCTCTTTTACTTTGTATCTGTCGATAAGGTGCTTGATTTCATTGACAACATACTCGGCCGAAAAAAACCTGACCTTGCCCCAAAAGCGGGAGGATGCACAGAAACTACAGTTATAAGGACATCCTCTCGAAGTGAACATATAGGTAGCCTGCGTTGTAGCGAACAAGTCTCTATCAGGCGTTGGTATCTTATCCAAAGGCACTATTGGCTTTCTTTTTGCTGTTACGACAACCTCACCTTTTGCTCTGAAAACAATTCCTTCCATCTTCGACAGTCTTTTCTCGTCAAAGTGCCCTGTTTCTACAAAGAGGTTAATAATATCAATAATGGCTTCTTCGCCTTCACCAATAACGCCTACATCCATATCATTTGTCAGAGTAGATGGTAATGCTGAAATATGCACGCCGCCAATAATAACAGGCAGATTGTATCTTTTCGCGATTCTTGCATATGCGATTGCTCTGTTGTAGTTTTGACTCACCGATGAAATACCAATAATAGCCGGGCTAAATTCTTTTATTTCATTCTCTATGGCCCGGTCGACAATTTTGAATTTAAAGTTGTCAGGACCAAACTCTTTCCGCAGAGAGCTTGCCAAGTAGCCTAAACCCAACGGCGGAAGAGAAGTCGCAATCTTGTTCGACACATCAATTGCGTTAATAAACATAAAGTTAATCGCCATTGTACTTACTCAGTCCCAATTATCTGATGGAGTCAGATTGAGGATTTTTGTAAAAGGTTTACTATCGATAATCTATGTTGCCCGCGAAATTTTAGATGTTGCCGTGCAAAGTGACGTGTTCATTGCCTGCTTTTGTAACTTCCGTAATCTTTTTCGCCTGCGTGTTCTTTTGAAGCAGGTTATTTCGTATTGTATTCTGCCTATGAGTCCTGGTCGCAGTCTGCATACTTTACATGTCGTCTCAACAACAGACAGCGGAGGATTTCTATTTCGCCATTTAATATACAACCTGTTCATCGCGTCATAGAAGCTCTTGTCTAATTTTCCTCCTGGCGAAAGATGTTCCAGACAAGCGTCTATTGCAAAGTTAGTCAATCCTTTAGCCATTGCCTCCAGACAGATGTCAGCACCGTACAGATGAAATCCGCCGAGGTTTTCATCAAACTTAAGTCCGCTATTGTTTTTAATAGCCAGGCAATGTTCATCGAGAGATTGAGCCT
>Ga0315277_10012104_pt1 | contig 10832 bp, 12 predicted proteins | sample YL17G05_15_MG_FD_203695 | JGI IMG/M metagenome (GOLD analysis project Ga0315277, IMG submission 203695) | Sediment microbial communities from Yellowstone Lake, YNP, Wyoming, USA - YL17G05_15 | ecosystem: Environmental > Aquatic > Freshwater > Lake > Sediment | place: USA: Wyoming | collected... | reverse complement strand
CCTCCGTGACCATACCCGACAGCGTCACCTCTATCGGGTACGCGGTGTTCTACTACTGCCCCTCCTTGACCTCCGTGACCATACCCAACAGTGTCACCTCCATCGGTGACTTTGCGTTCTCCGGCTGCTTCTCCTTGACCTCCGTGACCATACCCAACAGCGTGACCTCCGTCGGGGACAGGGCGTTCTTGAATTGCACCTCCCTGACCTCAATAACATTCCTAGGACTCGTTGCGCCGACCACCGTTGGTGCGAATTGGATCCTAAGTACACCCGTGGGAATAAGAGGCCACGCATACGCCGCCTCGAATTTCCCCGCCCCAGGGAGTGTTTTCAATGGATTGACGATGGGTGCGGTCATACCCGCAGTCCCTGGCGTCCCCACTGGACTCACCGCCACCCCGAGCAACGCCCAGGTAGTCCTAGCATGGGCTGCCCCAGCCAGTGATGGAGGCTCGCCCATCACCGGTTACAAGCTGTACCGGTCCACGGCCTCCGGCGGCACCTACTCCCTGATCGCCTCGCCCACCGCGCTTACCTACACAAACACTGGCCTGACCAATGGCCAGACCTATTGGTACAAGGTGAGTGCCGTGAACGCCAACGGGGAGGGGGCCAATTGCTCTGCTGTCTCCGTCCTTGTGCCTCAGCCCGTCAATCCGGCCAGCGATAGCACGACGCTGATATTGGTGGCAGTGATCGCGATCGCCGTGGTGTTGGTGGCGGTGCTGTTCGTTCTACGCAAACGCAAGGGCAAGAAGTAGGTGAGAACGGACAAACTCCTTCCCTCTTTATCCTTCATTCTGCACGCTCGGTGAAATAGCGGTAGTCTAAAGAAAGATGGAAAGTTTTTCGCCGGAAAAGTCAAAGAGTGCATTCTTATTTCTATGGCAAGCTGGCCTCAGCTTCAGGACCTTGATCGACGATCAACTATTGAGATCGCTCAAGAGCTGCGTTTCAGCAATAGCATAATCTAATGGTAGCTCTCTTGATTCTCATCTTATGGTGGATATCGAAGGAAAAAGGAAAAGGCCCACGCGGGTCACCATCATCGGGATACTTTCCATCCTAGCTGGCCTGATCTATCTATTCCCTGTCCTGGGCATTTATGATTTGGGCAATTTAATCAACATTACCGGTCAGACATTCCAGGCGGGACCATTGGTGTTGACGGCTTTCGTTATCGCCATCGCCAATTTCATTATTGGTCTGGGTTGCCTGTATGGGTGGAGCCCCATCTGGCTCTACCTGGTCATCATTTCGGTGATCAACTTCGTGGTCGCCCTGATCGCTTTGCTCAATATGAATATTAACCAGTGGGGAATCGTGCTGATCGGCATGATCTGGCTTTTCTTGGCCGCCTATGTCTTGCTCACGGTACAATCGAAGAAGACCAAGGCATGGTTCCTTAGTTAAGAGGGTCCAGAGATCGACTGGTCATTATCACTCTAGATCTGACCCTGCCGCCAGCCAGCATCGGGCGGTGATGACAAGTATTAGCGCGGGTCAAGTATCGATTTCTGGCTACTCGATTTGCGATCTTTCTATGCTGGTCCAAATATCATTCGCCAATTGTCCCCAGGACGTCTGGATCTTGTTTCTCCAGACATAGACATCGTCATCGTACATCTTGGACGCAGGTTCCATGACGAGTGAGACCTTCACACCCTCGCTATCTTCGCTGAGCGCGAATGACATTCTCTTCTCCGCCGTCTTCTTCCAGACCGCTAGCGCCTTCAGCGATCCATGGACAGCTTCAGCTTCTACCGGCGCTTTCTCCTTGATGATCATAGCGCCTTCATTCTTCAGCCACGAGACGATCTGGTTGAAGACCTCTTCCATGCTAGCCTTGAATCTGTGCTCATAATGGAACGTCTCTCCCATTGCCCTCCCTCTGCTTGAGTAACTATCGGGTCCGGAGCGATAAGGATTGCCATCTGCCCGAAATAGGGCAATGTCCAGGGGTATCCAATCATTTCTGCGGATGGTGGTCCCGATCCGTCCACCATGTCCGTCTGGAATTACGGCTCAGAATCTCCTTGGACTCGTCACTGGTCGGTCTGTAACTGCCAAGGATATTTGCAGTGATTCGAATGAGCTTGGACCCTAGAATACAGAGCAGAGTTGACACCGCTAAGAACAAGAAAAGGAAATGGGAAGGGTTTCGTCGGAAAGGTCAAATAGTGCATTCTTAGTTTTGATGAAAGCTAGCGAATAAATGTCTGGATAGGTCGAGGTGCAGTCCTCGACGACTGCACTCTCTCCAGACTGGCAGGAGAGCACTGAATGTTATAATGGTAGATGTGATGCTGGATGTCTATTTGGGCCATGAGTGTCTGGAAAAAGAGATAGTCAGATCCCTTGGCACTTCTCGAAGACCGAGCACCTTGCTGCCGCCGTCGTACGTCGATTTGGAAAAATGCTTATGCTCCGCCACACTACCTATTGGAATACAAGCGAGCCATCACGATGGACGAGATAGACATCAGGTTGATTCAGGTCCTCATGATGAACGCGAGGACCCCTTATCGGGAATTGGCATCCGAGCTGAGCATTTCTCTTCAGTCGGTCCATCGGAGGATCCAGATGATGATGGAATCGGGCGTCATCAAGGGGTTCACCGCGAGCGTTTCTCCCTCCTACTTGGGCGCGGTTGCGATCGATGTCATCGGAAGGTCCAATGCAACGGACATCGACGAGGTCGTCAGGAGGCTCGGGGCAAGCGAGTTCACCAAGGACATCCTGCTAGGAGCGGGCAATTATGTCACGATTCCAGCTTTGCTGAAGAGAAACTCGGATCTCGAGCCGTATCTGCAATTCCTGATAGACAATGGCCAGCTCAGCGATGTCTGGATGGGGATGGAGTCTTTCGGCTTCGCCGGGAAAAGGAGAGTCGAGGACGAGGCGGAGAGTGGCGATCTGACACCGCTGGATTTCAGGATTGTGAATTCGCTGCGGGCGGATTCTAGGAAGCCAGTCAATCAGGTCGCGGATGAGGTAGGGGTCTCATCGAAGACAGTAGCGAGGCGTCTGGATAGGATGATCGAGGAGAGGAAGATCTCACTCTACATCAAGTGGTACCCGGGAATGACCTCCGGTGTGATCTCTTTCCTGCTCATCCATCTGAAGCAAGGAGCGGACAAGAAGGCGCTGGCTGTGAGATTGACCAATAGATACTCGCCGAGGATAGTCTTCCTGCGGTCCTACAGCAATCATCCAGATGTGTTCGGTGCAATTTCCTGGACGCCAACGCCGGTCCAGCAGAATGAGCTGACGAACGAATTGACCAAGGAGGATACGGTTAAGAACGTCGTCCCGTTCGTTCTTCTCAGGAAATTCGAATTCCAAACATGGGTTGACGACCTGATATCATCCAAGGCGGCTCGCAGGGAATCGTAACCTGAGGAGCCTGGTTGCATCATCTATCAGCGATGAGATGTCCGTTGCCTCATGGGGTTCACTGAAATAGGGCCCTTTTCTCGACGGAAAACGTCCGACGTTCGTTCGAACCTGTGAACATGACGATATCAAGTGCCCCCCCCTGAGAGGAATCGAGGACAAGGAGTCCTTGGAGATGAAGAAATGGAACTGATCGAAATGATCAAGAGAGGATTGATCGCGGCGGTGCCAGTCGCGATCGTATGCGCCCTGTTCATCTGGGCCAGGTCTGGCGCGATAGCGGAAGAAGTAAGATCCGGGATCCCCACCGTCGGGTTCTCAGGACAGAATCCGATCATTTGGATAGGTGCTTGGGCTGCCATAGCCTTCGTGTTCGGAGTGTTGGCGAGCTGGGGCTATGACTACCTTTCAACGAGCTGGAACTGGGGACCGGTGCACTATCTGGCGTTGGCGGTCGGTCTGGCAATAGTGTTCACAGTGCTCGGTTTCCTGAAGATATTTGGCGGGCAGGAGCACCCGTTCAGATACGAGTGGATTGGGCTGAACTTCGCGTTCGCGATCGGGTTCGGGTGCCTGATCCCGAGGCCGGTGGTCTGAGCATGCTAGAACGCGCAGGAACAGGACTCTCAGTCGAGAGCATGATCGAGGCGGCTAGGCGATCGGCGAACGGGGAGTCATTTCAGACGGTGATGAGAGACGAGGACTTCAGGGCCGGAATCATCGCGACATTGCAGGCTGGCCGCCCTCCACTGGTCTCAATCGAGCTGCTCCTGCGTATCTTCGAGTCGTTCTCGGCGGTGGATGCGGCTTCGCTGGAGAAAGCAACCAGAATCCTGAGGCGGTTGATCGAAGAGGGGTATATGGTCGCCCACGAGGATGACGGTTGGTTTTGCTGCAGGAAGCTGATCAAGTCCGAGGAAACGATGGCGGAGTGCGATTCGCTCCACGAGATCCTTGATGGGTATCATGTCAGCACTGGAGGTTGAATAGAGATGGCTGGAACAAAATGCATAGCGGTCTTTGGCGGGTCCGGGAAGACGGGGCAGGAACTGATTTCCGCCGCATTGAAGAAAGGGTTTGACGTCCGAGGGCTGTTCCGCCCCGGCTCTGAGCCGCAGGGGATGCTTTCTGGCCTGGAGGTAATCATAGGGCAGGTCACCGAGTCGGCTGACATCAGGCGAACCCTGGAGGGGACGAGCGGTGCAATCGTGGTCTTCGGTCCAAGGTTGGGCAGGCGCAACCACCCACAAGCGTTCTGTGCCGAGGCGACCGCGAAGATCGTCACGGAGATGAAGGCGCTCGGGATTCATCGGCTCATCGTCCAGACCGGGGCGATGGCGGGCGGGGACACACCGAATTGGTCAAGAGGCGTCCGGATGCTCGTACACAGCTATCGCAGGAGGTATCCAGAGATCGACGCCGACCGCGACGCCCAGGAAGTAATCACTAAGAAGAGCGGCCTGGACTGGACACTGGCAAAGCCATTCCGAATATCCGGCGCGCGCGGCAAGAACAAGGAGAAAGTGCGCGTGGCTCAGGATCTTCATATCGGTGCGTTCACGTCAATACGCAGGGCTGACCTTGTTGAGTTCCTCGTGGATGAGTTTGTACCCGGCGTCTTTCACAAACAGGCGGTGTATGTCGTGAACTGACCCGCGACGCGAGGGTCGTCTGGTGGTATTCTTCCTAAGAAAACGCAAATAGAGCAAACCCCTTCCCTTTCTATCTTTCATTCTACACGCTCGGCGAAATAGCGGTAGTCTAAAAGAAGATGGAAAGTTTTTCGCCGGAAAAGTCAAAGAGTGCATTTTTAGTTTTGATGAGAGCAAACGAATAAATGTCTGGATTAGTCGAGGTGCCATCCCCGGCGGGAGCACTATCATCCACATCCAGACAAACGGTAATCGTCAAATTGGAGAAGGGCTGATTGGAAGTTAATTGCGCAGTGCTCACACTCCAATTTGAATCTAATCTCTTCGATTGCTGAGGATCATTCTCACATGTTATTTGAAGCCAAGTGCTCAGAGCACCAAGTGAAGTGGAGCGGCTTTGGCAAGGGCACGCCGTATAACTCGAAGGTCTCAATGTCTCTGTCCAGCTCGTCCTTGACGACTAGACGCCGCTATTAACACTTGGGTCCATCCCGTGGCCCAATAAGAATATGATCTTCATGGCGTACCGCCCACCTAGCCAGATGTCGATAAATGGTATGGACCACGAGGTGTTTGGGAGTATCTGACCGCTTCGGAAATCTTAATAATAGCATCGTCCATTGAAACGCGATGAACTCTGCCGATCGTTTCCATGCCGCTCTTGACGGTAGCCAATCGGACCGAATCCCATTGTTCTACCAGCACCTGGGAGCAGCGAAGTGGCTTCTGCAACATACTGGTTTAAAGATGCGCGATGGATTCTTCGACCCAGATGTGTTCGCAAAATTGGCGATGACCTCCCACTACCTCTACGGTTTCGACAACGTGATGGCTGGATGGGGGGATCTTCTTGTGGAGTCGCAGGCACACGGCATGAAGTGGAAGTTCCCGGACAAGGATTTCTACCCCCGGGTGGAACGGTACTTGCCCATGTCTGAGATTGACAAGGTCCAACCAGTCGACCCAGCCGAGGATCCGGTCTGGTCGGTACCCCTCCGCGCTGCTGGAAAAATGATGGATTACTATCATGGTGAGGTCCCAGTAGTCGGTTGCATCAACTCACCGAACATGATCGCCTCTGAACTGGTTGGAATGGAGAACCTGATGATCGGGTACTTTACGGACCATGACAGAGTAGATCATCTCCTCACTGTTCTGGTTGAATCCTCTAAGGCTTATGGGGAAAGGCTGGTGGAGATTGGGATTGAAGATGTGTTCATCGAAAATGCGACGGCGGCCAAGGAATTGGTCAGCCAGCAGAGGTACGAGCAGTACGACCGGAAATATCTGAAGGTGGCAATGGACTCATATCATCAACATGGCCTACGAACAATCCTGCACAACTGCGCAGCCAAACCGTTCTGGCAATCGCAAATGGAGACCAGACCAACTTCTTTGCACCTGAACCTTTCCGCGATAGACGTCCCAGAGGTCTTTGCGTCGCTCAAGGGCCGAACCTGTGTCATGGCAGGCATAGAACATACAGAGTTACTATACGAGCATACACCCGATGAGATCGAGGAGAATGTCAGGGAAACAATAGCACTGTGGGGCAATGACCATGGCTTCATAATTGCACCGGGATGCGAACTTCCTTACAACACCCCGCAGGAGAATATAAAGGCCTTGAAGGACAGCGTGATCAAGTACGGGACGTACTGACTTACTAGGCACAAGCTTTTGATGGTAGCGATCATGCTCATATTTCATTTCGAGCCGATTTCGAAGGGAACCGGATAGAGCAAACTCAGATAATGCGCCGCTTCGATGGACGCTCTCCAATATAAGGGCAATCAATATAACCGAAAACGGTCTGGTTCATTTCGCTAGAGCATTGGAATCGTGGCTGCCGGAGCTGACATGACGAGACGTGCAGCAGGTTGGCCAAGGACCACGTCAAAATGACAATTGAGGAAGAACTCAAGGATATTGGCGCGAGGCTTGAGAAGATTGAAGTCGAGCTCAGCTCACTGGTAAAGGAAGGACGTATAGGAAAGAACGAAAGGCAGCTCCTTTGGATGGCAGGAATCGTTGTCAGCGTTCTAGTGGCCTCAGTAGGTTTTGGGCAATCTCGCGCTCATCCCTCTCTCGAGTTTCACATCTTGCCCTTGCCCCACAGATACATCTTGAGCCTTTCCATCGAGGGAATGGACACAACGATCTTGACCACTCCATCAACAGAATCGAGGATCACGTTGAATTCTTGAGAAATCACGACCGACGCCGCGTATATGTTCAGTCCTTCGCTAGGCATCCGAAGCATCTGATTCGTGAATGAGTCCGCGGACCGGAGCACCTTCTCGCTTATGCTCGTGCCTTCTGCCTTCAGCTCTTTGGCGACACTTATGATGGGTTCTTTGGGGAATCTTCCTGGATCCCTGGCAACCAGGCTCGCAATTGCATCCAGTATTCGTTGGCGTTCCGAGGGTCCGATCTCGTATGAAGGCGAGTACTCGCGGCTTTGCTCCGCCTCTTTGAGGTGCATCAAGTCAATGATTTCCACTTGCTGTCGGAACCGCTCTATCTGTTCCGGCGTTGTATTGCAGAGGAACGGTATGGCCGCTTTCGTGCCTGATATCCGCATGTCTGGGCCAACACCATTCTTCCAGAGGCATAAGAGGGCGTTCCCGGGAAGATGTCCATACTCTTCGTTGCCGCAGACAATAAGGAATCGCAAGCGCGGATTGGCAACGACGTTGGCGACTATCTTCTCCAGGCCAAAATTCTCTGTCTTCACGGTTCCTTTGATGGCGAAAGCCCCGGAAGGAAGCTCGAGGTTACCTCCTCCAATAATAGCCACGGCAACTGGGCTGTCGGAAGACCCGAGGATGTAATCACCCTTTGCCACCGGCCACGTGCTTTTATCAGGCATCCTGGCATACACCTCGCGAACTCACGGTCATCGGCCCTCGTCATATTCCGAAGCGGCTAGAGTTCTTCCACGCGTCCGAGTTGTCCATTTCTTGTCAGGGCGTCAATGAAGAACTTCTTCTTGTCCTCGTCGTCGTATACAACGAAACCGATGATTGCTTGCTTGTCGAGCCCCTTTTCGCTGAAGAGCAAGATTGTCCCTTTTCCGGGGGAAGCTCCATGGGTGGTCTTCAGAGTGAGCGTCAATTGGGTCCCTGTACCTGGGGAGACCTGCCCGGCCGGTTTCGCCTTATCGCCCTCCACAAATGCACTCGCAAGGAACTCCCTCTCTTCCAGATTGTGGTAGGAGATCATTCCTATTCTGGCCAGGCAAACCATGCTCCTTCGTTCAAGAACTTCGATTATCCCCCGTTTCTCTTCGATATCATATACATCTCGTAGTCTGAGTTGTGGCATGTCCCCTCCTCACTCAACCATTGGTCGCTGGGTTCTCATTCCTTCCATCTTTGCATCCAGGTTCCACGCTATTGACCGGGATCTGACCAGCTCGACTTCTTCCATCCGAGGAGGCCGGACAATCGTAGTCCGTCGACCTCGGAAAGGGGAGATAGCGAGCAAGCTCATCGGCAGTGTTTTGCCTGCGCACGGTCTCGCCAAAGATCGGGCTCATCTTTCCTCCAGCAATTGCTCTGCGGTGGCCTGGCATACTCCAACACCGCCCGCATCACAACTGACGTCAGAGGTCCTGCGGGCATATATATGAGTATTCATGGTCGCGGTCGGAGGGAAGAATACATAGTCCTTGCGCGAGATATGAGCAGCGCAAACCAGCCCGAAACGTACCGCAAATCGGGATGTGCAATGATCGGTATGGATTCGCAATGAATGCGGGGTGGTTCAGGGCCATATCTATGCCGTTGAGGACGGAAGAATCCGAGAATCGTGGACTAATTGCACTGACGATAGAATGGAAGTCGCATTGGAGGACAGGGAATGGTCAATGACAAGGTAAGGAAGGAAAAGGCTCAGCGCAAGCGGGAAGAGGCAGAGGTCAAGGAAAGACTCGATTGGATCAACGAGAGATACGGCCGTGTGCCACTCGTGGTGGAAATGATGGCGAAGCGTCCTGACATATTCCTTCCCTACTTCGAGTTCTCTCGCCTGGCTTTGTTCGAGCCGAAGAACCTGGACCGGAGAACTCTGGAATTGGCGACTATTGCGGCCGGCAGCGCCTTGGCGAGCGAACATTGTCTCGGAATTCATCTGGAGCAAGCCCATAACGCGGGGGCAACCGACGATGAGATTATGGAGGCACTGCTGCTTGGCGCCTACATGGCCTTGACCAAGAGTCAAGCAGTTGCGTTCCGCATGTTCATCCAAATGACGGATTCAAGGAAGGGCAAGGCGCCTTAACCACGTATTGAAGCCCGCTCGATTTTCGGTTCCCCCAGGAACGGCATCAACAGTTATGATAACATGAAGCCATGCCTGCATCTCGAGAACGGCCAGTGGATAGATTCCGAAGGGATCAATCACGACGGATAGGTTATTCGTGACAGATGACATCGGCGCATCGATGGATGGGCACGTGCTCGAAGCACTGGGCAAGGCGACGGTTATTGTGGAAGACGGCAATTGGTCTTTGCTGAGAACGATAGGCTTCTTCTAGACCGTTCGGAGGCCTTTATGCAATTCGCCCATCTTCTCAATCCAGTCTTTCTTCAAGGACTGCTGAGAGCACAGTATCGTCAACTTGGATCGGCTTCTTAGCGTCTTCATTATCCGGAAACCCTCGGGCAGAAGGTACATAATGACGGCGAAGGCGTTACTGGCCATTTCATTTTGATGGGTATCTATGTTCAGTGCCTCCATTTCTTCGATGGTCGTGCCCTCGATCGAGATATCGTATCGAGAGAGCGCCTTCACCCGCTCCTTTCCGTAGGTGTTCGCCAGCAAGTCGAGGACCTCTGGCAGCCTGGGCTCCATTGATGGATTCAGATGGAACACGATTTTGCCATCAGCTCTCTCCAAATCTCCGCATTCTGTGAGCCTGAGGGGCGAAGTGGTGGACTTGAGATCGGCCGAAATCATGAAGTAGCCCTCCTTCATCATCGCAATCATGACCAGGTTCCTTATCGGCCTGGAACCCGTTTCTGATAGGATCGACTTGGCCAACTCGACGTACTTGGTTCTCATCCCGGCATCGTCGCTTGAGCATTCAATCATTTCGGGGGCTCCACCAGGCTGTGAGCGTTCTGTTTTCCCGTTGCCCGCGTTAGACTCGTTCGCAACTAAATAAGTTGTTCTGAGAATGCTTCGCAGGTGCTGGCCTATCGGATGATTCGATAAGCCACGTGGTCCTGAGGGAAAGACTGCAATCTTCATATAATTCACAGAACCCTAACGAACGGGCGAACGGATTGACCGGAAGGGGAACGAATTTGCCTAGGGTTGTGACACGGATGGTCGTGCTCTCGGAAGAGGCTGACATAATGCCTGGCCAGCTTCTAATTTGGGCGCAATCCTCCGAAGAGTCTTTGGAATTGAAGGAAACCTGCTACGGTTTGATGATCCAGGGGGAAGAAGAAGCGATTTCCAGGGTCGTCGGTCGACTACGAGAGAGATTGCCCTATTCGATTTTCTGCAAAGAAAGAGGGTTCTGCATCGGCGATAAGACGAGATGCAGAACGGGAAAGAAAGGTGGTTGGGCTGGCGCGGCTCGCCCGGGATTTCATCAACTTGAAAGAGAATCTAGACTGCTTACGACCCTGGGGAGGGCATTGGAGGCTGTAGAGGCCAATGAAGAGATCAAACTCGAAGGTACGGCGTGTCAGGCCTTGGATGAGGAGACCTTAAGGCTCATGGTCCAAAAGATACTCTCGGCGGAATAGGAGGTGCGTTCCTGAGAAA
>Ga0315277_10012103_pt1 | contig 10832 bp, 10 predicted proteins | sample YL17G05_15_MG_FD_203695 | JGI IMG/M metagenome (GOLD analysis project Ga0315277, IMG submission 203695) | Sediment microbial communities from Yellowstone Lake, YNP, Wyoming, USA - YL17G05_15 | ecosystem: Environmental > Aquatic > Freshwater > Lake > Sediment | place: USA: Wyoming | collected... | reverse complement strand
ACGATAAATCCCACCTCGGCATGCCCCTTCCTGCGGGGCGCGTGCGACTCTTCAAGTTCGACGGCAAGGACATGGAGTTCGTCGGCGAAGACGCGATCAGCCATACGCCGAAGGACGAGGAGCTGGAACTCCTGATGGGCAACGCCTTTGACATTGTCGGCGAACGCAAGCGCACGAACTTTGTGACCGGCAGGGGCGCGCACTGGATGGAAGAGTCGTTTGAAATCACGTTGCGCAACCACAAGAAGGAAGCGGTCACGGTCGACGCGCGTGAGCATCTCTTTCGCTGGACTAACTGGAAGATCGTCGCGAAGAGCCAGGACTACACGAAGCTCGACGCCCAGACGATCGACTTCGCCGTCGACCTGAAGCCCGACCAGGAAAAGACCGTGTCCTACACCGTAAGGTATGAATGGTAGGGGAGGGCGATAGCCCCCGACAGGCCCGCGGCCGCGTGCCGCGGGCTTTTTTTTGACAGTCGGCGACAGGCGCTTGTCGGCCCATCGCGAGCCGCGGGTTCTGCTCGCTACTTGCGCGCAATCTGCTCGAACGCCCGCTGCAATTCTTGGTTTATTTCATCCGCGCTGGGCGCGCCGCGCCCGTTAAAGACGGCCGCGATGTTGACCCCGTCGGCCCGCCAGATCATGAGCGCCGTGGTGTTGGGCAGGCTCCCGTACATGAACCAGATCGCGCTGCCGCCAGTGCGCGGTTCGCCCGTCAGCCAGTACCGCTCCATGAACCGGCACATCGCCGGCGCCGAAGCGCTCACCTCGCCCGAGTCCGGATGGTCGTTCCACACCAGGGGCGGGTCGCCTTTCCTGACCGGCAAGCCCGCGTCGTGAAGTCCCCTCATGGCCGGGTAGCCGAGGAGTTCCGCGATGCAGTATTCCGCGAATGTTTTCCCCGACTCCTTCTCGACGATATGCCGCAGGATGTCGTAGCCGAAGTTGCAGTATTCCGACTTGGCCCCGGGCGCGTTGTTGAGTTTCCTCGTCATGGCGAAACCCAAAAGCACCTCGATGTCGATGGGGCCATCAAACCCCGCCTTTTGCGCGTCGGCCGTGGTCCAATCGCGAGGGCTCGGATTGCCGCCCCATCCGGCGGCGTGTTCAAGGACGTTCCTTATTGTGATATTCCAGACGCGCGGATCGACCACGGGGCCTTGCGGTTTAACGGGCAGAATATCGAAAAGCTTTGCATCCAGTTGGCGCGGCCACTTGCGGGCCAGGCGATGAATGGCCGCGGACGCCAGCGGCTTGTCGCAACTGGCGATGCCCATCATCGTGTCCGGCTCCGTGGCCAGCGTCCACTCGCGGTCACGCCAGCCGTAACCGCGGCTGTAGAGGAGACTGCCCCATCTTGAGATCGCGAGCGTCGCCGCCGTGCAGCCGATTTTCTCCCGGTACTTGAGCATCACCGCGTCTATAAGTTCCACGCCGCGCGCCTTCGGGCCCGTGATGGCCACGGGACCCGACGCGCCGGGCTTGATCTCCTCGAGCCGAACTCCGTCAAACCAGGCTTTACCCGTCCCCTTGCCGAAGCCGACGAAAAAGAGCACCACGTTGACCTCGCCGGAAGCCGGGACGCGAAACGGCACCTTCACCTCCCGCCATTCCGACGTCCCGAATTGCCCCGGCCCCTCCGCCACAGGGACGTTATCGAGTGCGCGGACGTGAAGCGTCCCGCCTATGACGGTCGGGTCCTTCGCCTGTAGCCCTTCCGTCCTTATCCAGCAGACTGCGCGCCAAAGCGTATTCGCCGGGAGGCTCACCTTCTGCACGATGGCGATGTCCGCCGGGTCTTTCGCCTCGACGAAGAGCGACTGCTTGCCTTCCTTCCTTTGGCTTCGATCCGCGCGGATAACCGGGTCGCGGCCTTCCTCCATGACGACCGTTCGCCAGCCGCTCAGGGGATCTGCCGCCTCGAACGACGGGTTTTCGAGACCCCGGGCGCTTCCGGCCACGACGAGCAACAGGCAGATCACGGACGCTTTCCGAGCCATCTTTCCTCTGCCCATCTTTGCCCCAGAATGAAGCCTTTCCTCGGCGGTCCCGTCGTCGTCAGCGGGCCCACCCCGAAAAGCCTGAAATCGTCTCAGGTTCTCTTCGCCACCGGCTGCCGCAGGATCGTCCTCAACTTCTCCGGCGCGCTCCGCCGCGGGTCGCCCAGGTATATCTCGTGGTGCCTGCCCCGCGGTTCGTAGCCGTTCGCTCTCGCGAATTCGTGCATCCGCGCAATCGTCGCCCCCTCGCCGGCGTAAGGCCCGACGTGGAGCACCTGGACGCTCAGGCCCTCCTCGAACGCCTCGAGCCGCATCCTGTCGAGAGCCCCCGCCTTTCCCGCCTCTCGCATGCGCGCGGCAATCTCGTCGATTAGCTCCGGCGTGACGACATCGGGCTGCATGATCATGAGCGTCCACTTCCAGCGCTCCTTGTGCAGCGCGTCGAACCTGCTCTTGTCGTCCGTCCACCACAGGCCCTCTGGCGGCATGACGCGGTAGTCTTGCGAAGGCGCGCGTTTCTTCACCGCAAACTTCGCCGCGTACGACACGCCGAAAAGAGTCTGCATCGCCGTCTGGAACGACGCGGATGTGTTCGGGTCGCCTTTCCCGTCAATCATGAGGTAATTCATCCGTGGCACGTCGACGATCGCCGGCTCCTTCGCTGAAGCCGTGTACAGGGCCTCCAATTCCTTCGACAGAACGGCCTTTGCCATTCGCCACCTCCCCTTGAGTAGCGCGTCGGGAAGTCCCGACGCGTCGCCTGTGACGGGGAAGTTTACGCGATGGAAACTGCGCATTCAACAGTAATCGCCTGCACTCGTCCCCCCTTGCCCGTGCGCCGCGGTAAAACGGTGACTGGCTTTGCCGCAGACCCTTGGTCGATGAGTTTTTGCCCGCCTGTGGTGGGTGCCTGTCACCCTTTTTCGCCCATCTCGGGCGTCTTACCTCGACCGTAATAACGCCTCCGGCGTCGCCTTACGCACTTGGTGAAGGCCCAGGGGATCGCCGGCGGCCCCTCAAGTCCGGCTCGGTCCGGGAAATGAAAGCCCCCCGCGCTGTCGCGCGAGGGGCCTTGGAGAGTCTCGCTTCACTGGCGCGTCGTAGCGGCGCCGTTTTCGGCGTCCGGCGCGCCAGGCCGACGGTGGTTACCGGCCGTAGCCGCCGCCGCTGCGGCGCTCGCCGCCCGGGCGTCCGCCGCCCGGCCGGCCGCCGCCGAATCGTCCGCCGCCACCGCCGCCGCCAGGTCGTCCGCCTTCTGTCCTCGGGCGGGCTTCGCTGGCCTTCAGGGCCGACCCTTTGAGGTCCTTGCCGTTGAGGCCGGCAATGGCCGCGTCCGCCTGGGCCTTATCGGGCATTTCGACGAATCCGAATCCCCTGGACTCGCCGCTGAACTTGTCCTTAATCACGGCCGCGGACGCCACCTGTCCGAATGCCCCGAACGCCGTCTTGAGATCGTCCTCGGTGACCTCTCTCGCCAGATTTCCCACGTAAATATTCATCCTGTACTTCCTCCTGTGCCTGCCTCTCTCTACCGCGTTTGGTTTGCGCCGCCTCGACAGGCAAGGGAGGGCGCAGGCAGTCGCGCCGGCACGGTGCCGGTGCCTGCCGTAAAACGAGCATTATATCCTATAGACAGCCCCGCCGCACGTAATTTCACAGATAATCCGCGACTTTTTCAACCGTCCCCTTTACCCGCGCCTCCTCGGCCGCGAAAACCGTAAGGTGCGTTTGAAGCGACACGTCAGGCCCCGAGAGTATTCGCGCCGGGTCGCCATGCCGCGCCGCTCGGAGAAACGCCTTCATCAGCCCCTCGTCCCCGCCGCCGTGGCCGCCGGCCGCCTCTCGCGCCGGGTCATGGGTAACGGACTTTCCTGTACGGAAGTCGTTGTGGGTTATGGTCTTGTGACCTGCGATGAGCTCGCCCATCGTCCCCATCACCCGGGTTTCCCGGCCGCCGTGCATCGAAAATGCCGTCATCGTAAAGACCGCCGTCACGTCGTCTTCGTAAAGAAGGTTCACCACCTGGTGGTCCACGACGTCGTTGTCGCATGCGTAAACGCAGCGGCCGTACGGGCCGGTCTTGAGGGCCCTGCGCAGGCCCTCCGGGCTCTGGTCGTCGCTCACCGCGAACCTGACCCAGTCGGGATGCGCGCCCGTGAGGTAGATCTTCCTGGCGCTGTAGGGGCACCTGCGCTCGATCTTGCACGCAAGGCAGCGCTTGCCGGCCCCCGCGGGTTTGGCCTCCTTGCGGAAATGCGACAGCGCCCCGAAGGAGGAAACCTCCAGGCACCGCCTCCCAATCAGGTACTGAAGTATGTCGATGTCGTGGCAGGACTTCGCGAGAAGCATGAACGACGAAACTTTCGAGTTTCGCCAGTGTCCGCGCACGAACGAATGCGCCTGGTGCCAGTACCCGACCGGCTCGATGTGCTCGACGGTCATGACGTCCCCGACCGCGCCCCCGTCGATCAGGCTCTTGAGTTTCCTGTAATACGAGGTGTATCGCATGACGTGGCCGACGGCGAAGATGATGCCTGCCTTCTTTGCGGCTTTCACGATCCGCCTGCAGTCTTCGGCGGTGGGGGCCATCGGCTTTTCGAGAAGCATGTGGTAGCCCCTCTTCGCGAATGCTATCGCAGGCTCGGCGTGCATCCGATCCTGCGTGCCGATGACTACGGCGTCTGCAAGCCTCGGACGCCTCGCCAGCTCCTTCCAGTCGGAGAAGACGTTCTCGGCGGGGATCGCGTGCTCTTTCCGGAGTTTCTCTCGCCTGAACGTGACTGGCTCCGTAACCGCGACCACCTTGCCCTCGCCCCGATGCTCGAGACAATACCCGGCGTATTCCTGCCCGCGTCCGCCGGCGCCTACGATTGCCACAGTGACCGGTTTCATGTGTCGCCCCGCTCCTGCCATGGGAATTTCCGGAAACGTGAAACCGCCATTATACGGACGCCGCTTTCCGTGCATAGCCCGAATCGTACGCTTTGCGCCGATGCGGACAGGCGCCTTGCGGCGAAAGAGGGGCGGCGGTATGATAGTTTTCTGGCCCTTGCGTTTCCTGCCCGAAGAGAGGTCTGATGTCATTTATCTGGCAGCTTGTCGATATCTTCCTTCACCTCGATAAGTACCTTGGCGATGTCATTCAGACGTACGACACGTGGACGTTTCTCTTCCTGTTTGTCGTGATCTTTTGCGAGACGGGCCTTGTGGTGACGCCCTTTCTGCCGGGCGACAGCCTGCTCTTCGCCGCGGGGACGTTCGCCGGCCTCGGAAGGCTCGACCTCGCGTGGCTCTTCCTCGTCCTCGCCGCGGCGCCGATCGCCGGCGACTCGACCAACTACTGGATAGGACGCTTTGTCGGCCCGAAGGTCCTGCGCAAGGAAAACGTGCGCTTCCTCAACAGGAAGTACCTCGACCGCGCCAACGCCTTCTACGAAAAACACGGCCGCAAGACCGTTATCATCGCGCGCTTTGTACCCATCATCCGCACGTTCGCCCCGTTCGTCGCGGGGGTGGGGCGCATGCATTACCCGAGGTTTCTCACCTATAGCGTCATCGGGACGCTCCTGTGGATATCGACCTTCGTCTTCGGGGGTTACTTCTTCGGCAATATCCCGCTTGTTCGGCGAAACTTCACTCTCGTCATCATGGTGATAATCGTCATATCGGTGATGCCGGCCGTCCTCGAGTTCTTCCGCCAGCGCCGTGAGGCGAAAAACGCCGCGCGGGGGCCGGCGCGTTCCGAGCCGGCCGGCGGAGAGTAACGCGCGTTGCCGCGGGAGGTGTGGGCTTGCGAAAAATCCTCGTGTCGGTCGTCGGCGGCCGCAGCGTAACGGCCGACGAGGAAGCGGTCGCCCAGGCCGTCGGGCGCGAGATCGCAAAGCGCGGCGCCGTCCTCGTCTGCGGCGGCCTCGGCGGCGTGATGGAAGCAGCCTGCCGCGGCGCCAAGTCCGCCGGCGGCGTCACCGTCGGCATCCTTCCCACCGCCGACGCCCGCGACGCAAACCCCTATGTTGACATTGCGCTTGCCACCGGCATCGGCTTCGCGAGGAACTACCTCGTCGGCGCCTCGACCGACGCCGTCGTCGCCGTGGACGGCTCCCTCGGCACCCTTTCGGAGGTCGCCTTCGCGCTCGACAAGGGGCTCCCCGTCGCCGCCATAGGCTCCTGGGAACTCGACCCCGCCCGCCTCCCCGTGACGGCCAGGCTCCACCATGCCACGGACGCCGCCGAGGCCGTCGACTGGGTCTTCAAGTCTCTTGAGGGCCTAAGGTCATGAACGATCTCTCGTTCCATTGCCCCTCGTGCAGCCATAACTTGACCCTTCCCGCCCAGAAGTGCCCGCGCTGCGGCAGTGAGATGGTCCCGGCAAAGCCGGCGCGCCGGATATCGCGGTCGCTCATAATCTTTCTGCTCTTCTGCGTCATCGGGCCGTTCGGCCTCGGCCTCCTCTGGCGCAGCGACGAGTTCTCCGACGGCGCAAAGTGGACGCTGACGCTCGCGGTCGTTGTCTATACCATCGTGTTGTTGTGGGTGGGTTATCTTGTGTGCGCCTGGGCCCTCGCCGAGATAACGCAGGCGATGAACCAGTTCCAGTTGTTCTGATGGCCTTCTTCCGCGGCCGCCGCGTCTCCGGAACTCTTCCCGTGCGTCGCGGCCGGCTTTCCCCTACTGGGTCAAACCGTAGTTGACCTCCCATTCGGCCAGATGCCACTGGCTGTTTTCTCTTATGACGGTCATCGTAATTCTGGCGCGGCGAAATGCGAACTGTCCGTCCACCTCGTAGTGCCCGATCATCGCCTTGCCCTGCCCGACCATCCAGTAGGTTCGCACCTCGCCCTCGGCGTCGTAGTAGGTCTTGAGCGGCCCCAACGTGTTTCTCATCGTCTGGCAGATCCCCTCCACTTGCCATATCGGCTGATTGCGCTTGAGGTCATCCGTGCCCAGCGCGTACATTTCCTGGGGATCCCAGTTGCTGAAAAGCCCTACGGTGGTCTTCTCGACGAAGTCCTTCGCCTCAGCCTGGTATGACTCCCCCGCGCGCCAGCCGACGTGAATCTGGAGGATGCCCACGCCCACGAGCAACACGACGATGACGGTGATGATAATAGCTTTCTTCATTGCGCCTCCCCGCGGCGTGCGCTGCCGCACCGCAAACCTTCCCCGCATACATATCGGCATGGCACGGGCTGTTCTTGCGGAAGTCTTGTGGCCGGAGGACCAGAGAAGTGGCCTGATCGCAAGCGCCGTTTCTGGCTGGAAGGCGGTGTGGCGATAAGCCCGCCGCCGCCTTTGTCAATCCCCCGGCGCGGCCGAACAGTTCATGCCGGCCTGTGCTTGGCCGCCGTTACCGCAGCCCCTTCGGCGCCTGCGTAACGACTGCCGCGTCGCGCTCGCGCACGAGTATCGCGCGCAGTTCCCCCGCGAGGTAAAAACTCCCCGTGATGACGAGGAGGCCTGCTCCCGCGAGTTTCCTCCCGAATTCGAGCGCGCCCCTGCGGTCGGCCACGACGTGAACGGGCACGGCCGACTTCGCGCTCGCAACCGCGGCCAGCGCCTCCGGGGACGTGCTGCGGGGGCTGTCGATCGTCGTTACGACGAATTCCCGCGCGACTTCACAGAGTGCCTCGATGACTCCTTCGAAGTCCTTGTGCTGCGCGATTGCCATCACGATGACTGCTTTGCGCCCCGGGAAGCGCTCCCCGAGCGCCTCGACGAGGGCGCGCGCGCTCGCGGCGTTGTGAGCGGCGTCGATGACGATCGGCGGCTCCTCGCTCCAGACCTCAACACGCCCCGGCCATTTGAGGTTCGAAAGCGCTTTCCGCACCGCGTCCGCGGTGATAGTCACGCCCATCTTCTTCGCGGCGATCTCGGCCATCGTTACCGCCATCGCCGCGTTGTACCGCTGGTGTGAGCCCGGAAGTGCCAGCAACAGCGCGTCGTACCGGGCAAGCGGCGTCTCCACCGCGAAGCCCTCGCGCGTGACTGTGCTTACCCGGTAATCGGCCTCGTATGAAAACGTCGGCGCTATCCGCTTTCTCGCGATGTCGATTATCGCGTCGTAAGCCTCTTTTTCCTGCAGCCCGATCACCAGGGGCACGCCGGGCTTGATGATGCCGCCCTTTTCCCGCGCTATGAGCGACAGCGTATCGCCGAGTACGGCCGTGTGGTCGAAGCTTATCGGCGTGATTCCCGTCACGACGGGCGCGACGACGTTTGTCGCGTCGAGCCGCCCCCCGAGCCCCACCTCTACCACGGCGGCGTCCGCCTTCTCGCGCGCAAAATACAAAAACCCCACGCACGTGAATATCTCGAAGAACGTCGGCTTCCATTCCGGCCCCATCTCCGTCACCGCTTCAACCGGGCCGCGCACCGCCGACAGGCATTCGAAAAGAGCCCGCTCGCCAATCGGCTCGAAGTTGATCGCGATCCTTTCCTCGAGGCGCATGAGGTGCGGCGACGTGTAAAGGCCGACTTTCCCCGTACCCGCGGCCTCGAGGATGGCGGCGATCATCGCCGACGTCGACCCCTTGCCCTTCGTCCCCGCGACGTGCACGGTCGGGTACGCCAGGTGCGGATTGTCGACGAGTTGCAGGATCCTGTCCGTGCGCTCGACGTTGAACGTGCGGGTGTTGTACCGAAAAGACGGTTTCTGCTCGTAATTGGTGTTCGAGAAGAGCCAGTCGAGCGCGTCCTTTGGAGTCTTGAACTCTGTTCTTGCCACTGGAAAAACCTTCTCGGAATGGACCGCACGTTTGGGCCGCGTCCGATTATAGGCGGCGTGCCGCCAAAGGCAACGCGCCGCCCGGCCTGAGCCGCGCGCCCGTTTGCGGTTGACCTTCCGCCCGCGCGGCCATAGAATGCAAAATCACGGTTTCCAGCCGGAGGACACGATGCCGCAAGTGACGGTCGCGCTCGGCGAAAGGTCTTATCTCGTCCACGTGCAGGCGGGCGCCGTCGCCCGCGTCGCCGAATTCCTGCCGAAGGGCGCCGCGCCCGCTCGGGCGCTCGTCGTTTCCGACGCTAACGTCGCCCCTCTCTACGCCGGCCCTGTCCTCGATTCGCTCAGGAAAGCCGGCGTTCCCGCGGCGCTCTCTGTGATGCCCCCCGGCGAGGGCGAGAAAACCCTCGCCCGAGTCGAGGCGCTTTATCACGAGATGGTCGATGCCGGCCTCGACAGGCAGTCCCTCGTGGTGGCCCTCGGCGGCGGCGTGGTCGGCGACGTGGCGGGCTTTGCCGCGGCTACCTACATGAGGGGCATAGCGCTCCTCCAGGTGCCCACTACTGTCGTCGCCCAGGTCGACTCCTCTATCGGCGGGAAAACCGGCGTCGACCTTCCCGAAGGCAAAAACCTCGTCGGCGCGTTCCATCAGCCGGTCGCCGTCGTCATCGACCCTGAAACGCTTCGGAGCCTGCCCGAACGCGAGGTGCGCGCCGGGCTTGCCGAGGTGGTCAAGCACGGCGTCATCCAGGACGCCGCGTACTTCGGCTTTCTTGAGCGGGAAGGGCGCCGCCTTCTCCAGATGAGCGCCAAGACTGCCGAGCGGGTTATTACCAGGTCCGTCGAGATAAAGTCCGCGGTCGTCTCCGCCGACGAGCGCGAGTTGGGCCTCAGGGCAATCCTCAATTACGGCCACACCGTCGGCCACGCCCTCGAGGTCGTCACGGGCTATCGCAAATATCTCCACGGCGAGGCGATTGCCGTCGGGATGGCCGCCGCCGCGAACTTGAGCCTCTCGTCCGGCCTGTGTGACCGCGAGACCGCGGACCGCATCACCGGGCTCCTCTCGGCGCTCGGACTTCCCACGGCCCCCGAATCCGTTCGGGCCGGCAAAATCCTCGCCGTTCTTTCCCGCGACAAGAAGGCCTTGGCCGGCCGCGCGCGTTTCGTCCTGCCGCGCCGCATCGGCAGCGTCGAGATCGTCGACGACCTCTCGGACGAAGTCCTCGAAAAAGGCCTTCTCATGACGGGTTTCATCCGATGACGCTCTCGGGCGCGGACCGCGCGATATTGACGATGAACCTCGCCGAAGGCATCGGCTGGCGCACTTACACGCGGCTCGTCGAGCGTTTCGGCGGCGCCGAGGCTGCCGTTTCCGCCGGCGTCGCCGACCTCGAAACCGTTTCCGGCGTCGGCCGCGTCAGGGCCGAGTCTCTGCGCAAGGCGCACGCCGGCGGCGCCGTGGATTTCGAGATATCCTCGGCGGCCGATAACTGCATCGACATCATAAGTCACACGTCCGACGGCTACCCGGCGGCCTTAAAGCAGATCCCCGACCCGCCTCTCGTCCTCTACGTCAAGGGCAGACTCCTCGCCGAGGACGCGGTGGCCCTCGCCTTTGTCGGCAGCCGCCGCGCGAGCCTCTACGGCCTTCGCGCCACCGGGCGCCTCGCCGGCCAGGCCGCGCGCGCGGGTTTCACGATAGTCTCAGGGCTCGCGCGGGGCATCGACCGGGCCGCGCACGAGGCCGCGCTCGAATGCGGAGGCAGAACAATCGGCGTCATGGGCTCGGGCCTTCTGAACCTATATCCGACCGACGCCCTCGACCTGACCTTGAAGATCACCGACCACGGCGCCATCGTGAGCGAGTTTCCTCTTACCTTCCCGTCGCGCCGCGAGAACTTCCCCCGCAGGAACCGCATCATCAGTGGCCTCTCCCTCGGCGTGGTAGTCGTCGAGGCCGCCCGCCGCAGCGGCAGCCTGATCACCGCCCGCCACGCCGCCGAACAGGGGCGCGAGGTCTTCGCCGTCCCCGGCCCCATAGACTCACCCGGCAGTTTCGGGCCGAACGGCCTCATCAGGGACGGCGCCAAGCTCGTCGCCGACCTC
>Ga0315277_10012102_pt1 | contig 10832 bp, 8 predicted proteins | sample YL17G05_15_MG_FD_203695 | JGI IMG/M metagenome (GOLD analysis project Ga0315277, IMG submission 203695) | Sediment microbial communities from Yellowstone Lake, YNP, Wyoming, USA - YL17G05_15 | ecosystem: Environmental > Aquatic > Freshwater > Lake > Sediment | place: USA: Wyoming | collected... | reverse complement strand
CGAACGCGCGCCTGAAAGACGGCTCGTCGTAGCCGCCGAAAATGTCCTCTCGCGTCGCGAGCAGCCTCCGCACCTGGGAATCTGACTTCGGCACGAACTCGATGATGAGGCCCTTCGCGATCTCGCCGAAAAACTCCGCAAGCCTCGAAAGCGGCACGTTATTCGAGATCGCGAGGTGGTGAATGAGTGCGAGTGCCATGACCACGTCCGCCGGGCCGCGTTCGAAAAGCGACATCCGCTCGCGGTTGTGCCAGCCCGCCGAGGGGCTGGGGTTTGCGAGGTCGGCCACGAGCGGCAGGAGGTTCTTGTCCTTCTTGCGGGCGCACTCGAGGTAGTTCTTTTCGACCGCGGCGGGGTCGACGTCGAACGCGACCGTGACCGCGCCTTTCGACGACGCTATCCGGCTGAAGGTGCCGGTATTGGCGCCGAGGTCCCACACCGTACGCGGCCGCGCGGCGTCGAGAAACTCTCCGACCGTCCGCGCCTTGTGCGAGAACGCGGCATCCGAGTAGTTCGTGTCCGAATAGTAGTCGCCCCACTCGGTCCCCGCCGGCCGCCACTCGAGTTTCGCGACGGTTGACCGCAGGTCGTCCACGAGGCCCATGAAGCCCATCCGGCCCATCTTCCTGCCCTCGGCCTTCGCGGGTTTGTCCGCGTAGCGCGCCTGAAACTTCGCGCCCGTATGGATGTGCGTCAGAAGCCCGAGCGACAGCCGCGTGCGCCACGGCAGAAGCCCGCTCGCCAGGTCCAGCGGCACCCCGTCGATGTAAACGCGCAGCAGCTGCGACAGCCGCACGTCCGTGCGGCTCATGAGCGCCAGCGGCGCCAGGAAATGCTGGCAAAACTGCCTGTACGCCACCCACGGACGCCCCTCTTCGTAGCGCTCAAACGAAAGCGTGTCGACGAGCACGGGCTTTGCGTCCCGCCACTGGATGTTGTAGGCGCTTGCGTCCTTTAAGGTCATGCCGAAGTCGAGGGCCTTCGCCTGGATTTCGAGCGTCGCCAGCGCGGCGTTTTTCAGTTCGCTGAAACACCACTCGTACGGATACGAGACAAACGGAATGCGCTCGGGCTTTATGACCTTGTACGCGTCTTCCGGCGACGGCGCCTCGACTCTTGAGTCCGCGTGAGCGACGAGGAGCCCCGCCTTGACGAGGGCGTCGTAGAGCCCCGAAGACATGAGTGCGTCGAAGTGGGGCTTATAGGAACTGTTTACCTGGCGGTAGAGCTCGCCGTCGCGTTCGAAGAGAAAACCGCTCGGGTCGCGAAAGGAGCTTGGTAGGGCGTCAATGCTCATCTTGAGGTGCATCGCCGCCGGGGTCGCTCTTGGCCTTCGAGAACCGGCTCTGGAAGAACGCCTTCAGTTTCGCCCAGTAGATCTTGATCGCGAAGAGGCCGCCGAGAACGCCCGCTATGAGAAGCTGCAATATGTACGACCCCGTGCCGGGATCGAGGTACGCGTAGGCTTGGCCGCTTACGAGTATGAAGGCAAGGACCGCCGCGAATATCGCGAGAAGCATGTCGCCGCGCCGCATGTAGTGCCCCTTTTCCCCCACAAATAGCCAGGCGGGCTTAGGACCGCGCCATTTGCGCCGCCAATCGCCGGGGACAACTGCCCGACAATAATCGTAGCCGGGCCCGGAACCCGTGTCAAGGTCGGCCTAAGGACGAGGGCCGTAGCCGGCCAGGGCTTTTGCCGCGCTTTTCGCCGAGCCGCGCTGCCCCTGCGCGCCGCGTGCACCGTAGATGCGTGAGAACGCCGACAGACCAGACGTCAAAAGCCTTGACTCACGCCGCGTTCGGCGCCATAATTCTCGTCCGAAAGCGCGCTTGCGTATTTCACTCCGGTCGGGGCGTGGCGCAGCTTGGCTAGCGCGCTTGAATGGGGTTCAAGAGGTCGCAGGTTCAAATCCTGTCGCCCCGACCATTCTTCTTCGCTCCGTGCTTGCGCACAGAGCTTCGAAGAATTGGTCCGATCCTGTGTCACAGTTATCTCACACGCAAGCAAGGGCGAAGAAGAATGGGCGATTAGTCCTGCGTAGCCCCGAGCATCCCGAGGGGCGAAGCAGGACCGACAATTCTCTTGCGCTCCGTGCTCGCGCACTGAGCTTCGAAGAATTGGCCCGATCCTGCGTGACAGTTATCTCACACGCAGGCAACGGCTGGCCGCGCATCCGTCGCGCCTGACGCCCATCACGACTGGCCGGGGCATCTTATTTGCCCGTTTCCAGCCGCTTGAGCCGCTCTTCGATGCCAGCGAGGCGCGCCTCTATACCGAGGCGCGCCTCTATCTCGATGAGGTGCACGTTGGACTCCCTCACGTGGAAAAGATAGGCCCTGAGGGCAAATGAGATCGTGAAGATCGCTGCCAGGCAGAGCGCCGCGTAAATGAGAAAAAGGGCGACACTGTGCGAAAACACCGTGGCTTCGGCGTTCACCACGACCGCGGCGAAGATCCATGTCCCCGCGAAGAGCCCCCATCCTATCATCGTGAGAAGCCGCATCCGGCGCATCCTCTTTCGGTCGCGTTCGAGGAGGCGCCGCAAAGTCTCCCTGTCGCTTTCGGAGATCCCCGCGGCGTTGATCCCGTTTGTCTTCAAGAGCCTCTCGCCAAGACTTCCCTCATCTGCCATCGTCAGCCTCCTCCATCAGGCGGCGCAGCGCTCCCTTGGCATAGTGGATGCGCGAGCGCACCGTGCCGAGTCCGCACCCCGTCACCGCCGCGATTTCCTCGTATGACATGTCCTCGATATACCGCAGCACCAGGGCTTCCCTGTGAACCGCCGAGAGTTTGTCGAGCGCCGCGTGCACGGCCTCCGCGTCGTCCGCCGAAAACTCGTCTCCCGCGTCGTCCGGCAGCGTTTCGGGGTCGGTCTCGTCGTCCGCGGCGGTGACGCGCCCCTCGCGTTCGAGCTGACTCAACGCCTCGCGCCGCGCAATCGTGTAAAGCCACGTCCGAAACGCCCCGAGCCGCTTGAGGCCCCTTATGCCGCGCAGGACGTTGAGCCAGACGCCCTGAGAAACGTCCTCGGCAGTTTCGACCGACCCCAACATCCGCCGCAGGTAATACTTGACGGGCCCGCAGTGCCGCTCGAAGAGCCTCGTAAATGCTTCCTCGTCCCCCGCCTGGCAGCGGAAAACCAATACCTGCTCCCGGACATTTTCCGTCGCGTCTATGCGGCACCTCCACTATTGACGATGCCCGGTGAACGTGAAAAGTTCAAAGCGGCGTGCAGAACCTACCGTTAGTGCCGCGCCGCGGCGCTCTATTGGCCGTCGCCGGACCCGGCATCGCGTCTATCGGTACCGCCCGTACTTCGCGGCCGCTTCGTACATCGCGACGACGTTTTCCGTGGGGGAGTTGTCCTGGAGGGAGTGTGTGGGCGCAAGCATGTAGCCGCCGCCGGGCATCATGATGGAAAGCGTCTCGCGCACGTTTTTCACCACGTCGCGGACCTTGCCGTACGCGACCGGCCCCGCGGTCGAGATGCACCCGTGAAACGCAAGCCGCTCTCCGAAGTTCTTCTTCAGATACGCGGGCGCCATGTCCTTCGCCTCGGGCTGGAGCGTGTCCACGCCCCTTATCCCCATCTCGATAAAGTCCTCGTACGCCCAGCTCGACGAGCCGCACGAGTGGATCATGACCGGGACGTCGAACTCCCCGGCCAGGTCCACGAACCTCTGGTGCCGCGGCCGGATGTGTTTGCGGAATAGTTCAAGCGAAATCATCGGCCCGATCTGCGTCCCCAGATCCTCGCCGAGCCACACGAAATCTATCCCGCCCCCGGCCGCCTCGAGCGTCCGCCTCGTCACTTCAAACTGGACGTCGAGGCGGCGGTCGATGAGCCTCAGCCCCACGGGATTGTCCGTGATGAGGTCGATGAGGACGTTCTCCATCCCGCGAAGCATCGCAGTCTTGTTGATGATGTCGCCGAGGCCGGGATCTCCGGCGTAGACGGCGTACTCGCCGTAACGCCTGCATTGCTCCGCGGCGCCCTCATAGTCGAAATCGTCCGGCGACGGCAAAGGCCACGCCTCAACCGCCTCCATGTCCGCGCCGGAAAGCGGAAAGTCGCAGTAATCCCAATACCCTCCCGTCTCGTGCTCAATCCACCTCCTGTGGATGCCCCAGAGAGGGTCGATGCTGAGCCCCTCGATCTGCGGGTGAATCTCCGGCCCCTTGTACGCGGGCGCCGCCTCGCGGAAATCCACGCCGAGCGCCTGAAGCAGCCCTTCGTCGTCGTCCGCCGCAAGGCCGAAATGTTTCTTGAGCCTCAAGTCGATGCCGGCATTCGCGCTGTAGTCGACCGGCACGCGGTCCGGCTCCTTGTGCGCAAACGCCGCAAGCACCCTTTCTTTTGAAGTCATGGACGTTTCATTCCTCTCTTCCCGGGCTCCCTCTCGCTTCGGCGCGTCTCCACTACGGGTGGTCGAATTCAATTTTCTGCACCTCGACGCCGTCCATCGCGCCGAGTTTCCTGGCGAGCTCGTCGCATTGCGCCTCGTCGCCCACAAGTTCGAGGAGTATCAGGCCGTTGGGCGAGCAGAAACTGCCGTCCGTGTCGTGGAGTCCTATCCGCGTCTTGATGTTGCAGCCGAACTCCGTGAGAACCGTCTGTACGTTTGGGATGCGCTTCACGCGGTTATGAACGTGGATGCCGAGGATGATGTGTTTCTGGAGCATGGCCGCCTCCTTTCAGGCCAGTTCGATTATACACCGGCCCTCCACGCGGCGGGAGACGCCACATCCCGCCGGGCGTCACGGCGTGGACCGCGTTGACGCCGGACCGAGCAGGCATTATAGTACCCGTTCGATTCTCCTGCTTGGCGGCAACACGAACGTGTGTAGAGCCGCGCCGCCGCGCTGGAAGGAGTTCGCTTGAACGGCCGGACCGACGAAACGAGGACATCGCTCCAAGGCGCATCATCCGCGAAGACCGTCTTCTCTCTGAAGGCCGCCGTCGTCCTGCTGTCGGCCGCGTATTTCGTCTACCTCGCGGGCGAATTCGTGACTTCCTTCCAGTCGCCGCTTTTCATCTACAGCGACGACGAGTGGCAGGGCGTCCAGATAACCGCCGCGGCGCGCGTCCTCGATGGCAAACCCCTCTATCCCGATTTCGCCTCCGAGGGGGGCTACTATGTCTACGCGCCCCTGACGCCTCTTCTTACAGCCCTCGGCTTCAAGGTCTTCGGCGTCAGTGTCGCCGTGGTGAAAGTCCTCGCGCTCGCGGCCTTTCTCTTCGCCCTCGCCGGCGTGGCCTGGGCGTCATACGGGCTCTCGGCCTCGAAGTTCGCGGCCCTCCTTGCGGCCGGCATCTTCGCGGCGACGTACCGCTTCCTCATCGCCTGGCACATCAACGTTCGCCCCGATGTCTTCGCTGCGGCATTTGCCGTCTGGGGCGTCGTCTTCGCCGCGCGGCACTACGGCGGGCGCCGCGGCCCGGGTTCGACGGTCCTCGCGGGACTTTTCTTCACCCTCGCCGCCCTGTCGAAACAGAATTACGCGATACTCCTCGCGGCGTGGCTCGCGTGGCTTTTCGTAAGCGCGGGTCCCAGAAGGGCCGTGCTTGCCGCGCTTCCGGCCCTCGTCCTCGGCGGCGCCGCGCTTGTCTGGTTTGACGCGCGCGGCGAACACCTCGTTGCCGCCATGGTGGTCATGGGCGGCCACCCGATGAAGCCCGCCTCGATATTCCTCGAGTTTCTGGCCAAGGACTTCGTCATCATCGCCGTCCCGGTTTTCCTTTCGCTCGCGGGGCTTGCGGCCCTCTGGCGGCGGGAAGGCCCGCCGGGCGCGCGCGGCTTCTGGTTGGTCATCTACGCGGCGGCTTTTCTCGTGGGGCTGCTTCCCTATATGAAATTCGGCGGCCGAAACAACGCCTTCTACCTCTTCTCGGCGATGATGAGCGTCGCGGCCGCTTACGGCGTTTCCACCCTCGCCGCGCGTCGCGACCGCGCGGCGCTTCCGGCCGTGCTTCTCGCGCCGGTACTCTTCCTCGGCATCGAGTTCGCCGCCTCTTTCTCGTTCGACGCGTCCCTGCCCATCGCGCCGCACCTGCAGCCGGTCTTTCGCTTCGCCCAGAAACACAAAAGTCAGCGCGTGTACTTCCCCACGAGAAACTACATCACCTACCTCGCCTCAGGCCAGTACTACCCCGACGACAACTTCACCTGGGACAGGAGCCTCTCCGGTCTGAAACCCCCGGCAAACGTCGTCCGCATGGTCGAGGAGCAGTATTTCGATTACATCATCAAGGGATTCACAACCGGAGAGATGAACGCGGTGCTCGATGCGCACTACCGCCCCGACCCATCGCTGCAGTTGGGCGAATACCCCGTTTACGTGCCTTCCCGGGGGACCCCGCCGCATGAAGTCCCGGACGAGCGGCCTTAACGCTCCGCCCGCGCCCGCCGCAATAGCCTTGCTATCTCGTGCGCCGCTGACGCCGCGGAGGCGGCGCTTCTGAAGTCGAGCTCGCCGCGCGCGAACAAGACTCGATACGCGCCGACGGCATATCCGAAGAGCCGCCGCATCTTCCCGTCCGGCACGGGCCGCCCCATGTGGTCGACTGCGCCGATGAACTCGACCGCCCTCGGCGCGACAAGCGCCGCCAGGTCCGGTATGTCGAAGTCCTCGAGCGCCCCCGGCACCCAGAAGTGCTCGAACTGGTTGTAGTACCGGTTGTCCGCAAGCATCCGCCACGACGCAAGCGTCCCCACGGCCGCGACCGCTCCTATGCGCTCGTCAAACGCCGCCGCGAGAAGCGCCCATATCCCCCCTTTCCCCTCGCCCACGACCGCCGCCGGCTGCCCCGAAAAAAACCCCTTCTCCTCGACGAAGTCCACCCCGCGGATAACGTCGAGCGCCCGCATCGCGAGCAGCGTCCGGCCGACGCCGAGCGAGCGTATCGCGAGGCACTCGTGCCGCCAGAGGCTCGGCTCATACCCGCGCCACTCGGCGCTCCCCTTCGCTTCGCAAATCGACGTCTCGCCGGTGTCCCGCGCGTCTATCGAAAGCACCCGGTGCCCCCTGCGCGCGAGCGCAAAAGGCAGCGCCCTGGGGTCGCTCGTCCGCGGCTTCCCTGCGTCGCTCACGTGAATGATGACCTGCCTCCCCCGCACGACCTTTCCCGGCGTCACGAGCAGAGCCGCAATCGGAATACCGGGCTCGCTTTCGAAGACGAGCCGCTCCACCGAAACGCCGTGAAGCCTCGACGTCCCGGCGCTCAGCGCCTTGAGCGGCGACGAGACGCGCTCGAGAGAGATGCGCTTCTCGACCTTTGCCAGGATTGCCGCGCGCCCTTGTTCAAGCTCGCGAATGTTTCTCGGCATGCGGCGCCTCGGCGCAATCCTTGCCGCCCGCGCCTTGTTGAGCGAAAACATCGTCTCGCCGCCGAGCGACGTCTGAACGTGCCCCGTTTTCGTACACAGAAGCATCTCGGGCGCCAGGGCCTTGAACCGCGGCTCCTTCCGCGTGCCGCCTTTCATCGCAAACCAGCGGTTGAACCACGCGTAGGCCGCCTCGCGCTTCGACCTTTTCAAATCGTGTATGCCGGGGACGATCTCGAACGCGAGCCGCTCAGTGCGGCCGCACGCCCTGTAGAACGGCATCATGATGTCCACCTTGCGGCGGTGCGCGGCCTCTTCTCCGGAGGCCCGCCCGACGCTTATGTGGCACGGCCGCGGCGCGATGAGCGGATAGAGAATCCGGTCCACGAGCCGCTGGCCGCGAAGGTACGTGTTTTCCATGCTTCCGCCGGGGTGCGACGCCGAACACGCCGCGACCCTCTCGTCGGCCGCCGTGATGAGGAGCGTCATGGCGCCGCCTCCGGAATTGCCCATGACGCCGATCCGGCGCGCGTCGACCTCGCGTCGGCTCAGGAGATAGTCGACGCATCGCACGCCGTCCCACACTCGGTACCCGGCAAGCGTCATGCCGGTGAGGCAGCAGGGTTTCCCCGTCCAGTGGTGCTGGCACACGCACATCTTCACGAGGTCGCGCCCGGTTTCGGGGTCGATGCACTCCGAGCGCTCCCCCTGTCCGGTAGGGTCGAAAACAAGGGATATGTAACCTTTGAGCGCGAGGCCGAGGCCCGCCTTGTGGTATTCCCTCAAGCCCTTGGCCAACGGGTCGTGTCCGCAGGGCACGAGGATACCAGGCGCCGGGAGCGAAAGGTTTTTCGGAATGTAGAGGTTGGCCGTAACGTAGTACCGCGGCTGGCTCTCGAAAATGACCTTCTCGATCGTCACCCTGGCGAGTTCGATCTTGCCGACCGTGCGCGCGTGAAGCGGCGCGCGCTTCGGGAGCGCCCCAAATATGTCCTCGATGCGGGCGCGTATGCGAGCCTGCCACCGCCGCACGTCCCCAGGCGACTTGAGTCGCGCCACTTCGGCATCGAGTTCTCGGTCGCGGACGGCCTCCGCCGCCGCGAGAAACCTGTCGAGCGCCCGCGATCCTTTCTCGCGTTCCTTCTTGCCGTGGAAAACGTTGAGTTTCATCGGAGCTTCTCCTGATGTCCGGCCGCGCGGGCTTTAGTGCCCCTCGTCGCCGCGTTCGTGGGAGAAGCGCGCTGACAGGCGGGAAAGTCGGTATTTCACCTTGCGCCGCAGGACAAACGGCAGCGGGGCGTCGAGCATCCGGCCGAATGCGTCCGCGTCAACGCGCGCGGCGATCGATATCCGCTTCACTATGAAGTCGCCGCCGATGCGCCCGGCGAAACCCGGCAACGAGACGAAAAACGCCTCGTAACCGGCGCCCCTGGCGGCGCGCGCCACGCGGGAGTCGTAGCGCCCGCCGGGCGCCGAAAGAAACCGCACGGGTTTGCCGCTCATCGCGGCGAGCGTCCTGCGGCTTTCCGACAGGTCGCGGCCAAGCCTGGCGTCGTCCAGGCGCGTAAGGAACTCGTGGCCGACGCCGTGCGAGCCTATCTCGTGCCCCTCGGCCGCCATGCTCGCGACCTCCGCGGCCGTGACCCTGCCGGGCATGCCGATCTCGCCGCTGTTAAGGAAAAAGACGCCCTTGATGCCCCGCTGACCCATCGCGCGCACGGCGCAGCCGTTTTCCCACGAGTCGTCGAAAGTGGCGACGAGCGCGCGGCCGTCCCGCGGCCCCGCACCGCACAACTCGTCGACCCCCGCGAACCGCCACCCGCGCGCGAGCGCGATTTCGATCTGGGCGGCAAACTCCCCCTCGGTCAGCACGTATGGCCTGTGCGCCGGGTGAAACGCGGAGCGCTCCGCCTCGCCGGCGACGATGTTGTGATACATGAGGACAAGCGCCATGCCGTTTGCCTCAACGCCGCCACATACTCCAGCCACCCAGCCGCGCGCAGACTAAAACCTTGCTCTGGGCGTCGCACGCGTGCGCCAAACCTTACCCGCCCCTTGAGGACGCACGATGCGTTCGGGCGCGATAATTCGCGCGCGCCGAGCGGCAAGCGCGCAATGCGCCTGTTCATATGTCAGTACGGCCGGCCCTCTTCGACGATAATCGAGGACGGCGTCGCGCCGTCGAAAAGGACCTTCCCGCCACTGGTGAGTTTCAGAGACGCCGCCGGCCTGTCCCCCTTCGCGAAGGTGATCTCCGCCGCGCCGCCGGAGCCGCCTTCAACCGAAATCACGACCTTCGCGGCGTCGTTTGAGAGAATCTTCACTGCTGGCAGCGTCTTCGAAGCCGTGTCCGTGGTGAGCATGACGTTGAGGAAGTAATCCTCTTCGGCGGCCTCGGCGGGTGACAGTTCGACGCGCCATGCGCCGGGAATCTCGCCGGCGGAGAGCGGCGCCTTGCGGCCGCTCGTCGCGTTCGGGCCGACGGCGTAGTGGACGCCGGCGACGAGGAATTCATTCCCCGGCCCGCCGATTTTCTCGTACCTGCGCGCCTCGGGCAGCACGTTCGCGCACGCGAGCCGCCCATCGCCGTTTTCAATCTCTATGACGCCTTCGGAAACGCGCGGCTCGCCCACCGAATGAAGAGGCCACGTCTTCTTGAATTCCGCCTTCGTCGAGACCACGCGGTCGAAGACGACGATGAGGTCCGGCTGGATGAAGAGCAGTTGCCGGACGAAGCGTGTCATCTTGTGCGCGCTGTAGGACTTCGTCGCGTCCCCGCAGGCGTAGGTGAAAAAGCGCGTGCCCGTATAGGCGAGCATATCTCCGACGTCCCATCGGCCGGGGTTTTTGGCCCAGTCGTTTGCGCCCGGGCCGCGCTCCGTCGGAAACGTGCCCGCGTCGTAATCTGTCGGCGAGTTCGCCAGCCCGCCCGACATGATGAGCTCCAACTGGCCGCCGTCGTTCAGGACCCCCATCTCGAATTTCTCGTCCGGGTCGTAGACGAGGATGGTGTTGTGAGCGATAGTGCGCTGGTAGTAGTTGAAAAACTCGCTCGTGCGGATGCGCTCGTCGACCTGGAGCCCCCAGTCGTCGTCGTAACGCCCGGAGTCGTGCGCGAGTTCCCCCTTGTAGTAGACGTCGAAGTGGCCGTTGTCGTAGTGGCAGTGGCCGCCGAAGTACTGGCCGCACTTGAACGTCACCCACGTGTCGCCGCGCCGCGCGCCACCGGGGCCGTCCCAGCCCCAGCCGCTTCGCGCCATGACGAGCCCCTTGCCGCGGAAGATCCGCGACGGAGGCAGTTCGGCGAGCGGCTTTTCCTCGACGGATGGGTCGTACCAGAGAAGGTCCCGCCACCGCGTCGAATCGTTCGGCACGAAAAGCGCCGCCGGGCAGTGGTTCACGTAGTACTGCGCGTACGGGTCGCGCCATTCGGCCACCGTCATGAGAAACATCTCCCGGTCGAGGTCGCCCAATGCCCCGTGGTCGTTATCCTCCCCGGGGTAGAC
>Ga0315277_10012101_pt1 | contig 10832 bp, 4 predicted proteins | sample YL17G05_15_MG_FD_203695 | JGI IMG/M metagenome (GOLD analysis project Ga0315277, IMG submission 203695) | Sediment microbial communities from Yellowstone Lake, YNP, Wyoming, USA - YL17G05_15 | ecosystem: Environmental > Aquatic > Freshwater > Lake > Sediment | place: USA: Wyoming | collected... | reverse complement strand
CGCCTGCACGGATGAAGCCGGCTTTCCTTCTGGAGCGATTTGTTTCTCAAGCCAGGCGCTTACCTTGTCGGCCCACATTTGGCCGTGCTTCCGCAGGCCGTTGCCGTTGAAGTGAACACCCGCGCGATACTCGGCACGGAGCGCGTCCGTGTCCGGACCTTCCAACGACAGCCCTTTGTCCCAGAGTTTCTTCATCGCCGCGCGGAATTCGGGATCCGAGGCGTCCTCCTCGCTATGATAGGTGGTTTGGGCAGTGAACCAGGGTATGGGCCAGGCGGCCTTCTCCCTTGAGGCGCGGATGAGGTTGCTCATGAACTCGAAATACTGCTCGCCCGTGATCTGGCGGTCGGCGGGATACCCGGAGCGAGCCTGGCCGGCATCGCTTTCGCCCTGGTGCCAGAGCACCGCGCGGAACCCCTGCGGTCCGAGGAGGGTGAAGCGTTTCACGAAACGATCGAAAAGGCCGCCGGTGCTTTCCCATTCGCCTGGGCCAACCGGTGTGACGTTCGCGCCAGTGGTCGGCTGCTGTTGCATCCGTTCCCCCTTGGGCAGCCACTCGCGCACGCTCGTGCCGCCGGCGGCAATGCCGACAATGCCGATGGGCACATGAAACCGCTGGTTCATCGCGTCACCGAACGCCGGCATGAAGCTGCCACCCGAACCATCTGCGCCCTGCTGGGGATCGTTCGCCAGGGTCCACCGCTCGCCGTTGAAAGAACCCACATTGCCGGTCTTCGTGATCTGTTTCTCGGAACCCCAGTTCCCGGCGTTGGACTGGCCCGCGACGATGAAGACCTCGCCAATGCCCACATGCGCGACGCTGCCTTCGACCGCGGTTTGAGAAGCCCTGAGGCCGCGCACTTCCAGACGATACCATCCGCCCGCGGGTGCTTTGACCGTGAAATCGAAGGCCCCGTCCTTAACGGGCGATGGGAAGTCATGCCAGGCTTCATCCGCCTGTCCCGCCAGGGGCTTGCCTGGCAGCCGATACTGCCACTTCTCTGCGATGAAGGTGGTCTTGCCTTGCAGATGAAGTGCGCCTTCTGTGGCGGTTTGGCGCTGCACAACCTGATAGTCGAGGGGACTGCACAGGGTGAGGGTTTCATTGGCCGACTGCACGGAAGCGCCGAGCAACAGCACAGCCGCTGTTCCAACGATTGCGCCTGCGATATTCATATTCATCTCCTTTGCCTGTATTGGGCGACCCGCCCGTTCGTCCCTGGTTTTACAGACGCTTTGCCCGCACTGTTTTGGTTTCACCATTCACCACGATCGTTACATGTTGCGGCTGCGCTGAAGTGATGCGGTAGTCCGTTACCTTGCCGTCCTTCCACTGCACGTCCACGGTAAAGTTGCCGCGCGCGCGCAGGCCCTGGACGGAACCCGTCGTCCACGTCTTCGGCAGGGCCGGGAGCATCCGGATGATCGGCTTGCCGTCGGGGGTAAGTTCGTGGCTTTGAATCAGCATTTCCGCCACGGCCGCGCACCCGCCGAAGTTGCCGTCAATCTGAAAGGGCGCGTGCAGGCAGAACAGATTCGGCGCGCCGCGGCCAATGAGCATCGTGAGTAACTTGTTGGCATGATCGCCATCCTGCATGCGGGCCCAGAAATTGGCCTTCCATGCCATGGACCACCCTGTCGAGGCATCCCCGCGACGCTCAAGGGACAGCCTGGCGCCTTTGAACAGCTCGGGCGATTGGGGATTTATCTCCGTTCCCGGGTACAGGCCCCAAAGGTGCGAACAGTGGCGGTGGTTAATCTCCGTTTCCTCGAAATCTTCCTGCCATTCCATGATCCGGCCTTCTTTGTTCACACGGGTGGGCATGAGTCTGGCCCTTGTGGCATCCAGGCTTTTGGCAAAGTCTTCGTCGGTTCCGAGGATGCGCGCGGCCTCGGCGGTGCGGGCCAGAAGATCGCGGATGATTTGCAGGTCAAAGGTCGAGCCAACGCAGAAGGACGTGGATTGGCTTTTCCCGTCGCGGTCTTTGTAGCGGTAGGAATTCTCCGGCGAGTTGGAGGGGGCGGTCACCAGTAAATGCGTCTTGGGATCCTCCACCAGCACGGCCTGGCAGAATTCGCTCGCCCCACGCATAAGGGGGTAATATTTCTTCAGAAACTCTTTATCCAAAGTGAACGCATAATGCGTCGCGATGTGCTGGGCCAGCCAGGCGCCGCACGTTGGGCCGACGCAAGCGCCCAAATTGCTCGGCGAGGTATCAAACCAGGGGTTTTGAGTATGATTGGCCATCCACCCCGGGGCGTTGTAGTAGGCCTTGGCGGTCTTTTTGCCTTCTTTGGCAACGCCCTCGATGAACCGCATGAGAGGCAGATGGCAATCCGAGAGATTCGCGACCTCTGCCGGCCAGTAATTCATCTGCAAGTTGATATTGCTGTGAAAGTCGCCGCGCCATGGGGTGTCGTATTCCTCAGCCCAAATGCCTTGCAGATTGGTCGGGAGCTGCGAATCAGGCCGCGAGCCGGAGACCATCAGGTGCCGGCCGAATTGAAAGTAGAGCGCGGCCAGCGCGGGATCGGGAATGGTCTCCGCCTGGCGGACGCGTTCCGGCGTTGGCAGTTGCGAGTTGGCGCCCTGGGGCAGCGAGATCCGGCAACGGTTCATGAACGACGCATGGTCGGCGGAGGCGTCGTTCAGAATGGCGTCAAAAGGTTTCGCCAGGGCCTTTGTCAAACGCTGTTGCGCCAACACGGCAAAGTTCTTGTTGAACATGTCGGTGCCGGCGGAAACGATAAGGGTTGCTTCGTCCGCGCCTTGGATCGCCAGGCCTGACTCCGAGGCAATGACTTTGCCGCCCCGGGTGGTCGCGCCCAGGATGGCCAGGTAGCGCACGCCTTCACCGGTTGCCCCCTGGGGCTTGTTGAAGGGGAGCTGGCCTTCCATCCGCTGAAAACCGCCTTCGGTCCCGGTGACCGAACATTCCTTGCGGGAGAGGGCCGCGGTAAAGGAGAGGGCGCCCGGCTTATCGGCCCTGAGGCGAAGCGCGATGACCTCGTCAGGCTTGGAAACCACCAGGTCACGGATGAAATGCGCGCCGTTGTGCGTGTACTCGGTGTGGGCCACGCCGCGCATCAAGTTGAGATCGCGGCGGTAGCCCGAGTACACGAGCTCGGTCTTGGTTCCGTCATTCCCTGGTTGGCCGGCAGTGGAAGGCGTCTGCGCGGAAGAGACAAACTGGATGAACAAGTCACCCAGGGTTTGATAAGACCCGAATTGATCTCTATCCCCCCAACCGCTGACGCCGGCACGATAACCGAAATTCTTTGTTAGCTCGCTTTGCGCCGCGCCGATGTTGCCGGCGAAAAGGTTCTTGCGCACGTCCGGCAGGCATTGATAGGCGTCATAGCGATTGCCATCATACGGACCGCCCGTCCAGACCGAAGACTCGTTGAGCACAATTCGCTCCTTGCCGACCCCACCCAAATCCATCGCGCCGAGCCGTCCATTGCCAAGCACACAGGATTCATGGAAAGAATCGGCCGGTTTCACAAACCATAGGCTCATCGGCTCGACCGGAGCGGATCGAGCGTCGGCCTGTTTCGGATTCTCGCCGGTATTCAACTGCTGAGCCAGAACCGGACACGCGATCAAGGTCAGCATGGCTGCCTCCCCAATGATCATCGGCAACTTTTTCATGTGTTTATCCTTTCTTTTGCGGACTCTAACCTTTCTTCCTTATGTGCGCAACCTTCGTTTTGTTTGCCCACTGGCTTGCGCTCATTTCGCCAGGATGTTGATCACATCCGTGGTGCGGGACTTCGGGGTCACCTTGAACGAGGTCACTTTGGCGTTGCGCAATTCCGCTTCCACCGTTGTGTCACAGGGCGCATTAAGCCTGAACTCGACATTCCACTCCTTCGGCCAGGCAACGGTTGAGAGAGGACGTGCGGTCTTGTCCAAGTGAGTTCATAGAAATCATCTCGCGCTTATCCGCTGAACTGTCTGTATGGTCACTGGACCGAGCAGACCGGAAGATAGCTGGTCGTTATTAAGCCATCCCACAAACATTCTGGTGCGCGTCCGACGCTGCCCGTCCGGCAGTTTGCCGTCGCCAACCAACCGATTCGGCCACAGATTCACCACCTCGATTTCCAGCGCGTTCTCATCGGGCTTGGCGGCCCCGGTTATCTCCACCCGCCAAGGAGAACACCAGATCACGCCAAGGTCTTTGCCATTGAGTCGAACTCTGGCCGTTTCTTTTACAGTGCCCAAATCCAGGAACAATCGCTGCCCCGGAACTGGCGGTTGCATGCTGAAGACTCGCCTGTAAACCGCCGTGCCGCTGAAATCCCGCACCGCCGGTTCCGAACGCTTCGTCCAGTCCTCCAGATTGTCAAAGACCATCAAACCCCTGGCTTGATCGCCGCTGAGACCATCCGTGGGATAGAACCACTGCGGATCAAACTGAACCGTCCACGGCCCCGCAAGCTCCTGCGTCTGGCTCAACTTGGGGAAATTCACTTCCGCACTATTCTGACTTCCGGCTTCAGGCTTCCTGTTCGTGTCCTCCGTCTTTTGAATGCCCTTCCGGAAAACCAAAAACATCGAGCCGTAGGGCTCAAACTCCAGGGGAACGGACGTGCCTCCGTCCTTCGACTCGAACTGCGGCAGGTCCCGTTGCTCGCCCGTCACGGGGTCCCACAATTCCGGCTGCTTGCCGCTCACACGGAAGGTGCAATCGGCGTGCAGCGCGAAGGCTCTCCGGTTCGCCACGAAGTAAATATCGGCATCATCGCTGCGGCGATGGATGAAATCCAACAGGGCATTTTCCGTTTTGCCCTGGAACGCGAAATCCGGCGGCACGCCGCCCTTCGCCAGGACCTCCCGAATGCTCAATCCGCATACCACCCGCCCCTTGCCGTATGAACGTTGAAGCAGGGGAGATGCAGTTTCCGTTCCCCACACCTCATCCGCAGTTTTCTTGAGCTCCTGTTCGCTCCCGGGATAGCCGGTCAGTCCGGGCGTGCGCTGCGGTTTCGGGCCGATCACCGTGGCTCCGGCGGCCACCAATTCCTGGATTTGGCGGGTCACGCTCAGCGGAATGACCGGCCGGTCCGGCAAAACCAGGACCCGATAACTCATCCCATCGGGCAGAACAATCCGCCCGTCTTTGACCGACAGTCGCGTGAGTAGAATCTCCGTATTGCAGACGTCATAGTCATAGCCGAATCCGCGCGAAGGATCTATGTTTTTGGGCGGAACAAAGTTTGGCGCCTCGTCGCCACTGTAGTACAGCACGTCGGCCACAAAGAGCCCCTGCTGCAGCATGTGCGAGCAACGCGCCAGATACCGCAGGAATTGTTCGGCGCCCTGATTCCACCAGGTTATGTTGTGGTTGAAATGAATGCCGCCGAAAACCGACTTTCCGGGCATGCCATCCTCAGGGCCTGACGTGGCCGAGCCATGGATGGCCATCGCGTTGATGCCTTCGCAAAATGCGGTGTTCGCGTGCCGCAGCAGACGGCTGGGCGCCTGGCTCCAGTGCTGCAGACGCCCCCCGGTCGTGAACGCCTCGGCTGCCACAATCCGTTTGCCGTACAAATGCCCGGCGCTGGCGGCCTGTTTCGCGTTGACGTTCTGGGCCGCCTCGTCCCACCCCGGAGTGGTGATGGCATGATGATCCGCCGGCGCCCACTGATTCTCCTTCCACAATTCGAGTTCCCAAAACTCCGCGACAGGCACGTCCATGCGTCCCTGATTCATCAGCCCGTCGTTGCACAACAAACGCGGATGATGCTGGCCGCCGGCTTCCGCCCGCACCTTCATGCCATCGGCATGGGCGAGTTCCGCCCAGCGTCGGTAGTGTCCATCCGCGACACAATCGGCGATCGTCCGCCGCACGTCCGCCAGAAAGCGATCCGTGATCTGGACATTGTCCACGATCTCGCCCGCCATCGCCGAAAGGTAAGGGGCCGGATTGTAACCGCGCCGTTTCCGAAATTCCTCGAGCAGCCTCGGCGTCCAGGAATAGATGCCGCCGATTTCGACATTGTCCTCAATGAAATACTGAAGTGTCTTTCCAACCAGCGCGCCCGCATCGCCGACGACAGGCTTGATTCCCTTCTCATAATGCTGCTCCATTGCTGCCGGGCTGAGGTAATCGGCCAACAGGCCTTTGCCGAACGCTATACCAATCCCTGTCGTAGTACGGCCGATCCGCACCACTTTCCACGTCCCCGGCGGCACGTCCCAGTTAAGTGTTCCGTCATCAGAAACCTTGCCTGTCAAATCAACCCTGTCACGGACCCGCAGCGGACGGTCGCCAGGCAGCGCCACCAGATCTTCGCGAACGATACGGACTTGATCGGCCTGTCGGGTTGCCGTTACGCCCAGCGGATGGGTTATCGCCCGTTTGGCTGCCAGGCGAGCAACCCGCTCCACCTCAGTCCGGGTGCCCAGCGCGAAGTCGCGCACGGTCGTATTCTTCGGCGCCACGATGCGGAACCAGCGGGCCGTGGCGGAGGGAACCTCTCCATAGATCGTGTTAGCGTTTGGCCCATTTAACGTGGCCACCGCTTTGAAAGCGACGCCGTCATCCGAAGCCTCGATGACCACCTGCCCCACCATGTCAATCCAAGTCCAATCCACCACATGCGGCCTGCCGAAATCCACAAGGATCCATGGTTTGTCTTCGGCTCCGGAATTCCAAGCGGTGTTAAAATTCCCGTCCAGCAGATTCAGCAGCTCGCCCGGATTGCCGCTCACTGTAATGACGGGCTGCGGATTGGAAGCTCCGTCAGGAATCGGAAACGCATGAACCGCAACATCGGCATAGAGCGTTCCCTTGCATTTAGGCTCAAGCAACTTGGCCGAGAACGTCTGGGGCCCCTTGATGATTGTTTCGGAGCTGACCACCATCCAGCTCGAGTTTTCCGGCGTGATCCACGGTCCGCCGGAGGGCCAACCCGGGCACGTGTTCACGCCCACTTTCAACCCCAGCCGGTCCGCCTCACGCACCGTATGCCGGAACAATTCGCGCCACTTGTCACTCATGTAGGGCGCGTCATCCATCGCGCCCAAATCAACCAGCATCACACCGCCCACTCCTTTCGCTTTCAGTTCTTCCAGGTGCTGGGTAATGTTGTTCGTCGTTATCCGGCCAATCCACCACATGTTCACCCACGGCTTCGCCGAATCCGGAGGAGTCACAAATTGCGCCGCCAGATCGGTTCCAGCTCGGGCAATTCCAGCCAGGGCGTAAAGCGCCAGGCCCGCCATCAGTATTCGCTTCATCAATCTCTGTGTAGTCATCATGTTTTGCTGTTCTTCTCGTTTGCTCCTTAGCCTGCGCTCATTTCACCAGCATATTGACAACATCCGCCGAATTCAGCAAATTCAGGGGACACCACAGAATGGCACTAACTTAAGCCCTGTATCTCTGATATTCAATGGCTTACGCGCCTTTGCCCCGCTTGTTTCCACGGCGCGGAACGCCCGTGGTCGTTTCCTCCAGTATTCTTAGCGACACGCTCCTCATTTCCGCAATCGTTTTCTCGAGTTTCCGGTGGTTTCGGATCGCTTGAAACCACAGGCGCGCCTGCTCGCGGGTCAAATTGACCGTCCGCGTCTTGGCCGCCGCTTTGAATGTCCACTGGTCGTACGGTCCCCGCTCTCTGACGCGTCCCGAGGCGTCGGGACGCCGGTCCATCCTTTGGGTTACCGTTCCGATTTGCACAAGCCCCAGCGCCGCGACGGACGCTTTCAGCCGTTCGTAGCGCTCCTGCAGTGTTTTCGAATTCTGGGGACACCACGAATTCTGGGGACACCACACTTAATTCTCCAATTCTGGGGACACCACACTTAATTCTCAAATTCTGTAATTCTGGGGACATCTATGAATGGCGCTAACTTAAGGGCTAATCCATGTAGTCTCAGTATTTCACACATCCAGCTCACCGTGGAAGTCGAAGATATTAGAGCCTTTTCTGGAAATCGTTTCTGCCGTTTCTCTCGCGAAATGTAATTCTGGGGACACCACACTTAATTCTAATTCAGAATTCTTAATTCTGACTGCAATTAAGTGTGGTGTCCCCAGAATTATGGTGTCCCCAGAATTCATGACGCCGGCCGGGAAATCCAATTGTCGCCGATCAAGCGTGATTTGCTGATCACAAGTCTCGCCCTTCCGCCCTTCCGCCCTTCAGTATAATCATGTTTTGGTTACGAATGACAACAATCAAGGAATGCGGACAATAAAGGAAGTAGCGGATTTCTTGTCTACAAATGCCAGTCTGAAAGAACTGCGGATTGTGATGTGGAAATCGGCTTCTCAAACCAGCCCCTCGGCATCACCCTGAAAGAAATACCTGAACTTTGCGGAAAAAAGTGAGGTGATGAAAATAGCGGCGGGGTTTCCTTTTCCCCTGGACTTTCGCTTTTTCTTCGTGTATATTCAAAGGTGTTGGAGACCAGGGCCGCCGCGGGACCGGAAAGACCCTGGTTATTCGGGGCGTGGAGGGACGCCGCGATATGCAACGCCAGATTCTCCATTTGGACATGGACACGTTTTTCGTGTCGGTCGAGCGGCTCCATCACCCCGAGCTGCGCGGCAAGCCGGTCGTCGTGGGGTCCGACAACCCCCTGGGCCGGGGCGTGGTGGCGGCGGCCTCCTACGAAGCGCGGGCCTTCGGGGTCCACTCCGCCATGCCGTTGCGCCAAGCCTGGCGCCTGTGCCCTCAGGCGGTGTTCGTGGCGGGCAACCCGGACGCCTACGTCGAAGCCTCCCGCGCCATCCGCTCGCTGTGCGAAGAGGCCGCCCCGCTGGTCGAGATGGGATCGCTCGACGAGGCCTACCTGGACCTGACCGGGACCGAGCGTCTCTACCGTTCCGCCGGCGCCGTGGCCGACCTCCTGCAAAAGCGCATCGCGGACCAACTCGGCCTGCCCGCGTCCTTCGGTTGGTGCGAGAACAAGCTGCTGGCCAAGGTGGCCTCTGCCCGCTCCAAGCCCCACGGCCTCCTGCGCGTTTATCCCGGATGCGGGCGGATTTTTCTGTCGCCCCTGCCGCTGCGCCGGCTGCCCGGCATCGGCCCCAAGACTGCTGAACTCCTCACCCGCTACGGCCTGCAGCGGATCGGTGACCTGGAGCGCCTGGGCGAGCGCCATCTCCAGCAGGCGCTCGGCGAGCCGGGCCGCGTGCTCTACCACCGCGCCCACGGCGAGGACGACACGCCGGTGGTTCCCTGGCGTCCGCCCCAATCCATCAGCCGCGAGCACACCTACGAAACCGACACGGCCCACCGGCCCACGCTGCTCGGCACGCTTTCGTATCTGAGCGAGCGCGTGGCCGCCACCCTGCGCCGCGAGGGCAAAAAGGCCCGCCGCGTCACGCTCAAACTCCGCTACAGCGATTTCAAGACCATCACCCGAACCTCGCTCCTGCTGATGCCCACGGACGACGACCGCGCGATCTATCACGCCGCCGCCGCCGCGCTCGAGGCGGCCTACACACGCCGGGTGCGCGCCCGCCTAATCGGCGTGGGCGTCACCGACCTCACCGATGAGCCCTGGACGCTCGATCTTTTCGAGGGCGGGAAGGTGGAGCAACTCGAACGCCTTGCGCGCACGCTAGACGGCATCCGCGAGCGCTACGGCTTCGGCGCGATCCTGCGCGGCAAATCGTGGGAAGCCCAGCGCCCCTGCCAGCGCGCCTTGCAATCCGCGGCGCGGGATGATAGATTACCCCCGGTGGGTGGCGCGGAATAGAGAGAGAAGGAGAGCATTCCCATGAAGACCGTTTCTTACCGTTTGATGATCCTTGCCGGCATGTCAGCGTTCCTGTTTCTGGCCGCCCCGCCGCTTCCGGCTCAGGTCCAGCCCGCGCCGCTTCTGCCTGGGATTGAGTCCGCCGAGTTCAACATGATCCGGGTGCGCGACGCCGCCACGGCGGAAATCACCTATGGCATCCGGGTTTCCATCGAAGGCATGGCGATCCGCCTGGTGACGCTGGTCACTCCGCTCTCCAAGACCTTTGTCCTGTTCGACACCGCGATCCCCATGTCCGGCATAAGGCTCGCTCTGGATACCGAGGCCACAAAGATGTCCGAGGCGTTTTTCACCGCGAACTTCCCAGATGGGCAGTACACGACGCAGGTCACTTTTGCCGATTCCAGCACCCAGGAGTTGCCCTTGAGCGTCCTGAAGCAATGGCCGGATTTCCCCACTGTGGTTTATCCCGCTTCCGGGGCCACGAACGTTCCCAACGCCCCGGTGGTTCAGTGGACCAGGACGAACGGCGCTTACGGGTATGCCGTGAGTTTTAGCGCGGCGAATTTCTTCTACGACGTGCGCCGCTACGATGTCCCGTGGAACAAGACATCGGCGCTGTTTCCGGAGGGCACCCTTCTCGAGGGCGATACCTATGAGATGCTCTTGGAGGCTTGGAGCGGCTGGTGCAATAGCGTCACGCGCGTGAGTTTCCGGGCCGCCCAGACCACCCTGGGACCGGCGCTGATATCCCGCATTCCCGACAACTATCTTCTGGGAGTGATGAAAATGGGGAGCGAGGGGTATCAGATCCACGGCGAGGTCCAGCCCAAAGCCAGCGGCTATTCCCGCTTTGAGGTCGTGTTCCCGCAGTCCGCAGGCTCCGTGACTGTCTTCGAGTCGCCGCTCTCCTCGAACCCTTACCAGGTGTGGGCGTGCATGGACCTGAGTGTTCCCATGGAAATCACCGGCGCCTACACCGTGAAACTTCGGCGCGATGGCGGCTCCAACAGCCAGGTGCAGGTGAGCACGCCCAGCCAATACCCCGGCGAACCGGTTATCCTGGCCCCGAATCCTGACCAGGGAGTCCCCCCGGGCTACCTCGCACAAT
>Ga0315277_10012099_pt1 | contig 10833 bp, 18 predicted proteins | sample YL17G05_15_MG_FD_203695 | JGI IMG/M metagenome (GOLD analysis project Ga0315277, IMG submission 203695) | Sediment microbial communities from Yellowstone Lake, YNP, Wyoming, USA - YL17G05_15 | ecosystem: Environmental > Aquatic > Freshwater > Lake > Sediment | place: USA: Wyoming | collected... | reverse complement strand
TGGGTTAGAAGGAGGTTCCAGCCTTGGCTCGTTGTCGGGCCCTTGGGAGATTTCGGGTTTGGTGCATGAGTTTTCGTCGCCATTGTCGGTCACAGCTCGTCTGGGGTTAGGGGGATCTGAGATCGATCAAAGTCATCTCGGAACTTGGCCTCCATACGATCTACTTCGCTGGGGTCCAGATCAGGCACGAAGGACTTGAAAAGTTGCAAGTTCACAAAACGCTGTCTTGACAGCTCCGTAACCATGACAACGTGAGCTTCAAGGACCTCGGCAACCATAGCCCTGGCTTCATTCAGGCTCTTCTCTACGTCGCCAAGGCCGCCAAGCTGGACGTTGACAGCTTCGATCTGTTTCGAGACTCGTTCGAGCTGTCCCCCGACCTCCGCAACCTGAGCCACCTTCTGCCCCAGGTCAGACATGACCCCCGGGGCCATGTCTCTTAAACTCGCCTTCTTCTGACGTCTAGCTAGGCTGCTTGACACAGATCACCTATCGTTGTTGTTGCCACGGAAAATGGTGTACTGCGGTAGGCAGTCACCCTGGTTGAACCTCGACTGCTGCTCATCGTCCTCTTGTTTGCCATGTAGTAGAGGGATGAGTTTGAGCAAGTCAAGGATTTCTTCACACGTCGTGACCTTTGCCAGATCTTCTCGTGCTTTTGGGTTTCGCTCGATGATGAAGACCACTTGGTCTTTTCGGAGGTTGTCGAGCATGCAGACACCTCCCTCGATCCAACAGTTGTTGGTCGTGTCCCCGTCGCACAGGGTTGGGGGAGGGCCGTCACATGTATCAATGGGGTCACTCATGATCCGCTCCTGATCCACTCGATCCGAAAGACCCGCTTAGGGCCATTCTCGATACCAACTCTGGAATAATGAATCCCGGCTCGACGCCGTAGCTCATGCTCCATGGCACCCGGTGCTCCATTTTCCTTGCTAAACTCGATGAGTTTGCTTGCAAATTCGCCGGGGTTATCTGTGTTGACAGCCCCCGCCACCTCTTCGTCAGTCAAGTCCGGACTGTCTTCCTCAAGCTCGATTCCAAGATCCCCAGGAACGAGCGCAGGTGCAGAATGTATGAGCTTCATAGCCTCTCTCTAAACATCGGCAACTTCACGGTATTTCGCTTACTCGGGCTCATTGCCTTATCCCCGGCATAGCAGTAGGTGCAGCCAAATTGACACGATTCGTTGATCGTGAAAGGGTCGACCATGTGGACGCAGCCACAGCCCTCTGCCGACGATTTGTTGTGGCTGGGTCGTTGGAAGTCCTCCGGGGGCGAGCACACGGCATGGGACCAAGCGTGACTCGGCTTTAGCTTGGCCTCGTTGCACAGAAGGACTTTGACCCCAACCATCGCCGCTTCTCGCGCCATGGCCTCCAGGAGCTTGTTCTGAGCTTCAGCGTCCCGAGTCTCAGGGACGCGATCGTTGGGCTGTAGGAAGGACGTGTAGACCTCCTTCAAGCCAAGGCTCGCTGCCATGTCGAGCGCTGGCCAGAATCGGTCCAGAACCGTGTTACTAGGCAGCACAGGGACCGGACTGAACCTCCACCGGACGTTCTCCGCACCGAACGCCTCAACCGTTCGCTTGAGCCAGTAAGTGCCTGCCTCAAGGCTCGGAGCCCCGGGCTCAACTTCGTGCCACCCCGTCACCGTCACGTGGACCTTGACTCGGTACGGCCTTAGCAACTCCTCGTAGTAAACCAAATTGGCTGGAGCCCTGGTCCAGAAGATCAGCCCCAACGTATCCTGTGGGGCGAGAGACCAGGAGCAAGGGATCGCCGTAGTCGGATCGAACCCGACCATGCTGCCACGCCTCATCTGATCCAGAAACCACTCCCACTTCGATGGCGTGCCCGAAACGTCGGTCCAACGTGACAGGGAGAAAGGGAATCCGTATTCGACACCGCTTCGCATACGGACTCCTTACACCAAACCCTCGTCTAGGTCCTCATCTTTATCGATGGCTTCTTCGGGGACGAGCAGGGAAATGTCGTTCACTAACACGGAGTATTCCAGAGTTTCCGGGTGCAGCTCTACAATTTGACCACACATTGACGGTTCTTTGGGGTAGAGCTGGAACCAAACTGACTCCCCTTCCTTGTGAGTCAGTTCTACATACCCATCTGCTGCCCATCGGATGGTAGCTTCTCTTAGACAATGGAGACAGGTGCGTCTGGAGTCGTTGAGGATTTCCACTAGGGTTGAGTCTGGTCGCCATTCCTGATCTTCTAAAGCACGGGCAAGTTCGTATCCGTCCCATCGTCCTCCCTGGTGGTGTAGGAGTTCTATCAGGACATCGAATACGCCTTGCTCGTCTTTATCGGAGATGACATTACCTTGTTCCTCAAGCCAAGTTCTAACACTTGGTAGAAGCCTGCTCACTACGTTCTCTAGTACGAGGGAGTCGAGAGCCTGAGGTCTTTTTTTAGGCTTGCTGGGCATGTTACGTGTTCTTTACACCAGGGGGCAGAAGTGATTGAAGTGACCGAGACGTTATCAGCTATTACAGGGTGGAGACAGATTCTCTTGAATCGGGGGAGGAGAGAGGTTTGTGTCACTGAGGTTAGGGGTTGGGTTGTACGGGGGGACGACCTTTACCCGGTAGGGCCAGAGGGTGACCTAGGGGAAAGGTACAGGGTGCTCCGAGTCATATCGCCCCTATGCCTGGATACAGACGAGAGCTTACTCAAGATGGCTCTGTCTAACTGACATGCCGTGGTGGCACTTACTACTAGCATTTATTCTTCCCTTTGTAACTTGCGGGGGAGTTATGCTGGCTATTAGACTCTACGAGCGCCGCAGCGAGAACAAGTTCACACCCCATCCGACTACCGACCAAGTTAGTTTTCGCGAGCAATTGGAGCGGAGCCCTCCTTACGAAATCTCAGGGTCTGTTGTCTTCCATGATTGTACCTTCCGCAACCCTTGTGGTGAAGTCCAACTACCTGCTAGTGGGATTGTTGTCCCCTACCCGCCATTACCTGAAGAGCCTGTTCTGACTCGGTTCGATTTGATAGGGGAGGATCTGTAGCGGGTTGGTGTAGGGGAGGCATGACCAAACCTATCATCCTTTACCACGCCAAATGCCCAGATGGGATTGCATCCGCTTGGGCCGCCTGGAAGAAACTCGGTACCTCTGCTGAGTACCAACCTGTCCAATATGGAGAGCAGCCACCGGACGTAACGGGCCGGGACGTGTACATCGTCGACTTCTCCTTCCCACGTCAGGTACTCCTAGACATGGCGGAGAAGGCGAATCGAGTCACTCTTCTTGACCACCACAAGACTGCCGAAGCTGACCTGAAGGATCTTGAGCATCCGAAGTTGGAGATCCACTTCGACATGAACAAGAGCGGGGCCACGCTAACCTGGGGTCATTTCTTTGGCGGTGAGCCGTGCTGGCTCGTGCAGTACGCCGAAGACCGTGACCTGTGGCGTCACGCCTTGCCTGGCAGCAAGGAAGTCAACGCTTACCTCCAAGCCCTCCCCCACGACTTCGGCACCCTCTCTCAGGTGTTCGAGAAGGGCCTGGAAGCAGCCAAGGAGGCTGGCATCGGGTGTCTTACCTGGGTGCGTTACTATGTCGACTCCACGAAGAAGTTGTCTTACCAGGCACGCTTCCTGGGCTACGACAGCATCCCTGTCGTCAATGCCCCCTACACGGCAATCTCCGAGGTCGTTGGAGAGCTGAGTGAAGGTCACCCCTTCGCCATGGGTTGGCACGTTCGTGAAGACGGGAAGATTGTCTACAGCCTTCGCTCACGTGGCGACTTCGACGTGTCAGCCCTTGCCAAGACGTGTGGGGGTGGTGGCCATAAGAACGCGGCTGGCTTCACACTGGACTTGTTCCCTTGGAACCTAACCGAGCCTGCGGTGGGCCCATGAACTCGAAGCTAGTTTTCGCGCTCGGGCTACTAGTTGGGTACGCGATCTCTGTTGCATCCCCTGTCGAGGCGGGAGTCTACTTTCAAGAGCGGGTCTACCTGAGTGCTATGTTGCCTTTGCTGGCCCGGCAGGCTCGTGCTCAGGAAAGCCAAGTTCAAGCTCAGTGGGCTCAGGTGTATTGGCTTAAGCTAGCTGTAGCTGAATGCAAAAAGACTGAGGTGAGGCGATGCTGCAAGTTCTAGACGAGGCATTGAAGGCGCTACCTGCACTACTATCTGACCCGGAGACACCGTGGGTAGGGTTGGCGGTTCGTTACGAAAAGCCCTATGTGGACCGTTTGTGGGTTCAGTGGGGGGAGTACCGTCTGAACTTGCATCGCATCTTCCCTTGTGATGTTCCGCTGTACCACCCTCACCCATGGCCGTCGGCTGTTGAGATCTTCGATGGTCGGTACGAGATGGGGTTGGGGGCGGACCACCCTGAGACTGCACTTATCTCTACAGTGGTTCTTGGTCCAGGGTCACGCTACGAAATGGCTAACCCAAGAGGTTGGCATTACGTCAAGCCTCTTGGAGGTCCGAGCATGAGTGTGATGGTCACCGGTAAGCCTTGGCCCAACGAGGGCGTCTCCGCGCCTGGCAAGGGCCTTGTACACCCCAACCTATCCACTCATGAGCGGGCCTTTATCCTGGCCTACTTCAAGATCAAGATGCTTCTGGGGTTGGGGAACGCGGAGTCGGCAGGACGTATCGCCGATTGATCTTCCTGACCCTACCCGCATGGAAGAGATCCTCAAGAGCCTTCTTGGCTCTGATCTCACACAAGCCTTGCTGAGTCATCACATCCTGGACCGTTGCTTGCCCAAGTCTCTGCACTGTATAGAAGGCAGAGTTCATCGCCCCCCAGTGCTCTTCCTTTACCCCTCGTTCCATGGCCGGAATCCTGCTCCTTCAGGTTTCAGGTGTCAAGACCTGTACCACCTGAATTATGTCCCTGGCTTTTAGCTTAAACGAAAAGAATAGTTCGGTTGGTGTGATTGACACGTCACTGTCGTCTCCCGTCGACAGTAAGAGACCATTGTGGAAAACCATAATCTCACGTCTCATGTCGACGGGAAACCTCATAGGGACTGAAGTCCCTACACTGCAATCACTCTCTAGTACAAGAATCTGCTTGGAGAGCCTCTCACGGACCAGGGCTCGCTCAGGCTTCTTGTGGCGATTGGCTAGGTACCTAGCTAGGTACCTAGTGACTAGGTACCCTGAAATAGATCCTAGGATAACAGCGAGTAAGTAGACCATAGTTACCACTACACCGGGTCGTCGTCATCGGAGAGGGCTAGGTTGAGAATGGCCCTCTCAAGGTCAAGACTAGGGTCTAACTTTGGTGGCCTGTACTCGGCCTTGCGCTTGGTTAGTTTAGGTTTAGGCGTCACAACCGGGGAAACCTCAACTGTCTTCTCTACAGGAGGGACCTCAGGTGTTAGCTCGTACCCGATCCACTTGTGGAGGCGTTCGGGTAACAGCTCTTTCAACTCAGCGACTTCCTCAGGCGTTAGCTTCACTTTCTAACTGACACCGAACGTAGGTTGGCCCCAACCCCCTTGTTCTCTGAGCGGAGGCACTCCCTACACCTGACCGTGCGCTGAAAAGGTAGCAGCTTGATTGTACGTTCGTGTCCACACTCCAATGTGACCCTGAAAATATCCTCGGACACTTGGTCACGAGAGTCTATCTTGCAGAGAGGTGGTACCTTCAAAGCCACACTCACTATCTTCTTGTTCCGTATAGTCTCAACGTCCTGAGCGAGTCGGAGCAACTCCGCCTCTGTAAGATCAGGGTAGTATTTGCGCCCAGCGTCTAAGACAGTGGAGTACTCCTTGTGGCTTGCAGCTCCTCTAGTGTACTCTGTATGTCTTCTAGCTAAACTCGTTAGAGTGAGGAATACCTTAACGTCTTTTTCCCATAGCTCTGTCATGGCACCTAGTGTTGTCCTAGTTACGGTATCGTATAAGAGAGCTATTGTTCCAGGGTGTCTGCATACTGAGGCAGGCTCCAATCTCTACTCTGAGTGCGAGAATTGGTAATCGAAACAACCTCCCTACTTTTCACTAGGGGTGCCAGTACATCTACAAGGCTCTCGTAGGACACCTCGAACATTTCCATGAGCCTTTTGGACCCAACGAACTGCCGTTGGTCTCGGAGTTCTCGGGTAATCGCGGATCTCAACTCTGGGGTGCTGAGTTGGAGTCTGTACCCGCCACGAATGACACGTCGAAAGCGTCGCTTACCCTTACCATCGGAGTGCCTGGACAGGATTAGACGCACGTAGTGGTCGAGGTTTTTTGTCGGTGCTAGCTCTTTGTGCTTTTCAACTCGACGTGTAATCTCGTACAGGGTCAGGGTTTCTTCAGGTCTGAATATAGAAGCTACCAGGGCTACTGACTGGTCCGCAGTGATTGTAGCCCGTGCTCGTTCCTCCGTGTACCCGCGCTCGACCAGTGTGGAGTACACATCGGCGGGATCTACCATGAGCCAATCAGCGAGGATCTTGGTCCTTCGCAGCCAAAGCACGATGGTCTGGTCCATGTCCATGCTTCAGCTCTCGGTAAGAGAGAAAGTATACCCTAGGTAAGGCGCAACCGCATTCTTGACGAGTTGCCCCATGATGCCAGTCTTACTCTCGTGCAGATGAATGCGAACGTGGCAGAAATACTTGACAGCCTTAATGCCCACAAGGGCCGGGTCCGCGAATAGCAATACTGCGGTAGATGGTCTTGCGTAGAGGACCTTCATAAGGGTAGGGAGTTTTTGGCCGATCTCCACCAACCCATCAAGGACCAGCAGCTTAGGGGACTTGTTCCAGATAGTCATACCTGCCTCGTAGAGGGTAGGTCGCTTTAGAATCACGGGGCTCACGCACCTGTCGATCATGTACTGCTGACCCTTCTCCCTCGATACCGCGTCTAGGGAGTGGACCACTGTGACCGCCGCAGTCGGGTAGCCGCCTCCTAGAAGCTCGTCTAGTTCGACTATCCCCGATGTGATTGAACCTCGTTCTTGCATATACCAGCTACACCAAAAAGCAAAGGCCCGAAGCTCGTTACAAGCTCCGGGCCCTCACCTCCCCTACCCATTCCCCTAGTAGATAATGCGGCTTAGTGCTCCTTTGACCTTAGAGAATCTCTCCATGAGCTTCTGGTTGTAAACCCCAAAGCTCCCATACATGATCTCTCTGTAGTCACCCCACTTGGCGAGGCCCTCTTCCAGCCCCGTTCCCATCTCTCGGTCATCGTATTCCAGGGCTAGGTAGGTAGCGCAGTAGTGTCCGTGACCGAGTCGGGTATAGAGCAGCACCATGTCTGAGACGTGAACGCGAGCTTCCTCCCAAGTCTCTCGGGCCGCAGTCTTCATGGGGTCTTCTTCCCCATTTTCCCGCTTACCCCCAGGCAGACCCCAATCGTTCGGGTTATCTCGACGGGACACCATCAAGATTTTCCCGAGCGGGTTCACTGCCAAAACACATGCTGCGCTTATGTCCATGACGCCCGCCTAGATCTTGACCTGGATCTCGTTCATCTCGACCTTGCAGCTCAAGGTCTGTCCGTCGAGAGTAAGGTCCATCGAATTCTCTTCCAAACTAGAGAACTCACTGAACCACGTTTGACCAACCACGATGCTGAATAGCAGTTGAGCCTTCTCGAAGATGAGCCCACGTACCTTTGAGACGGAGTCCTTGGCCGCTTTGTCGAGCTTGACGACTAGGTCTGCCTTGCCTGTCTTGTACTCTTCACTGGCTAGGAACGTCTCCAGCTCGGTGATGTACGGGGCCATGATAGACGCGGAGGGGGTAAGGGGTTTGGCCTTCGCCTTAATCTTCGGGTCAGTCGAGACAAGGGCTGCCATTTTCTCCCTCACCTCTTTCACGGTTGGTAAAGAAGAGAAGCTCTTGAGGCTGACTGCCATCTCCTTGCCCATGTAGAAGTCGGTGGATTCTGCCACAACGCCCTTGGGGTTGAAACCGCTGTAGTCAGTCAGACCCTGTTCGGCCAACCACTTGGTCGCATCCTCGCCGTACTTGGACTTGAACCCTTCGCTCTCACGCTTGCCCGCTAGCTTGTCCTTGTAGTCCTTGAAGACCTTCTGAGCGGCACGGGCCTTGGTCAACTCCCACTCAAGGGTGAAGAGGGTTTTGGCGCTGGCCGTCTTGACCATCTGACGGTTGATCGCGGGAAGGCTCTTGAGGTTCAGGAGGAGAACACCATCGTCCGTTGTGAGCAACTCCTTTGGCGCAAACCCGTCCTTGATGAGCTTGTCGATCTTCGAGAGGGTTCCGAGACCGACACTCACGGGAAGGACTTCGACGTTCACAAGACCGTCCTTCACGATGGTGTAGTTTCGGAACACGAAGGTGGGGAATATTGGCGAGATGGCACCCTTCAACTCGGAGGGGATCCGAGTTGAGAGGTCGACCGTCCCCTCCTTGCGAACGCGAAGGGAGATATTGGGGCGCTCTTCATTGTAGACAAGGGCGTCAACAGGGTATCCGTCTTTGGCCTCTGCATTGACGAACTTGAGCGGCGGCTTCTTGCTGTTCATGATGGCCGCAATCTTCAAGTTCAGCTCAGCCACCTTCTTGGCGTCTCTAACCCCGATCATCTCAGTCGTGAGCTTTTCGATCTCGTCCTGTTCCTCTTGAGTCAGGACCGAGTTAGAGTCGAGACGACCCCGACCGATCTTGCTGTACTTGAACTTCGGGTGGTCCATGAGGATACGATTCGATGATTCCTCCGACAGCAACTGGAGGAGCTGGAGAACTGTGTACGAGTCCTCCCGTGGGACCTTGTCTGGGTCGTAGCCCTTGAGGAAACGAAGCTTCGAGTCAAAGGCCGCCACCTTGGCCGCTTCTTGGAACTCGCTGTACTTCTGCTTGCCGAAGCACGAGCTGAACTGTTCCACGTACTGCACGTCCCCCAAGGCCTTCAGGAGGGCGAAGACGACGTTGGGCTGCATCCGTGTGGCGTAGAGTGAGGTGGCCGCGTAGCCGGCTGCCAGGGCTGATAGAGGGGAGTTGGCTTTGGCCATGTCAGTAAGGGCTCCGCCAGCCTTACCAACACTGGATGGGGAGAGGTAGAAGACCTCTTTGGCGTCCTCTGGGACCTGAGCCACACCGCTCTCAACGGCATAGGTGAGTAGATCCCCGTCGACCACGGAGAAGGCAAACCCTCCGATGGGGTCACCAGGGATGGTGATGTCGATCTTCTTGGCCCCGCTGAGCTTCTTGCCCAACGCAGCCTCGAACATCGGCTGGTAGCGATCGAAGTCCTCGGAGAAGATCAGGGCTCCGCCCGCCTTCTCAGCCATCGCTGTGAGTAGGGGCCGGTCTGCGTAGTAGCCGTACTCGACAAAGGTTGCTGCCTGGAAGCCCTTGGCCGCCGTCTCTACGGCTTTGAGGATCTCAGGACGGGAGGACTGGTTATCACAACCATCGCTCAGGAAGATGAGCGAGTTGGCCGCATCAGGACGCGCCTTGGATACACGGGTCACAAGCTGACCCGCCAACTCAATCGGGTCCTTGAACCCGGTCATCGCCACCGGCTTGAGCCAACGATCAATGGCCGCATTCACAGCGGAAAGGTCCGCCAACGTGGCAACCGGCTCCGCCTCAAGGAGAACGCCGCATTGACCACGACTGGAGAACCAAATGATCGAAATCACGTCCTTCTCACCTAGGATCTTGGGCAGCTTCTTCTTGAGCTGCTCCCGAATCTTGGGCAGCTCCCAACTCATCGAGCCACTGCAATCGATCACCAACGTATGGTTCGTGGCAACTTCGACGGGCTTGGCCGCCTCAACCTTTGACGACACAGTTTGCTGAACCAAGTAGAGCGAGTTGCTCACTGAAAAGCTTGCGTTTGCCATAGTCTTCCCCTCTAACCCCATATGAATTGCGCAACACCATGGCACGTTTACGCCACGGTGTTCAAGTGGAACGGTTCCTATTCAGCCGCCTCTGTTCTCTAGCTTCTGGTATTCGAGCTTGGAGATGGGCTTTACTGTGCCTTGCGTGACCTGGTAGTAACGCTCGATGTCTTCTTCGTCTTTACCCTTACCCTTTTCGTTGAAGTAGCCACGGAGATAGCCATCTTCTTTGTACGGGAAGACCTTGACGTAGAAGGTGGATTCACCCTCAGTTATGGACCGGAACAGCTTGGTCTCATCGGGCATGATTAGAATCTCTGGGTGCTTCGTCGTCGCAGAGACATTGTTGTAACGGTAGTCGTGACGAATCTCTTTGCCGTACCGAACTAAGGTGTAGGAGTAGACGAAGAGGCTTTTCTCACCGTCGAACTCCACAATCTCTGGGGGGCGAGCGAGATCGGTCATGCTCATATTGGTGTTGAAGGTGTCGAGACGCTCACAGGCTTCGTCCGACACCTTGATGCAAAAAGCCTTACGCTTCTCCCTTGCCTCTTTCCTTACCACCTCGTCCCTCTCAATCTCAGCCAACTCTTTAGCGGAAAGCACTTCAACTGAGGCAACGGCTGGTGTCGAGGGGGCTGTCTTGACTGTCGCAGGGAAGAAGCGAGCCTCAAGTGGGTCTACTTCTTCTGGCTTAGTCTGAACTGTTGGGGTGAGAGGTAAGGACGACTTGACATCTTGAAAGCTCTTCTCAAGATCAGCTACCCATCGGGTGTGGGTGCTTCCGACCCTACTCCCAGCGGCTGCGTTGGGGTGGGAGACTTTTCGTTCCTCCCCTCGGGCTCTCAGGAACTGAGTGAAGTCCGTGAAGAGGGTAGGTGCCGTGAGGGCGAAGAACTTAGCAACGTCTTCTGCGGCTCTTAGTTCAAATGGGCGTACTGAGTTATCAGTATTCATGCTCGTCTCTTTTCTCGCTGCGCTTGTTACCCCTTCGCCCGCGTGGGTTAGAAAGGTTGAGACCTGT
>Ga0315277_10012096_pt1 | contig 10834 bp, 8 predicted proteins | sample YL17G05_15_MG_FD_203695 | JGI IMG/M metagenome (GOLD analysis project Ga0315277, IMG submission 203695) | Sediment microbial communities from Yellowstone Lake, YNP, Wyoming, USA - YL17G05_15 | ecosystem: Environmental > Aquatic > Freshwater > Lake > Sediment | place: USA: Wyoming | collected... | reverse complement strand
TCAATCCTGTCATTTCCGATGTGGGTGTTTATCGCTTCGCTGAGGGCGTCAAACATAGCCTGGTCGTGGACATAGTTGGCGTAAACCTTTTGCGTGGAGACACTTACAGCCGGCAGAACCAGGACGGCGAGAAAGCGAAATTTTTTGCGTATTCTTCTAATTTTTTCGCCTTTCCCCCTGCAGAATGCCAGTGGACCACCTAAAAAGAAGGCGACATCGCTGCCGAGTTGCGGGGCCAGCTTTGCCAGTTGGCGTGGCGGCAGACCGAGCTTGAGGTATTCATTCAGGCCGAGGAGTGTGGCTGCGGCGTCGCTGCTGGCCGAGCCCAAACCGGAGCCGGCGGGAATATTCTTTTTGAGCGTCAGCCTGATGTCGCGGAATAGACCGCAGGCGTTGAGCAACAGCCGAGCAGCTTTATACACAAGATTTTCCGGCCCATCGGGCGCCCATTCGGGGCCTTCGCAGACCAGGGCGATGCCGCCTATCGGGTTGGATTCGATGATGATTTCGTCGTAGTAGTTGACCTTGGCCATTATGGTTTCGAGCTCGTGGAACCCGTCCGGGCGCTTTCCCGCCACGAGGAGTGAGAGGTTGATCTTGGCCGGCGCCCTAACGAGCAGGTCATCGCCGATGGTCTCGAATTGTTCCTTATAATCCATAGTCGCTCGTTGACATTGTAATAGGCTGCCCTTACTTTTAATACAAGAATTAGCCACCCAGACACTAAGACACGAAAGGCGACGGATGACAGAACGCAGAGGCCGGTTATAAATTAGAAATTATAAACGAGCGGGTTAGCTTGAGGGGTAATACTCATGGATGAATCCGAATTTAAGGCCCAAGAGTTGAAAAAAGAACGGCGGTTTGACCCTGAGCTTAAGGAAAAAGGATTGCGCTGCGATTTAGACCAGTACGAGATGCTCAAACGCTGCTCAGATAAGAATGATATGACCGAGTGGAACCAGTGGCGGGAAGAGCATTCTGAATACTTTGTTGAGGATGTCTTGTTGGAAGGCGGGGACTTCAAAGGTTGGTACTTGAAAGAGGTAAATCTTGGCACTTTCCGACAATACGGATATCGCACGCCGGAGGTGTTTTTGTGCAAAGCCAACTTTGACGGGGCTCACCTCGAGAGAGCTGATCTCCAGTTCTCCCATGTTGAGGAAGCAAGATTCCACGAAGCTCATCTGGAGAGCGCGAAGTGCCTGTTTGGTCATTTCGACAAGACGTTTTTGTTGGGAATTCATCTCGAAGATGCGAATTTACAATGTGCCAAGTTGCAACGGACAAACGTTTGTAATGCGCATCTTAACAGGGCCAATCTTGTAGATTCCGAGTTGGAGGGGAGCGAATTCGACAACGCCTGTCTAATAGGCACTAAGTTTAGAAAGGCGCGCGTTAGTGGAGCGACTTCATTTTGCTATTGTGATGTTGATCGAAAAACGGATTTTCGTGAGGTTGGCATCGGGGCCGTGCGAATAGACCCGGCGAGGAAGCAACTTTTGGAATACAACATTCGGCGAAAGAATTGGGAGGAGTGGTATGGGGGGCATGGCTTTCTAAAGTGGCCTGTTCGCTGGTTTTGGTTGTTGAGCGATTATGGGCGCAGCACATGGTGGATAATAATCTGGTTCTTTGGGTTGGCGTTGGTTTTTGCGGGGATTTATGGGTATTGGGCTTATTCTTCACCTCCTGGGATTGTCAGTGATTTGATGGTGGAACCGCATTTACCAGCGTCGCATTACTTTGCATTGCTCTTGGTTCGCCCCTTTTACTTCTCCGTTGTTACGATGACGACGTTAGGATTCGGGGATATGCATGCCGACCCTCAGAGCGTATGGGGGCATATTTTACTTACGGTTCAGGTTATTTTGGGTTATGTTCTTTTGGGCGCATTGGTAACCCGGTTTGCAGTATTGTTTACGGCCGGTGGGCCGGCGGGGAAGTTTGCAGATGAAGAAAAGGGCATGGAAGCAAAAAAAGGAGCGTAGGAAAGGGCGCGCGGCGAGCGAAGAGGAGCTGAACGAGTGCTTCCGGGCGATAGCGGACTTGGCGGAAGCCTTCTGCGAAGCGCACCGGAATGACGATGATAGTGAGCTTTGCCGGGATGTGATAGACACTCTGTTGGATATTGGTTTTCCGCTTGATGTGGAGGCCTTGATGGCCGATACGGACATGATGCCGCCAAAGGCGCAGGAGGAGACGCATCGGCGGGGACTGATACCTTACATCCCGGCTGAGAGGGTTGAGCCGTCGTCGAAATCGGACGGCGGGACAGGCGCGAAGATCTTACCATTCCCCTCCGGTCGGAATAAGGCGCCGGGCTCAAAATCGCGGAATGAATCAAAGGAAGATGCCCCCAGCCTGTCTAATGAATTGGAGCAACAGTAAGGAATATCGAATGAGTGACGGCGAAGGCACCCATAACGGATTGAACGGCCAGAAACAAGAAACGGGCGGCGGGTCGGTTGCTTGGTGGCATCTACATCGTCGGCTTTATGACTGGGTCGTTCACTTTGCGGACACGCCGCACGGGGAGCGGGCGCTCTTCGCCTTGAGTTTTGCCGAATCGAGCTTTTTTCCAGTTCCGCCGGATGTGCTGCTGATTGGACTTGCGATCGGCGCACCGAAAAAGTGGCTGCGGTTCGCTCTATTTTGCTCAATCGCCTCTGTTTTGGGCGGGATATTCGGTTACTGCATTGGGATGTTCCTTTGGTCCGCGATAGGGCCGTGGGTCTATGCCCACCTTGGCGGCGTAGGATTGACAGCGGCGAACTTCGCGAAATTCCAGGGCTGGTATGATAAATACGATTTCTGGATCGTGTTCACCTGCGGTTTCACTCCGCTTCCTTACAAGGTCTGCACAATCTCCGCGGGGGTTGCGGCGATCAACTTCCCCGGATTTCTTATCGCATCGGTGCTCAGCCGGTCGGCGAGGTTCTTCCTTGTGGCGGGGCTGATCGGGTGGAAGGGCCAGAAGATTCGGCTTGTGATTGAGAAGTATTTCAATTGGTTTGCATTGGCGTTTATGGCGATGCTGCTCGGCGGATTTCTCTTGATAAAATGGCTGCATTAAGTGGTGGCCCCAGTACCGCGTTTCATAAATGGACCCATTATAAGGGAAATGGCCTCCTAAGGGGCCACTTGAGGTGGAATTTGGCTGTTTGATTAGATTTCTCCGCTCGCTTCGCTTCCGCCTCCGCCGAGGCTACGGCGGACAAGCCGGTCGAAATGACGAGGCGGTCGCGCAACTTGCGAAACGCAGTATTAGTTAAAGGCGGACAATTATGAACGATGAGCAGAAACGAGCGCTTCTGAAAGTGGCGAAAGATACTGTCGAGGCGGCGGTCAACAGGCGTGCGGCGCCGGCGCCGAGCTCAGACGACCCGGACCTGAATGCGCATTGCGGGTGCTTCGTTACGCTGAAGCACGGCGACCGCCTGCGGGGCTGCATCGGCAATTTTACATCCGAGGGGCCGCTGATCGGACTGGTCGCTGAGATGGCGAGGGCCTCGGCGACGAGCGACCCGCGCTTCTTCGGCGACCGGGTGACGCCCGGAGAGCTAAAGCGGCTTGATATCGAAATCTCGGTTCTTTCGCCGTTGGAGCGAACGGATGACCCGCTGAGCCTGCGGCTGGGCCTCGACGGCATCTACATCAAGAAGGGCCGAGCGGCCGGCTGCTTCCTGCCCCAGGTGGCGACGGAGACGGGATGGAGCAAGGAGGAGTTTCTCTCGTACTGCTGCTCGCACAAGGCCGGACTGGCCGACGACGCCTGGAGGGACCCGCAGACGGAGGTGTATCTATTCAGCGCCGAGGTCTTCGGCTCGCCGTGGGCGGAGATATAGCGGCGGAAGTATTCTCGCAGTCGCTGCTCTTGAGGAGGCTTTGTGGCGATAAAGACCCGAAATTATTCGATAACTGCTTCCTGGACACCTGCGGACCAGTCTTTTTGGAGGGTGATTTCGATTCTTACGGCGTTGGTCTTTATGGAGTTGAAGGTTATTTTGTTGAATTTGTCCTTTTCGGTTCCGTAATTGTCTTGCGTCGTTACGGGGAGGAATTGGCCCTCGGCGTTTTGGTAGAGGACTATCCAGGATTGGGGAATCTTACATTCGCCCCGGCCGGTGTCGTCGAACCAATAGATTTTGACGGATGAGAGTTCGTGGGGCTGCGGCCATTCGAATTTTAGCCATTCGGTCGTTCCTTTGTGCGGCCAGAAGTCGAGCTGCTGGCTTGAGGAGTCGGCGGAGTTGGCGGGAATGGACTGGTCTTTGATCGCGTCGAGCGAGACGTGCACGAAAGAGGCGGTTGTCTTGCTCAGATACGTCAGAGTATCTGCTGGCGCGGGCTTTGAGGCTTCCGGCGTTCGGGCGGGCCAGACGGTCATCTGGCCGGGGCCCCTGTGCGCCCAGGCGTAGTAGGGAATGGCGGTGAACGGCTTTTCGCCCGATGGCATTATCTTGCCGTCGAGGGTACGTTTGGTCAGTTCGGCGGCGCCTGTTATTGTCATAACGCCGTTGAGCAGGTCAGGGCGGAATTGGGCTTTCAACTCTGCGTCGTCGGGGATCATCAAGTTGAGGACTTGCCCTTCGTTGTCCGGCCCTTCGAGGCAGAATACGATGGGGCCTCTCTGGAGGGCGACTTTTCCGCGGTCGTCGATGATATTCTCGTGGGCTATGACCCGGCGAATAGGCATCGGCAGATTCAGGTCGATGGCATCGCCCTTCTTCCACGTCCGCTCGATTGCGGCGAAGCCGTTCCTGATTGTGAAATCGGCTGTTTTGCCGTTGACTTTCAGTGTGGGCTTTTCGTCGCTATTATTTTGGAATCTGTAGAGGTCGCCGGGGACCGGCTCATTGCGCGCCCAGCCTGGGATGCGGACGAAGAGGGTGAATTTTTGCGTTTTCTCCGGGTCGATGGCGATATTTACAGAGCCGGACCATGGGTATTTAGTTTTCTGGGTGACGGCGACTTTGTTGGATGCGGTCTCAATCGTCGTTCGGCCTGAGATAAAGAGATTGACGTAGAGGTTGTTATCTTTATGGGCGTAGGCGTAGCCGGGGATCGAGGGAATGAAGCGGGCGACGTTGGAGGGGCAGCAGGCGCAGCCGAACCACGGGCTTCGCTGGTGCTGGCCGACGGATTCAAGCGGATTCGGATAGAAGAACGTATCGCCCTTCATCGAAATCCCGGCAAGTGCGGCGTTGTAGAGGCTGCGCTCGAGGACGTCGATGTACTTGGCGTCGTCGTGCATAAGGAACATTCTATGGTTCCAAAAGACGTTGGCTATTGAGGCGCAAGTTTCGCAATAGGCGGTCATATTGGGCAACTCGTAAGGTCCGCCGAAGCCTTCGTGTCCGCCTGCGGCGCCGATTCCGCCGGTGAGGTATAGCTTTGTGCCGACGACGTCTTTCCATATCGCGTCGATGGCCTTGATATAGTTCATATCGCCGGTGAGTGCGGCGACGTCGGCCATTCCGGTGTAGAGGTACGCGGCGCGGACGGAATGGCCGAGGGCCTCAGTCTGCTCGGTTACGGGGATATGGTCCTGGCTGTAGGCGCCGTAGAGTCCGCCCTTGCCGTCGGGTCCTCGGTTGCCGAGGCGGCCTCGCTGGTCGAGGAAGAACTTCGCCTGGTCGAGGTACTTCCGGTCGCCGGTTGCGCGGTATAGTTTGCACAGGCCGATCTCGATTTCCTGATGTCCGGGCGGGTCGGTCCGCCTGCCGGGGCCGAAGGTATTGCAGATCAGGCCGGCGTTCTTAGTGGCGACGTCTAAGAAGAGTTTGCTGCCGGTGACTTCGTAGTGTGCGGCGGCGGCCTCGTACATGTGGCCGGCGCAGTACATCTCGTGCATCGCGCCGATATTGGTCCATCGGTTTTCGGGCTGCTTTTGCGGTACGGAGTAGAAGGTATAGAGGTAGCCGTCGTCCCACTGTGCGGCGGCCATTACCTTGATGAGGTTGTCGAGGTACTGCCGCATCTTTGGTTCCGGGTCGATTTGGAGGGAATAGGCGGCGCCTTCCATTACTTTATAGACGTCGGAGTCGTTGAAGTAGATTCCTTCGTGCTTGCCCTGCTTGAGTCCCGCAGCTTTCTCGAAGTTGCTGATCCTATCGGTCTTTTCGCACTGGTCGAAGCAGTAAGGGATAGTGACTTTTCTGCTGGTTTCGAGTCGCGGCGTCCAGAACTCGTCGCTAACGCTTACCCTGCTGAAGGGGACGGGCTTGACGTTGTAATCGCGGGCCGGGTCCGCGCCGGCCTTATGCGACAGCGCGGCAATTACGAGCGCCGAGGTTATTAGAACGATTGAAAATGTTCGCTTTTGATTTGTCATTGTACTGCACCCTTTGCCAAGTATCGGTTTTGATTGCATTTTGAAGCAATGATACGCTGTGGATGCACTTATTGCAAGTTGACAGTGCTCTGTCAAAATCAATACTGTAGGCGACTTGAAGCAGTTGGCGGCGCGGTCAGGGGAGAGTGAGGGTGATTTTGAAGATGTCGGGCCGGTCTATTTGTGCGGCGATGTCGCCGTTTAGGGCTGTTATGATTCTTTTTACGAGCGCGAGTCCGAGGCCGGAGTGGACGGCTGCGTCTGAGCGGGACTCGTCGGCTCGCCAGAAGCTGTCGAATACCTTCGAGACCTGCCCGGCGGTGAGTTTGCAGCCGGTGTTAGAGAGTGTCACCTGCAGAGAATCGCCCGTTCGCTGAGCGGCTACGCGGATTTGGCCGGCCTGGTTGGCGTACTCAGCGGCGTTTTCGAGGAGGTTGCGGAAGACTATAAAGAGATGTTCGCGGTCGGATTGGCAGGCAAGGTCGCCGGAGAGGTCGTTATGAAATGTGATTTGACGTTGCTGGGCCTTCTGGGCGAAGGGCCGCCAGACGGAATCAACCAGCTCGGCGAGGCGAATCCGGTCGCAGCGGAGAGTGACCTGGCGGGCGTCTAAGCGGGCGAGCATAAGCAGATTATTCACCATTTCGTGCATATTGCCGACGATTGCGAGGCAGATTGAGAGGGCGTTTTGGTATTCGGCGGCGTCGCGACGGCGAACGAGAGCCACTTCGATCGTGGAGCGCAGCCCCGCCAGGGGCGTTCTAAGCTCGTGAGCGACGTCGGCGGTGAAACGACGCTCCCTTTTGAAGGCCTCCTCGATGCGTGCGAGGAGGTCGTTGAGCGTGTTCTTGATGGGGACAATCTCGCAGGGCGCCCTGGCGGCTTCGATTCGGGCGGCGAGGTTTTGCTGGTCTATCGCGGCGATCTCCGCGGCGATGGCGTTGAGCGGGGCAAGGCCACGCCGGACGACGACAGCGGCGATGAGCAGGGAAAGGATAGTAACAGTGGCCGCGGCGCTTATCAGCAGCCGGCGGAGGAACGTGAGCTGGCCGAGCATCTCGGTTGCGTCGCGCGCGACGGCGATAGTGAGTATTCGGCTGGCCGAGGCAGGGCGATTCGGGTCTTCTTCGCTATCAGCGGTTCTCGGATAGAACTTTAGGCCGACGGCGCGGAGCGGGCGGCTGCCGGCGCTTTTTGACTCGGCGAAGACAAGCTCATCGACGGGGCCTTCGAGGCGCTCCAGCGCGCCATCGCCTACGAGAGGGGATTTCGCGACGACTGAGCCGTCGGGGCTCCAGAACTGATAGTATGTCGGCTTGTCCGGGTTTTGGAATTCGGGCATTTGGGCAATTCCGAATTCCAATTCGATTTCGTTGCCATCAACCTCGACGGATGCGGCGAGGACGCGGGCTACGGAGGCCAGCGACGCGTCGAACTGGCTGAGCAGCGCCGCGCGAATGGCTATATAGACGGCGAGGCTAAAGACGGCCAGGGACAGTATTGAGCCGGTGATGATGCCGGCCAGCAGGCGTTTTCGCAGGGAAGGTGTCATTGCGGCTCCCCCAAACGATAGCCTCGTCCTCGGATTGTATGGATAAGGGGGGCCTTGCCGCCCTGCTCGAGCTTTTTTCGCAGGTAGCCTATATAGACATCGACGACGTTGCTCGAGGCGGCGGAGTCAAATTCGTAGAGGTGCTCCCATATATCGGTGCGGGCGATGGTCTGGCCGGCGCGGACGGCGAGGTATTCGAGAAGCGCGTATTCTCTGGGTGTCAGCGGGATTTCGTGTTTGGCGCGGCGGACTTGGCGGGTGGTTAGGTCGATTTGTAGGTCTTGTATCTTGATTTCAGGGTTCTTTCGGCGGTAGCCGCGGCGGACGAGGGCGCGAATGCGCGCGAGGAACTCTTCGAATGCGAAGGGCTTGACGAGATAATCGTCGGCGCCGAGGTCGAGGCCCGCGACGCGGTCTTCTATAGTGTCTTTGGCGGTCAGAATGAGGACGTGGGCTTTATTGTCGGCGGCGCGGATTTTCTTGAGTATTTCGAGGCCGGGCATGCCGGGCAGCATCAGGTCGAGTATAATTACATCATATTCGCTGCCCATCGCATACCATAGCCCCTCGGCGCCATCCTGCGTGGCATCGACGGCGAATCCCGCCTCGCGCAGACCCTTCGTGAGCGATTGCTGCAATGGAGGATAGTCTTCTATAACCAACAGACGCATTACAACTACCTACTCCTCTGTTGGAAAGCCCGTTGGTTAGGTCATTCCGACCGGAGGCCCACAGGGCCGAAGTGGAGGAATCTATTAAAAACAGATTTCTCGGCTCGCCTTCGGCTCGCTCGAAATGACAGCCTACAAGGTTTTCAACAGAGCAACTGCCTACGACAACAGAAAGCCGCACCGCTGAGCAATCGCGGGATGCAGCTCAGCGGTGCGGATTTTAGCCTCGAAAAATCGACGTCGTATCGTCCTATCACTTCTCGCCGGCGTCCTTATCCTCGTCCTTGTCCTCGTCCGCGTTTTTGTCCTCATCTTTATCGTCGGCGTCGGCGTCCTTGTCTTTGTTGTCGTCCTTGGCGGCCCTCACTTTTTTCGCTTTGGGCTCATCGTTGCCATTGCCTTCGTCATCGGCCTTGCCCTTTTCGATTTCTTCCTCGGCTTTTCGACCGTCAGGCGTGAGGAGCACTTCGTGGCCAGCGCCGTCCTTGGAGAACTTGACCTCGTAGAGATACATAGTCTTTTTCTCACAGGACAAGTCGGTGTTTTCGCCGGCGAGCTTCCTGGCCGTCTTAAGAACCGCGGCTGGGAGCTTCTCGGCGGCTATCGACTCTTCGATTTCGACGACTGCGCCGGTTTTAGTCACCAGGACATCAACGTTTGCCCCGGCTTTGTTCTTCCACGAGCCTTCGTAGAACGTGCTGCCGTACTCAATTTCCTCGGCGAACTCCGTGATCTCGGCCTCGCCGGCCTTTTTCACGAGGGCCTTGAGCGCCGCCTTGGGTACTTCGGCCTCGGTAACTTTGCGTTCCGATTCGCCGGCCTTTTCCTTGTCTCGCTGGGCTGCCATCGTCAAAGACAATAGAGCCGCCACGAAGATCACAACGGCTAACGGTTTGAATGTTCTCGATCTCATTTTGTTTCTCCTTAGTCAAAAAAGGTTGATAATCCTGCGGTCCAGCCGGTATGCCGGCCGGGCCGTTCAGGCACATTCGACCACAAGATTACAAAAAGGACGATGATAAAATGATGAGAAGCCGGGGTCTTTTTGAAATTATTTTTTGGGGTTCAAGACCGTAGAAACGGGATAATATGCAAGGAACGCGTGAAAAAACGGTCCGATATTGCTTGACTTCAAGCCGGGGATTTTGTATAATTCGTTTGTGGATTATTTTTGTGAGGTGCGAAAATGAGATTATGTGCTATCCGTGCTTTGTATTGGCGTGGTTTTGCGAGCCTTCTTCTTGCCGCCGGTTTGCTTGGGTATGGGACAGTTGAGGCTGATGGGCCGCCCGTCCAGTGGCAAAAGACCTTCGACTCAGTCGCAGGCCAAGACTTTGGCTATTCGGTTCAACAGACTGCCGATGGCGGATATATAATCGCAGGTAAAACCACTTGTAGCGCTTGCGGAGATAGCAATGTTTATCTTATAAAGACCGATCCAAATGGAAATAAGAAATGGCAAAAGACCTTCGGGGGAAGCAATGATGACGTGGGCTATTCGGTTCAACAGACTGCCGATGGTGGATATATCATCGCAGGCTACACGGAGTCCTTCGGTTCAGGAGCAGAGGATGTGTATCTTATAAAAACCGACCCAACAGGAAATCTTATCTGGCAAAAGACTTTTGGTGGAAGCTATTACGACTATGGCTATTCGGTTCAGCAGACCACCGACGGCGGATACATAATCGCAGGCACAACTTATAGTCCAGGGGCATTCTTTGTTTATCTTATAAAGACTGATCCAAATGGAAATAGGGAGTGGCAAAAGACCTTCGGAGGAGGTATCTTCGATACGGGGTGGTCGGTTCATCAGACCTCTGATGGCGGATATATAATCGCAGGCCACGTCACGTCCTTCGGAGCAGGGAGATTCGATGTTTATCTTGTGAAGACCGACTCAAATGGAAATAAGAAATGGCAAACGACCTTCGGAGGAAGCAATCGTGACATGGGCTATTCGGTTCAACAGACTGCCGATGGTGGATATATAATCGCAGGCCGCACGGAGTCCTTCGGCGCAGGGATGGCAGATGTTTATCTTGTAAAGACCGACTCAAATGGAAATAAGGAATGGCAGACGACCTTCGGGGGAAGCAATGATGACGTGGGCTATTCGGTTCAGCAAACTGCCGACGAAGGATACATAATCGCTGGGGGGACAACGTCCTTTGGCACAGGAAACATCGATGGTTATCTTATAAAGACCGATTCTGCCGGAAACTCGCAATGGCAAAAGACCTTCGAGGTTCACAGTCCTGAATATAAGTTTTC
>Ga0315277_10012095_pt1 | contig 10834 bp, 13 predicted proteins | sample YL17G05_15_MG_FD_203695 | JGI IMG/M metagenome (GOLD analysis project Ga0315277, IMG submission 203695) | Sediment microbial communities from Yellowstone Lake, YNP, Wyoming, USA - YL17G05_15 | ecosystem: Environmental > Aquatic > Freshwater > Lake > Sediment | place: USA: Wyoming | collected... | reverse complement strand
TCACCAATCTGGCGTGTCAACAGAAATCCCTCCAGAAGGAACAGATCTGGTGGGATTCCCCGACATCACCGACCACAGAGAGATAAAAACTCCCCGACCCGAAGGCCAATGGGCGCGAAGGGGAGCCATTCGCCCACCGGGGAACAGGCCAGGCGGCGGCCCCATCGGTGGGGATGGTGGAGATGGTGGGCTTGTCGGGGAATTTCTCTCCTAAATCTTCGCCAAGGTCGATCGGGCAAGACTTCAACAGAGGAAAGGGCCATTCATCGTCACCATCACCACCATGGCCGCCAGCCGCCTGAGCGCGTCCGGCAGCGATGCCGCCGCCAAGTAAGCTTAGTCCATGACATTCCGCATTCGATAATTGAGTTCCCCCTCCCGCTTCACGTCTTCCGCCTTACGTGTTCATACATTCCGCATTCGGGTACCCCCTGGGTATTCCGCATTCCGCGCTTAGGAGTGCCTTGACACCGAAGAAACGGCCGGGTCCCGCATGAAAGAGCCCCAGGCTCTCTCGCCGGCCTTTCTCGTTAATCGGCGAATCAAGCCTTTCAGATTGTCGAAGGTCACCCGGATCCCACTAAGGTCGTGCACATACGTGCGGTCGATGTCGTGCGCCACGACGATGCTCTCGCCCTCAGGATACCTGTGACGGAAGGCGCGAAAATTCTGTACGGCAAAATCGTTCGCCGACCATTTGCATTCAATCGCCATCAGCGGGCGGCCGCGGCGCTTCACGACGAAATCCACCTCGTGGCCCGCCTTGTCGCGCCAATAATGCACCGGCTCGCCTTGAAGGGCCGCCTGCATCTCATTCAGCACGAAATGCTCCCACAGCGGCCCCAGGTCGCCCGAACGCAGGGCCAACCACCCTCGGTAATAGCAGATGAAGCCCGTATCGAAGCCATAGACCTTCGGCGCCGTCACGATCTCTGTTGCGCGCCGGGCACTGAACGGTCGGATGACGTGCGCGACCTGGGTTGCCTCCAGCACGCTCAGGTAGTTTGAGACCGTAGTTCGGCTGATCTCGCATGGCCGGGCGAAGGCGGTGGCCTCGAACATTCCGCCGCTCTGGGCCAGGAGCAACTCCACGAAGCGCTGGAAGGAATTGCGCCGCTCCAACCGAAAGAGCTCCTGGATGTCTTTCGCCCAGTAGGCGTCCATCCATTCCTGAAAGTCTCGCTCGGGGGGGGTCTTCGCCAGGAAGAATGGCGGCAGACCCCCGTGCAGGAACCGATGCTTCAGGTCGCGATTCTGGAAATCCTCGAGATCCGCCAGGGTCATTGGTGTCAGCCGGATGTCTCGTTTTCGCCCGGCCAGGGTGTCACGGAAGCGGGCCGGAGCACCCAGGGTGGACGAGCCGGTCGCCAGGACCCGCACTGCCGGGTAGTGGTCCGCGGCGATCTTCAGCAGTTCCGAGGGATTCGGCAGACGGTGGACCTCGTCCAACACCACCCGCCGACCCGTGAGGCTCTCCCAGAGCGCCTGTGGGTCCTCCATCATCCGGCGGACCCGGGGGAGTTCGCAATCCAAGTATTCAATGTCTCCCAGCGACTGACAGAGACACGTCTTCCCCGCCCGGCGGACCCCGGACAGCCAGATGACCGACCGTTCCGTCCAGGCCTTCTCAATCAATTTGATCCAGCGTTGCCGCTTGACCATCGCAGGCACTATTGCACATGGTTCTACTATATGCAAGCACTATTGCGTATGGTTCTTCCCCACAGGCCCCCTGCAATCCCAGCTCATCCCCTGGGTCCGCATGCTGGCCTCTCCGGCAGAGCAAGAGCCAGGGCACGGGCGGAGCACAGGGACCCAGAAGCCTTTGCCCCTGGAATCAATGGCTTTCGTGAAGTCCCCGGTTCAGATCGAACAGGCTGTCCGCCAGCGCGATCAACCTGTTGCGATATTCCAACTCTGCAAGGAGTCGTCTTGGGAGGCGGGAGAACCCGCGGGAGGCCCCGGCGACGGAGCAGGCCGTGGCGGCCACCGTGTCGGCGTCAGGCAGGCGGGGACCAGGGCAGGATTGGGAAATCGAACTTTTCGAGCAACGTCCCGGTGGATACTCCCAGCGCCGGCCGGATTTCGGCCGGCTATCGCACGACCTGGATGTCTATGCCGATTTTCAATCGCGCCCACGTCCGGTCGGCAGTGACCGCGGGGATCCTTCTGGCAAGTGCCAAGGCGAGGCAGGCGCGGTCGCCGAGCGAGAGGCCGAGCGGCTGGGTCAGAGGCACAAGCGAGGCCGCAATCGCAGCATCGGCCGCCGTGAAAGGAACGACCTCGATGCTCGTGGAAGTCAGGCGATGCAGGACCGTGCGCGCATCATGCCCATCGCGCACGAACCGTCCGATCACCTCGGACAGGTTGACCGCCGACAGGCAGGCGGTCTCGATCACGGCACCGACGCGCTCGTGTCCTGCTTCGCGAAAGAGGAAGGCCAGGAATGCCGACGCGTCGAGAGCGATCATTCCTTGGCGTGCTCCCGCCGTCGTTCAGCGATCAAGGATTCAACCACCTTCCGGGGCTTCTTGGCGCTGTACAACTCACCCACCCAATCCTGCAAGACAGATGCAGGCCGGCGAGAATCCTCCTCCATGCATACCGCCGCGAGGATGGCCCGCGCCTCGGCCTCCATGCTGCGCCCAGCCCGGGCCGCGCGGATCCTGAGGCGAGCATGAACCTCGGCGGGCAAACTGCGAATGTTCAGGACAGGCATGATCGCTCCCCCCTTTTCCTCCGTCCATGTTCCAACATTGCCACCATTGAATGCAATGTATGCAACGGAGTCAACTACTCTTTTCTGCCCAGCCTTGGGCCAACACCCCGCCGCGCGCCTCTATCTTGCCCGTCATCGCCGCCGCCCGGTAATCTCACGGTTGCCGCATTCCGCACTGCGCAATTCGCATTCCGCATTCGGTTCAGCCTCCCAGCATCGCAGCTTCCAAGCCTTCCAGCCTTCTCGCTGGGGAGAGGAGGACTTTGCCTTGACACCGAAGAAACGGCCGGGGCCCCCCCTTAGCGGCTGAGCATGCATCGGCCAGACACCTTCTGCCTCCCGAGACGTCTGCTATCCTACCTTCGAGCTGGTGATTCGAGCAGCCCCGACATCGCCAGGATGCGATCTGACATCTGCTGGGCGCGAAGCGCCATGAGGGACCGTGCGGACTCCACGGGCCAGATCCGCCGCCACCGGCAGAGCTCCCGCTGCATGTCGGCCAACTCCTCGGTCGCGCCCTCGCCGCTCCATTCCATCATCCAGGCGATTTCCCGCATCAGGTCTATGACGGCTCCATCTGCTCGCCGCATGCGGACCCACTGGCTGAGGCGCAGCAAATCCGAGGCAAGGTTCCCCATCCGCACCGCAGGCATGTCCCGCAAATACCGTTCCCGCAGTTTTGCCAAGTCTCGCATTTCCCTCATCCTTCCAGCAGGGTCCGCACACTGGTTTCGACCCGGTTTCGCAGCCTCGGGTCTTGGATTTCCAGCCCCATGTTCCCCTGGCGGGGGCGAATATTGATCAGCGCGCCAAAGGCGACTGTTCGGGAGTTGGGATACCAGTCGGCTCCCCACACGTGCTCTTGCAGGCTTCCGTCCTCCAAGAGCACCTCCTCACAGTCGGCATGGTACTCGCCACCACCGGCGAGAATGCCACGCTCAACATCCACAGCCAGCTTGATATAGGACCCCAGCACCTCCAGCATCTCGGCCAGTTCTCTCCCGGTGGCGCGCTGGCGTATGATATGGATCTTCATGCCCGGCAACTCCGCTTCCCGTCACCTTCTCCCAGCAGCCGCTGCTGGCCGATCAGTCGTTCTCCTTCTTGCTGGAGAGATGGGGCGGCGTCCTCGATGACGCTTTACCAGTTGGCCGGGAGCTTGGCCAAGGCCGGCAGCTGGCGACCGGATAAGGCATTGGTCAACTCAGCACCCGTGAGCGCCAGGCCCCCCGGTCGTGGCGCCTCGTGTCGTCCGGCTGAACTATGGGGGGTCCATCCACCCCCTCCAGGCCATACACGGCGGTCTGGTCCAGGGCAACACCCGCCGACCCACATCCGCCGAAAGGACCGGCTTCCCGCAGAACTACCTTAGCATGGATCCGCTCGCCAGGCCAAGCGTGAGCGGAATTGCCAATTCGGCCCCTCGATGACAGACGTTGTGGCGGCAATTGGGGCGTGCCAGTCAGGGTGGTTACCGTGCCGGCGGCGGGATCACAGGGAGGGCGAAATCCGGGGTTCCAGAACATCATGTCGGTCCGGCCCGCGGCGGGAGCCGGAAATCGAACTTTTCGAGCAACGTCCCGGTTTGGAATGCCCCATGGGAAAGGTTTCCATGATGTAGTCAACGTCGTCGTGCACGATGCCAGCACACGGACTGCCAGACCGCTCTTAGCAACTCTTGTTTGCCTCCCAGCCTGCTCGCCTCCTCACCTCCTAGCCTCCAAGCTTCCTCGCCATAGAGAGGAGGACTTTGCTTTGACAAACAAAAAACGGCCGGGTCCCGTTCTATTCAGTCGATCCGCATTCCGAGTTCGGGTACCCCCTGGGTGTTCCGCATTGAGGACCGCCTTGACAACGAAGAAACGGCCGGGTCCCCTGACTTCGTCAACGACGTCCCGCATTCCTCTCGCCAAAAGGTCAATGAGACTGCCTGACCCCCTTTCATGAAGGCGAGGATCCGCATGAGGCTGCGACAGTTCGGGCAGAGCAAGGGATCGGCCTCGTAGACCTGTGTGGCCTTGGGGGGGCCGGGCCATCAACTTCCCGCCTTGCTGCGCTCAATGTCAAGGACCGTGACCTCCGGAGGAGAGAGAAACCGCATCCGCGGGCCCCAAGTTCCCGTCCCCCGGCTGACGTAGGGGACGCCACTGTCTCCGGAGGTGTACAGACCCGCGAGGAGCGGGTACGAGATCCGGACCAGGAGCCGGAACGGGAAGATCTGCCCCTTGTGCGTGTGCCCGGAGAGCTGCAGGTCGATCCGCGTCCCGGGGGAGAGAAAGGGGCGGTGCTTGAGGAGGAGCGTGAAGAGGGAGGAGGGCTCGCTCCCCAGGATCTCCTCTTCCGATCGGCCAAGAACCGGGCCGAACGCCTCCCCCGTCGGATCATCGACCCCGGCGATGCGTAGGACGTTTCCCACGACGACCGCCTCTCCCCGGAGGACCGTGAAGCCCGCCCGGCGTGCGAAATCGAGCGACGGGCCGATCCCCGCGTAGAACTCGTGGTTCCCCGTTACCGCGTACTTCCCGAGGGGCGGGCGGATCTCTTGGAAGATCTCCGAGAGCCCGTCCAGGTGGTCGGTGCGGGCGTCGACCAGGTCTCCGGTGCAGACAAAGAGGTCCGGGTGTGCGTCCCGGACCAGGGCCGCGATGGCGGACGCCTCCCGGAGCCGGACCATCATCCCCAGGTGGACGTCGGAGATCTGCACGACGCGGAGGCGCGGGACGGACACAGGCAGCTTGTCCGTGAACACCCGGACGTGCTCGACGCGGATCCGGGACGCCTCGAGGAAGGAATAGATCCCCAGCGCCACGGAGAGCCCCGCGAGGGTAAGGAACGTGGCCCTGCCGTACACGACGAGCGGCCTCGGCCCCTTGCCGAACGCGGCGGTCGACAGCTTCGCGAGGAGGTTCACCGCGTCGAGGGCGAGGTTCGTCCAAGTGAAGAAGAAGAGGAGCCCCATCCAGGTGTACCCGATCCAGGAGGCGGCCCGGGAGGCTCCCTCCATCTCACGTTCCCCCAGGTAGTACACGATGAGCGGGCCGCAGCAAAACGCGGCGAGGAGGGGGATCGCAGCGAGCGACAGCCCCCACCCGAACCCGAAGGCGGCCCTCGCCTTGGAAAGCACGTAGGCGTGGGCGCTCCCGTAGATCAGGAAGAAGGTGAGCAGGAACAGGGCCAAGGCGAGAACCTCCGGTCGGTTGGAAGACTATAGTATTATGCGAGAATCCGATACCATTTGGGGACGAGTGGAACGACGTTCTGACCTAGGCATACAAGTGAGGGGAAATGCGGGGAGTTCGAGACGACGCACAAGATGACGGACCCGCCGCTCCCGGAAGGCTTTACGGAAGGCGGGCTTCGTGGCCACCGTCTCGGCGCGGGCGTTGATGAGGCGATTGCCGATGCTGCGATCTTTTGCCTACGCAGGAATGAGGCCCCAGCGGTGCGGCCGCGCCTCCCGGAGGCGTCGAACCTCCGACCCCCTGCTTGTAAGGCAGGTGCTCTCCCCCTGAGCTATTCGCCCGGCTTGGCGGGAATTTTCCCTTGTGCGGCACCGCTAGCGTATCCCAGGCCCCCCGGCTATCAAGGCGAAACTCTGCAACCGGCCCACTATCGTTGTCGCCAGCCAACTGGTCGAAATTTCTCTGGAAAGTTGAAATGCGATCCCCACGCCTGGACCTGTCGTGACCCCCGCGCTGCCAAATCTCAAGGTTGGCCCCCGGAGACCTGGGCAGCTCTTCGCCTTCTTCCTCGCGACCCCACTTGTCTTTCACCAAAAGATCAATGAGACTGCCTGACCCCCTTCACGAGTTCGTCTTCCAGGATGAGCCATGAGCTGTTTCCGCCCTTGGCACTCAACTCAGTAATTCCACTTCGTCAACAACGTCCCGCATTCCATCCCCTCCCCCGCCCCCCGCTCCCCGGCTCCTTGTCTCTCCCTCCCCTTGTCCTCTTGTCCCCGTGTCTCTGTATCCCCGATGCTCCTCCGTTCCCCTTCGCCTCAGCTCTCGGCTCCTGCCTCTCATCTCTCGGCTCTTCCCCGAAATAACCGCGATAACCGCGCTACGTCCCGCATTATTACGCGTGCGATTGCGGATTTCGGCCCACAGGGTTCCTGCCTGCCTGTGCATTGCACGCAGACAGGTCTACGCTTCGCCCGGACGGTTACCCGGCCAGACGCAAGACTCGGTCCCAGCCCCGGGGTGGCTCGCCCCGAAGCCGGTGGGACTCCCTGCTCCCCTCTCAGAGAGCAAGTCACCCACTGGGAAGCGCCGACTTAGCCCGGCGCACGCGACGTCCCCCATTACATCGGACTTCCCCGGAACGGCCGGGCCCCTCCTTCCCCGTAGGGGAACCCTTCTGCCATGTTGAGCGAGAACTAAAATACCTAAGGGGCGTCCCTTTCTAAAGATGCGGGCCTTCAGAAGGCAAGCGACGGGCGCCGGTGTAGAGCACCCGCCCAAGAGCGAGCGGATTCGGAATCGGGGTGAGGCAAGTGAGGGCCGGCCTGGCCCTCACCGGCAGGTCTGCGCGGTCGTTGGCGGCACCCACTCCTGCCGGAACGTGGTGAATCCGTTGGAATCGGTGTACCACGGGACCTGTCGGTAGTAGCCGGGGGTGGTGTAGGTAGTGCACTGGGGAACGTACACGGGTGGCGGCACGTAGACCGGGCTGTAGTACCAGGAGGGGTTCGGGTAGTAGTAAGGGGGGGCCACGAAGTTGAACCCGAAGCGGACGGTAGTTCTGGGTTGGTGCCCGTACCAAGGGCGATTGCCGTAGACGGGCCCGTGGGCCTCGGCAAGGCCTGCCACCAAGAGCACAAGGGCGAAACTCAGCACAATCAACCACCGGCTTCGCATGTTCCACCTCCCGGCCGCGCCTCTAGCCCGGGCCCCTTTTCTCTGCCCACTATCCTTACACAATAATCTACCACCAAGCGCCTTTGATTGTTTCATCCGAAATGTTTTCCCCCGTGTCCTCCTGGCATTCCCCGGGAAGGAGCTTTCATGGCATTGCACCAGGCTGGGGGGGCGCCCACTGGCCTGGATGCCCTGAGGGTGTGCGCATGGGCGGGGATCGGACGGGGGGTGCGTAGGGCCGCAGAGCGCCGCCGGCTGAAGTATTCCCCGGACAACGACTCCCCCTCAATCCGAAATTGCCAACCGCCAGGCGCCAAGAACGCCAAGCCGAAAATGGCTCATTGGGAGAAAACGAACGACACTTCTGAAGGCCCCATGAGCACGTTCTCGCGTTTTTCGGTGGTGAGATCGGAACATCGTATCCTTGTCCGCCTTAGGCGGATTGGCGCACCAACGGCGGTGCCGTTGGTACCGGCGGTTCAAAGTTTTTCTCGGACTAGGGTCCCCTGATCGGCCCACAGCACCCGCCCAACCTCTCGGATCTCCTTGCTCCATAGGCCATCAAGTCCTATGCGCGACGTCGCGGCTACATCAGGCTTATCCCTTGAAGCTCGAAGGCAAGAGCGTCTGCCAGCCGCCTCCACATCCCCCTGGGGATTCGAATCCGCGTTTGTGCCCTGACGCAGGGACGCCGATTCTCGTGGCCGCCGCGAGGCATCTGTCCGCTTGCCGCCTCTTTCACCCTGGCCGACAGCCGGTCTCATGGCAGTTGGCTGTTGCGCCCGGTCGAAATCGAGCGATCGACAGCCTCCAGAGTCCAGAGTTGGTTTCGCGGGACATTGCAGGCTACGGAGGCCCGGGTTGCAGGGCGGGGTGAGGTGGGTGCGGTGGAGATTCTGGACTGGCTGGCCGACGGGAGGTGAAGGGGTCAGGGTAGTTGGCGGGCCCCCCTGCCTGAGATCGGGTGAAATCGGAAGGTAATTAAAGTTACAACGCTTTAAACGCAGGCCCGGGGCGCACGCCGGCGCGGCGAGGTGGCGGGGTGCGTCAGAGACGATTGGCCTGGCGGGCTGAGCAACGCGAGGTGAGGGATCAACAGCAATTTGACTGATAATGCAACGGCTGACGAATCTGCGTGACTCTGCGTAATCTGCGGATCAGAGCCCGTCTATCCTGCCTTCGCCAGGGGAAGAATCTCCCTTTCGAGGCGACCCCCAAGCAGATCTTTCTGGACTTCAAGGTCGTAGTGGGCTTGGAGGTTCATCCAGAAGCTCTCGGAAGTGCCGAAATACTGGGAAAGGCGCAAGGCCGTATCCGCCGTAATTGCCCGCTTGCCCTGCACGATCTCGTTGATGCGCCGGGGCGGAACGCCGATCGCCGTGGCGATCCGGTACTGCGAGATCCCCATCGGCTTGAGGAAGTCCTCCAGGAGGATCTCCCCCGGATGAATAGGCGCCAATTTCTTTCCCGCCATGCCTCCCTCCTCAGTGGTAGTCGACGATCTCCACCTGATAGATCTCTTGCCAGAACCGCACCACCGTTTCCTCCGAATCCACCTGTTTTACGTACCAGGCTCGCCATCCCCGACGACCCTGCACTTCATGCCAATACCGCCTTCCGCCGCCTGTGGAGGAGGTGGGGCCAGGCTTGCGTAATTGCGTAAGTTCGAAGCCAGGGATCAGGCCTCTGTAACCCTACTTCTTCTTGATAGGCAGGCGCCTTACGGGTTCGTGGAACGGACTGCTGAACAGCAGGACCGATAGTTCGGTTTATCTCAGGCCGCGTCGAACGTCTCCCAGTCAATTCCCAACTGGCGCACGACAGCACGCAGCGTACCCAATTTCAGGTCTTTCGCTCCCCAGTCGGGCAACACGGTGGCTCTTCCGGTCGCCGGATTGAACCACTTGCGGTGAGATTCACCCTTTCGTCGTGGCAGCTCTTGGCAATTGAGGCGTTGCAGCTTCCTGGCGGCCTCCCGATACTTCATGGACGGGTGACCACCCCTTCGAACCAGATAGGCGCATTCCCCGGATCCTGCCGGAGGTTCGCAGGAAACGGCTTCTTCAGATCCTCATATGTTTCGATCGCGGCCTCCAGGGCATCCTGAACGTTGCTGATGGCCTCCTCCAGCGTATCACCCTCCGTGACAAGCTCGGGCAAGACAGGGCTCGTGACGGTATAGCCGCCCTCTGGCTGCGGCGTCAGAACGAGCGGCACCTTAAAGACCTGTGCCATGGTGCTCCCTCCTCCACGACAGGGCCGTAGATGGAGATCCAGCGATTCCCGCTCCACCCCTGATCGCGTCGCACATCATGATGGACATTAACTCAAACATCATGCCTCTCCACCCGCAAATCCATCAAGGCCAGGCACTAAACTACACATATGCCGACTGAGCGTCAAGCCATCACGCCCAGGATGCGGAACGGGGCACGCGCTACGAGGACGTGGGGCCAGGCTTGCATAATTGCGTAACTCCCCCAATGCGGAGTGCGGAATGGGGACGAGCTGCAGAGGAGCGGGGGAGCTTAGGGGCATGGGAGCAGCGGGGAATCGGGGAAGCTGGGCACGTGAGGCGGCCTGACAGAACGGGCAGCACCTCCGGCGTCGTCTCAGGGCACGGGGCATGGGGTCACCTCCGAAGGGAGGGTGACACCTGAACCCCGGGACCGCGAGGGGAATACGCGGATCGGATGCGGGAGGGAACTTGGGGGGGAGGACTAGGCTAGCCTATCCAAGAACGATCCCAGAAGGCGATGGTTCACTGGCCATGGGTACCGGTGACCTGATGGAAAGTGGCCACATCGGGAGTGATGTTTCCACCCCCGAGGGAAGAAACGGGGAATCGGAGAGCCGGAGAAACGGAGACAAGGAGCAGAGGAAACAAGGGGCGAACCAAGTGCGGAGTGATGAATGCGGAATGCGGAATCGAGGAACGGGAACTCGGGGAGGGGGAGCGCGGGAGAAGCGGGGAAACGGGGACGAGGCGACGGACTCAATGCGGAACACCCGGAGGGTACCCGAACGCGGACCAGCAGGGTGTTGGGACCCCACGGCTCCCAGGCCGAGATCTCACAGGCAGCGTTCCACCGCTACCTAACCCCAATCCGAAATTATTAACCGCCAAGACGCCAAGAACGCCAAGACCAGAAGGCCTTATTGGGGAAGACAAACGGAACTTCTGAAGGCCTCAAGAACCGGTTCTCGTGTTCTGGATTGGAAGGTTCCGAACATGCCATCCATGGCGGCCTTGGCG
>Ga0315277_10012094_pt1 | contig 10834 bp, 8 predicted proteins | sample YL17G05_15_MG_FD_203695 | JGI IMG/M metagenome (GOLD analysis project Ga0315277, IMG submission 203695) | Sediment microbial communities from Yellowstone Lake, YNP, Wyoming, USA - YL17G05_15 | ecosystem: Environmental > Aquatic > Freshwater > Lake > Sediment | place: USA: Wyoming | collected... | reverse complement strand
TGATGAATGAATATGACATTCGCCATGAGGACATTCTGGCCGTCATACGTCCATCTGGACCGACGATTGACCCAGTGGTTGAACTTATGGCACGATTGGTTGCCGAACAACCCCAGCCGTTGCCGCCAGAGCAGCCATCACCTGTGGAGCCGGCAGTCGAAGGCGAGGTTGTTTACTGGCTTACCCCTGTAGCGCAAGATGAGGAGCAGACCGCTGAACAGGTGATACAGACGCTTGTCGGTCAAGCGCGTATTTATGCCTTTGGTGAGAGGACCCCTGGAAGAACGCACTTGAAGCCAGGAGACTGGATATGCTTCTATGCTAGTGGGAAAGGGGTTGTTGCTCACGCTAAGGTTACTTCGCTTCCTGAGAGAAAACCGCACTCAAAAGTCCGTCACCCTGATGAGTATCCCTGGGTGTTTCGACTGAGTGATGAAAGACTCTACCTGGAAAACCCTGTTGTGATTGACTCTGACACAAGGTCCCAACTCGAGGCTTTTCACGGTCGGGAACCGGGCAAGGCCTGGGCCTGGCTCGTCCAGGCGACACGCAGGATCACGGAGCACGACTTCCACGTTTTGACACGACAAGAGACAAGTAGCTGAGGTGGAGTGCAGGCAGTGGGGATGACTGACCCCGCCCTCACCGTCCACATTATAGCCCAAGGACACGCCCTTGCCCGTGCATCGAGTTCTTGGGTACAATCGAGCCGAGCGGCCCGTTTGAGCGTGCGCTAGCACGGTTATTGTGAGGTATCGTGGAGGCTGCGCTTGGCCTGTAAATTGTGCCAAAAGCAGAGGATGTAGTGCGAGGAGGAGTCTCAGATGGATGCACTTCAAGTACTTGGGCTTGTTGCTGTAGCATTAGTGGGTGGCGTTTTGGGCGTTTTGACTGCAGTCGTTACCGGTAAAGTGGAGCTCAGAAAACGCAAACCAGAAACGGTAACACACGGCTGTAGACTAGCACGTATTGATGTTTACACGTTCATCAAGGGCGATAGGAAACAAACTCCTCCTCTTTGCCCATATCTTGATCCCTCTGACCATATCACTTGTCACTTTAGCCCTAAAGAGGATTGCTCAGATGCCCTCAGTATGAAAGAGGTCAACAAAGGTCAGTGCTATATCGCACGCTTCACCGACAAATTCGACCTGTTATAGCTGTGAATCTAGTGCGCTTGAAAAGCGCTGCTAATCAAGGCTGCGCCCGCTTGGGCAAGTGAGGAGATACTGATCGTCAGTGAGCGTATCGGGAACGGGCGGGTGGTGTCGTGGACAAGCGAGGATTGAACATGGGTGAGAAGCGGCTGCCTAAACGAACACGTGCCCACGTCCTGGAGACACTCTCTCGGCAGCACGTCGAGTCCATCTTTCCCCCTGAGTGGGTCCCCCGCCGGGTCGAGGACGACTATGGGCTCGACATGCGCGTCGAGATCGTCACCGGCGAGGAGGTGTCCGGGCTTGAGTTCGCCGTGCAACTCAAGGGCACCGACCACCTGAAAACCTCCGGCGACGACGTGCTCCACTCCTGCAAGGTCTCCACCGCCAACTACTTCCTCCACCGTCTCGAGCCAGTGATGTACGTCGTGTACGACGCCCAGGAGGACACGGCCTACTGGCTGTGGGTGCAGCCCTACTTGCACATACTGGACAACACCCGCCCCGGCTGGCACGACCGAAAGACGGTGCAAATCCGCATCCCATGCTCGAACCGCCTCACCCAGGAGGTGATCCAATTGATCACCCGCGATGTGCAGGCGTGGGAGAAGCGCGAACTACCAATAGTCGGCTGGCCTCTGTCTGCCGCTTCTATTGCGAAAGAGAAGCAGGGGAAACCCTCTGTTCTGTTTCTAGAAAACGTCGGTGACGAACTATGGCATAAAGGAGAATTGAAGCAGGCGCAATCTATCTATCTCCAGGCTGTTGAGCAAGCCGAGCACAGTGCATTTGATGACAAGGTGACAAGGGCGCGTTTATATCGAAAGATTGGGCGACTGCATCGAGAGTCTGGTAATCTTGATAGAGCTCTTGAGTACTACGAGAACGGTCAGACTATAGTCAAGGCGGCGCTTCCAGTTTCAGCACGGAAGATTGAGCAAGCGCGGTTGCTCACAGAGCAGGCAGCTGTTTATATTGACTTAGGCAAGCACCAAGAGGCCGTTGAGTGTGTACAACGAGCCGTCGGTCTATTGGAGGGTAGCAAGGCTGCGTCCGAGATAGGGGACACTATGCAAGCGCTGGCCATTGCCTACCGCGACGCAGGGCAACGGGACAGTTTTTTGGAGTTGATGGACAAGGCGAGGGACATGTACAGGAGGGTTGAAGATATTGGGGGTGAGATACGAATAATGGGTAACTTGGCTATTGACACCTTGCATTGGGGCGATTATCAAGAGGCGATTAGGCTTTTCAAACAGGTTCTAGAACGCCTTGAGGAAAGTCCGAATCTGGCAGTCACTGCAAATGCTCACCTTAATCTGGCCATTGCATACACTGACGCAGTTCAGTTAACACAGGCTTTAGATTTCGCAGAGATGAGTTTAGAAGAGTATGCCGAAGTTGGGGATAGAGTGGGGGAATTGATGGCCTGCGCCGCTTTTGCCGAAGTGCTAAAGGAGAGGGCAGCCAAGGCTGCTCAATCTGGCAACCTTGCAGCAGCCAAGGATTATGTGGGAGAAGCGCGGCGGCTTGTGAATAAAGGATTAGGACTTGCAGACAAGGAAGATTTGGATGTAGCTAGTTCTCTCTACGATCTACTTCGTATCATGGCTGAAGCTTACCTGGCGGTTGGCGAGTATGAAAGATCTAAGGAGCATTTGGCTGAAGCCGAGATTCTTGCGCAGCAGCAAGAAATCGAACCACAAACGCATGCGCATGGTCAAGTTGCTCATGCACGGCTCTGTGAGGTGCACGGCGACTATGTGCAAGCCCACCGTTACTTGGAAGAAGCACGAAATACCTTTGCTACTCAAGCGTACTGGAAAAATGTTGTGCCCGTAGACATCTTAAGAGCGGAGATTCTTAGGAGAATAGGGGGTATCAAAGAAGCCAGGGATGTTCTGGAAAAAGCTCGTGATCTGGCTGAAATGAGGATGCGTGAGCAAGATTCAGCCAGAATTGCGGGTTTGCTTGAGCAATTGCCAAGCCCTTAACTTTGCCAGTCGAAAAGGAGGGTGTGATGAGATCAAGGGGCAGGGTACGATTGTGCGCCATGCGCTGGGCATGGCTGAACGTGACGCTGGGAATACTGTGCCTGACCTGTTTGGTTGTACTTCTCCCGACACGGATCACGACAGCGACAGGTATTTCTTGGGACTCCGTTGGCCCTTATGGGGGACAAGTGTATGCGCTTGCCATTGATAGCACAAACCCAGTCGTGGTATACACCGGTACTGATAATGGGGTGTTCAAAACGAGTGATAGCGGTCTTAATTGGCAGCAAGTGGGTCTTCCGAACAAGCAGATTGCATCCATAACTATTGACTATGCAGCCCTTTCCAAGACAGTATATGCTGCAGGCGCATGGGGTATAGTCTACCGCAGTTCGGATAATGGGCAGACATGGGAGGACATAAGCGCTGGTGTGTCGAGTGAATATGTCCGTGTCTTAGCAGGTGATCCTACGCAGTCGGAACGTCTTTGGTTAGGTGCAAACAGAGGGGTTTATAGGTGGAACAGTGCCAACAGTCAATGGGAGCCAACCGCTCCGATTTCGTCTACACGAGCCTTGGTCGTCCGCGACAGCGTTGTCTTTGCAGGCACAGAGCATGGGGTTTTCAAGACTACAAATGATGGCATCAGTTGGGAGTCGATCAACGGGGATTTGCCACAAGGGTACCAGCAACGATGTGTTTCAAGCCTGATAGTGAATCCCAATAATCCCCAGGTTATCTACATTGGTACCTGGTACGGTGGTGCCTACAAGACGATGGATGGCGGGCAGCATTGGTATAACATGAACACAGGGTTGCCCCCGTTTACAGAAATCACAGCCCTTGCCCTCAATCCCACCAATCCCAACGTCCTTTATGCTGCATCCTATGGATATTTCGCCACCAGTACTGATGATAGCGGGGTTTTCAAGTCGGTGAATGGAGGTGGAAGTTGGAGCCGCGTGTCGGCAGGTATTATGAACAGATATGCCCGCTCTCTTGGCGTGCATCCTACTTCCGGAGATATTGTCTATGTTGGGACACTTGGAGGAGGCGTGTTTCGCACTGCCAATGGAGGGAGTTCATGGGAGCATAGAGTGCAGGGGTTGAATGCGCTTGAAATCAATGCTCTTCTCGATACAGATGGCACCCTCTATGCTGCCACAGAGTTTGATGGCGTGTACCGAAGCACGGATGAAGGACAGAGTTGGGAACCCTATAACAATGGACTGCCGCCTACAACCCTGTTCGCATATGCCCTGGCAGAGGATGAGCAGAATAACGTATTCCTAGGGATAAACCGCTGGGGGTTACTGCGCCTTGACTCCGGTAGTTGGGTGACCGTGACTAATACGCTTACTCGGACCGATGTAAGTGCCATAGTTGCTGTTTCAGGGACTCTGACGATCGCGGCAGCAGAACCTGGTCAGGACAACAACCAGATTCTTGTAAGCACTGACATGGGCAGCACTTGGACAGGACAGAATGAAGGGCTTCCGAGTCCTATACAAATTAGATCTCTTTCTATACAACGCTCAGGGGGTTCAGTTGGAATACTTGCGGCAACTTCGCAAGGGATCTACAAGACAGCTCTCTCACCAATATCTTGGTCCGAATCAAACTCAGGTCTATCAACAAATGAAGTTTATGATGTGGCAGTTGATCCCCATGACCCAGACGTTCTGTACGCCGCTGCTTGTCCCTATATGTACAAAAGCGGAAACGGTGGTACCTTATGGGAGCAACGTAAGAATGGGTTGGATTCCTCTTGTCTGCGGGCTGTGATAGTAGATCCGACGTATTCAAATCGGGTATACGTTGGGGGCGATAATGGGGTCTATCAGAGTGATGATGCTGGCGCTTTTTGGTCTCAGGTAGGAGCTGGTAGTTTCAGTTACAATAGGGTGGGGGCTCTGATAGTGTTGTCAGACCAAACCGTGCTTGCGGGAACCTCAGGGGGGGGGTGGAGAACAGGAGCGTCAGAGCCTGTGCCGACTCCGACACCAGGGCTACAGGTATCCTGGACTGTTTTGGCCTATCTTAACGGTGACAATGATCTCGATCGGTATGTCTTCGAAGCCTTTAACAATCTTGAACTGGTGGCCTTTAACCCCAACGTCAAGATCGTTGCGTTGTGGGATCAGAGGAGTCCGTTGGGGGGAGATACTCGAGAGTATTTAGTTCAACCTGACAGCGATCCGTATTCTGTTTCCGGTTCCTATGTGTTGAACGTAAATTACTGGAATCGTGGCGAACTTGATATGGGCGATCCGGCCACTCTGGTCAACTTTGTGAACGATGCACGAGCGCACTACCCTGCCGCACATTACTTTCTGACCATTGTTGACCACGGAGGGGGATGGTCTGCCAAGGTTGCACCTGATCTTGCTAGGACGCGTTGGTTTTTGGGAGGCAGTGGCCTAAGTTGGGACGAGACCAATAACAGTCACTATCTTGCCACATATGATATGAGGCGCATTTTCGATCGGATCGGGTCGGAGGGAGGACGTATAGATGTCATTTTCTATGACGCTTGCTTGATGGGGATGTTTGAAGAGGCCTATCAGATCCGCAATTGGGCAGATTATCTCGTGGCCTCAGAGAACCAAGCGTGGGCTGTTTTTCCCTACGACACGTATCTGCAGGGTATAGGGCCAGGGACAACTGCAAGGGGGCTTGCGATCCAGATCGTTGATCGGTACCATAATTCTCTTCCGGGCTACCCACGCACAATGTCAGCGGTTGATCTTAGTCGGGCTGATGAGGTCAAAGTGGCTCTGAATAATCTTGCATCTGCATTGATAAACAGCTTACCAGATGCACACTCAGCGATTAGTAGCACATTTGCCGCTGTCCAGAAATTCGATTATGACAATGATTTGAGTATATCGGGCAAGGAAGGATACGTCGATTTAGTGGACTTTGCCGAAAAGCTCGTATCTAGTCTGCCAGAGAGTGCTGTTGGGAGTGCGGCTCAGTTTCTTCTGGACACGATCAATGATCCTGTTCAACCTCTGGTTGTCCGAGAAAGACATGAAAGTGGTATCACCAGGTTCACTCAGGAATATCTTGACCTAGATAGAGCGAATGGTGTTTCGATCTATCTGCCGCTTGGAGAGACCGATGCAGAGCTATCTTACTACATCGCGAGTCAGTTAGACTTGGCCGCGGATACTCTGTGGGATGACTTTATCTTCGACTATGTAGATCAATTCCCGCCTCAATCTGGTGGCAGAGGCAGTGGGCGCGGAGACAATCCTATTCCGCTTCCGGTCAATTGGTACATTTATCTGCCTTTGGTAATGCGTAGCGCAGGTCCGCATTAGTTCTGCGAGGGCGGCTTCTGAATATGCATCCCAAGGCCGCGCCCTCGTCCGTGCCATTGAAACCCTGTCCACCATCGAGCCCAGCACCCCCTTTTGTCAAGGCGTCGGACCGGGATAGGGGGAACAAATGGCCAGGCAGGTAAAAAGCCACCATTGGGTTGACCGGAAGGTTCTCATCGGGGCAATCGCCGCGATCTTGGGCGGTATTATTGGAGGATGGGTGCAAGCATATGCATGGTACTACTTGGAACGGCGAAGGGCCGCTGCCGAGAAGCGTGAACAGTGGACGGTGACTGCCTTGCAGTGGGCCAACCGAGGCCGCGTGGAAACATTGCGCCATGCTGACCTGCGCGGCGCCGACTTACAGGGAGTGGACCTAGGACCTGGAGAGAGTGCAGGCGAAGGCAGCAAGGGAGCGGATCTGAGGCACGCCAATCTACAAGGGGCCAACCTATGCTTCGCCAACCTGACTAGAGTAGACCTCGGCCGTGCTGATCTGAGCAAGGCCCTCATTTCCGAGACCACTCTGGCCGAGGCTGACTTGTTGGGGGCTGACCTGCACGAGTCACTTCTGGCAGCGGCCGACCTATCCAGGGCTACTCTATGCAAGGCTAATCTGAGCGATGCTCACCTGGGACATGCAGACCTCCGCGGGGCCAATCTAGCGGGGGCCACGTTCGAAGATGCCAGTCTGGCAGGAGCCGACCTGAGCGGGGCCAACCTGGAGGGTGCCGAAGTAACCGATGAACAACTCGCTCAAGCCAGATCACTCAAAGGCGCGATAATGCCCGACGGCACACAGCACGATTGACTCAGAACTGACCGGCCTCATTTACATCCAAGCCCAGAGTCGAGCATTAGCTGACCGCCAAAGACTCCAACATGGGCGGGCGGCGCTCTGGATGAGCGAGAACTGAGCACGGGTATCGTAACAGCAAGGGGCGACGGCCCCTCGTATAGGAGACTAACGTATGTCAGTTGACTTGACCGGGACTGAGTCTGAACTTGCCTCTCTTCGGCGCCAATTGGCTGAGGCCCGCGAGAACCTGCGGCTGATCCAGGAGCGCAAGTCCGAGTACGTGCTAGGGACTGACATTCCGCTCCAGTTAGTGAAGGAGGAGCGGCAACTACTGGAGCGCATTGAGGAGTTGGAGCAGCGTGTCGAGAGATCAGAAGGACCATCCGAGCAAGCGCCTGGGCCGGCCGGCATCACCGGTGACGGCAACGTGATCGGCGACCACAACGTCGTCACTGTCAACAAGCGGCCGGCGGGTGACTGGGTCATCCAGGATGGGCAACTCTACCCCACACTCTCGCCCGACCAGCTGCGTTCCCTGCTTGTGTCAGCCGGCGCCGCATCTCCCCTACCTGCCGCCTCTACCGGACTGCCACGCCAGTTGAGGGTGTTTCTGTGCCACACTTCCGGTGACGAGCGCGCAGTGCGCGACCTGTACCGTCGGCTACGTGCTGATGGCATTGCCCCTTGGCTTGATGAGGAGGACTTGCTGCCGGGACAGGACCGGCAACTGGAGAAATTGAAGGCTGTGTCGTCTTCAGACGTGGTTATCATCTGTCTTTCAAGGAGGGCAATCACGAAGGCCGGCGACGTCCAGAAGGAGATCAGGGATGCTCTGGATGTGGCCGGCGACGTCCACAAGGTCTGGTACACCCTGGATGCGGCCGACGACGTCCAGGAGGAGATCATGTACGCTCTGGGTGCGACTGACGTACGGCAGAGGGGTGCCATCTTTATCCCTCTCCGCTTAGAAAAGTGTGAGGTTCCTAAACGCCTTAGCCGCTGGCAGCCGGTTGACCTTTTTGAGGAGACAGGGTATGAGCGCCTGCTCCGTGCGTTACGAGCGCGGGCTGAGTCTCTCGGTCTGGGTACGCAGCCGTCGGGGCCGGCCGGAGATCGCTAACGCAGTCCCAAGGATGGCAAGGAGATGGTGCGCGTGCCGGCGGGCAAGTTTCTCTACGGCGAGGACAAGAAAGAGGTGGAACTGCCCGAGTTCTGGATTGACGAGGCCCCTGTCACTAACGCCGAGTACGCCCGCTTCGTGGCCGAGACGGGTCACAAACCGCCGGAGCACTGGAAGGGCAAGACCCCGCCGAAGCAGATCGCCGACCATCCAGTGGTCAACGTCTCCTGGGACGATGCGATAGCCTACGCTAAATGGGCGGGCGGGCGCTTGCCCACCGACGAAGAGTGGGAGAAGGTGGCGCGGGGGACGGATGGTCGGGATGCTGTACCATTTGCCAACCGAATTGTCAGGAGGAAGAGTGATGCAAGTAGTAACTATCCTGGGAAGTCCGAGGAAAAACGGTAATACGGCAAAGGTGCTCGAGTTGTTTGAAAACCTGATGACGCAGCAAGGGAACCAGGTAGACCGGATCAATATTGTAGACTATGAGGTTAAAGGGTGCCTGGGATGTCAAACCTGCAAGAAAGCAAGGTATGGGCCGGGCTGTGTGCAGCAGGACGATGCGGTGAAGATTTTCGAGCGCATTATGGCTTCAGACGCCGTGATATTCGCCTCGCCGCTCTATACCTACAGTTTCCCTGCCCAGATGAAGGCCCTTATTGACCGCCAAAATTGCCTGGTCGCAAAATATGGCACTTCAGAGTACACATATCTGCTCCAAGGCAAACGGGCAGCACTCCTCGTGACCTGTGGCGGTCCGGTCGAAGAGAATGCCGACCTCATCCAGGAAGCCTTTGACAGAGAAAGTCGCTATCAGCAAATGGATGTCTTTGGCATGTACGTTGTCCCACACTGCACCACCCCGGATGAGCTCGGTGACAAGGCAGTGGAAACTGCAAAACAGATGGCTGAGGATATCGTGATATGAATCATCGCCAACGGATTCTGGCGGCGATCCACCGGCAGCCGGTTGACCGGCTGCCCACCGACATGTGGGCGACGGACGAGGTACGCCACAGCCTCTTCGCTCACCTGGGTGTGGACAATATGGTGGATGTGTACGACGCGTTGGACATTGATGGCATCATGGGCATCGCTCCACCATACGTCGGCCCGCCGTTGAAGGTCGAGGGCAACTACCGGGAAGATGAGTGGGGCATGGGCTATCGCCAGCAAGCCTATGAGAGCGGGGTGTACGAGGAGCAGGTGGTCTATCCTCTGGCCGAGGCGGAGACGATCGCCGACCTGGAGGCCTACCGTTGGCCGTCGCCGGACTGGTACGATTATGACGGGCTGCCGGAACAGGCCGCCCACTACGAGGGCCGGGCCATCGAGTGCGGCTATACGGCGGTGTTCTATTACCACAACAAGCTGCGCGGGCTGGAGCAGTCGTTGATGGACCCTCTGGTGCGGCCCGAATTCACCCACTACCTGATCCAGTGTATCTCGGACTTTTTTACCGAGTACCACCGCCGCTGCTTCGAGGCGGGTCGCGGTGTGATTGACATCACGCAGGTAACCGACGACTGGGGTGCACAGACGGGCCTGTTGACGAGCCCGAGGGTGTTCGAGGAGTTCTACCGCGCGGCCACGCAGCGGGCGATTGACCTGGCCAAGTCGTATGGCCTGATCGTGTTCCACCACGACGACGGCGACATGCGTCCCTTGCTGCCCAGGCTGGTCGGAATGGGCATTGACGTGCTCAATCCCATCCAGTGGCGCTGCGGCAATTGGGACCTGGAAGCGTTAAAGGCGGAGTATGGGGGCCGGCTGTGCTTTCACGGCGCGATAGACAACCAGCAGACGTTGCCCTTCGGCACGGTGGAAGAGGTGCGCGCCGAGGTGCGGCGGATGGTCGAGACGCTGGGCTGCGATCGCACCGGCTTGATCGTCGCGCCGTGCCACAATCTGCAAGCCATCACACCGGTCGAGAACATCGTGGCGATGTACGAAGCGGCCCGCGAGTACGGCACGTTCGGGTAAGGGCTATATGTGGGGTAGTCTCCCTGTCGAGTGTTGCTAAACAGACGTGGGCCCATTTTTCACCGCCAAGACGCAAAGAGTGCCAAGTTTTTGAAGTTTTCTTTGCGCCCTTCGCGCCTTTGCGGTAGAATTCGTCCCTCACCTTTGCCAACAAAACCGATGTGGGGTAGCCTCCCTGTCGAGTGTTGCTAAACAGACGTGGGCCCATTTTTCACCGCTAAGACGCAAAGAGCGCCAAGTTTTTCAAGCTTTCTTTGCGTCCTTCGCGCCTTTGCGGTAGAATTCGTCCCTCACCTTTGCCAACAACACCGAATAGGGAGACCGACTCCTGGTGGGCGGACGCGGCCCGTCCGACGGAAACCTGGCAGGTCTATGGATGCAGTCAGACCTGCCAGGTTGCGGACGCGGCGCGTCCGACGGAAACCTGGCAGGTCTATGAGACACAGAATTTG
>Ga0315277_10012092_pt1 | contig 10836 bp, 7 predicted proteins | sample YL17G05_15_MG_FD_203695 | JGI IMG/M metagenome (GOLD analysis project Ga0315277, IMG submission 203695) | Sediment microbial communities from Yellowstone Lake, YNP, Wyoming, USA - YL17G05_15 | ecosystem: Environmental > Aquatic > Freshwater > Lake > Sediment | place: USA: Wyoming | collected... | reverse complement strand
TACCTGCTGGATTCCAACATCCCGGCCAACCGGCCTGAAGATCGCGATATCACCGATCAATTGTACGGCGGCGATATCGAGATGCGGATCAAACAAGAGATCCTGCTGGGCCTCGGCGGCTATCTGGCTCTGGAAGCCGTGGGCTTGGAGCCGACTGTTTATCACATGAACGAGGGCCATTCCGCTTTTCTGGCTCTGGAAAGGACGCGGCGGATCATGGAAAAATGCGGGCTGTCGTTTGCAGAAGCGCGAGAAGCTGCCTCGGCCGGGCTGGTTTTCACAACCCACACCGCCGTAGGAGCTGGACACGATTACTTTTCGCCCCAGCTTATGGATCGCTATTTCGCTGACTCTATGCGCGCTCTAGGCCTCTCACGTCGCGACTTCCTGGCTTTGGGTCGGCAGAATCCTGATGACGACAATGAGCCGTTCTGCATGACGATCCTTGCTCTTCATCTGGCCGCCCATAGCAACGGGGTGAGCCGGCTGCACGGCAGGGTCAGCCGGAAAATGTGGAAAGGGCTTTGGCCGGGGCTGCCCGAGGATGAGATTCCTATCGGCCATGTGACCAACGGCGTTCAGTTTCAGTCATGGATTTCCCGTGAGATGAAGGAGTTGTACGATCGCTACCTGGGGCCGCGCTGGCGTGAAGAAGTGGCCGACCAGACGGTGTGGCAAGGGGCGGACCGCATCGCGGCCGAGGAACTGTGGCGGACCCACGAACGGCGCCGGGAAAGGCTGGTCGCTTTTTGCCGCCGCCGCCTGCGCACCCAGTTGGAGCGGCGCGGCGCTTCTCAGACTGCGGTCGCCGCCGCCGATGAGGTCCTGGATCCTGAGGCACTGACAATCGGCTTTGCCCGCCGGTTCGCGACGTATAAGCGGGCTACTCTGCTGCTGCGCGACGCGGAGCGTTTGGCGCGCATCCTTAATAAGCCGGGCCGTCCGGTCCAGATTATCTATGCCGGCAAAGCGCATCCTCGCGATGACCCGGGAAAGGGTTTGATCCGGCAGATTGTGGAGTTGTCGCGCCATGAGGAATTTCGGCGGCGGCTGGTCTTCCTCGAGGACTATGACATGGCCGTAGCCCGTTATCTAGTGCAGGGAGTCGATGTGTGGCTGAACACGCCGCTCCGGCTGCAGGAGGCTAGCGGCACCAGCGGCATGAAAGCGACCGCTAACGGTGTCCTCAACCTGAGCATCCTGGACGGTTGGTGGGATGAGGCTTATCGGCCGGAAGTGGGCTGGGCCATCGGACGGCGGGAGAAATACGACGACAGCAACTATCAGGACCAGGTCGAGGCCGAAGCTCTGTACGGACTGCTGGAACAGGAAGTGGTCCCCGCTTTTTACGATCGGGGCAGTGACGGTCTGCCCCGCCGCTGGATCGCCCGCATGAGGGCTTCCATCCAGACCTTATGCCGCTTCTTTACGACTCACCGCATGGTGGGAGAATACACGGAGCGCTATTACCTTCACGCGGCCGGCCACTATGCGCAGCTCACGGCTGATGGATTGGTCCGGGCCAAGGCGCTGGCGGCATGGAAGGCCCGTCTCCAGAAGAATTGGTCCCGGGTCCGCATCGAGGCTGTCGGCGGCGATTCCATCAAGGATGTTCAGGCGGGCGGAGAGTTTCGTGTCCAGGCAAAGGTGCATCTGGGCGCCCTCGTCCCGGATGAAGTGGCTGTCGAGCTTTATATGGGACATGTCGATGCGGCCGGAGAAATTATGGAAGCGGAATCCACGCCGATGCAGCCGGTGGGACCCAAAGGGGAAGGGACCTACCTCTATCAGGCGAGCGCCGTCACGCTCTGCGGGAGCGGTCTGTATGGCTACACACTGCGGGTGCTGCCCCGCCATCCCGATCTCACGACGCCCTTTCTGCCGGGGCTCATCGTCTGGGCATAATTAATGGGGTCAAACCTCAACAATCAACAAAAATGTTGATCGTTGAGGTTTTGCCCCGATCCCTTCTTCGATGATTGACGAAGATTCTTTGTGTGTGATAAATTTTGCCTAAGACTTGAGCGCATATCATCGGAGGCAGAAAAATGCGAAAACACGCATTCTGCTCTGAGAAAAGATTTTTGATTCTCCGCATCGTCCTTGCCTTGACGGCGTCTTTGCTCTTAGGCTTGTCATTTATCCTTTCAAAACCTTCTGACCAAAAGGATGATCGATGGCAGGGAACGCTGAATTATCAAAGGACGGTCGGGCGTCAGCTCGATTTATCAAACAGCAGCTATTCCGGGACGTCTCGCATCAACATCTCGGATTCTGCAACTCTCAACTGTCAATTGGTGTATTATCGGAGCTCGGATGGCATCGATTATTACGCTTTGGATTCCCTGATGGCGCCGTACACCGTGGGCCGGAAAGAGATTCAAACGCTCACTCCCAAAAATCTTCCGGGTCCCTCCACGACAATCACATATACCGCCAACTGCACTGATCTGTTGATTAAGGACGGGGTTCGAGTCTATCTCAGCATCGATCGGAAAAATAAAGTTTATTATCTGTCCTGTGATATCATTTCACCTTGGTGTGACGGCATCCAGGCCAGGGATGGAAATCCCATTTCCCGGTGGACCGCCCAGATCAACGGCAGCCTTGACGCTTCCCCGTCAGGATATCAAGGCCGAACGGACGGAAGGACGGTCGTCGGCTCTCTGACCCGACCGGAAAACGGGGGCTCAGCGCTCTGGTCTTGGAGTTTCTCAGGCGTAGCGATCGATATGGAGGCCGTGATCGAGATGCCCAAATCTTATGAGTCATGGAGGCCTGAGGCCGGCCGAGATGAAACGACACGCGGAAATGACCTGGACGTGAAAGTGCGGGTCCAAAAAAAGGGCGAGCCGGGCAAGCCCTCGCCTCGGAAGGCCAAATTCAAGTTTGAGTTGGTCGATGTCTCCAAGGAAAAAGGGACGTGTCTCAACTGGCCGGCCAAAGGAAAGGACAGCTACGACCTCAAGATCGAGCCCAAGCTCAACGGACATCTAAAAATCAACGGCCCGAACGGCCTTGTTGCGGAAAGCAATAAGGACCTTGAGCGTTCGTCTGTCAGGATTTCCTGTTTTGACTGGGGAGCTTATGGAAAACTCAAAGTGACGGCTCTCCTGGATGACGGGACCGAGATTCCCGCTCAACTCGAGAAAGACAGTTTAAAAAAAGAGCTAACTCTCCCCCAGGATGAAAATGAAAACCAGATTGCCGATTGGTGGGAAAAGAAGTACGGGATGTCGGATGAGCCCCCCGATTCTGATGATGACTTTTACCCCGTTGGAGACTTCCATCGAGGCGACGGCCTGTCGCTCTATGAGGAATATCGGGGCTTTATGGTGAAAGGGCAGGGGAAAGCCGTCCACATCAGCACGAACCCCGATAAAAAAGACCTCTTTATCTTAAACGAAGTTCCCGATGGCAAAGCAGGGATCGACCTGTTCCACAATGCCACCGGAATCGAAACGCACGAAATTCAAAAAGATCAAATGGACGCGTCACGCGTCATAAACTTTAATCTCAACCCGCAGACTTTTGTCGTCTTCCAGCATGCCCTGAGGATGAAAGCAACTCGTTGTAGCTCCCAAGGCAGACAATGGGGGGGGTTATCGTCCTTGGGCCCGCCCAAGAACGTGGACATGGTTGAAATTCGGGCGAAATACGAACTGTACTATGGCGACGGCAAGAAATACACCATCGCTCATGAATTGGGACACGCCGTATGCCTCGACCACCATGGGGACGGGAATTATTTCTGTGCTACTGGGGACAAGAATCCTGGATGTTATTACCTCAGAAAACAGCTGGCGAAACAGGACCCCGGGATCAAGATGAACGACATTTATATCGCAGTCCAGCAGGGTGAAAACAGCGGGGTCGAGGACTGTCTCATGCGATATGTGTGGGCCCATTATTTTGCCAGGACCGAGAATGGAACAACAGTCTACTACAGCTATGGCGATCCGGAAAAATTTTCGTCGTCCTTCTGCACGGAGTCGTTGGGAACCGGAGTCAATGCCAGAAACCATAAGCCCTTTCCCAAAGCCGGAGACGCCCAGGCAGGTCGGGGGATCTGCTTCAACAAGTTATGTGTGAACGATAATTATCACTGAGGACGAAGACGCCAATGAAAGGGAAATTGATTTATCTTGCCTTCGCCGTATTGCTGGTGGGACTTGTCATCGTGGGCATCTTGTGGAAAAGGAAACCTCCGCCGGTCTCGATGAAGCCGGAAGCCGAGAAAGCGGAACTTTCGTTCTGGCCCGAGATTTCGCTCTCCGTCAACAATTCTTTCGAAACCGCAATCAGCCCTGGATCGCCGCTTCTGTTTAATATCGTGCTCCGAAACGGACAGGCGATACAGGCGGCTGGGGCGGGACAGGCCAGAGAACGGTTGACGTCCCAGCTGGACGAACTGGCTCAGAAAGGCGAAATCACCCGCGAGAGGGCTGATATCGCACTGCTCCAGGAGCCGGGTCCTGCCGTCGTCCCCTCCTTTACCATCAGCCTGAACCCCGAGAATTTTTCCTTTGAGCAGAATTCACCTCGGGGACGGTCAAATGTTCCTTGGAAGTTGAAGATGGTGGAGCCCGCGAAATCCACCACGGCCACGCTTGATGATAGACAGTTTGCCCACGCGATTTTTGTCGTCCCCCCAGAAGAAACGCTCGCCATCGCCAAAGGGGCATTTGAGGTATTTGTCAGTTTTGAAAATCGGACTGCCGGGCAGTGGCAGGGGAAGATTGTCTCGGATACGGTCGTCATCAGCGTCGGTGAAGAGTCGTCCGCTCAAAGCGTCGATGAACGACAGGAAAAATATTTGATCCTATCGGAGTACTACCTGGCGATCAAGAATTATGATCAAGCTCTCAGAGCGGCGCAAAAAGCTTTATCTGTTGATCCAAATTCCATCGAGGGATTCATCCATCTAGGCTATGCCAAGGAGAACAAGGGCGATTTCCGGGCGGCTCTTGAATCCTTCGATAAGGCCTTTGTTGAATACCGCCGCAGCTATCCCAAGAGTGATCCGCCGTGGGCGCTCATGAAAAACATCAGCCGGATGCGGGAAAAACTCGGAATCAAGCTGCCGGATGTTATTGAAGAGAAGGATTAGCCGATTACAGATCGAACCCGGAATTGCAGCGTCAATCCAATGGTCACCCGGAAAAAAGTTTTAAAATGGGCTTGGCTGATCGGCGTCGCTCTCTTCGTTTTTCTCCTCTACAAAATCGGCCCCAGCCAGATTTGGGAGGACATCAAGAAACTGACATGGCTGAGTTTTTTAATCTTGATCCTTCTCCGGATGATCTACTGGGCTTCGCGCTCGCTGATCTGGAAAATTGTTTACAGAAGCTATGATCAGCAGGTCACGTTCCTCAACCTTTTTTCGGCCCGACTGGCAGGATATGCCGTGAGTTTTTTGACACCCGGCGCCTTTTTTGGCGGGGAAGCGATCCGGGCCATGATGGTCGACACGTCCAACCGGAAAAAATGTCTGGCCTCCATCGTCGTCGACAGAACCTTGGAGATTTCCGCGGTCATTTTTTTTGCGGTGATTGCGGCGGTGATCACCGTGACACGCATTCCCATGCCTTTCCGGGCCAAGGCGATCCTGGCGGTTTTAATCGCTTTTCTGAGCGTGTTCATTCTGTTCATGCTGGCCAAGCAGAGACGGGGATTTTTCCTGTGGATCATCGACGCCCTGGGAAAGATAAGGATTCGATTCAAGTTCCTCCAAAAATACATGCCCAAAATTCAGGAGACCGATGAATATATCTCGGATTTCTACAGCAGCCACAGAGAAACCTTTTTTGCCGCCCTCTTCCTCTACGCCCTCGCCCATCTATACTGGGTCGTGGAAATATATTTGACGCTGGTCTTCATGGGCGTCGAGGGAGTCACGCCCCTCAAGGCTTTTATAGTCGTCTCCCTGTCCGTCTTTGGATTCATGATCCCGGCCATTCCGGCCTCCTTGGGGATGCTGGAAATGACCAATGTTGCCCTTTTTGCGCTCCTCGGGCTGGGTGCTGGAACCGGATTTTCGATGACGATCATCCGGAGGATTCTGTCCCTTGTCGGGTCGGCAGTCGGCCTCGTGGGGATGGTCCTGAAACGGGTAAAACACTAATGTCAACGCGATAAATAAAGTGACATCTTCGATCGGGCGGCGCTAAGTCCGTCCTAAGCCCCCGGACTCCGGGGGAACCAGTCCCGTCGGTTCCCCCCGTCGGAAAAACCGACGGGTCCCCCCTCCGCTACGGGGGCCTGCGGACGGACTTGCCACCGCCCATAGAATGTCACTTTATTTATTGCGTTTGTATTAGTTGATCCTCGGGGATCAGCAAGGCCCTATTTTTTCATTTTTTTGAGCAGGGCGCATAAAAGGAAATAATCGAGCGTTCCTAAAAACAGGATGATGCCGACCTCCGCCGCAAGCATTTTTTCATTGAGCAAATAGATGCTTCGGCCCTGTTCCTTGGCCAGGACCTTGATCGACCGAGCTTTGAGAAATCGAGGCAGAAACATGTATCCGCCCTGTTTTGCGGTCGTTCGCCAGATCAGGTTTGTGCTGAAATCTCTCTTATAGGAAAGATGAATCGCCCGGTAGGGGACAAACAGGCCGGCCAGAAGCAGGAGCGCCCCGAAGACTCCCAATACTTTCTTTTTGCATGGATGCATCGTGAGCCTGTCAATGAATACGATTGTACCAGGCCAGATGTTTATAGGCCAGTGAAATCGCCGACGTCCGGATTAACAAATGATGTTCAAAGCTTGGGGAAATATACGGAATGTCGCCTTTCTAAACAGGGAATGATCGGAGCCCCTCAGGATTTCACCATCTGTCTGGATGATAAAAGGCGTTATGGAGGAGATTTCGAAGCTTCGGGATTGAAAGATGTCCACCTCATTGGCTTTCCCGTGCTTTCCGGAATTGGCCAGCGAAGAAATTCGCGCCAAGCGGAGGAACGAGCATTTCCTGATCAGGCAGGCATCCAGCTTGCCGTCATCGGGACGGGCATTGGGATTGATGATTTTTCCCGTCGCCCAGTAGCGGACATTGCTGACGACGGCGGCCATGTATTCGCCTTCCACTCGGGATGCTTCGAATTCGACGGCCAGGGGCAGCGGGATTTTTTTGTCTCGATAAGCGCGGATAATGCCTCTGATCCCCGCAACGATCTGCCTCTCGGCCGACTTCGGCCTTCGTTGAGCCAGTTGCGATACATATTGATTGACAAAGACCCCGACCCCGATATTGGCCTGTCCTAAAAAGCAGCGGACCTGCTCTTCCCCGTCATAAATGCCTCCGAGATCGATCTTTTTTGTCCGCATATTCTTTAAGGCCAGGCATGCTTTTTCCAGCGAATCGACGCCGAATTCCTTGGCGATATCATTGGATGAACCGACGGCGATCATGCCGAAATTCACATCGGCACCCGCGGCCATGATTTCATTGACCATGATATGAAACGTCGAGTCCCCCCCGGCGCCGACGATGGCCCCGTATCTTTTAGCGTGCTGCCTTGTCAGGGCCCGCAAATTCTCTGCGCTCCGGGTCACCGTCATATCGTAAGGAATCCCGGACTGTCGAAGCCGTTCTTCCAACTCGCCCTTCTTTCTGAGAGCCTTGCCCATTCCCGCCGAAGGATTGAACAGGATGGAGAGCCTTTCATTCCCCATGCGGCGCGATGCTCCTTCTCATTTGGACGGCGCGCTCGGACAGGACCGAATGGACGCGGCCCAGGTCGTTCCGGATATGGGCCAGGACCGGAAGCCAGAAGAAGATATTGACGGCCCAAAAGATCAGCACCGACCACATGGCCGTTTTCAGGCCCCAGAGTGTGGCCACGTAGGATGCGATCAGGGGGCCGAGGGCATTGCCGATCATGTCCATGACCGACGCCAAAGAAACCATCGTCGCCCTGTGCTCGGGCAGGTTGATGTCGGCCAGCGAGCTGTACCAATTCGGGTTGACACCTTGGTTGATGAACATGGCTGCGGCGATGGTGAGGATGAGGGCCCACAGGCCGGGCAGGGCCAGCGCTTCGGAGAGAGTCGACCCGGCGGGAATCCAGACATGGGATTGGATGAACAAGATCATGAAGACGATCGGAACGCTGTTGCAGAAAAGGGCCACCAGGACTTTAGCCCTTTTGTCCCTCTGGAATCCCCAATCGCCGATCCTTCCAAAAGCCAGGGCGCCCAGCCCGCCGAATAGAAAGACCAGCAAGATCGTAAAATTCACGGCCTGCGCTTCCATGTTGTGGATGTCTTTCATGTACTTGAAGATAAGAAAGAGAACGATCGATCCCGGGATGACGTCGACAAAATTCATGATCAGCCAGACGTTGCTTTTAGCCGCCCAGATCATTTTGACATCTTTTTTGGAAATGCGGAAGCGGTAGGCAGCGCCCTCGAGAATGATGTCGCGCAGTTCCTGCTCGCGGGCCCCGCGCTCCGGCTCGCGGACGACGAGAAGGGCGAAGGCCAGAACGAGATTGATCATTCCGACAAGGAAGTAGGCGAGTCGCCAGCCTCCGGCCATGGAGCCGGCGATGACGAAGCCGGCCAGTCGACCGAGGAGCATAGCCAACGACGTGAACCCGAAAGCCGTCGCCCGGCGCTTGGGGTCAACCGTATCCGCGACCAAAGAAAAAACCGCGGGGACGACGACGCCGATGCCGATGCCGTTCAGGGCGCGGGTGATGAAAAAGAAAATATATCCGGCGCTGCCGGGAGGGGTGAGCACGGTGAGAGCGGAGAAGGATCCGTAGATGAGGCAGCCGGCGAAGCAGATCTTGATGCGCGATGTCCGGTCGGCCGAGATTCCCGCTACGATCATGGATACAGCTGAACACAGCGTAAACGTGAAGGTCAGCCAACCGAGCGGCACGACATTCGACGTGGTCCCGAAAAAATCCTGGAGCAAGGGATTGACCAGCGGGCTTAGGAGCGACTGGTCCGCAAAGTCAAAAACGAGAATAAGCAGGAAAAAGACGAAGGCCAGCCCGCCGGCCGCGCGGGAAACGATTTTTCGTCGGGTTTCCATTGCCTGAAATCAAGGTATTATTAAACCAAGCCTTCCCGGGAAGTCAAACAAATTCATTTGACTCTCCGCTTCCGCGGGATTATGCTATAAATAAATGGAAATCGCAAAATCCGTGACTTTGAGAAAAGGGACGAGAATTTTCCTGTTTCTCCTCGTCTGGGCCTTCACGGCCTGGCTGGTCTACCCTCTCATCGCCCTCGATACGGTCGACCTCCGCAGCTCATTGGAATATTTCTACCGGGCGGCCGGGGGCGTCGTCATCATGATCATCCTCTTCGGGAAAACGGTCGTCGACCTCTTGTTTTCCCAGGACCTTTCGCGGAAAAAATCGTATCTCTATGTCGCCTTCCTCACGGTTTATTCGATCGCCATGGCAGGCGGGATCATCTTCATGGCCATCCGGATCCTCCTCCTCTACCTCAACAAGAATAGCTCCACTTTCACCGGCGGGGACGTTCAGTACTAGGCTCACTCTCCCTTTGGACCAAGTTCAAAACAGCTTCTATCGCAGTCTTTTTTGGGGGATGGGTCAACGTTCCGTTCCGTGGACAGGTCCCTCGGTAGAAACAGGATCCGATGAGCCGGGAGAAATCGCGTAAAACCTCATCGGCCGTCAGGTTGTGAAAATTACGGGCTCGGATTCAGAAGGTAAAATTTAGAAACCGCCGCCACCACCACCGAATCCGCCACTCCCCGGTCCGCCGAATCCGCCGCCGAAGCGTGGATTGACGACATTGCTGTAGACCGAGCCAAAGGTATAGCTGAAGCCGACGGAAAGGGAATAGCTAAACTCGGTCGCCAGCTCCGTTCGGCGCAGGAGCAATTCTTCGAGCGTGGCCTCGCCTTTCCGCAGGGCGATCTGGTCATGGACCGCGGAATAGCGGCCGTCTATTGTCAGGGCCAATCCTTTCCATATACGCAGCGACAGATTGGACGAGACTCTCAGCTTGTTATAAGCGAAATCCTTAAAATAGTTGGACCCTTCGACGGAAACTTCGGCGTTCCCCCAAGGCTCGGACATGGACAGCGTGATGGTCAGAATTTCGTTCAACAGCTTTTCCGACATCTTGTCGTAGACGGTCGCCTCGAGGTATTTAGCGTAATTGAAGCCGAGGCGGTAGAGGACGCGCAGCTGGCGCCGGGTCGAGACGGAATAGGGAAAGAAATTGTATTCGATGGCCGGGGCGATGGTAAAACCGATTTTGATATTGCTGTACGTCGAATGATTGACATTGACGAAGGCGCCCGCCGACCAGTGTTCGCCCAGGCTTTGGACGAAAAGCCCGTCAAAGGCGCTGGATTTTGCCGAGCTCGTCTCCTGATAATCCTCGTAATCGAACCGGCTCTCGTCGAGGCTCGCCGAAAAGCCCATGCGGATTCTGGATTCGGGCGTCACCCGGTTGATGGAGATGTTGCCGTTGATCGCTTCGTACTTTCGGGATTGTTCGCCGTTCAGTCGGCCTCGGGCGCTGAAGCTGAAAACCCAGAAGTTCCATTTGTCGACGACCGAAGTGGGCCTCACTTTGCCGTTCGTGCTCAGCGAGAGGATCTTGGAGATCGGCGTCCGGGCGGCATAGGGAGCCAGGCCGAGTTTCAGGATCTGGACCAGTCCTTTGCGGATCTCGTCTTCGGTCTCCGTCCGGTTCGAGTAAAATTTGAGCTCATTTCTCAGCTCTTCATACGTGTTCAGGCCGATAAAGGCCAACGTGTATTCCCGGCCGCCCCCTCCCGTGCGCTGTTGGGTGATCAAGACATGGACATCGGCTTCCTTGCGGTCCCTGACATAGTTG
>Ga0315277_10012091_pt1 | contig 10836 bp, 6 predicted proteins | sample YL17G05_15_MG_FD_203695 | JGI IMG/M metagenome (GOLD analysis project Ga0315277, IMG submission 203695) | Sediment microbial communities from Yellowstone Lake, YNP, Wyoming, USA - YL17G05_15 | ecosystem: Environmental > Aquatic > Freshwater > Lake > Sediment | place: USA: Wyoming | collected... | reverse complement strand
ACAGGTGGGCTCTGAGTGGGTGTGTGAGAAGGACGCGCCGGCCAGCCAGTAGCGCCCGCTGAAGCGGGCGCTACTGCACTCGCTCCCCTCCAGCTAGCCTGGACTATTCATGATGAGTTCGGAATGCTCACAGTGTGTAGAAGCAGTGGTTTCTGGGGGCTGGGTTCCCTCCCAACGACTGGCGGGCGAGCGTGAACCCCGCCATCGCGGGCTTTGCAGAGCCCGCGCCCAACTTCCTTCGCTTCTTGCTACCCCGACTGACGAATAATCCGGGCCAGGTCGCCGCACGACTTTCCACACACGCTCTGAGAGCGTTCGACGCCAGAGAATGGGTCTACAGCGCGATTCGCTGTTTGTTTTCTCTCACACAGTCATGATGAAGTGCCTGCCATCCGAACAGGTAGTTGTCGCTTGCAGAACACAAGAATATAGCTGCAGGACGGTGGCACGTCACACAAAGATCTCCTTTTCCCAATACCCCGCCATGGTCGCTCTACATAACGGAGTAATATTGGGCGTCTGTTGTTCTTCGATGCCGGCGGCCACGATGGCGCGCTGAGTCTCGCTGAGGAACGGCTTCACGGCCACGCGTGCGTACATGTGGATGGCCTCCCCACGGCGGCCCAGGAGTTCAGCTCGTGCGGAACAGGTGGGCCTCGTAGATACACCACCATTCCGGGCTAGTGTACGCGCCCTGCTCCAGCAGCAGGTAGCGGGCCGAGATCGGCTCCCACCAGGCCTCCATGTAGTGGTTGGGCTGCCAGCGCCACTCCCCCACCCGCTTCCACCACTCCCCGTCCCGCGACACCGACACCAGGCAGTGCCGGGGCGCCGCGTTCTGGTAGATGGATTGGCCTCCCGCGTCGTCGTCCGTCCAGATGCCGGCCAGGCCGGCCACCTCTTCCCCGAGGTCGAGCCGGAACCACATCCCCGGCGATTGCTGATCTCCTCCCGGAGACCAGGCGGTCCTGGCATCGCCGTCAATGCCGCGCGCAGGCGGAAGCTCCTCGTGACTGGCCATGGCCGACCAGCTGGCGTTCGGTACCTCCACCAGTCCTTTGGGCGGAGGCGGCGGCTGCTTCGGCACCTGCGGCTCCTCGATGCCGGCCGCTACCGCGGCGCGCTGAGTCTCGCTGAGGAACGGCTTCACGGCCACGCGTGCGTACATGTGGATCGCCTCCTCCCGGCGGCCCAGGTAGTCGAGGCACCAGGCGATGGTGATGCCGGACCAACTGTCTGGAGCACGGTCCCACCGCGGCTGCAGCACCTCGATCGCCTCTCGGTACTCGCCGTCGCGGGCCAGCTTCCGGCCCAGCCACCACCTAACCTCGTCATCCTGCGGGTTGGCTTGGTAGGCCTGTTCGAGCTTCGCCCGGAACTTGGGCCAGTCCTCAGGCGCCGTAGGGATGATCCAAGTCGCCTCTCTCGCCTCTGCCACCAGTCGGCGGGCAAGATCTTCGGGGCTCTGTCCGCTCATCATCATCCTTTCCTCAACCTGCTGTGATCTGGCGAGCGCTCGCGCTCGCTTGCGGGAGCGGTGCAGTCTCATGCGGAACGCGCCGGGGGTCACCCCCATCGCCTTCGCCGCAGCCTTCGTGTCGAGACCCAGCACGTAATGGAGGTGAAGGGGCTCCCGGTCATCCGGCGGCAAGGAGGCGAGAAGGTGCCAAAGTTCGTCAGCCTCCGACGGGCCGGCGGCGAGGCGGGCCACCTCCAACGTCAGCGGCACGGTTGGCTCCCGGCCGCGCAGCTCCGTGAGACAGACCCGGTGGGCGATCACCCGCAGCCAGGAAGCGAACTTCGCGGGATTGTCCAGCGCTGGCAGACTGAGATAGGCGCGCAGGAAGCTTTCCTGCACGATGTCGCCCTCGGAGACCTGCAAACCGCAGCGGCGCGCCTCGCCGCGGACCATCGCGAGGTAGCGGCCGAACAGCGCGTCGAAGGCCTCTCGCTCGCCGTTCCTCGCCAGCTCTACCAGTTGTTCGTCCCGGGCCCGATAGCGACCCATCACCGCATCCCTGACACGATGACGTGCCGAGGCACCTGGATTGTCACAGCCCCTGCTGGGAAGTTACGCCTCACCCGCCCGACCCCTCTCATTTTGGTCGCAGGTGTGACATTCGGGCCGTCCCAGCACGTCTATGCAGGAGAGGCACAGCTTATCTGCACGAGGAGGACCAACGGGTGAGGGGACAGTGGACTCTCCGCTTCGCACTGCTGGGCGCTCTCTTGATGCCTGGGATATGCCCGCCGTGCTCTGGCGCCGAAGCAACTGCTGCGCCATCCGGCGCTCCTGCACAATGGACACCGCCCCAGGTGCAGGCCGTCTACGTGGACCAGCCGCCCGTGATCGACGGCAAGCTCGACGACGCGTGCTGGTCGCAGCCGGCGCGGCTGGAAGGGTTCTTCGTGCCGAGTGTGGACCGGGCGGTGCCGGACGAGACCATCGGGCTGGTCTGCGTGGACGACAAGGCGATCTACGTCGGCTTCATCTGCAAAGACCGCACCCCCGAGGACATCAAGGCGACAGAGACCCGCCGCAACGGCGAGATCGGGAACGACGACTCAGTGGCCCTCGCCCTCGACCCCTGGCACCAGCACCACGACATGTACTACTTCGCGGTGACGGCCCGGGGCACGCAAGGGGAGGACATTCCGGGCGGCTCGGCCACCAAGATCGAGTGGCGCGGCGACTGGACGGCAGCAGCCGCCCGTACCCCCGAAGGCTGGACGGCGGAGATGGCGATCCCGTTCTCCATCCTCCGCTATCCTCCCGGCCAGACCACCTTCGGCCTCCTGCTGCAGCGGTGCTTCGCGCAGGAACAAGTGTTCACCGTGTACCCGCTGATGCCGGGCCGGCAGGTCAACTACCAACTGGTAACGGATCTGGTCGGCCTGCACCCTCCGGCCATCAGGCCTCGTTCGATCCTCATGCCCTATGTCACCGCGGCCCTCGGGGAGGGCACGCGGCGTTTCGACACAGGGCTGGACGTGCAGTACAGGCTGCCCAGCGCGCTCACCGCGCTCGGTTCGCTGAACCCTGACTACTCGCAGATCGAGCAGGTGGTGGAACCGATCTCGTTCTCCTACGCGGAGCGCTGGCTGCCGGAGGTCCGCCCCTTCTTCATGACAGGGCAGGATGTCTACTTCCCCGGCGCCCGCTCCTTCTATTCGCGGCGCATCGAGGACTTCGATGCGGGTGCGAAAGCATTCGGCACGATCGGGAGCGACACCTATGGGCTGCTCGATGCCATCACCTATGGTTCGGAGAACTCGCTCGTGGGCGCGTGGCGGCACCAGTTCACGCCCGACTCCTACGCGAGGCTGCTGCTGGTGGACCACAACCAGGCCGGTGAGCCGGGCAACCTGATCTACGGGCTGGAGACCGCGCGCAACTGGCGGCACCCGAATGGAGGGGACAACATCTGGTCGGTGCTCTACCAAGCTGGCTCCTACGAGCTGGGCGGCGGCCACTGGCGCAGCGCGGGGGAGCTGGGCTGGAACTGGCGACTGGCACGCATCATGCCCGACTACCAGCCGGCGCTCGGCTATGTGGTTGACCAGAACACCCAGGGGGGCGAGTTCAGCCTGAACTGGTGGAACGAGTACGAGAAAGGGCCGCTGCAGTCCCGCTCGTGGAACCTGGGACTTGCCTACTACCCGTACCTCGACGGCGGCCTCTACTCCTCCGGGCTAGACGCGTCCTACACGTCGGAGTGGCGCGCCGGACGCCTCGTGTCGGTCAGCGCGGGCACCGGCACGGACCACAGGCAGGGAAGCTCTGCTGTCAACGCCACGCTTGGCTGGAACTGGAGAAGCCTCTACCACCGCGGCCACGTCTTCGCACTGCGCGGCACGCAGGCCGGCGGCGACTACACCTGGATGAGCGCGAGCCAGGGCTTTCGGCCCAAGGAGCACCTCTCCGTGAACCTGAGCGGCGAGTACGCCCGCCTCGCGCCGCCCTCGCCGGACGCCTATCGCGCCTACCAGACCGTGCTCACCACCTCCTATGACCTGACTCCGGAGAAATGCATCTCCGCCCGCGTGATTGCTCGGAAGGGCGGCGTGAGCACCTTCGCCGCCTACCGCCAGGTAGTCCGCCGAGGCATGGACGCCTACGTGATCCTGGGCGACCCTGACCCCAGCCGGACCGGCTTCGACCAGAGGGTCGCGGTGAAGCTGATCTGGGTGCTCTAGCTCCCACATAGCGCGGGGCGAGGAGGATCGAGGGGGAGTCCGAAGGGACTCCCCTCGCGGCTCCGCTATCGGGCCTGAAGCGCCTCCGCGATGCGCCCCAGAGTCCCGGTGAGGCGGAAAGCCCGGAAGTACCTGTGCAGCACCTCCCCGATGGCGCGCAGCACCGCCTCCTCGGCCTCCTCGCTGACCCCCGCGAGGTTCGCGTAGAGCGCGCGCCGCGACGCAACTGCACCGGGTCGCGTCCAGATGTAGCGGCAGCCGGTCCGCACGAGCCAGCCCTGGCGCTCGGGGGAGAGCTGCGCGAAGGAGAGCCCGGCCTCCTCGGGAAGCCGCCACTTCTCCCACCGGCCGCTCTCCACCACGGCCTGGCGCAGGGCCGCCATCACCCCCGACGGCGACGCGATCCTGCCACGGCGCGCCACCTCTTCCTCTCTCCGCGCCAGAGCGGCCAGGGCCTCATACTCGGCCTCGGTGAACTCTGGGCCGACATTGGCCCCTCCCATGCCGGACTCCGGGTAGGCCTCGGCATTCGAGACCGAGTCGGTGTAGTGGCCCTTGATGGCGACGCCGTACTCAGCGCCGATACTCGCGAGTCGGCGAGCCACCGCGGGGTCGAAGACGGCAGTGTGCAGGTCGGTGCCAACCTTCCCCACAACGAAGCAAGGCATGATGTCGCCGAGGCCTTGCTCGGCCAGTCCCGTCCTCAGGCCCTCGAGGAAGCCCCGGAAGACAGAGGGATCGGCGAGGCCCCCGTGCACTTCTTCGGTGCCGACCTCGTAGCTCACCGGCGGCAGGCCGGCGCGGCGGCGGTGGGACTCGGCGAAGGAGATAAGCTCGAGGGTCCGGGCGATCACCACCTCGATTGGCATCCCCTGGTCCGGCGGGAGCGTGCGGTCCACGGTCGGGTCCACGTGAAGCAGATCGTAGCCGGCGTCGAGGCAGGCCGCCAGGGAGTCCTTCACGCCCTGCATGGCCCGCTCCAGCGGCCACTTCTCCCGCGTCTGGAGGTCCTTGAGCCAGGGCCCGCCGTGGTCCAGGCCGATGACCACGGGTCCGGCGTACCCCTCGACGTCCGCTAGCTGCCGGGCGGTACCCACGAACTGCTGGGGGGTCCAGCCAGTGTACCCCCCGTCGAGATCCACCTGGTTGAGGGTGGCCGCGAAGAAGAGCGGAGCCTGGGCTTCTCTGGCGGCCCGCATCGCGGCCTTGACCACCGCCTCTGAGTTGGGGCAGACGGCGAGGATCGTGGGCGCGGGCTCTCCCGGGGCGAGGCCATGGCGGAGCGCCCGGAGGACGGCGTCCGCGAGCGGCAGGCCCAGCCTCTCGGCCGCCCGGCGGGCCGAGCTGTCATCGGCGCGAACCATCATCAGCCACCTCCCTCTGCCCTCGTATTTGTATGCGGCGCGAGGAGACTCCTGCGGCGTGCGAGCGAACGGCAGGAACGGTTCACGAGCAGTCGTATACATGGGCGAGAGGCCCAACGGCGCGCGGCCGCGGGCGCCCTGGGGTGGGGCAGGAACGCGCTCCGCGCGGATAGGGAGGAATCATGCCAGTTTGGCTTACGGCGGCTCTGCTCCTCATCTCCAGCTCCTGTCTCCTGGCGGACAGCGTGGTGCTCAAGCACACGCTCAAGGAGGATATGGGAGCGCAGCTCGTGCGACTCCCCAATCCGAACCTGGAGGTCCTCGAGGGCGCCAACTTCGCTGGTTGGCAGAGATGGGGGATGGGCTACGAGGCAGACGCCGAGGTCAACCATCGCGGCCACTACAGCGCGCGCTGCCGCAGCGCCTCCTCCGAGGAGCAGCGGGGGCTGGGCTGTGTCGTCGAGCTGAACCAGGACGTGCCGGCGCCCATCGTGGTGGAGTGCTGGAGCAAGGCGGAGGGCGTGGGCACCGGCGAGGCCAACGGCTACTCGCTCTACCTCGATCTCGACTACGTGGATGGCACACAGCTCTGGGCGCAGACGGCGCTCTTCGCTCCGGGGACTCACGACTGGGAGCGGGGCCGGGTCGCCGTTACGCCCGGGAAGCCCGTCAAGGCCGTGCACATCTACGCGCTGTTCCGCAATCGGACGGGCACGGCGTGGTTCGACGACTTCCGAATGTGGGAGCAGCGGCCGGCTGGAGGGGTCACTTCCTTCGACCTCATACCGGTAGTAGCGCCGGGCGCGCACTTGGCGCCGGGGAAGGCAGGCCTCGCTCTCAGAGCTGAAGACGGCTTCTCTCTGCCGTTCGGCGAAGAGCGCGGCGAGGTGCTCACCATCGCGCCTGGGGGCTTCTTCCTCCGAGACGCGGCGGCGAATTCGGACTTCATCCAGCCTGCAGGAGCGCTCCGCCGTGAGCCCGACGGCTCCTTGCGCTACGAGGCGCAGGACGGCTCGCTGCAGCTTCGCTTGTCGGCGACCTTCCGCGTGCAGGGGAACGCGATCCGCATTGACGGCGACGTGCAGGACTTGGCCGGCCGGGACCGCGCCGTGACCGTGTACTTCAGCTACCCCGTGGACGCGGTGGGTTGGCTCTGGCATGACGACCAGACCTTCTCGCGCCGCATCGAGCCGGGGCAGAGGTACAGCAACTTCGTGAGCCGGGGAGCGGGGGCGAACGGCCTCGCCTCCCGTTACCCGCTTGCCTGCATCAGCGGTCCGGATGACGGGGTCGTGATCGGCGCTCCCCTCGACCTCCCGCGCCTCTGTCGCTTCGGCTACGACGCCGACTCGAAGGAGCTCTACGCCGCGGTTGACCTCGGACTGGCCCGCGACACGGGGAGGTTCCCCTCGCGGGCCAGCTTCAGCCTGGTGCTCTACCGCTGCGACCCGGAGTGGGGGTTCCGCTCGGCCCTGGAACGGTACTACCAGCTCTTCCCCGAGTGCTTTACGAAGCGGAACGGCAAGGAGGGGATCTGGATGCCCTTCACCGACATCGCCACGGTGGAGGGGTTCCGGGACTTCGGATTCCAGTTCAAGGAGGGCGACGACAACGTCGCCTTTGACGCCGCCCAGGGCATCTACAGCTTCGTCTATGTGGAGCCCTGGAGTCTATGGCTCTCGATGCCGCCTGACATGGAGCGCACAGAGGAGCGCGCTTTGGGCCTGATCAGGGAGCGCGCCGAGGCGGGGAACGAGGCCGCGCGCGCCTGGCTGACCTCGGCCGTGGGGGCGCCGAATGGACGCCGGGAGATCCGGATCGAGGACCAGCCATGGTGCAACGGCGCCGTGCTCGCGGTCAACCCCAGCCCCGACCTTGTCCCACCGCGGTCTGGGGAGATCACCCAGTTCCAGCACGACTTGGGGACCATCGAGCGCGCCTTCGCGCGCTCCCCCGCGCTCTCCGGAGTCTACATAGACAGCTTCGAGATGTACCTCTTCCCGCGCGCACTCGACTACCGCCGCGAGCACTTCGCGCAGGCGCGCATCCCTCTCGTCTTCGACCACCAGGGCCGGGTGTGTCAGTCGGTGATGCTCGAGATGGTGGGATTCGCCAGGGAGATCGCGGACCGGATGTGGCCGCAGGGGAAGATGACCTTCGCGAATAGCGTCCCATTCGAGACCCCCTGGAGCGCCGCCTGGCTCGATGTCATGGGCACCGAGTTCGGGGGGTTCGCCGACCGGCAGACCATGAACTACTGGCGCGCGCTCTGCTACCAGCGGCCCTACCTGCTGCTGCTCAACGTAGACTTCACACAGCTCCCCCAGGAGCGCGTCGAGCGCTACATGAGGCGCGCGGCAGCCTATGCGCTATTCCCCAGCATGTTCAGCCGCAACGCCTCCGACGATCCGTACTTCCGCGACCCGACGCTCTACAACCGGGATCGGCCGCTCTTCAGGAAGTACGTGCCGATCGTGGGCGCGCTGAGCGGCGCGGGCTGGGAGCCGATCACCTACGCTCGGACCGACCGGCCCCAGGTGCAGATCGAGCGCTTCGGCCGGCCCGGCGGTCCGCTCTACTTCACGCTCCTGAACGACAGCGATCTGCCCCAGCGGGCGACCCTCACCTTCGACCTGGCGCAACTGCGGCCGGGCGCGACCTCCTTCGATCTGACCGAGTTGCTCTCGAACGGCCGCCTCTCCCCGACCGTGGCCGGGAACTCCGCCGTGCTGGAGGTGGATATGCCCGCGCAGGACACAATGGTGCTCAGCGCGGCGGCGGCCGGGCCTAGTTAGCGCCGCGGTGAGGCTGGGGCCACGAGTTGGCTACCCGAACAGAACAGCAGAGCCAGCCGCCTGCAACGCGAGCCTGGCGCGGCTTCCTCGTCGGGCTCATCCTGCTGCCCCTCAACGCGCTCTGGGTGCTCTACATGGAGCACATCGGAGCCCCCGGCCCCATCCCCTCCACCATCTCGCTCTTCTTCAATGTGGTCTTCGCGCTCTTCTTCCTGGTCCTCGCCAACTCCCTCCTGCGGCGAGTGAGGCCCCGCTGGGCCCTCTCCCAAGGCGAACTCATCATCGTCTACATCATGCTCGCGATCGGGACCGCGCTGGCCGGCCTCGACATGCTCCAGGTGCTCATCCCGGTGATGACGCACGGGTTCTGGTTCGCCTCGCCAGAGAACCGCTGGGACGAGCTGCTGTCCGTCGCCCCGAACTGGCTTGTGGTCTCCCAGAAGACTGTCCTCTACGGCTACTACAATGGCTCCGAAACGCTCTACCGATGGCCAATCATCTCCGCGTGGCTCACCCCCGTGCTCTGGTGGACTGGGTTCGTCGTCGTCCTAGTGTTCGTGATGATCTGCCTCTCGGTGTTGGTGCGGTCCCAATGGGCCGACCGCGAGCGTCTCGCGTTCCCCATCATCCAGCTGCCCTTAGCGGTCACTGAGCCCGCAACACCGATCTGGCGAAGCCCGCTGCTCTGGATCGGTTTCGCGCTTGCTGGAGGGGTCGACCTGCTGAACGGGCTGCACTACCTCTATCCCGCTGTCCCCTACCTCTCTATAGCGCCCACGCTGAACAGCTGGGGCTCGAACGACCTCATGAAGTACATCACAGATCTCCCCTGGCGAGGGATCGGCTGGTTCCCGGTGACCTTCTACCCGGCGGTGATCGGCATGTCCTTCCTTGTGCCCTTGGACCTGCTCTTCTCCTCCGTGTTCTTCTTCTTCTGGTGGAAAGCGATGTTCGTGATCGCGGCGGCCACCGGGGTGAGCCAGGGGTGGCTGGAGGCGGAGAAGAGCGTATTCCCATACGCGAATGAGCAGATGTTCGGCGGCTACCTGGCTATCGCCGTGGTACCCCTGGTGATGGGCAGGGGCTACTTCCGGCTGGTCTGGCTGCGCATCGCGGGGCGCCCCTCGGAGGCAGACGACCGCGAGGAGGGGATGAGCTACCGCGCCGCCGCGGTCGGCGCCGTCGTAGGCATCGCTCTGCTGGTCGCCTTCAGCGTGCACGGCCGCCTCGCCTTCGGCCTGGCGGCGCTGTTCTTCGTGACGTACTACCTGGTCTCGCTGGCGGTGGCGCGAGTGCGGGCCGAGTTCGGCTCACCTGTGCACGACTTCCACCTTGCCGGGCCCGGGCAGACCATCTCCTATGTCGCCGGGAGCGCGAGCCTTCGCCACCAGGACCTGATGATGTTCAGCCTCCTGTGGTGGTTCAACCGGGCCTACCGGGCCCACCCGATCGGGATCACCATAGAGGGGGTGCAGATGGCACGCCGCAGCCGCTCCTCCAGCCGGGCGCTGGTGGCGGCCGTCCTGCTGGCGGCCCTCGTCGGGACTGTGTCGGTGTTCTGGGGCTGGCTTCACTACGCCTACAGCCTGGGAGTAGCCTCGAAGTGGGGAGGGGGCGACTGGCGAGGCGTGGAGATGATGCAGACCCTCCAGACGTGGGCCCAGGACCCCACCGAGCCGAACCCCGGCGCTCTGATCGGCATCAGCGCGGGCTTCCTCATCACGGTTCTCCTGGGGATAGCGCGAACGGCCTTCCCGGGCTGGCCGTTCCACCCGGTGGCCTACGCGCTGTCGGCGAGCTGGTCCATTCACATCGTCTGGATGCCCATGCTGATCGCGTGGATCGCCAAGTCGCTGGTGCTCCGCTACGGTGGGCTGCGCCTCTACCGGCAGGTCCTCCCTCTCTTCTACGGACTGATCCTTGGGGAGAGCGTGATCGGCTGCGGCTGGACCTTCGTCGCGCTGGCGTTCGGCATCCGGACCTACAGCTTCTGGGGGCTCTAGCAGCGAGTCCTGTCCGCGAAGCGCAAGGCTCTGCGAGCGGCGGCGTGCTCAGCAGATGCGGGGCATCTGTTCCCCGACGTGGCGGTCCAGGATCCGGTGAGTGCCGAGAGCGGTCTCCAGCAGAACGCGGCCGCGTCCGGCCGCCACGCGGCCGATGAGGGCCGCCTCCGCAGCGCGAGGGTGAGCGCGAAGGGCGGATAGAGCACACTCGGCCTGCTCGGCCGCGGCGATCACCAGCATCTTCCCCTCGTTCGCAGCGTAGAGCGGATCGAGGCCGAGCATCTCGCACGCCGCGGCCACGGCCGGCCGGACGGGCACAGCCGACTCGACTATCTCGATCTCGACCCCGGACTGGCGGGCGATCTCGTTCAGGGCCCCCGCTACCCCGCCCCGGGTGGGGTCCCGTAGGACATGAACCGCCCCGGGCACAGCCGCCAGGAGGGCCTGCACCATCCCCCCCAGAGGCGCGCAGTCGCT
>Ga0315277_10012090_pt1 | contig 10837 bp, 10 predicted proteins | sample YL17G05_15_MG_FD_203695 | JGI IMG/M metagenome (GOLD analysis project Ga0315277, IMG submission 203695) | Sediment microbial communities from Yellowstone Lake, YNP, Wyoming, USA - YL17G05_15 | ecosystem: Environmental > Aquatic > Freshwater > Lake > Sediment | place: USA: Wyoming | collected... | reverse complement strand
GCCGCTTCTGAAAAATTTGAGTGTTTTCTGATCCTCTGTTTTTTTGTGCTGTCTGCGTTGAGGGTTTTCTTCGTGTAGTTTAGTTGGACGGTTTCCCAGAAATCCTTATATGATATCTTACGACGTGATGTGAATGCTTCAGAGTGGGTGAATGCAATGAATAAAAAGCAGGACACAGGAATAAGGAAGATGGATTACGATCTGGAAATAGGCATGCTTCTCGACGATCCAGTCATTTACGAAATCCTCACTAACAAAAGACCACGCTAACAATCACGCAGGTACGCGCACAGCTTCAGTCGGGCACAGACAGCTTCACGATCAGATATACATGAACCTAGACCATAGAGCAGGCATTTGACGATTCCAAACTTTTAAGAAACAATGCGGCGAACAGAATCGACAAAGAAGAGAGTGGCAAAACCGAGAACATTCTTCTTCCTTGGTTGCGTCTTCTCGACTTCTTTCTTCATATTGATGCTTGCTGGTCCACATGTCTTTGAAATTCCGTTAGTGCTCATGCTTCGTGGATTATTACTCATATGAGGCAATGCATGGTTTTTGTCGCATTTCGACTGGTCATTTAAGAAGTCACCTCTGGCACGTCTCGCAGCCACGCGGGTGCACTCTCTGTCCTCGTGTTCTTTGATTTTCTACTCGAGCTCAGCCATCAAGGAATAGGAATGTTTTTAGTTGACACAGGAACAATAGCAGCAATCCTTCTCTTCAGACGGAAAATAAAGCAGTGCAGTGGGTAAACAATATATCTAACGTTTTTGTCTAGCACATTTAAAGCGATTGTTAAAGGCGCATGTTGCTTGAATTTGGCTGATGAAATCCTCAAACTCAAGGAGCAGAAGAAAGCGGTCATACTGGCCCACAATTACCAACGCCCAGAAATCCAGGACATAGCTGATTATGTCGGTGACAGTATAGAACTCAGCAGAAAGGCCATGCTTGAAAAGGATGCCGAGACTATTGTTTTCTCTGCTGTAGACTTCATGGCTGAGTCGGCCGCAATTCTTAACCCAGACAAAAAGGTCCTGTTGCCAACGTTGGGCGCGCGTTGTCCGATGGCGCAGATGCTTACGGTGGATGAAATCAAGCGTGCGAAGGCTCACTATCCACATGCTCCGCTCGTTTTGTATGTGAACACTCTGGCTGCGACGAAAGCTTACTGCGACATATGTTGCACTTCTGCGAACGCTGTGCAAGTCATAGAATCTCTGGATGGTGAGACAGTTCTTTTTGGACCTGACCGAAACCTAGCAGAATACGTCCAGAGGAAAACTGGAAAAACCGTAATTCCGATTCCAGAATGGGGTTTCTGCCCTACGCACTTGCTTTTCCAGCCTGAGGATGTTCAGATTCTCAAAGTTCAGTACCCGGACGCTGTAGTGATGGCTCATCCGGAATGCAATATTGAAATGCAGAACGCTGCTGATTTCGTCGGAAGCACTTCACAAATGTGCCAATATGCCAAAGAAACAGACGCCAAGACGTTTATAGTGGGCACCGAGGAAGGACTTCTGCATCGCTTGAGGAAGGACAACCCGGGTAAGCAGTTCGTTCTGGCCTATGAAGGCGCGGTCTGTCCCAATATGAAGTTGAACACGCTTGACAGATTGTACTCAGCTTTGAAAGAAGAAAAGCATCTGATCCGCGTGCCCGAGCCAATTGCGGCACAGGCTCGAAAAGCCTTGGAGAAGATGCTGGAGCTCAAAAGCTAAAGGGAAGTAGGCTACACTCAGACTATTGTTGTTTTGAGCATTTTGACTCCTCTTTTTGAGGACAACTCGTTGCTCAGTTTTCGGATCTCTGTTGCATCTCCTCTTACGGCTATGGCTTCCAAGCAGTCTGTCTCGTCTAAGTAAATGTGCATTGTTCGCTAAAACGCAATGAGTGATCGAATGAGCAAAGAAGAACGGTTTATATCAGACGATGATGAAGAACTGAAATATTTAAGAGCCAAGATGCTCAAGGAACTTGTCGATCACAAAGAGAGGGAAAAAGAAGTGAAATCTGAACCAGTTCATGTTACTGACACAAGCTTTGATAGAACCATTAAGGAGAACAGGCTGGCCATGATAGATTTCTGGGCCTCATGGTGCGGTCCATGCAGAGCTTTGGCTCCAATTATTGAGGAATTGGCTGATGAATTTGCTGGAAAAGTCTTTGTCGGAAAGCTTGATGTAGACGAGAATCCTTCGACGGCTGAACGTTTCCAAGTTTACAGCATACCGACAGTTTTGATAATGAAAGACGGCAAGGAAGCTGACCGGATTGTCGGCTGTATGCCAAAAGATTATATTGTAAGCACTTTGAAGAAGTATCTAGGATAGGATCAGTATGGACATTCCTGAACGTAGAGTAATTGGCGCGCTCTTGCTTTTGCTTGGCGTTTCGTTTCTTGCTGCTGGAGTATACACAGGTCAGTTGAACACGATTTTTGAGATGCTGAAGACAGCCTTCAAAACAGTCGCACCCTAAGGCTTTCATCTATCACTAAAGTTTCTCTTGCGTGCAGGTTGAGCCATTGTCTAGCATGAGGTTATTCGTTCGTGTGATGAAAGCTTCAAATATGTTTTGACAAATCTAGTTCTGTTGAAGGAGCAGATTGCCAAATGTGTCCGCCAGTAATTGAGAGTAAGCAAGCAGAAGAAGCTGCGCTTTTGGAGACTGCAAAGCTCATGCTGGTCTCAGCTAGAACGGCTCCGAAGTCGGCAGGTATAGATGACATCTTGACTTTGATTGTGTATGGTAAGGAAAAGAAAGCTATTGCAGATAAGATGGAGTGGATAGCTGAAGATCGCAAGTTGGATGGGTTCAAACGAGATGCAAAGAACGTTAGGGAGTCTGAAGCTGCTGTCTTGATCGGGGTAAGAGGAAGCAAGAGCTTTGGGTTGAATTGTGGGGCATGCGGCTACAAGACATGTAGCGCATTTGAAAAACGGAAGAAAGAGTCTGGTCAGGACTTTCTTGGCCCAACATGCTTGTTCAAAGCGTTAGATCTCGGAATAGCATTGGGTTCAGCTGCGAAGACTGCAAATTCGCTGAATGTTGACAATCGCATAATGTACAGGATTGGTGCGGCTGCACGGATGCTGAAAATGCTGCCTGAAGCAACGGTAATAATGGGGATACCGATTTCGGCTAAAGGTAAAAGCATCTATTTTGATCGGGCGAAATGAGCTGGTCTAGCTTTGGCCTTGCATTTTCTCGTTCATTTTCTCCAGTGTCCAGCGTATGCTTGATTTCAGTTCTCTCAGACGGTCATCGTCAAGATTCTTTATGAGGATTTCGCGGATTATGTCTCCTTCTCGAACGATATTGTAAGAGAAGATTTGATCTGTTGTCAACTGGCCGGCTTTTGCAAGCTCAGCGTCTCTTTCTTGCATTTTAGTCAAGACTCTTTCCACTAAGAACTGGGCGAAAGGCGGTGTATTGACATTAAAGTTTTTGTCGCCTGCTGGAAGAACACGTAGCGAGTTTTCTTCAACGTGAAGAATGGCAAGCATTTCTCCTGAAGCAGTCTTCAAGGGAATGACATTTTCGGAGACAGGCATAGATTCAGGATGCGCAGGTTCAGCGGCAGCTGCAGTTTCCTTCTTTGGCGTAGTGTCTCCCTTTTTCGCAGGTTCTTTGCTGATCTCGGCATGCCTGAATCCTTTTTCCAGGAGCATCGAGTTGACAATTTCAAGTGTGTTCTGCAAGTCCTTGAGCTCAGAGTCTAACTTCTCGATTCTTTCTGAGAGTTTTTCCTTGAACGCCACGAGTTTCTTTACTTTCTCGGAATCTTGGCTCATTTTCGCTTCACAGGCAGTATCTTAGATGGCTTTCCCTTTATCAAGTCTTTGAAAAGTGAAGAAGAAAGAATGCAAAAGGCTATGCTATCTGTGTTACAAGTTTTTCAGCGTTCGTTTCTAAGCCTAGAGCGGGTGACAGTGGCTTGAGCTTGATCTTTAGCTCGGTTTTGAGGACGTTTTCGAACTCTTGAAAGACTGGGCTGTCTGTATGATTCATTTTGGTGCACACGTTTCCTCCTCCAAGTAGTCGGCTCATGTCGTAGAATGCTATTTTACTGGAGAAATCAGGGTTTTCGAAAACTGTCTTGAGCAGAGTTTCTGAAGGTGCTTTTAGGAATAGCCAAGCGGTATATGATGGTTTCACGACTCGATATGCAAGTCCTTCTCGGATTACACATTTGCCGTTTAGAGCTATCCTTTTGAAGGAGGATGGGGGAACTTCTTTGGCTAGCAGGAAATTGTGGTATTTACCGTCAGCTTCGATCCAGTCTTCGTTTTCGCTGGTTTTCCATTCTTTACTTTTGCATGAACCTTTGAACTCAGTCATGATTTCCCAGATTCTGGTCATTTTCATCATTTTTTACACCGCGTTGTGGAGGAATCCTCTAGAACAAGGTTCTATGTGCAGGCGATAAATTTAAACCTATTTGTGGTTTGATTCGCCTAAATGTAGGTGGCTTACCACATAATCCGGATATTTGTAGGCAACTGTAGTTTTGTACTACACTTTTACGGGGGACTATGGCAAGATTTGACGGAAAATGCTTGCAGAACCGACATTTTTCCGACAGCTTCAAATAAGTCAAACACAAGTAGTTAAATCTTGAAATTGGGGAGAGCGCGATGCGCTATAAAGACAATGCTTGGCTTCTGGATCAGACCGATTTAAAGATCCTGGAAGCACTTCAAGAGGATGCAAAGCAGACTTATTCGGCGATTGGAAAGCGTTTGGGTTTAGCTCACTCCACTGTTTACGACAGAATAAGAAAAATGGAGCAACAGGGAATTATCAGAAAATATGTCGCGCTCGTAGATGCGGAAAAAGCGGGGCTTGAAAAAATAACGGCTCTGATGACAGTGTTCACGGATCCTAAGGAGAGCGAAAAAGTCGCGGAGAAACTGGCGAAATCATCTAAGGTGCTTGAGGTGTACACTTCGTTGTCTGAGGAGCTTGTGATAATAGCAAAAGTTGTTTCTGGAAGCCAAGAAGAGCTTCACAGCTTCATAGCCGATTCAGTGGCGCCGCTTCCTGGGGTTTTGAGAATCCGCACATCAATTGTGACGAAGAAGTTCAAAGAAACTCTGGCCTCAATATCACCGGATTTGAGCGAGAGCTAACTTTTAAAAAGCAAGCACACAATACAGTTTGGAGAAAAATCTTGAAAATTGACGTTGCTCTAAAGGTTCCTAGAGAGAAAGCATTCTACTTCTTCACATCAATTGGAAACTATACGGGCGAAAATGCTGCATCGCTCAAGGAATTCATGGAAAAAATAAATATGGTGAACACTAAGTCTCTGGAGTTTCACTTGCAACGAGGAGACTTTGAGAAGTGGATTTCGGAAGTTTTGCAGGACAGTGAATTGGCGCTGGAGATAAGAAGGTTGCAGAAACTTGGTTTGTCAGGTGACGCTTTGCGTAATCAGTTGTTTTCGGCTTTTTCGAGACGCATCAGATATCTATCCGTCTAAAAGACTAGGCTACGAAGAATCTTCGTGTCTTGAGAAATATTACTGTTTGACACCGCAACAGCTATAATGAACTCTACCTTCGACGAGTCGGCTTGCCTGTAATAGGGGATGTGGTAGTCAGACATTTCCGGATCAGGCCAGTATTTCAACGTGCATGGGACAAACGAAAAGTAATATTTTGGCGTGTTTGTGACGGCTTCTTCAATTGTGCTGTTCTGACCGAGGAGATGTTGGAGAAAAATCGTGATTCCTTGATCATTGTCGGGTTTTTCAATCCAGCCGTCCCAGCTTACGATGACTTTGGCTCCTTTTGCCACGAGTGCTTGAGCAGTGCTGTAATAGTTTGTTTTGAGTCCGTTGCAGCTCATGAGAATGATGACTGTGTCTTCGAATTGTCCCGTCATGATTTCTTGTATGAACTTCGGTGTGATTCCAATGTACTTTTTTGAGTCTCCGACTATTTGGCATACAGTGAGTTGGCCGTTGCTCAGGTATTGGTCATAGTTTGCTGATCCATATGTTTCGGTTGTGGATATTGCAATGTAGTTTGACTTGTTGTCTATGGCGGAGTGAGCTCTCAAGATTATGAGACGGTATCCCATATGTGAGAGTTGCTTGTAGTTTTCCACTGTAGCATTGTCAGAATAGTAGTCCACTTGTGCAAACCTTGAGCTCAACAGGTTCATTGTTGAGTTTATGAATGACTGGTTTTCGTAACGACTGATTGGGGAAAGCTGCGAGCTGCCGAGTTGATCTATGATTGCTGCCTTCGGAGAAGTTGGCGGTTTTGGCAACAAATAGAAATATAGACCGGACAGGATCAAAGCAATCATAATTACGATTGAAACAATAAACAGTCTACGATTGTTGCTTGTATTTTCGCCTTTCTTTCCTTTTGCATTCATGGAAAAGGCTCCGCCTTGAAACTGAGTGGTATAGAAGAAAAGGAAGATATTTTTGTCTATTTCTTTTTGCGTCTCGTTCGGCTCAGCGCTGTGCCGAACAGCGCGATGATTGCCGCATATAACATGAGGCCAGCCAGAGGCGTTTGGCTGATCAGCGAGTTTGAGTAGCCTCCGACTGGAACTGATGTCACTGTGACTTTTGCTGTGGCAGATTGAACAGTGTTGTTATTGGCGTCTGTCACCTTCAGATACACGTAGTATGTGCCGCCAGATGTTGGAGCGAAGGTCCAAGTGCCTGATGTTGCTCCTGGCACTAGGTTGCTGTTCAGGTACCATTGGTAGCTGTAGGGTGTTGTTCCTCCCGTTATAGTTGATGTGAATCCAACTGGTTGTCCTAGGGGTATTGTTGTGTCCAGTGGGTTTATGGATGTTTGAGGTGGTGGGATGGCGGCGAATATTGCGGTCAAAGTGTGGTTCATGTTCATGGTGACAGTGTATGGGGTGGCTGATCCCACGTTGACGCTGTCGAGTTCCCAGTGGTTGAATGTGTATCCAGAGTTTGGAAGCGCTGAGACTTGGACTGTGGAGTTGACTACATAGACGTATGAGCCTGGTGCGGGGCTTGTGGTGCCTCCAGCTGTCGTTATGACGGTCAAGGTGTATGACTGTCCTTGTGGTGTGTAGTGGGCTGTCGCTGTATGAAGCGCATTCATGGTTACTCCTATTGGGTTGACTCCGTTGCCTCGTGAAGTTCCATCAACATCCCAGTAGCTGAACTGGTAGTTTGTTACTGCTGGAGCCGTTAGTGTGGCTGTTGCAGATGCGTCATACCAACCTTCTCCCGGAATGGTTGTTATTCCTGGCGGGTCTGTCTTTACTGTCAAGTAGTACTGGGTCTTCCAGTTCCATGTTATGCTTGAGGCTTGGGTTATCGTGAATGATACGGGCGGGCCTCCACCTAATGGTGGTACGTTTCCTGTTCCGGTCCAACCTGTGCAGACGTAGCGTGTGTTTGTTGGGCCTGACCAGGGTGTGGTGACAGAGGCGATGACATTTGCCCCGTCGTCAAACCAGCCACTTTCGGGTGTGGGTGAGCCGTATGGAGAAGTAACGGTCAGATAGTATTGGGTCTTGTAGTTGCCAATAATGTTTCCGCTGGTCGTAACTATTATGGTGCCTCCTTGCCATGGCCACGGACCGCTTGTTGATGCCCACGCGTATTGTTTCACGTTTGAGATCGCGACTAGCGGTGAGTGATAGGCGAAGTCGTGAGAGGAATCTTTGTCCCACCAGAAGGAAACAGGCAGGGCGCTTACGGTGTGCTCTAATCCGTCAATTGCGACGATGTTTCCTGCAAATTCTGGGCCAACGCCTGCCTTGTCGAAGGAGACAGCGTATTGGATGACGTAGTTTGCGGTCACTATTTTAGCTTTGTCCATTAACACTTCTGTTGGTGATCTTGATGGGTCGGCTATTTCAGGCATGTCGGGTGTTGTCCATCCGTTGAATCTGTACCGAGAAGCCCCTGGTACAATGTCGACGAAGGCTGGTGTTGAAACTGTGGCATTTGTGTTGGCGTCGTACCATCCTTCACCGGAGGGAGAAGCTACGCCGATGGGATCTGTTGCTAGCGTCAGATAGTACTGTGTCTTGCAGTTTCCTACGACTGTTGCGGAGGCGGTTATTGTTATGTTGCCGGTTTGGGTTGGCCATGGGCCGCTTGTTGAGACCCAGACATATTGTTTCGAATCTGGAGCAATTGTAAGAGGTGATTGATATGCAAAGGTGTGGACGCTGTTTGCTGGCCACCAGAAGGATACGGGTAGCTCTATGATTTTGTAATCAACTCCGTCAATTGTGACAACTATGCCTTCGTAGTCGTCGCTTGCTCCGGTTTGGTCAAATGTGATTTGGTAGCTGGTTTGCGTGTTGTAGTTGCCTGTTATGCTTCCTGAACTCGTGACGGTTAGGGTTCCGCTCTGCAAAGCAGATAATCCGGAGGTTGAGGCCCAGACATATTGTTTGCTGGCGTCCACGATTAATGGTGAGTAGAAGGAAAATGTGTGAGAGGAACCTGAGTTCCACCAGAATGAGGCTGGCAGGTTTAGGCGCGTGTAGCTTGTTCCGTCGATTGAGGCTATGGCTCCATTGAAGTCTGGGCCAATGCCTGATTTGTCGAATGTGATGGCGTACTGGGTGAGATAGTTTGCGGTGGTTGTTTTTGCTTTGTCCATAAATACAGTCGTTGTGGTGGCAGAGGCGTTGGTTATTTCAGGCATGTCGGCTGTTGTCCATCCGTTAAACTTGTATCGTGAAGCTCCCGGCACTATGTCCACAGTTGCAGGTGTGGAGATGGATGCGTAAGCGTTGGCGTCGTACCATCCTTCGCCAGAGGGAGAAGCTGCGGCTAAGGGGTTAGTTGCTAAGGTTAGATAATACTGAATCTTGTAGTTACCCACGATGCTTCCGAACGTCGTTACGGTTATTGAGCTGCTTTGAAGTGCTGATAATCCGGTCGTGGATGTCCAGACATATTGCTTAGTGTTTGAGGAGATTATAAGGGGTGATTGGAACGCAAAATTGTGTGTTGTTCCCACTTCCCACATGAATGAGACAGGAAGTGTGCCTACGTTGTATGACGTACCATCAATGATTACTACTGTTCCGGTGAAGTCTGAGTTTGCTCCAAGTTGGTCAAACGTGATGCGGTTTGCGACCGCGAAGTTTCCAACCACGTTTCCTGATGTTGTTACTGTGATTGTTCCAGTTTGCCATGGCCACGGTCCAGTTGTTGAAGACCAGGCGTATTGTTTGTAAGAGTCTACGATTAGTGGGGATTGGTATGTGAATGTGTGAGAGGAGTCTTTGTCCCACCAGAAGGAGACAGGAAGACCTGTGTTGCCGTAGCTGACGCTGTCGACAGTTAGTACTGTTCCTGTGAAATCTGTTCCAACGCCCGTTTGATCAAATGTTACTTGGTACTGGGTTTTGTAGTTGCCTGTCACCGCAACCGAGCTAGTAACCGTTATTGGTGAAGCCGGACCAGTGACGCTGGTTAGCTTGAATCTCTTTCCGGAAACCGTGCTTAGTACGGGGTCACTGTATGCGTAGGTTACGGTGGAACCGCTGTCGACCCAATCAATGAATGGCAGATTTGTGTATGCTTTTGCAGATCCATTTACTGTTACGGCTGTTCCTGTGGCTGTTGAGTCGAGCCCTAGTTGTGCTATAGTCACTTGCCATTGTTGGCAGTATTCGCCCGAGATAGATTCGTGTCCTGTGACTGTGAACGGTGAAGTGGGAGAGTGAATGGCGACTAACCTAAATCGTTGGCCTGGGATAGAGCTTGAGACAGTGGAACTGAAAGAGTAGGTTACTGATGAACCGCTGTCTGCCCAGAAACTGTAGGGCAGGTCACCGTAGGTTCTTGTGAGGCTGTTAACAGTTAAGACTGTTCCAACCGCATTTGAGTTTATTCCAGTTTGTACGAACGTGATGAGATATTGTGTAACATAGTTTCCGGTTACTGCCACGGGTCCGGTTACAGTTATCGGAGAAGAAGAACCAGTCACACTGTTGAGACGATATCTTTTGTTTGGAACAGAGCTGGGGACAGGCGAGGTGTAGGTGTAGTTGACGGTGCTTCCGCTGTCAACCCATTTGCTGAATGGGAGTTCAGCGTAGGTTTTGTTGATTCCGTCTAATGTTGCTACAGTTCCTGTTGCGTCTGGGGAAAGCCCTGTTTGGCTAAATGCGACGCTATATTGTCGCATGTAATGTGCCGTTGCAGTATGATTCAAATTCATGAGCACGGTGATTGGGTTGATCCCGATGCCTTGAGAAGTTCCATCTACATCCCAGTAATTGAACCTGTAGCGTGTATCGGTAGAGGAGTACACTAATGCCGGAGCTGTCAAAGTGACATTCGTTCCTTCGTTATACAGCCCTTCACCTGATATCGTTGTGATTCCGGCGGGATCGGTTCTCACGGTCAAGTAGTGTTTTTTCGTTGGTGGAGGACATAAGACGCCCACGATTATGGGGTGGTTTTGGGTTGGTGATACACCAGAGCCGGGGATGTCCTTTGCTTTTATAACGTAAGTGCCTGCAGATGAATCCCAGATAGCTTGTTTGCCAGTGAGATAATCTTTTGGTTCAACTACTCCGTTCTTGTAAGTGTGAACGCGGGTTGTTTCATTGGGCCAGTATGTTATGAATGAACCCCATTTGAATGTGAAGTAGACGTACCAATCTGCTGAGTGAAAGTCAAAACCTATGTTACTTGCGTTCTGGCGGAGTTGAGATGCGGTGAAACCTGGATTTCTGAATCGTTGGGCATTTGTACTTGCAAGATTCGGCTGGGTCATGTTATCGTATCTTATTTCAAGTGATGAGGATCCTACAGGAGCTTTCATCCAAGTAGCGCCGTTCTTGT
>Ga0315277_10012088_pt1 | contig 10838 bp, 8 predicted proteins | sample YL17G05_15_MG_FD_203695 | JGI IMG/M metagenome (GOLD analysis project Ga0315277, IMG submission 203695) | Sediment microbial communities from Yellowstone Lake, YNP, Wyoming, USA - YL17G05_15 | ecosystem: Environmental > Aquatic > Freshwater > Lake > Sediment | place: USA: Wyoming | collected... | reverse complement strand
CCGATGAGAGAAGTTATTTACTTCGACACAAGCGCACTGGCCAAATGGTATCTCAATGAATCGCGGTCCGAGGATGTCGAAGCATACATTCAGAAGCACGGCCCTGTGGACATCAGCGACCTGATCGTGGTGGAAATGCGGTGTCTTCTTGGCCGCCGCCGGCGAGAAGGCGATATCGACTTCGCTACCGAACTTAAGGTATTCACCACCTTCCAGGAAGATATTCGCCAGGGATTTTTGCTTAGTCATCCGCTGTTTGCGGGCGTCGCCGCTGCCGCGTTAAATCTGCTGTCGATGCTTCCCTCGGTCCCGCTCAGAACCCTGGATGCGTTTCACCTGGCAATTGCGAAAGAAATTCAGGCTGAGGTGCTGGTCACCGCAGATTGCGTAATGGCCGACGCAGCCACAGAGCTGGGCATCCGTGTAGTACGATTCGACAAATCGCGGCGTGCCCCATGATTCCCAATCACGTGCTATGTTTCTACCCAATCCCGACGAGCCGGAATCAAACAGGCAATCCAAAAAGTTGGTTCGATTCGGCCAGACTCAGTTTCCACTCTGCAGGAGAGCGGCTTCAAGTCATGCGAGGCCGCGCGGATCCTGCTTTCTCGAACATGTGCAGCAGGAGCAGGTATCATGACTCGGTTCTTACACACCTACGCACTGCAATTCCAACTCAGGCGGAATCTGCTGATTCTCTTTTCGGCGCTTTCGCTGGTCCCCTTATCAGTGCCGGCTCAGCAGGCCGCGATAAAGCGGCCTCTGGCGCACAGTGATTACGATAGCTGGCGATCCATCCAACTCCAGCAGCTTTCTCGAGAGGGCAATTTTTTGGCGTATGCACTCGTCCCACAGGACGCGGATGGAGAAGTCGTTGTCCGAAATCTGGTTACCGGCGTGGAATGGCATCATCCGCGCGGCCACCGGCCGGAGCCGGCCGCTCAGACCGAAATCGACGACCAGCGAGGGCCTGCTCAGCGTGGGACGGGGAGGCCCGGATCCCCAGGTGGTGGAGCCACCGGCGGGCTTGTTTTTACCTCAGACGCACGCTTCCTGGTCTTCCAGATCTTCCCCACGAAGGCCGAGATTGAAGCCGCAAAGAAGGCGAAGAAGCGTCCTGAGGACATGCCTAAAAACAGCATGGGGATCATGGACCTGACAAATGGCGAGGTTGCGCGCGTCGAACACGTGAGGAGATTCCAAGTGCCCGAAGAAGGCGCCGGCTTTATCGCCTACCTGCTGGAACCCAAGGCCGAAGAACGGACTCCCCAGGAGCGCAAGCCGGATTCTGTCGGCGGGGCCACGCGCTCCGCCGGCGCGGCCGGTGGGAGGAGTCCGGGACGGGCGGAATATGGCAGCGACCTCGTCCTGCGCAATCTGACGGATAAGAGCGAACGCGTGTTCCCCGACGTGATCGAGTTCTCCTTCACCAAAGATGCCAAACACCTGGTTTACGCGGTTTCGTCCAGGAAGGTGGAGAGCAACGGCGTGTATCGAGTCGCGGCCGGGGCTTCCGACTCACCCGCGGCGCTGCTAACGGGACGCGGCAAGTACAGCAAGCTGACTTGGGACGAAAAGCAGACGCAGCTGGTTTTTCTGAGCGATCGAGACGATGCAGCGGCCGCTCAGCCCAGGCTCAAGGTCTACTATTCCGATCGGAAAAATCCCGCCGCCGTTGAGCTTGTGTCGGCCGCAACGCCCGGTTTCCGGCAGGGATTTGTCATCAGCCAGCGGGGCGCGATTACCTTCTCTCAGGACGGAGCAAAACTTTTCTTTGGTGTCGCACCTCCTCCCGAGCCGGAAAAAGACGAGGAGGCCGCGCCCGACGACGACAAGGCCGTCGCCGACCTGTGGCATTGGAAAGATGATTACATCCAGCCGATGCAGAAGGTGCGCGCCGAACAGGAGAGAAACCGCTCGTATCGCGCCGTTTTCCACATCAAGGAAAAGAAGCTTACCCGGTTGGCTGACGAGACTATGGCTGAAGTCAACCCGACGACGGATGGTGTCTGGGCGTTGGGCTCGGACGACCGGCGCTACCGTGTCCTGGTCGGGTATGACACGAACTACTCCGATTATTACCTGGTCAATACCGACAATGGGAGCCGGAAGCCGCTCCTGACCAAACAGTCGGGTTCTGTCTCCTGGTCTCCCAATGGGAAGTACGCACTGTTTTTCGACGGAAAGAACTGGAACAGTATTTCCGTTCCCGACGGGAAAATCGTCAACCTGACTAAAGACGTGGGAGTGAACTTCTGGCAGGAGAACAATGACACTCCCAGCCCCCCGCCCAGCTACGGCAACGCAGGCTGGACGAAGGATGAAAAATACGTGTTGTTGTACGATCGCTACGACATTTGGCAGGTTTCGCCGGACGGTGCCGGCGCCAGAAACTTGACCGGCGGACTCGGGCGCAAAGAGAAGATCCAGTTCCGATACGTACGCCCTGATCCGGAGGAAAGAGCAATCGACCCGCAACAGCCACTATTGCTGCGGGCAGAGAACGAATGGACGCACAACTCAGGTTTCTATCGCGGCCGCATTGACAGGGGGTTGCCACAGAAGCTGATCATGGCAGCGAAGAACTTCGCAGCTCCGACCAAGGCAAAAAGCGCCGATGTCTACCTGCTATCGGCATCGACGTTCAACGAATTCCCCGATTTGCTCGTGAGCGGACCGAACTTCAACGGCATGAAGAAGGTCAGCAACGCAAACCCGCAGAAAGCCCAACTGCTTTGGGGCGCAGCGGAGTTGATTCGCTTTAAGAATAGCGACGGAGTTTCGCTCAGCGGAATCCTGGTCAAGCCGGAGAACTTCGATCCCAATAAGAAATATCCGATGATGGTTTATATCTATGAAAGGCTCTCTGAGGGGCTCCATCGCTTCGTGGATCCGCAACCCAGGCACACGATCAACGTCTCCTATTACGCCAGCAATGGCTACCTCGTTCTGGAACCGGATATCGTCTATACCGTTGGTTATCCGGGCCAAAGCGCGCTCAAATGCGTCCTCCCGGCGATCCAGGTTGTGGTGGATCTGGGATTCGTGGACGAGAAGGCCATTGGAATCCAGGGGCACAGCTGGGGAGGCTATCAGATCGCATACATGGTGACCCAGACCAACCGTTTCCGCGCTGCCGCGCCGGGGGCGCTCGTCGCCAACATGACCAGCGCGTACAGCGGGATCCGGTGGGGGACGGGATTGCCGCGCCAGTTCCAGTATGAGCGCACGCAGAGCCGCATCGGCGGGAACTTGTGGGAGTATCCGATGCGCTTCATCCAGAATTCTCCGGTTTTCCAGGTCGACCGGGTGCAAACCCCGATCCTTATGCTGCACAACGACGGCGACGATGCTGTCCCCTGGTATCAGGGGATCGAGTACTTCCTGGCGCTGCGGCGGCTCGGCAAAGAAGTCTACATGTTCAACTACAACGGCGAGCCTCACGGCTTGCGCAAGCGTGCGAATCAGAAGGATTACACAATTCGCCTGCAGCAGTTCTTCGATTATTACCTGAAAGGTGCGCCCAGGCCGGAGTGGATGCTGAAGGGAATTCCGTATCTGGATAGGGAAAAAGAAAAGGAGCGGTTCACTCCGGCCGCAGACGTGAAGGAGAAAACCCAGAACTAAGCAGAACTGGGCGCCACCCTAGCAATTAGTGTAATTCGTGCAATTCGTGGCCTGCTGTTCAACGACCTCTAAATCGGGTGCGAACTCCGTAAAGCGAGTTCCGCGCCAGGATGAACAGCGTTTGACCGTCTTTGCCGCCGAAAATAATGTCGATCGGACGCTGCGGAACATCGATGGTATCGATGGGTTTCCCGGAAGGGTCGTATACATAGATCTGGCCGGCTGCAATGTAGACATTGCCCTGCGCGTCCACGGCGACGCTCTCACCACCTTGCTGGGCAAATAGCTTCGGATTGGTCATCGTTCCATCGGCACTTACCGTGACGGCGTAGGTCTTCTCTTCGGATTCGTCGCAGACGTAAAAGGGACGTCCCGGAAGCGCTGGACCCAACCCGAAAGCGCGCAGCACGTCATGAATCTTGGCGCCATAGAACAGCGTACCCTTGACGAAATCCTCGCCCGCGGGAATGAAGGTGGTGCCATCGAGTGACACATACTGGAACGGTTTTTTCGCAGGGGCCGTCTCAGGGAAGTCATTTCCCAAGCGCCATTGATTCAACGGGAGAAGCGGCACCATTCCCGGCCGCGGAGCCGCGGGCTCCGGTTTGAGAATCGTGATCTCGTCCTCACCGGCGCCTGGCTTGAAGGAATACACGGTCCCGTTCCCGGCGTAGGACACCACCAGGAGATTCCCGGCTCTGTCGAACGCCAGTTGAACCGGGTCTAAAGGGCTGTCGCGGACAAGCGCCAGCTGGCGGGTCTCCGGCGACCAGCGATAAATGCGCTGAAAGTAGGCGTCCACAAAATAGAGGTCGCCGCCGGCATGGACGGCTCCGCCGGAAATATTGAAAAATCCTGCCGCAAGCTTCTGCACCCTTGCTCCAGCCGCCAGGACGACGGATGCCGGCTTGGGCCGGGGTCGGGGTTCATTGCCGGAGATAGTCAGTACTGCCATCTCATAAGGCCGGATCTCAAAGTTATGCGTCTGGTCGAAGATCGCACTGTCAAATAAAACCTTGCTGTTGCTGTAACAGTGGAAGTTTTTGAAACGGATGTTGCGGGAGGCCGTGACCTTCACCGCGTAAGGGAACGGGGCATAACTGCTTACCACTCGATAGAACAGGGTATTGGCGAAGGTGATGTTGCTGGAGCTGTCGATTTCCAAAGGCAGGGCTTGGGCGCTCTCCCCTCGCTCCTCCTCGAACTGCAATGCATAGAATTGCCAGTTCGACACGTTGCGGAGTTTTACCTCGTTGCGGACGTGGTGCTCGATCGACATCTCGTAGACACGGCCCTCCGTGGATGTGTCCGAGATGTACATGCCGGCCTGCGCGAACGTGTTCGGCGTCCATATATCCTTGAAAGTTCCCCCTCCGCCGTTGGTGACCCAGAGACTGGCGTACTGGGAGTCCCAACGCCGATTCAAGTCGGGATCGGCGGTGTGCGTATTGTTGTAAACCTGCTCCCGCGCGCCATCGAGCCTGTATGTGCCGTGACCGCCGAGGAGGCGGACGTCGTTCATCATGGAATCCTTGCCCGCCATCCACTTCACGCCGACGGCCCGGCTGTTGATACCGTTGGTATAGATGCCGATACCGGTGACTATGTTGATCCCGCCCTTCGGCGCTTCGAGCAGTGCCTTGGGGGATCCGGGGCCCTGGAATCCAGGCGTCGAATCCTGCAAAGCGATCAGTGTCGTGATAGGATTGAGGCCGATCAGCACGGTGTCCGGTTTGAGAGCGATGGTATCGCTTACGCGATATTTCCCCGACGGCAAATAAATCGCGCGATGTTCGGCAATCGCCTGCCGGAGGACGACGGTGTCATCGCTCGTGCCGTCGCCTTTGGCCCCCAGCGAGCGAAGGTTGACCCAGGTGTCGCGCGCCGGAAGATCGGGAATGTCCGACTTCACCGGTTCAGGAGCCTTGGCCACTGCGGTAGCATCGAAGGTGGTCTTGATCTCCGGCGTGGCGCCGAGGTCGGCGATGTGCAGCCCGTGCGAGAACTGCTTGACCACGTAAATGGTTCCTGAACCCACTACCTTTTTCCCGCTCTCGCGGAAGCTGGCGAGGACCGGCACGCGCTGGCATACGAGGTTCTCCAGGTTGATTTCTGTTCGTGCATTGTTCTCGTTGCTTATGATCACGGCCGGGCCGCTGACATCCTCAAAACGGCAATCCTTCATCCAGAGCTCTTCGGCGAAGCCGGGGTCGATTGAGATTGCGGCTGGAACGTGCTTGAACTGGTTCCGAACGAGCGTGAGCCCGGCCTCCTGTGTCTTGATTGCCGCCTGCCGCTGTCCTTCAAACGTGGCATCGACGAGCGTGTATTGCCAGCCGGGGGAGGGTCTTCGAGTCATAATGCCGTATTCGCCGCCGTAAAAATGCAGGTCTTCACCCTCGTTGCCCACGTCGTGAATCCCCGCCATGCCTGAACCGATTCGGAAATCCATGTGAGCGAGATAGCAGTGCTGCGCGATGCGGAAGCGTACACCGATAGCCGCGGGGTTGCCGTTTCGGATCTCGAGGTCGATGTTGCTCATCGCGCTGTAGAAGGTGCCGGGGTTGCCATCCCGGACGGGCTGGCCGGCTCGATGGCGTCCGCCGGTGAAGTAAACCATGTATTTGCCGGAACCCTCCTGAAACCCCGGAGTATTCTCGCCCAGGACGAACACCGGCCGGCGGTTGCCATAGCCGATCAGCCGGACGCCGGGCCAGACGTATATTGTCTTCCCGAGACGGTACTGCCCCTCCGGGACGAAGACGATGCCTTGAATCGTGGTCTCTTGAACCTTATCGATCGCTTGTTGAATAGCATCGGAGTCATCCGCGACGCCGTCACCGAGCACGGGGAAGTTGTCCCGTGTGAGGTACACGGCTTTTGGGTCGTCCAGTCGGACAGTGTAGTAAGAGGATGCCCACAGTGGGATAACTGCCAGCATGGCCGTGACAATCGGAAGAGCGCGTCTAAGCATTGAAATCACCTCCAGGGTCAGGTGGCAGGCTTTTTGTTGAGGCTGAATGCACTTTAGGATTCGTTTACCGTCCGCAAAAACATGGACGTGCGGAGGTTCATGATCTGTTGAATATCGAGCCGGCGCTGGGATGCGAGCCCTGCGCACGAGGGCCCGCCTCCGAATATGCTACAGCGACCAGGGAGCACGCATGACGGGGGTCAGAAGCCGGTTTGCCTCCTCGTCGCCGACGATCTGTTCCGTGGCGGGATTCCACATCAGCTTCCGGCCCAATCGCATTGCGATGTTGTTCAGGTGGCAGATGGTCGCGGTGCGGTGCCCGGCCTCAGCGTGCGCAAACGGCTGCTTGCGGCTCTTGACGGCATCCAGGAAGTTCCGCGGATGGCTGGCGGTGCGGCCCAGCTGCACTTGCAGGCTATCCGGCTTTTCATTCAGCAACGATGCCGGTTCCGCTTCGAGCTTCGCACCGTGAATATGGACAAATATCCACCCCTCGCTCCCCTCGAACTTCAATCCGCGCGGGCCCGACGCCTCGCCGATCATTCTCAGTCCGTTCGCGTAGGTATTGATGAAATGATAATCCCAGAAGGCGTTGAAAAGACCTGTGCTGGGTATCCCGATAGCCTGGATTTCAACCGGCCCGGTGTCATCGGTGCCGGCGCCGAGCTGGCCGATATCGATGACATGAGCTCCGCGATCCGTCATTTCACCGCCGCCGTAGGTGAGTATGAACCGCCAGAAAAAATGGCACCGCTTGGGAGTGTAGGGCACCTGCGGCGTGTGCCCCAGCCAGAAGTCATAATCGAAGCCTTCCGGAATCGCCTCGGGCGGCGGCACTTCAGTTACCTGCCGGATCTCGAGGTGGTGCTTGTCGGTGCACGGCAGGTTAATGCGGATCGTCTGCAGCTTGCCGATCTTTCCGCTGCGAACCAGCTCACAGGCGAACCGGGCATTCGGCCCTGAGCGTTCGTGGCTGCCGGTTTGCAGGACACGGTTGTTTTTCCGCACGGCCTCGCAAATAGCCCGACCTTCGCCCACCGAGTTGGCCAGCGGTTTTTCGCAGAACACGTCTTTGCCGGCATTGAGCGCCGCGACGCTGGCCAGCGCGTGCCAGTGGTCCGGTGTCGCGATGATAACCGCCCCGATATCGGGGCGCGCGATCAGCCGGCGGAAGTCACTGAAGAGCGCACAGTCCTTGTTGCCATACTGCTCATTGATCATGCTCTGTGCCTTTTCGCGGTGCTCTCTATCAACGTCGCAGACAGCCACAAGCTGAGCGTCCGGCTGCTTGAAGAACATCTTGATAAGGTCTTGTCCGCGGCCACCCGTGCCGATGACACCGATCGCGATACGATCGCTCGGTGCAGCCTGGCCGCCTAATCCCAGTGCCGATGCCGGCACGATGTACGGGACGCCGATGGCCCCCAGGGTTGTGCCAGCCTGCTTTATGAACCTCCGACGAGAGTATTTCAGATGCTGAATCATGGCGAGTCTCCTCTTGTATGGCGGGGTCGATTTTCTATGCAGCAGTGCCCAGTATAAACCAAAATAGTCCCGACCCGGGCAGGGAATTCCAGTTTGGTGCCGGTTCGCGATTATGAAAATGAACCGCGAAAGTCGGAAGGGACAGTCATCAGCGTCCCCGATTTGCGCTATAACGCATGAACGAATTCTTTGAGTTGCGCAAATGCCGGGCTGTCCAATGCCCATTCGCCGGCTGCGGCAGCTTCGCGAGAAATTGACAATGGTTTCATATGAGACTATTGTTTGTATCAAATGAGAAACACAATCGCACAACCAAAGCTTGCTCGAAGAGCGGGCACCAGGAGCCAAGGCGTGAGCAAGGCTGCTCCCAGCAAGGTTCTCCGATTCGCCGGGGTCGTGCGCGACCAGATTCACCGGGCGGGCTCCAAAGCCGCCGCGGCTAACCTGTCGCCCGGCAAGTTGATTGAGATCATCCATGCCGGTCTTCCGGTGCAGGAATTGGACGTGTTGCAGACCAGCCTCGATGTGCCGATGGACAAGCTGGCCCCCATGCTTGGCATCTCCAAAGCCACGCTGCACCGGCGCAAGGCCCAGGGACGGCTTGGACCTGAGGAATCCGACCGCGTTCTTCGATTTGCCCGACTAATGGGCAAGGCGCTCGAAGTGATGGAGGGCGAAGAAGCGGCCCGGCGCTGGTTGATCTCACCCCAGGTCGGCCTGGGCGGGGCGGTTCCGCTGGACTATGCGGAAACTGAGGTCGGCGCACGCGAGGTCGAGGACTTGCTCGGAAGAATCGAATACGGAGTCTATTCCTGATGCCGGAAGCCTGGCGCATCGTGAAGGCGAAGCACGTCGCAACGGCATTTTCCGGTGAGGGAGCGGCGAAGACTGGCGGTCGCTGGAATTCGCGGGGCGTGGCGGTGGTCTACAGCAGTGCAAGCCGATCTTTGGCGGCGTTGGAAACGCTCGTTCACCTGACCCCTCCGGTGATGTTCCGCTACAAGGTCATCCGCATCGAATTCACTGACGATCTGGTGGAGCAACTGAAGGCGGGCGTTCTCCCATCGGATTGGCGAGTGGAACCTCCGCCGCCGTCCACAAAGCGACTCGGTGATGCCTGGGCACGGTCATCGCGCTCTGCGATCCTGGCGGTGCCAAGCGTCATCATCCCCGATGAAATCAACTACCTGCTCAATCCGGCTCACGCTGATTTCAAGAAAATCGCAATTGGCAAGCCGGCCGACTTTGCATTTGACCCGCGCCTCCTGACTTGATGCCAGTAACGACCGACAGGACGAAGAGCCGATTTTCACCTCTTACATGTCCGGGTTTGAAGGATGAATCGGATTTATAAAGGGAACGGTCGCTCGCGTTTACGTGAGCTCGTTGATCAGCGATCGCAAAGAATGGACAGTGACCTCGAAATCACCGACGTTCTTATTGCAGCTGTGATCCACATCATTGGCAACCTGCAGATTGGGACCTTCAGGATGGCGGCGCCAAAAAGCCTGAATGCCGGCAGCCTCGAATTGGCCGGCGGTCCATTGCCTTGAATCGTGGTCTCTTGAACCTTATCTATTGCTTGTTGAATAGCTCGCCGTGCTGATTGGGGCCGTTCCGCGCGGCGCCATCAAAGGGGAGGCACGCCACCAGCCTGAACGCCAGCCAATGGATTCGGCGCCGGATCCCAAAACTGAATTCCCGGATGCCCCAGAGGTCGTCTCTAGACCAACGGATGCCTACTGTGATGTGACAAGCTGGTTGAGACGATCCAGAATGACGCGGGATATCGGTGAAGTATGATTGATAGCGTTGCGGTTATTCTCGGCGACTTCAATGCTCAGGGCGTTCTTGAGAGCTGCGGCCTTTAGCGATGCCGGCGAATAGGTGCCTGTGGATCGCGAAAGCTCTTTAGAATCCTGCAGATTCTGAATAACCCTTTCAGAGTCAGGGCCAACTTGCGTGGTTCCCGGCGGTTGCGCTTTCCGGGTAGGCTGTCCAGCTACGACCACATCCGACCAGGCGGTCAGTGGTAATGTCGCATCGATCTTCATGGCTCCACTCCTTGACACAGATCTGAGGTTGACCCATTGCCTTGTCTTGCAAAATGCATGCCAGTCCCCCACGAATAGAGCAAACAGCGTATTCACAATATCTTACGGATAACAGCGATTTCAGAGATAGGCAAACTTTGCCTCGGCAAAGTCAAATTTCCGACACATGAATAAGTCCCGCGAGCTGCCGCACTATGCCCTCCGTCTTGGATTTCGTCAAAAACATCACCCGCCGCACGCTAGATCAGCGCTGGTTGTCTTTGGCAAGTCCCAGGGCACGGATGCGTTTGTGCAGGCGGGTGCGCTCAACGCCCAGCGCGCGGGCAGCGGCTGATACGTTCCCGCCGGCTTCTTCCAGTGCCTGCCGGATGAGATCGCGCTCTGCTTGGGCCCTGGTTTCCTCCAGACTGGAAGGTAGGGTCGTATCGTGGGGAAGCCGGATTTCTAATGGAATGGATGCTGCCGTGATTGAATCGGACACGGACAGAATGGCCATACGTTCGATGACGTTCCGTAATTCGCGGACATTGCCTGGCCAGCGGTACTCGCGCAACGTTTCAAATACCTCGGTTTCGATGCGCTTAGGGCTCGCGCAAGAATTACTTGGCATTTTGCTGCTGGCCCCCAGGCCCGCTGGCGAGACGCGAGCGACGAGCTATACCCGAGGTGGTATGTGAGGAGCGAGCAACAAAGCCAGC